>Ga0302198_10004031_pt1 | contig 14394 bp, 16 predicted proteins | sample II_Bog_N2_2_FD_193521 | JGI IMG/M metagenome (GOLD analysis project Ga0302198, IMG submission 193521) | Peat permafrost microbial communities from Stordalen Mire near Abisko, Sweden - II_Bog_N2_2 | ecosystem: Environmental > Terrestrial > Soil > Wetlands > Peat | place: Sweden: Abisko... | reverse complement strand
CGCGGATCGCCGCTATGGACTCGTTCCTTCCCGTCTCCGGAATCGGGGACTGTGCAGCCTACGCGATGTTGAGAGCCTGCTTCAGCGCGCCGGACGAGTTGCCGATCTTATCCTGAAGCATCATGATCGCCTGAATCAACTGCTCCGGACGCGGCGGGCAGCCGGGCACGAACACATCCACCGGAATCACCTGATTCACCGGTACCAGCGCATAGTTATTAAACACGCCGGTCGATGTCGCGCAGGCCCCCATCGAGATGACCCACTTCGGTTCGGGCATTTGCTGATAGAGATGCCGGATCACGGGCGCCATCTTGTTCGACACGCGCCCGGCGATGATCATGAGATCGCTCTGGCGCGGCGAACCGCGAAATACCTCGGCGCCGAAGCGCGAAATATCGAAGCGCGAGGCGCTCATCGACATCATTTCGATGGCGCAGCAGGCCAGTCCGAACGCCATAGGCCAGATGGAATTCTTGCGGCCCCAGTTGATCACGCTGTCGAGCGTGGTGGTAAAGACGCCGGATTGCAGCAGCGCCTGATCCATGCTCTCGTTATCGATTCGCGAAAACAGATCTGCCGGACCGCTGGCCAGAATTTCACTCATAGAATTATTGTGCCACGAGCGTGATAATGGACTTCATGCGGTATGCTGCGGCGGTGTTGTTCTGCGCGAGCACGGCCTTCGCGCAACAAGTCACAACTCCCGACAAACTCCCCGCGGCAGTGCGCGCATTCGACGACAGCCAGGCTCATAATCCCCTGCCCTGCACCGTTCAGCCGGTCAAACCCGCGCTGAACTTCGGCTTCCGGTTTCAGACGGGGTACGTGCTCGAAACGTCGTTCGATCCCTATCTCGGCGGCCGGCACCACTGGTATATCGTGTTTAGCGTGACGCCCGATAGCAGCCCGGGACAAGCCGCCAGCCCGCCGGTTTGTTTTCTCGATTCGATCGATGTGCCGGCTCCGCGCCAGACCGGTTTTATCGCGGAGAACACCGGGGCATTCCAGACAGGCGAAGGACGTTACGACGTCAAATGGAGCCTGCTCGACGACCTGGGCCGCGTTTGCCGCCAGGAGTGGACCGTGGATGCTCATCTGAGCGCCAGTGAGCGATCCGAAAAAGTCGCGATGCCCCCGGGCACGTCGGGCGATTTCTCGTGGCGGCCCGCGGCGACTGCGAACGCCCTGACAAAATCGCGCCGCGTGACCGTAATGTTGAACGCTGCGATGCCCGTTGTCCGCCAGGTCGGTCCGCCCACCGACCGATGGGAAATGGTGCTTAGCATGCTTGCGTCGCTCGTAGAGCAAATGCCGGATGCGAACGTGCGCGTGGTAGCGTTCGACACCACACAGCAGCGGGAGCTTTTTCGAAAAGACGACTTCACCGCAGCAGACATCAACGATGTGGCGCACCTGGCAAACGCAAAAGAACGTTGGGCTGTGGATTACCAGGTGCTGCAGAACCCTTCCGGCGGATGGGATCTGCTCCGCGACCTGGAGAACAAAGAGATCAACGCCACGGTACCCTCCGACACTGTGATTTTCCTGGGTGTTCAACAGGCGCGTTTCGACAAAATGCCGCCGGGAATGCCGGGGCCGCAAGCCACTCCCCGCTTCTTTTATCTGAAATATCCAGCTCCGGCGGTGTTTCCGCGAAACATAGTCGTGAATGGGGGGCGAGGAGGCGGCCGAGCCATGGGTCCGGATCGCGAAGGAACATCGCCGCTGACGCTGCCCGGCGCGGCAGATCAGCCCGATCTCGTCGAGCAGAGCGTCCGACGCCTGAACGGGAAGACTTTCTTCATCTCCTCGCCCGCGAATTTCAGTAAAGCCCTCGCAACCATCCAGCGTGCAACCATCGGACGCTAAGCGCACTTTCCCCGATTGATACACTGAGAACTGTGCCCACCGGTGTCAGGCGTCTCATTCTATGGGACTATCAGCGAGGAGTCTGGCAATACGACGTGATTTGCGCCGTGATTGTGGCGTTTATTTTCCTGTCGCCGCCGCGCTGGTTCCGCGATCAGCCGCTTGTCCCGACTGTAGTCGAGATCACGTCACCCACTGCGCATCCGGGGGAATCGACCTTCTATATGGAACCCGCGGTGGTGGATAACATACCGGACGACAAACGCGGCGTGGAAATAAGCAGGATCCTGTCGGCGCGGGCGCGTAGAAAGCTCACCATGACCCGAATTGACCCTATTTACAATTCCGAGCAGGACGTAGTCGCCTACACGGCGTATGCGAAGTGAGTCGCGATACGTTATGGGAATTCGCCAGGTACCCATCCGCACTCCCAACGGCGTCAGATCAGCGAGAGATAGATCAACGAGAGATATGGTTCGGGGCCTGAGCGGATTTTTTATTTTTTGCCTGTGTGTGGCGATGCCACCGGCCCACGCGGCGGATTCCCTTGATGCCGTCTGCGCACGCATCGATCAGGCCGCGAAAACCTTCAAGGGCCTGTCGGCGGATATCACGAATACCGCATACACGGCGCTTGTGGATGACAAAAATGTTCAGACCGGGACCATCAAACTCTTGCCGGCGAAAGACGGAACGCGCGTCTTGCTGAGTTTTAAGGGCGGTCAGATTGTTTCGTTCGCCGCGCACAGAGGCCGTGTCTACAACCCGACAACCAACGTGGTGGATGAGAAGGATATCGCCCCCAATGTGGTCGACCAATATCTGCAACTTGGCTTCGGAGCAACCAGCGCACAGCTCAGAGCGAACTACGACGTGACCTATGAGGGAACGGAGCAGATCGGCAGCCAGCGGACCTCACACATCACGCTGGTCCCGAAATCGCCGGAGACGCGGCGGGATATGAAACAGGCCGATTTGTGGATAGGCGAGAACGGCCTGGCCGTGCAGCAAAAAATTGTGCGGCCGGATGGCGATTATGAGCTGATGACGTATTCCCACACGGCTCTGGGCGCGATCCCCGAAAAAGATCTGGAGCTCAAGCTGCGTCCCAACGCCAAAATTCAAAAGCACTAGCTGCAATGAAAGCACCCTCCCAACGGCTGGCATATCTGGACTGGATGCGCGGTCTCGCGGCCATCACCATGTTGCAGGGCCATGTCTTCCATTCGTTTCTGCGCGACGATCTGCGCGGCAGCGGCGCGTACATGGCATCGCAATTCGTGGGCGGCATGCCTCCCGCCGTTTTTCTTTTCCTGCTGGGCGTCACGTTCGCTTTCGGCATGGATAGCCAGGAGCGCAGGGGCGCATCCGCTTCCGGCCGGTTCCTGGTCGCATTGAAACGCGCCGGCCAGATATTAGCGCTGGCATTCGCGTTTCGCCTTCAGATGTGGATTGTCTCGATCGACAAGAGCCCGTGGACCGATCTGCTGCGCGTCGACGTGCTGAATACGATGGGCTTCGCGCTGCTCTGCCTCGCGGCGATGGCGCTGTTCCGCACGGCGGAGCGGATCCGCCTCTGCGCCGTGCTGGGCGCTCTGATCGCCGCCGCCGGGCCGCTGGTTTCCGGGCTCGACTGGAATAACGTGCCGCCGCTGGTGAAGCACTACCTGGCGCCGGATACGTTTTATTTCGGATTTTTCCCCTGGGCTGCGTTTGTCGCCTTCGGCATGAGCGCGGGAAGCCTGCTGCGTCATCTCGACCGCGAAAAGGTGGGCGCCGCGATGCAATGGCTGGGCGGCGCGGGCGTGGCGATTGCCTTCGGCGCCTGGTTCTTCTCCAACCTGCCGTTTTCGGTTTATCCGCATGTGGATTTCTGGCGCGACAGCCCGGGTCTGATTTTTATTAAGCTGGGCGTACTGCTGATGCTGCTTGCATTCGCCTATGCGTGGAATCTGGGGCTGCGCGACGGACAGTGGAGCGTGGTGAGCCAGTTCGGCGTCACCAGTCTGCTGATTTACTGGGTCCACGTGGAACTGGTTTATGGCAGATGGCTCTGGTTCTTCAAAGAGAATCTGACGATTCCGCAGACGGTTTCGGCCGCGATTGCGGTGACGTTTGTGATGCTGGGCCTTTCGCTCTTGCGTACGAACTGGAGCACGGTGCGCGTGTGGATTGCCGAACGCGTACGGCCTTCGGCAACGCCCGGTTGGGCCGCGGACTCCGAACCCAGCGAAGCTTCGGGCGATTGAGTTCTTCGCGATGCTATGATGACTACATGCGTACGACACTCGAAATCGATGATGACGTGATGCAGGCCGCGCGAGAACTTGCGCGGCTTAAGAACCAGCCGGTTGGAAGAGTAATTTCCGATCTCACCAGGCGCGGCCTGGTTCCTCAGAATCTGCCGTCCGTACAACTGGAGCGCGGGATTCCAGTATGGATGCACGGCCCTGGCGCGGTACCTGTAACAAACGAACTTGTACGCAGCCTTGCGGAAGACGAATGAGTGTCCGTCTGCTCGACGTGAACGTGATCATCAGCCTTCTTGATTCAGCTCACGTTCACCACGGCCTCGCCGTAGAGTGGTTTGATCGGACGGCCGCCCAGCAGGGCTGGTCTACGTGCCCGATTACGGAAAACGGTTTCATTCGCATTGTTTCCCACATGAGCTATCCCAACATGCGCATGACGCCGGGACTGGCAGCACAATCGCTGAATACTTTTCAGGCCGCCTTTCGAGGTAGTTTTCGCTTCTGGCCTGACGACGTCAGCCTCGCCGATTCCACGCTCTTCGATCTCCACAGGCTGACTACATCCGGCCAGACCACAGACGCTTATCTCGCGGGGCTTGCGTTCCGCAAGGGTGGGCGGCTGGCAACTCTGGATCGCGGTATCCAGTGGCGCACGATCCGTGGCGCGGATGCGGCGCTGGTCGAAAGAATCATCGCCTGATTTTTCCGTCTTCCGCGAATGATAGAATTCGGATTCCCCCTATGAGCACCCCGATGGCCCGTCCCCTGGCCGAAGTCGATCCCGATATTTACCGGCTGATCCGCAAAGAAACCGATCGCCAGCACGGCCAGCTTGAGCTGATTGCGAGCGAGAACTTCACCTCGGAGGCCATCCTCGAAGCCACCGGCAGCGTGCTCACCAACAAGTACGCGGAGGGCTATCCCGGCAAGCGCTACTACGGCGGTTGCGAGTACGTCGATCAGATCGAAGAAATCGCCCGCGACCGCGCCAAAAAGCTGTTCGGCGCGGAATACGTCAACGTGCAGCCGCATTCCGGCTCCCAGGCGAATCAGGCGGCGTTCGCGGCCATTCTGCAGCCGGGCGATACCATCATGGGCCTCGATCTGGCGCATGGCGGGCACCTCACGCACGGCCATAAGCTCAATTTTTCCGGCAAGACCTATCACGTGGTCGGCTATCAGGTCAGCAAGGAAGATGAGCGCGTGGATTTCGAACACGTCGCGCAACTGGCCGCTGAGCACAAACCGAAAATGATCATCGCGGGAGGCAGCGCGTACCCGCGCCAGTGGGATTTCGCGAAGTTCCGCCAGATTGCCGATTCGGTGGGCGCGTATCTGGTGGTCGATATGGCGCACTTCTCCGGACTGGTGGCTGCGGGCCTGCATCCCAACCCGTGCGAGTATGCCGATATCGTCACCTCCACCACGCACAAGACTCTGCGCGGACCCCGCGCCGGCCTGATTCTGGCGCGCGAAAAGTTCGGCGCGGCCATTGACAGGAACGTGTTCCCTGGCGTGCAGGGCGGTCCGCTGATGCACGTGGTCGCGGCCAAGGCCGTCTGTTTCCTCGAAGCCATGCAGCCGGCGTTCAGGGAGTACCAGACGCAGGTGATCGCCAATGCGAAAGCGCTCGCCATGGGGATGCGGGCGGAAGGCTTCCGCGTGGTTTCCGGCGGTACGGATACGCATCTGCTGCTGCTCGACGTATTTTCGAAAGGCGTGCGGGGCCGCGAGGCGGAGAATGCGCTGGATGCCGCCCGCATCACCGTCAACAAGAACGCCATCCCGTTCGATACCAATCCGCCGATGAATCCGAGCGGCATCCGCCTCGGAAGCCCGGCCGTCACTACGCGCGGCTTTCGCGAGAAGGAAATGCAGGAAGTGGCCCGCTGCATTGCCGACGTGCTGCGCAACGTGAATTCGGAAGAAACCATCGCCGACGTTCGCGCGCGCGTGGAAAATCTGACCGCCCGCTTCCCGCTCTACGGCTGGCTCCGCGACGTCGGGACCGGCGTGCCGGCATGATCCCATAGGCCGACCCGGTGAAAATTGCGCTTGACGTCCGGCGAATTCGCGATTTTGGCGTCGGCACCTATATTCGCAATCTGCTGCAGGCAATGGCGGCCGAAAATGCGCCGCATCGCTTCCACCTGATCTGCTCCGCCGAGGATAGGCAGCAGCTACCCGTGCTGCCTGCGAATTTTCAGGTTGAAATCTACAACCGCCGCGATTCCTCGCGCCTCGACCACTACAGCCTGCCGCGCCTTTTGCGCAAACTACATGTCGATCTGACGCATATTCCCTTCCACCGCGTGCCGCTGCTGATGGCGAAGCCGTACGTCGTCACGATTCACGATCTCAGCAGTCTTTTCTATGACGACGCCACGGGCATTCTGCACGCCGCGCGCGTTTTCCGTCTGAAGCGCGGCCTCGAACGCGCCAGCCGCGTCATCGCGGTTTCCGGAGCCACGCGCCGCGATGTGGTGAATCTGGTACCGCAGGCAGCGGATCGTGTGCGGCTGATTTACAACGCGCCGGACCCGCAGTTCATCGCACGCGGCGTTCTGACTGCGGCGGGTTCGGCGGCGGCAACGGCCCGCGAACGGCACCGCATTCTGGAGCGTTACCAGATTCGTTATCCGTTTCTGCTGTACGCCGGCTCTATCCGGCCGCAAAAAAATATTCCGCGCCTGATCGAGGCCTTCGCCGTGGTGCGGCAGAAACTGGAAGACCACGGCGGGTACAAAGACCTCCGGCTGATCATCATCGGCGACGATATTTCGCGCTATCCGAACGTGCGCCGCGCGGTGATCCAGAGCCGCGTGGAACACTGCGTGCGCTTCCTGGGCTTCATACCGCTCGAAACGCTGCGCGTGTTTCACGAACTGGCCACCGCTTTTGTGTTTCCGTCGCTCTACGAGGGCTTCGGGCTGCCGCCGCTCGAGGCCATGGCTTCCGGCACGCCGGTGATCGCTTCCGAGGTCAGTTCCCTGCCCGAAGTTGTGGGCGGCGCGGCTATGCTGGTCAATCCGGAAAATGTTTTCGACATTGCCAGAGGGATTACCGAGGTGCTGCTCAACCCCGAACTGCGCGAAGAGATGATCACGCGGGGACGCCGTCAGGCGGCGCGCTTCAGCTGGGCTCGCACCGCGCGCGAGGTACTTGCGGTTTATGAGGAAGCCGGACGCGCTTAGCGAACGGCGGTTTTACAGCAGCCGTTCCAGCTCCGAGGCCAGGTAATCGAGCGAAACGTGTCCTGTCCGGTAGGTGCGAACGTCGAAGAAATGCCAGGACGCGTCCGCGCCGGCGGCAACTTCATTGTGTGGGCAGAAAAAAATCTGCTGCTCATCCACCGTATCGTGCTCCAGAAAATTCTGGTTGAACGACCGCACGTCGCCGCGTAACACGTAGCGATGGCGGAAATCCTCGGTGGAGTAGGGCTCGTCGGTCGACTCGTACTCGAACTGCAGCAAGCGGCCCCGCAGGCTGATCTGGATCAGGTTCGGGCCGGATTCGTGGAAGCTCTCCGCCGTCCATTCCGGCGGATCCAGCATCAGCGCCGGTTCCGCCAGCCTCCGGTTCAGATCGTCGACGAATTCGCGGCAAAGCCTGTAAAGGCTGGCCGCACCCTCTTCGCGAAGGTGATCCACCTGCGAACTTTCCACCACCAACTGCCGATCGCGCTCTTCGATGGCCTCAATCGACTTCGCAAGGCGCTGCAGGCGGTCCTGCGAGTGGCGTTTCCATTTCCCGGCCAATCCAAACAATTCTTGCCCTCACTATGTCCAGAATATCTCTGCCCTGAAGCGAAATCGCTTGCCAGTCGCCGGAAAACCCCGGCTGGCTGGCTACTTCGAGGCCGCTCCGGACTCGCCTCACGTATCTTACACGCAGCCCGGCGTTTTCCGCCACTATGAAGCCTGAGCGCGCCCCCGGTTCGCGGCGCTGAGCCGGATTCAGATCGAGCAAAACCAGATCGGCCGCGCGATATTCCGGGGGCAGCGCCAGATCGGCTGCCAGATAGGCCGTCACCGGGTCGATGAGTCCGCTGGTCAGGCCGACAGGCAATGGCACATAGCCGCGGATCGAAGTGAAAGATGCCGCAGAGCCAGGCCCGATACGCGCCCGCAGCAAAGGCACGGCGCTGATCTGCGTTGCGTCCACTCCGCCACCAGACCACAGAACCTGGGGAATCGTGATATCCATGGCGCGCATGAGCCGGTCGGCGGCCTCGGGCGAAAGGGTCCGTATCCCTTTCAAAACATTGTGCAAATGCGGCTGAGAGATGGCGGAGAGGCGCGCGAGGCGGCGCTCGCTGACCTCACCGGCGTGGACACGTTCGCGGGCAAGCTCGATCAGGCGCTGGCAGAACTCGATGATATAGAGTCGTGGAACCTTCCCCTCCGCTATATTTCTACCAGAAATAGGTCATCCACGACGGGACGTCCACGGTTCGAAACGGGATCGGCCCGCGTACGGGAAGTACTAGATAACGCAGCTCCATCGGATATACCTCTCCAACTAATCGGAAATATCTCTTGGTATTTACATTAAAATGAGAGAAATTATAAAAAGAATTCGGCGGCACTTAAACGTGTGTTTGCCGTAAGGAGCGTACTTGACTTTCGACTGGAGCAGTTCCGAAGCTGTTGGATTGGCGAAAGAAGGTTGCACGCATTGCCTGGGAATTGGATTGCGTCGCGGCGGTAGGGTGGAGGATGCACCCTGTAGTTGCGTGTTAAGGCGGATTTTCCGGAGTTGTTATGCCAAATTCCGGTATTGCGCTTCCCGGGAGAAACACATGGGCAAGGTCCGTCTGGAGCCCATGTCCGGATCGGAAGGGAGCTTTTGCTGGGGCATGAAAGACGAGGAGTTTATGGCGGATTTCTGCCTCGTCAGCAAACGGGCACTGGAGGAGGAGGAATATCGGTTATTCCGCTATCATTTCCTCCTGGGCGCCGACTGGAGACTTTGCTGCCGCCGTCTGAATATGGACCGGGGCAGTTTTTTTCATCAGCTGTACAGGATCGAACAGAAACTGGGCCGCGTATACCGCGAATTGAGACCCCACGCGCTGTTCCCGCTCGATGAATACTTCGGCGGAACAGTGAGAAAAGATCTGCCGGAATCCTACCAGAATGTCCTGCAGATGCCGTTGCCTGAAAGAGGAACGCCCCTCAGGGCTCCGTTGAAGAAGGTAGCCTGAGCCGCCGCCGTTAGCCGGAGAGCACGTCGTGGCCACGACGTGCTCTCCCGGCGTGTACTCAGCTGACAATCACCGTTACGAAAGCGCGTACAATAACCATGTACGCGCCCCCAGCGAAGTAACGGTTAATGAAGACTCTCGAAGAAAAGCACCGCTTCGCAACCCGTTGGTTCCACTGGGTCAACTTCCCCATCCTGTCCGCCATGATTTTCAGCGGAATGCTGATTTACTGGGCCTACGATCCTTACCGGATCGGCCTCGGCAGCGTCACCCTCTTCCACTTTTTTCCCGACTGGTTCTATAACTTCACCGGCATTAATTCCCAACTGGCGCGCGGCATGGCTTTGCACTTCGCGCTGGCGTGGATTTTCGCGCTGAACGGCGTCGCCTACGTTATGTATACGGTCGTCTCCGGAGAGTGGCGCGAACTATTGCCTGAGCCGAAATCGTTTCGCGAAGCGTTCCAGGTCGCGCTGCACGATATGGGCTTCAAAATCCCCATGCCGCCGCAGGGCCGTTATAACGCGGCGCAGCGCATCAGCTACTCCGCCATCGTCGTTATGGGCGGCCTGAGCCTGACTACCGGCCTTGCCATTTATAAACCCGCGCAACTGCACTGGCTGACCGCGGCCGTCGGCGGCTACGAATGGGCGCGGTTCGAGCACTTCTGGCTCACCATGGGTTACGTCGCCTTCTTCGTCGTGCACATCGCACAGGTAATTCGCGCCGGCTGGCCGAATTTCCGTTCCATGGTCAGCGGTTACGACCTGGCCGAAGCGCCCGCCGAGACCAAGGAGGAACCCGCCCATGCCGAATAATAAACTTACTCCCGAGCAGGAAATATCGCGCCGCACACGCCGCGGTTTTATGGCGCTCGGAGCGGGCGCTCTGGTTGCCGCCGGCGGTTGGGAGTGGCTCAACTCCGGCTACGCGCGCGGCGGCGACATTCCCGCACCGCTGCGCTCCGTGCTCGGCTTCAACGAAAAAGTAGCGCGCGGCGCGCTCTTCAGCGACCAGCACCTGGTGAAAACCTACCCCGCCTCGGCCATCGGCAAGCTCAAGGATAACGGCGACTTCGGCATTGAAGACGATCTCGATCCCGACGACTGGTCACTCCAGGTTATGCCGCGCGGCATTGGTTTGCCGGTCAGCCTGCATATGGATGATATCCGGAAATTGCCCCGCTACGAAGAGACCATCGATTTCAAATGCGTGGAGGGCTGGAGCGTCGTAACCCAGTTCGCGGGTGCGCGGTTTTCCGATTTTACGGCCAAATTCGCGCCTGGCTCGGAGAAGGCCGGGTATGTCGGCATGGCCACGCCCGATGGGAAATATTACGTTGGCCTGGATATGCCGAGCGCCCTCCATCCGCAGACTTTGCTCACGTATCAGATGAACGGCGAGGATCTGGCGGATGAGCACGGCGCACCGTTGCGTCTCGCGATTCCGGTGAAGTACGGAATCAAAAATATCAAGCGAATCGGCAAAATCGCCTATGGTGAAACCGAGCCGCCGGACTACTGGCGCGAGCGCGGCTACGATTTCTACGCCGGCCTCTGACGTCCGCATTGTTCCACACGCTAAACTGAAGAATCGGGCGCGTAGCTCAGCTGGTTAGAGCACCTCGTTTACACCGAGGGGGTCCGGGGTTCGAATCCCTGCGCGCCCACCATTTCATCCGGCCAACCGCTTCAACATCGCACTCACCTGATCGAGGCTGTGATTGATGTCGCAAAGCGGTTCGACTGTCATTCGGTCCCCTTCGACCTGGCAGAAAATCACAGCGCACCGGAATAAACCTACAACAACCGGAAATTCACCGAAACCTCGGACTGCGCATCCACCGGTTTGCCATCCTTCATAGCCGGACGGAATTTCCACTTCGTGACAGCCTCCATCGCCTTTTCGTCCAGGCCCATCCCCAGACTACGGGTTACCACCACGCGCGTCACCTGCCCCAGGGTGTCGACGTCTATGCGCAGCCAGACTGTGCCGGAATATTTAGCTTTGCGAGCCTCTTCGGAGTACTCCGGATCCACTTTAGAGAGTACGGTTGGTCCCGTGATATCGCTGCTGATCGTGCCGTTCGCACCGCCTGCATCGGGGCTGCCCAGATCGGCAACGCGCGAACCGTAGTAGCCCGCGCGGTAGTCCAGTTTGGCTGCGGGGTTGTTCTTCAGCGCGACCCGGATCTGCCGATAACTGCCATCCAGCCTGGAGTTGGTAGTGTAGTAACCGAGCACGTAATAACTCGAAACCGCACTACTCTGCGCGCCTGCGGAATCCAGCAGTTTCTGGAATTCGAAAAGCCAGATACTCTGCGCCTTCCCGTCTTCCGTTATAGCGAAGTCGTTGGCGCCGAACCCTTCGATGGCCTTGCCATCCTGATCCTTGATACTGACGTCGACTATGATCAGGGACGTATTGGCGGAGAAGCGCTTCATACTGGTGACTCCCGCCGCTGGCGCCGGGATTGGCGGTGCGGCAAGTTGCGCCAGCGCAATCGGAGGCATCGCGATTGGTAACGAAACCTGCACCGGTATTGCAGCCAGTGGGGGAGCGGCAGCCTGCGGCGCGGCAACAATCGCAAGCGGCGACACAGCCACCACCAGCATGGCCGCCGCCATCCACGCAAGCGCTACGGAAAACACGCCCGCCCTGCCACGCTGCTGCCGGCCATCGAGCAAGGCGCCGACACGCGCCGATAAATCCGCCCGGTTCGCCATCGCGAGGCCCGGCGATTTCCGCAGCGCAGACAATCGCCGGGCCAGCCCCACCAGCTGATCGGCATAAGCGGTAGGCTCCGTGCGCCCCAGCACCGCGTCGTCGCAGGCCCGCTCCGCATCGAGCGCGAACTGCCGCCACACCATCCAGATCAAAGGATGGAACCAATAAACCGCACAGACCACCCTCGCCAGACAGTGACTCATCCAGTCGCCACGCCACACGTGTTCCAGTTCGTGAACCAGTGCGCGATTCAGATCTTCCGCGTCCCAAATCTGCGCGTCCACCGGCAGCAGAACAACCGGCTTCATCGCCCCATAGGTAGTGGGTCCGGAGATCCTTTCGTGCAACAGCACTTCAACGCGGCGGTGAATACCCGCGTCGCGTGCGAGCCCTTCGGCAATCGACTGTCCGAACTGCCACGGTATCGCTGTCCGGCGCAGTGATCGCGCCTGCTTCAGTCCCAAGGCCAATGGCAACAGAAACAACATCACGCCGAACAGCCACGCCGCGGATAACCAGTCGGCCATTGAAAACCCCGCTGCTCGCGGACCAGCAGGCGACATGATCTGCGCAGGAGCCACGCGCACATCCGGCATGGCAGCCGAAGGCAAAGGCGCCGTACGCTTCGGATGCGGCGCCGAAACCAAAATCCGAAGCGGAGGGGCCAGAATTGCGGCAACAGGCAATGCCGGCAGCACGGCGAACGCGGCCGCAAGCAGCGTGTGCCGCAGCGACGCGCGGCTTCTGTGCGCCGGCACAAGTTCAACCACCATCGCGAGCGCCATAACGAATGTCGCCTTCACCACCAGCGACACGGCCAGCGAATTTTCCAGCGTAAGGATAACGCCCTGAATCAACGGCATCATGGATTCTTCCTTTCTTTGCGAACGCGATCGATCTCCACCCGGAGCGCATCCAGTTCTTCGTCGCTCCACGAAGCCTCGCTCACAAGCGAGGTCATCATCTGCCGCAGCGATCCGCCGAAAAACGTCTGCACGTACTGCTGCAGTGCCGTTCGCTTCGCGATCGCCGGCGAAATTGTGGCCGAGTAAATATAGCGAAGCCCGTCCTGCTGGTGTTTCAGACAGCCCTTCTTTTCCAGCCGCGCAAGCATCACGCGAACTGCCGAATCGCCCGGTGGATTCGCCAGACGCGCGCGAATTTCCTCCGCCGATGCCCGATTATCCAGCGAAAAGACGGCATTCATAATCTCCCGTTCCCGGCGTGTAAGTGGTTCAGAATTTGTTTTCGGCAATGTGCGACACCTGTCACATAGTATACGTGACAAATGTCGCACGTCAAGTGGGCGGGGACACTTCGCCGAAATATTTTATCGAATAGTGAAATAGCCGGGCGTGTCAGCGGTCTATGCACTCAGGACAACCATGATCGATAAACACTTGCCGCGGCTCTGCCTCACTCAGCTGCTGGCCATCGGTGCGGCGCTCGCCCAACCCGCCGCCGCGCCGCTTGCCTTTGAAGCCGCCACCGTCAGGCCATCGGCCCCGTTTGAGGCGGCGGCAGCCATCGCGGGCAAAGCGCACACTGGCACCAGAATTGATTCGTCCCGGGTCGATATCGGCACTGCTACACTGTTCCGACTGATCTGCGTCGCCTACAGGGTGCGGCCGTACCAGCTATCCGGACCAGACTGGCTGAAGACCACTACCTACGATATTCAGGCGAAGATTCCCGACGGCGTTTCCGTTGATAAGGTACCGGAGATGTTGCAGACATTGCTCGCGGAGAGGTTCGGCCTGAAGCTTCACCCCGAAAAGAAGGATCAGCCTGTTTACGCGCTCGTGATCGGGCCAGGCGGAGCGAGCGGGATAAAAATGAAAGAGTCCGAACCTGAGCCACCGCCGCCGCCCCCGGCGCCGAACACCCCGAAGCCGGAAATGTCGGTGCCGACCGTGCAGGGGGATGTGAAACTGGTCCGCACAGATAAGGGCATCAGCCTTGAGATGCCGGGCGGCGAAATACAGGGCAGGATCCGCGTGGCCGTGAGTCCTCCCACCGGCTCACAGCCTCCGAAGTTCCATCTGGAAAGCTCCGGAACCACGATGAAAAGCTTCGCGCAAATGCTGTCTGTGGGAGTAGTGGACCGGCCTGTGGTCGATATGACAGGCTTGACTGGTGCTTACGAAGTGGCTGTCGACCTCTCCCTGGACGATGCCATGAATGTCGCGCGAAACTCGGTCACTCTTCTGCCCACAGGCGGCGGGGGAGGCGGAGACGGCGGAAAAGGCGCGGGCGCGGCAGGAGCCAACCTGGCCGATCCGTCCGGTTCTTCCATTTTCGCGTCCATTCAAAACCTGGGCCTGAAGCTCGAACCGC
>Ga0302198_10004022_pt1 | contig 14410 bp, 19 predicted proteins | sample II_Bog_N2_2_FD_193521 | JGI IMG/M metagenome (GOLD analysis project Ga0302198, IMG submission 193521) | Peat permafrost microbial communities from Stordalen Mire near Abisko, Sweden - II_Bog_N2_2 | ecosystem: Environmental > Terrestrial > Soil > Wetlands > Peat | place: Sweden: Abisko... | reverse complement strand
CGGGAACAATCCCAAGTTTTTGCAGTGAGGGACTCGAACCCCCGACTTCCTGCTTGTAAGACGGTCGAGTGGCGGTATTCCATGAATTGCCGCCACTTACTATAAATTGCTTATCTGTCCATATTCACAGGGGATAGGTGGACTTTGGAGGGTGTTGACTTGCCCGCCAATTCCCGCCACTTCCCCAAGCGAGTCCCCACAGTTTCCACCACAGTTTCAGGATGGCAAACCAGCGGGAGACTGTCACATGGAGCCGGAGACAGTGAGGCGTCCTGCGCTCACCGATAGTTGCCGCTGGTCCGCGTGTGTCGCTGGGCGAACGGAGCACAGGACGGGGCACGGACGCACAGAAATTCCCTGTGAGCGTTCGCAAGCCCTCTGCCCTACCCGTTTGGGCATGGCGGACGGCAACTCGCGCAATCCGTAATACACAGTCGAAAGAATGCTTTTTGTGAGCAGGGGCATCCCCCCCAGACGCGCCACCCGGCCCGCGCGTTACATATCCGGCTCTGGCAATTTTCGCTAAAAAGGGCATCAACTCTTTGGTCAGCATCATTGACCAGATCATAGGCAATCAGCCGAAGAAGCGTATTTAGTTTTACAGGCATAGAACGCGGGTTTGAGCAATGTGGTGCAGCCGCGAAAAGACATATTCATTAATGACGTGAAATGACAAAAAGCCTCAGAGAATTGTGCTGGTCACCGCTGCGGCGATCTTGGAGGATAAGGCTCGGCTGGCGCGGCACAGACATGACCGGGCCGGTGACGGCGGTTAAGATACTTTGAGTACCAGCACGAAGGAGGAATAGCTCATGAAAATCTTAGCGAAGTTTCTTTTGTTCAGTGTTTTTGTCTTCTTGCCCGCCGTCGTCTGTGCCCAGGATTTTAAGTTTTTCCGTGATTGCGGGTTTGCGCCCGCCCTGGAGATTTACACGACAGACGGGCACGGACTGGTAAGCCCACAGATAGTCAGGTATCTGGAGGACGGACAAAACTGTCTTAACATCGACGTGATGGAGCTAAAGGATAAGGTTAAGTGGCTTGATACCGCGGTGGGATGGAACACCGACGAGTTCAAAGACCTGTTGGACGAACTTAAGCAAACCAAAGACGATCTCCATACCGCCGAAACAAAGATTGAAACCTTGGAAAACCGTCTTACGACAGTGGAAGATGAAATCCAAGAGCTAAAGTTCGACTCCCGGATACCGCCTCATCCGGCGAGCAGGAAGGCTGCCGCTAACAAGCCCTCCGGTTTAATCCCCGACACTCCAGCTACTACGCCTCATCCGGCGATTACGAAGTCTGACGCTAGCAAGCCCAAGGCACCCGCCAGTAAACCAAAGGCTCCGGCTAACAAGCAGACGCCCGCTGTAAAAGAGGGTACGCACTAAAGCCGACGGCAGCGGAGTTTGCGGTAAAATTTGTATGGCCGGATAGCTGCTGGCCAATCACCAGCGGCGATAAGGCGGGAAGCCTTCCCTTCCCGCTGGTGAGGCTCCGACACGTCAGGCAAGGTTTGGAGTTGCACCGGTCTCTGTGCGCGTCTATGCGGTTTGTGCAATATTGCACACGGTCCACGCCGGGATTCCCAAAGGCACAGCCACGCAATCGCACCTTTGCGCCGATAGGGAACAGCGGCAATTCGCCGGTCACAGGTAGACCTCAAAGTCTTCCCGAAACGTCAAGCCGGAAACCAGAACCACGCCGGAGACTTCGCCCACCAGGAATCCCCGCTCTGTCAGCAGCCACTCGAAAGTCTCACGTGTGCATGGAGGCCCGCCCTGCCGAACTGCCCATTCGCAGAAAGCAATATGCAGGCGGGCCACGCCGCCAAAGCAGCGCGGAGAACGCACACAGACGGAATCCAACCATCGGGAGAACGGTTTCCGCCACTTTACCGAGTGGTGAGGCAGGGCGCTATCCGATGGGACGTTTATTTCCGGCGCGGGCAGGGTAGGAACTGACAGAACTGACAAAACGGATGATGGAAGGGGTTCTGTCGGTTTTGTCAGTTCGCGCTCTGGGCATTTCTGAAAGATTGCAGGCGGATTCCAGTCTCTCCAGCGTCTACTTGACAGCATGGGTTCCCCCTATCTTCGGATTGATACGATAGGTTTCGCTGGGCCGTCCGGGATTCTGTGCATCGGTCTCTCGCCTTACCCAGCCATATTCTTCAAGCACCATCAACGCACCCCGCGCCGCGTCCGGTGAATCTAGAGCGGTCCATCCGCTCCGGTACACGTCCCGCACTGTGAATAGCCCTTCCTCGCGTTTCCAGCCCTTCGCAAGCCGCTTGCTCAGCGCGATTGCAGAGTGATGCTCTGGCCGCGTCTGAGCGGCGTACACGCGGTTAGCGTGTGTCTCAAGATAGTCGCACCAGTCACAGGCCAGCCGCGCATGAATGAGCGGCACGTAATCCGAATGCCCATCGGCAAGAGCAAAGAGCAGTGCAAGCGAGGGCATCAGGCTGCGATACTTGGCAAGATGCGCCTGCATTGCCGGAGCGAGATCATCCTCCCGGATGCGCCTCTCCAGATCGGGCAGCCATTGCTCGAATAGCGCCTGAGCCGCATCGTCAAATTGCAGCCGGAGCGGGTTTGTAGCTTCTAGCGCAGCTATGCGACGATAGACCTCAGCGGTACGCTCCAGAGCGTCAGTGTCCGGCTTGCGGTCAACGTATTGCCAGCCTTGCGGAATGTCGGGCCACACCATTAGCTGAAATCGTTGCATCAGACCATCGTTTGACGGTCCATCTTTTAAGGCATCGGCCAAGTAGGACCGCAACCGGGCGGGCTGGATTCCGCCAAACAGCGAAACACAGGCATGGGGAACAAACACACTGCCGCGCCCGATGCGGTCGATAGTGTGGGCTGCATCCCCACTCCAGCATTCCAAAAAGAAGGCGCGTTCCTGTTCCCGGCCTTGCCTCTCCAGTCCGGCCAACCATCCGGTCAACTCATCTCGGATTTGAAACAGCCCCGCCTGATTTTCTGACAGCAGTTCGTGAAGTTTCTCAAAGGTTGGATCGCTGGTGATGAGACGGCGAAGCACAGGCTGAAGAAGTGTGGATTCCGGCTTTGTCGGCTGTTCCTTACTTTTGTCTTTCGCAGCGGCCTTGAATAGTTCTTTCCACGCGGCCAATCTGAGTTCGTGCATTTCCTGCGCGTTCTTGTACTCCCGGTTTGCATCCTCGTGCGCCTTGCGCCATTCACACTCGATTGCCCGCGCCGGTTGCGTCATGCAGGAAAGCACGGGAGACTTGAGCATCCCTGGCGGCGCTACGATTCCGCTCCAAAGGTTCGGCACGACCGTCCAAGTATGGTCATTCCGTTTTGGCTGAATTACGGCCCGCCGGTTGGTTACTCCCGCAAGCGTGGCAATCGCGGCCACGGCTGGAAAGTCCAGCGGAACCTGCATTCTCTCGGCTACATCCTTCACCAGTGGACGAAAGGACTCTGGCATCAATTCCAGATCGAATTGCGCCACATCGGGCAGAGACTCCGCCAAGGGTTCCGGTTCCGGCCATCCATCCGGCGGCGGCACAGGCAATAGGGCATACCGCGACACGTCGCACAGTGCGGCATGGTCCCTTGCCGTGACGCTCGCATCGGCGGTCATTATCGCCGCTCCTCAACGGCGGTAATGGTGCCCTCTGCGACGATGCGTTCTATCTCGCTTGCCGGTATCCTGATTGACCAGCCACCAGGACGGACCACAGTAACGCGCTTTGCGCCGATCCATGCCCTCAAGGTTTTGGGCTTCACGCTTAGTTGCTCAGCCGCTTCGCTGATCGTGAGTAGCTTTGAACGTGTCTGCATATTCCCTCCAGTATTATGATTTGCTTTGCATTCATAATTCATGCTATTCGTATTCTTTCAATTCAGGCATTATATTTTATTTGCCTTAACTATAATAAACGTGCTATCAATAATCATGACGCGCAGAAAACAACCCGCCCTTGTTGGCCTTCAGGTGGCTTATCCACAATCCAAGTTTTTCCATCTCGATAGAGGGGACTTGGACCAGATCGTCGAGACGCTCAACTGGAAGCCGCGAGGGGGACTGTCGCTGTATGCTGAGCCGCTAATCCGCTTAATGAGGAGATTGGAAGGGTGCGGCGGCAACCTGAAAAAAATGATGGACGGCGACCCAGAGTTGGCAGAGGCCGTGGCAAAGGTGTGTGTCACCCGCTGGATACCTTCAACAAACCGAACGGCGAATCTGGTGCTTCAACCGTCTTGGGAGCACATCTTGGAACGCGAACTGACGCCGGGGCAGGTTAACAAGATGCGCCCGGAGCGATACGCCGCGTTGCTCTTCCATGTCGGGACTCTGAATCCCGAATGGGACAAACTCGCCGGTCCATGCGCTCGGTGCGGCAATTACTACATCAAAAAACGGGCGTCACAGAAGGTCTATTGCTCTCGCCGGTGTGGGAACGCCTCCACTGCCGTCGTCAGGACAGCGGCGAAGGTTAAAGCAGAGCGTGATGAAAAGATGGTCCGAGCCAAGGCCCTGATTCGGGAGTGGAACTCGCTCAAGGGCCGATCTGGACTCGTTTGGAAGGAGTGGCTCAGGAAACAAGAGCCAAGCATCACAGATAAATTTGTCACTCGCCGGGTGAACACTGGCGAGTTGCCAGAACCAAAGGCAGGGAGAAAACCATGAGCATTTTCAAGCGCGGTAATGTCTGGTGGTATGAATTCACTTTTGGCGGTGCCCGTATCCGTCAAAGCAGCAAAAGCCCGATCAAGGCCGTTTGCATCCAGGCGGAGCGAGAGCGACACAGAGAACTTGAGCGCGGGGCAAACAATCTGGAAAAGGCTGTGAAGCCTAAGCTGTTCTTTGGTGCCGTGAAAGCCTACCTGTTAGAGCGAGAGGCGCATTGGAGTCCCAAGACGCGGGAGATGCACTCGAATTCGCTTCGCCATCTGGAGCCGCACTTCGGCAAACTGCTCTTGAGCGAGATTCGCGGGGAGCAAATCTCCCGTTACCAGCGGGCACGGCTCAAGGCAGGGGCTTCCAACCGGACGGTCAACATTGAAGTGAATCTGCTCCGGCTGGTGCTGCGCAAGGCGAAGCTCTGGAGCAACATTGCGGACGATGTAACCATGTTGAAGGAACGGGCGGACGTTGGGCGCGAATTGAGCGACGATGAAGTACACCGGCTCCTGTCGGCTTGCAAGGCCAGCGCAAGCCGTGGCCTATACCCTGCCGTGCTTGCCAGCATCCATACCGGGCTGCGCTCTCAGGAATTGCGCTTGCTGCGCTGGCACCAGGTAGACCTCTTGGAAGGAATCATTACGGTTGGCAAGTCTAAGACGCAAGGCGGGGAAGGCCGTCTGGTTTACCTCTCTGCGCTGGCGGTCCAAACCCTGAAAGAGTGGCGGTCACAGTTTCCGGCTGCTCTGCCGAGTCATGCCGTATTCCCACGGGAAGCCTACGGACTGAAAGGCAAGAAAGGCACGTTTGGCGGGGTGGTCGTACCCTACCAGACATTCACAGACCAACCCGTGCGCAGCTTTGCGACAGCATGGCGGGCAGCGAAGAAGGCAGTTGGCATCGAATGCCGCTGGCACGATCTGAGGCACAGCGCAGCCTCCCGGATGGCCGCTGGCGGGGCAACCGATCAAACCCTACAGGCTTTGCTTGGGTGGATGAGTCCGAAGATGATCGAACGCTATTCGCACGTCCGGGCAGAGGCGAAGCGAAAGGCCGTCAGTGTGTTCGATGTGGTGGTTTCCAAAACGGACTCCCCACAGAATCCACCACAGTCAACGGTGAACGCAAACCAAATTATCATGTAAGTCTTTTAGAATCTTGGTGGGCAGTGAGGGACTCGAACCCCCGACATCCTGCTTGTAAGGCAGGCGCTCTAACCAACTGAGCTAACCGCCCACACACGGCGGTAAGGCGAGATTGCGCCCTGCTCAAATCATACCAGCGCAGTGACGTTCCGCGAGAGATCACTTCATTGCACGCGGCGACCGGCCTCAAGCGACTGCCCTGAATTGATAAACTCACCCGGTGAGCCGTCTTATCGTCAATGCCGATGACTTCGGGCTGACCGCCGGGGTGAACCGCGCAATCATCGAGCTGCATAGGGCCGGTGTGCTGACCAGCGCGACGCTGATGGCGCGCGCTGCGGCAACCGCGGAAGCCATCGAGATGACCCTCACCACGCCCTCTCTTGGGGTGGGCTGCCACCTCGTGCTGGTGGATGGTGAGCCGGTGCTGGGAACGGACAAGGTTCCAACGCTCGTGGATGCAAGAACGGGGCGCTTCCAGCCGACGCTGGGCGCATTTTTGCAGCGGTTGCTTGCAGGCCGCATCAGGGCGTCCGAGATCGAGGCGGAGGCTGGCGCGCAGATTGCGTTCCTGCAAAGCAAGGGAGTAGCGCTGACCCACATCGACACGCACAAGCACACTCACATGTTCCCTGCCGTGCTATGGCCGGTAATCCGAGCAGCGCGGGCAGCCGGGATTCGCGCGGTACGCAATCCCTTTGAGCCGGCGTGGAGCTTGCGCGCCACTCATGGCGCTCCGTGGATTCGCCGAACCGAGATTCGTCTGTTGCGGCTGCTGGAGCCTGCTTTCCTGCGTATTGTGGCAGAGGAGGGGTTCACGACGACCGACGGAATTCTCGGCGTTCTAGCGACCGGAACTCTCGATCCTCGATCGTCTAGCTCACTCCTGCGCAGCATTCCAACGGGAACGTGGGAGCTGATGACGCATCCTGGTTACAACGATGCCGATCTGGCGCGAGTGCGTACACGGCTGCGTGCGTCGCGAGAGGTGGAGCGCGAGGCGCTGCTCGCCTTGCAGGGACAGCCTGAGCTGGAGCTGATCTCGTTTGCGGGATTACGCGGGGCTGGCTGAATCTTCCCGGCAACCGGGAACGTCCAAGGCAATGGATCGTAGCGGCAGAGTCGGGCCAGTAAGACTGATCGGGAAGGGTTTATGCGGATTGGCATCACTTGTTACCCCACCTACGGCGGTTCTGGCGTGGTGGCCACAGAATTGGGCATCGAGCTCGCGGCGTTGGGCCACGAGGTACATTTCATCTCCTATTCGCAACCGTTCCGGCTGAGCGGGCGCGACGAAGGCATTTATTATCACGAGGTTCCGGTCTCAAGCTATCCGCTCTTCGAATTCCCGCCCTACGACCTGGCGCTGGCCTCGCGCATGGCTGAAGTTGCTGAATACAATGAGCTTGACCTGCTGCATGTGCACTATGCGATCCCCCACTCGGTGAGCGCGCTGCTGGCCCGACAGATGCTGGCGGCGCGGGGGTGCCGGCTGCCGTTTGTCACCACGCTGCACGGCACGGACATCACCCTCGTCGGCCTCGACCGCAGCTATCTGCCGATCACGCGCTACGCTATCCAGGAAAGCGATGGGGTAACCGCGATCTCAAACTATCTCAAGGATGAAACGATCAAGCATTTCGGCGTGACGCGGGGCATTGAGGTCATTGAGAACTTCGTCAACTGCAATGTGTACGTGCCCATCAAGGATGAGGCCCAGCGGGCGGAAGCGCGTAAGCGGCTAGCGGCGCCGGACGAGGCGATCCTGATGCATCTCTCGAATTTCAGGCCGGTTAAGCGCCTGGTGGATGTCGTCAAGATCTTTGCGCAGGTGGTGCGGCAGGTGCCGGCGCAGCTGATTCTGGTGGGCGACGGGCCGGACCGCTCGGCGGCGGAGTGGCTGGCGCACGACCTGGGCATTCAGGCCAGAGTGCACTTCATGGGGAAGCTGGAGCGGGTCAACGAGCTGCTGCCGCTGGCCGATATCCTGCTGATGCCAAGCGAGTTGGAGTCGTTTGGCTTGGCGGCGCTGGAGGCGATGGCGTGCAAGGTGCCGTCGATTGCCACACGGGTGGGTGGGGTGCCGGAGCTGATCGACGATGGAGTGACCGGGCTGCTCTACGAGGTAGGCGACATTGACGGCATGGCTTTGGGGGCATTGGGCTTGCTCAGGGATCCGGAGCGCCTCAATGCGATGCGGGAGGCTGGCCGGAAGACGGCGCAGAATCGGTTCTGCTCCACGCTGGTGGTGCCGCACTATGTGCGTTATTACGAGCAAGTGCTGGGGTGAGAATAGGGACTAGGGCTAGGGACTAGGGACTAGGGACTGGGGGTCAGGGACTATTCGGCTTGGTCGGGGGCGAAGGCGGGGGTGAAGCCTAATTTGCGCCAGAAATCTTCGACGAGAGCTATAGTCTCGGGGGTCGTGCGGCTGGTGGTGCGGAATTGAATCTGCGCGCCGGCGCCGGCTGTCAGGCTGGAAGCTTCGGCGGCGATGGCGATGCACTTCTCCGGGCGGTAGGTGCAGTTGGCCAGGTCGGCAATGGAGAGGCGGGTGGTGGGCGTGGCCAGCACGGTGCGCGGCGGGGCCATGCGGTCCAGCAGCCACAGGATTTCCAGCTTGGACTCCAGCTCATCCGGCACGCAGTCGATGGCCAGGTCGGCGTCGCGCACGGCGTCCTCAATGGTGGAGACGAAGCGGACGTTGGGCAGGGCCTCGGGACCCAGGACGGCGCGAAGGGCTTCCTGGGCGTGATGCAGGTTGGCGGGCATCACGTCTTCCAGCAGCACGCGGTAGCCGGCGCGGGCAGCGCTCAGGGCCAGCCAACGGCCCAGCGGACCGGCTCCGATGATGGCGACAGTGGGCAAAGGCGCGGCTTACTTGACCGAGAGGGCTTCGACCACATCCTCGGCGCTGGGCTTGGCGTTGAGCAAGTGCTCGGCCACGCGGGCGCGCTCCTCGGCAGAGAGCGTGGGGACAGTCGCCAGCACCCGGCGCAGGGTCACGGCAACGTCATCAATGTAGTTCATCAGGCGAATAGCTTCTCCGGAGAGCGGCATGGTTTTCCTCGGGTTTGAAGTTCTCCTCTCATTGTAGGCGGTGCGGTTGGGCAGGGGAAAGCGGGCGGGCGGCTGCGACCCTTTGAATGCCTGAATGCGGGACCCTTCGGTAAGCTCAGGGCAGGCTCTGCACCGCCCGCCAACCGGCTATTATCCAATTAATTATCTGCAAGGTTTTGAAAATAAAGTAGGGGGGTGGACTCCCTACCCTTTGTCAAGCGTTAACCGGTAGGGACCCGGCCTCCCGCCAGGGGGCCGATGACCCTCTGGGTCAGGCGGCACCACATTGCGGATCGTACAGAGTTCCGTTTCGCAGCATAGAGATGAGAACCTTGAGCCAGCGGTCGGCCATGCTGCGTAAAGCGCGCCCGTGGGATTGGCCGCAGGCGCGCAGTTCGGCATACCTCTTTTTACTTTTCGCATCCCAGACAACGCTGGTTCGCGACCAGTGATAGAGCGCGTTGCGGAGCCGCTCATTGCAGCCTCGGCGCATGAGCACGATCTTCTTTTTGCCGCTCTGATGGGTGATGGGCGCGGCGCCGCTTAAGGGTACCGATCAGAAATCGACTAGTGATTCGGCAGTATGTGAACAGCGAGTTTCTGAATTCTGATTTACCTGTGCTCGATGCTCTTGCTATCCCTGGTCTCAAAATCGAAACCGGGGGCACCCGGCGATTAAACATAACCCCAAATCTGTGGGTGGATAGTCGGCGATCCGGAGGTTGAGATTCCCGAATTAACATTTTTCGAGCTGCCCGTTGTACGCCACAATCGCGAATAGGACTCCCGGCAAATCTCCGGTGCACAAATCAGAGCCTCACGCCGGGGCACCTTGTTTGTGCTGCGCGGTGGTCCGCCACAGCCCGCGCGCCGAGAGGATGACGGAGAAGAGAGCGGTCACGCCGAGCGCGAGGAGCGTCCAAATAAAGAAGAAGGCTCCGTTGGACTGGGCAACCGCTCTGCCGACTCCCGCCCCCTTCATGTGGACGACGGGGATGACCAATTCAAGGAGCGACACGAGGAGGAGGATGACGTATCCAGATCGCTTTCCGGCCAGCACCAGCGTTCCGTACAACTGGACGACAACAATGGGCAGCACAATCAGGTCTGAAAGCGTTCCTGGCTCCATTCCCCGGACGATGTCGTCCGCCAGGTGAAACGTCATGAAGAGGACCGAGAGGAGAGATGCGATGGTTAACGTAAGGTTCTGTTTCATTGGATATCTCCTTGTTAGACTGGAGCGCCCTGGTCTTGCAATGCGCGGATGATTACACTTTTTACCCTAGCGCTCGAAAAAGCGATGAGCGAAGACGTGATTGCAACCTGCGACGAGATTGACGCGGAGAATCGCCGCGCTTCCGTGAGAAGTCCCTGCATCTCGGTATGCGCGCGGCGGTGGACCAGGTCCTCTAGCGTTCGGCAACGCGCGGCTCACTGATAGGCGCGCCGGCCGACGATGGTTGTTTTGCCGGGAGGAGTGCAAGCAGCGTGACTCCAATCACGCCAAAGATCACAATGTCCTGGGGGCTATCCTTCCTGTGCATCCCGTGCGCCACGGCCTGCGCCGACATGATAGTCATCGTGAACCCATGGGCAAGGCTTGACCACGCCCCATAGGCGATCATCAAGCGATGCTTGGCCGGCTGATTAACGGCCACCAACAGACAGACCCCAAGCGCCGTGTTAAGGCTCAGGAACATCGGCATGACGTCACTATGCCCGCTAAGCCACCTAGAGTGCCACAGATCGTCGAACAGGAGATAGCCCCAAAAGCAATAAAACAAGCCCACCAACACCAACACTGCCTGTAGGGCGCGCTCACGTTTCATACCGTCCTCCGTTTTGTGCGATGCAAGGTTATTACCACCTTTTTTACTTCAGATTGTGCGATTGTCAACTGTGATGCGTCCGATACTGGAACCCTGCGAGCATCCGCAGTGTGAGCAGAATGCTTCTCCCCCTCGAATAGGCTTGCCACAGGAACTGCAAGGCCCAAGGAGAGGCCCTCGGAACACAAAATAAAGGATGAATCCAATCAAATTGGGTATGAGGAAAGCGGCAATCACCCAGGCCCAAGCAGGCATTTGACGCCTTTTTGCGTCCCCATAGATATATCCGAGGGCAAGGAAAAAAGCCGCGGTGAAGACGCCAAACGTTAAGCCAAACCAAAGCGCGTCCGGCATGGTACTGAGCAATCCTTTGGAAGCAAGGAAGGAACGGCCCCGGCTGGAAGCAAAATAAACTACGCTAATCGGGATCGCCAGTGCTGCGATGGCCATTGCAGACCTGGGTAGAATATTCCGTGTTGCGGTCCGCAACAAGACAGCCGCAACTACAAGCCCGACCAAGAACGCTACCAAAAGTACCGCCGATTGCTCTGTCATGCAATACCTCTATTCTCACCAGGGGCCGCGAGCAGACATAAGGCCGAGCAAAGAGATGGCAGCAGCCAAAAGATGAGCACGCGTGGCTGGACTTGGGAAGTGTCGAAATGCATTGGGACCGCCAGGAGCCTAGCCACCTGGTACACGAGTGCCGATCCCACAAATGACATCAAGAGCGCTACAGCAAATGCAGCCCAGGCCTTGAATTGCACGTTATGCTGGCGCATTAATCGCCGACGGCCTGGCTGCGCCGCCCGGACCTGTTGCGCCTGCAGCTTGAGGGCTGCCAGAACCCTGGCATTGAGGGTTGGATTTACCTCGAAGGAAAAACCGCTGAGGCCCGCGATAACCCGGTTGCTGGCGCTGAGATACTCCTTGCATGGAGCGCAAGTGGAGAGATGCTCGCGAAGAGATTGTTCCTTCTCCGCTGAGATGGCGCCCGCCAGACTCTCGTCGATCATGCGTTGGAAACTTTCGTGGTGGACAATGTTCATGCTGTTTCTCCCTCGAACTGCGGCCGCAGCGTTGCCAGTCCTCGATATATTCTGGAAGCTACGGTAGAGACCGGCGCTCCCACAATCACGGATATCTCCTGTAGAGATAAATCTTCTTGAAAACGCAGTACGAGGGCTTCGCGATAGACGGGCTCCAGAGTTTGCAGCGAGTGGGCTAGCCGCTCGGCATCTTGTGTCCGCGCCGCAAGCGTGTATGGCGAAGGCTCGCCAGAAGCGGGCGACGAGCGAACACCATCCCCCTCATTTGAGTCCAGGCTGAACATCGGTCGCTTACGCATGGCGTCGAGAGCAAGATTGCGTGCCACCCTGAAGAGCCAGGGTTCAAAGCGGGAGTGCCCGTCGTAGGACCCACCTCGCTCCAGGACTCGGAGCCACGTCTCCTGCACGAAATCGTCAACTCCATCGCGTCTGCCCAACAGGAAGACGAGATAACGAACAAGCCGGTATTGGTATTGCTCGATCAGCGCTTCAAGGACAACGACATCTCCCTGGCGCAACCCAAGCGCGATTTGTTGCGTATCGCTCTCCATTGACGCCCTCGAAGCCAGCTCAAAGTCGAACATACGTGGTGTATACGAACCAGGGGGCCGGAATTACGAAAAGGCTCGAATCAGCGGCAATCGGGAACTCGAAACTCGCTTCTTGCCAGTCAAACTGCATTTCCTGGCAGGATGGTCGGCCATCCGGAAGTAATCGAATCGAATTTCTGTCTCGGTTCATGCCAAATCGCCAACGCGCCCAGCGAACTCGCTGGGAACATCGAAGAATCCGATCTTGCAAGCTCCGGACTTGTTACGGTAAACACGAGGGTCAGGTTCCACCCAACGCCAGGGCGTCCCGGAGGGACGACATGAGAATAGCCCAGGGTGAAACCCTGGGGCCAGGTCCCACCCACAGTCTAAGCGCCCCGGAGGGCCGCCACCTTACGCCAAGATCCGCCCCTGGAAATGCCAAAAAACATGTAGAATTCGTGCAAAAACCATGCAAAATAAGCCAATTTGCAGCCGAATGGCCCCTTTCAAACCCGACATTCTGCATTCGGATGTCCCCGCGCAACCCCGCATTCTCGCGCATCCGGCCGCTCTTCCGCCGTTTGTCCCATTCCAGCAGCACAGTTTTCCGGATTTCCGTCCCCTTGCAACCATAGACTTTCCGCACTATTTCAGAAACATAAAACCATAATAAATAAAACGTTATCAATAATTTAAGAGACATATTGAAAGAACATACCTGACACAAAATGCGCTAATTTCGCACCAACTAAAACACGTCCGCCACGCGGCGGGTGGCACCGGTCCCTGGCTTTTGGGGACCGGGGATGGACCGCGTCGCAGCCAACTCATGCGAGCCTCCCGCGAGCGTCTGCCCCACCGCAGGTGGCCCGCCGCAGGGGTCGGCATAAAATGAAACCATGATCCTCGAAACCTTCCCTGTCGGGCCACTGCAATGCAACTGCACCATCCTGGGCGACGAGGAAGCCGGCGAAGCCATCGTCATCGATCCCGGCGACGAGATCGGCCGCATCACCCGCCGCCTCAACGCCCTCGGCCTCAAGCTCAAGCAGATTCTCATCACCCACGCCCACATTGACCACATCGGCGGCGCACTCAAGCTCAAAAAGCTAACCGGCGCTCCCATCCTCATGAATGAAAACGACCTGCCCCAGCTCAAAATCATGGCCACCCAGGCCGGTTGGCTGGGCATCGACACCCCGGAGACTGCTCCTCCGGACGACAATCTGAGCGATGGACTAACCGTCGGCTTGGCCCGCTATCCCGCCCAGGTCATCCACACGCCGGGCCACACCCAGGGTTCCGTCTGCCTCCACTTTTCCCCGCTCAACCTGCTCGTCGCGGGCGACACCCTCTTTGCCGGCAGCATTGGCCGCACCGACTTGCCCGGAGGAAACTCAGACCAGATCCTCGACTCCATCCAGTCCCGCCTCCTCGCTCTTCCCCCCCAAACCAGGGTCCTCCCCGGTCACGGTCCCGCAACCACAATCGGTGCCGAACAGAAGAGCAATCCCTTCCTGCGCAACCTGCCCCGGATTTCCACAGTTTGACAAGTTATTTATTTTCAAAGTTTTGTCTAACTTTAATTAAGGTAAAACTTGATCCCCAGGCAAGGTAATATTACTATCCTGATTCGTTCCCAAAGTATCAACCAGAATGGTAACGCCGGTAATAAATTCCTTCTCAGAAGTCAGCAGGCTCAACACCAGCCTTCCGGATGCACCCATCCCGAAAAAGCCTCCCGGCTGCACCCAGACACCCTGATCAAGGAGCTTCAGAACCGTCTCCTCATCGGAATTCACTGCGGGAATTCTTAACGTGGCATACCACCCGCCCTCAACCTCCAGCCTGCTCACCAGCGGCAGCCGTTCCAGTTGCCGGTCCAATTCGGCCAGGTTCGCCTTTACCCGCTCGCGTATCTGCCTTTGAATCCCGCTCCGCCCCGCAAGCCAACTCGGCAAGGCACACTGCACCGGTGCATTCATTGACAGGAAGGTATCCGCAATCACCTCCAGCCGTTCCAGCGCCGCACCGGCCTCCGGTCCCAATGCCACAATCCATGCCGCCTTCATCTGCGGCAGCCCGGCTATCTTGCTCAGCCCACTCACCACAAATACCGGAACTCCTTG
>Ga0302198_10004007_pt1 | contig 14449 bp, 9 predicted proteins | sample II_Bog_N2_2_FD_193521 | JGI IMG/M metagenome (GOLD analysis project Ga0302198, IMG submission 193521) | Peat permafrost microbial communities from Stordalen Mire near Abisko, Sweden - II_Bog_N2_2 | ecosystem: Environmental > Terrestrial > Soil > Wetlands > Peat | place: Sweden: Abisko, Stordalen... | reverse complement strand
GAAGCAAGCGGCGGATGGTGCGAAATAGAGCTGAATAAAGAATGCAAAATTATTACGCTGATCGTGATGAAAGCTGAGCTGGCAAAAAAGTGGCTGGGCAAGCTGACGAAGCTGAACGCGGCGACGGGCAGCGGGAAGTGTCGCGGCAAGGCGCCGCACAAGCCGCTGCTCCTGCTCTGCCTGCTGGACATGGCCGAGGCCGGCGAACTGGCTGGTCACACGTTCACACGAACCGCCGGTCTGGTGCTGCGTTTCAAATCCTATGGCGCGCTGGTGTCTGAGCGTTGGCCGACGCGGCTGGATATGCGGATGCCATTCTTTTACCTGCGCACGCAAGGCTTCTGGCAGGCGTTCACCATGGAAATGGCTACCGCGCAATCGCCAGAATCGTGCTTCGTGTGCGAGCTGCATGAGGAATTTTTTGATCTGCTGGCCGACGCCGATTTCCGTTTGAAGGCCCGACTGCTGCTGGTGTCACGCTACTTTGAACCGCGCGAGCGAGTCGCATTGCTGGCAAGTTTTGGAATGATTGCACCTCATCCGGCCTCCGGCCACCTTCTCCCCAGAGCGGAGAAGGGCTATTCCCTGGCGGATGCGGAGATGGTTGGGGCGAAACTGAACAAGGAGGCAGAAGAAGCTGCACGCAAGAAAGGCCGGAGCGCGCGGTTTGCGGTGCAAGTGGTGTCGCGCTACAAATTCACCTGTGCGCTGACGGGGCTGAGTTGCCTTACGGCAGACGGTGCGGCGATCGTGGACGCGGCCCACATTGAGCCGTTCGCGGAAAACCAGAACGACGATATTGATAACGGGCTGGCGCTATGTAAGAACGCGCACTGGATGTTCGATGAAGGTTTGTGGGCGGTGCGCGACGATGGGCGGGTGATCCTGGCACCGCAGCGATTTACGGAAAACGGGCCGGAAGGTCTGCGGCTTCAGCCGTATGCTGGTCGGCTATTGCAATTTGCAGCCAGTGTTACACTGCGGCCGAATCCAAAATATTTTGGCCAACATCAAATGTTTCACCAACTGTGATGGGGATTAATCGGTAAAAAGAGTAATTAACCACCGCGCCGGTTTTCCTCAAACATCTCGGCGGGCATCGGATGGGCGAGTCGCCAGATCATCTGAATGGGGCGTTCCGACTGGTGGCTGACGAGCTTGGCAGATCCAAGGAATGTGAATGGAGCGGTGACGCCGTCGACTCTCTTCTGCGCGCGAACAAAAAACAGCATCGTGTAGCCGCGCTCCTCGTGATGGATCATGTTTTGTCCGGGTTCACTGAATTGGGTCGTCTGCGCTTGAGTTTCCCAATGGAGCAGGTCCCGGCTTATCGGGTAATCTTGATACATCGTGCTCGGAGAAAACTCTTTTTCGGTTTTCTGGAACGTGACCAACGCGACGATAGTTTTAATTGGCCGGAAATGCAGCCAGCCAACCCCGGTGCTACCGGCGGACTCAAAAGTCGCACCACCCAGTGCGGCTTTGATTTCATCGCTGCCGTAGGTGGCGTGAAGTTCCAGCGGGCATGGGAATGGCAGATTTAGCGCTGCGGCACCAATCCGCGATTCTTCATCCGACCACGCCAAGACTTCTTCAAGGTCATTTAGCACCGTCGGATTTTGGGCCGCTCGCTGAAACGATTCCTCGAGACTGGCCATTCCCAATTTGCGCCCCGGTTGCCCCCAGATGCGGTAGTGCGCGACGAGGGCTGAGTCGCCGGCATCGGCGAGCGCCGCCGCTGCGTTCCCGGCCTTCAAACTAGTGACGACTTTCCGTAACCGCGCAATTTCCCGTGGTCCGCTCGTTTGCGCGGCGCTGATCAGCGCATCTTGCAAACGATTGATATCCGGGTCGATGGGCGGTGGAGTCAGGCGGGCACTGGCCTTCCATTGCGTCCAGGTGTTGCGTGACAGCAAGGCTTCCGGCTCGTAATCGTGGAAACGGACGAAGTTGCCAAACGTCAATGATTGTCCGGCTTCATGCTCAAAGGATTCCAGTCGGTCCGGCACTTGGTCGGCCAGATTGCGCAGATTTTCGCGAATGTTAGCCAGCACATGCTCACGGGCCACACGATCGAGTTGGATACTGCATCCGGCTGGCAGATGCGGAAAATCCATCTCCACCTCGCGCTGGATGTTGAATCGCCGCTTGGGCAACAAGGCCTTGAGCTTACGGTCGATCCGGTAGCGGCGGTGCACCTGGCCAACAAAATCCAAGACGGTCAGGCAATCCTTGCCAGGCGAATGCCGCAAGCCGCGGCCCAACTGTTGAAGAAAAATGGTAAGGCTTTCGGTGGGCCGGAGAAAAAGCACCGTGTTCACCTCGGGCACGTCGAGACCTTCATTGAGCACGTCGCGGGTAAATAATAGTGTAATGCGCCCCGCGCGCAGGTCTTCGATGTGTTGCGCGCGCGCCTGATCCTCCGTGTCTCCGACTAGGACGGCAGACTTAATGCCACGCTGGTTGCATTCCGCCGCCATGAATTCGGCATGTTTCACACTGACACAAAAGCCAAGTCCGCGCACCCGAGCCAGATCGGGCTCGTAACGTGAAAGCGCCTCCAGCACGGTCTCGACCCGTTGCTGGGCCTGTGGATTGGAACCGATATAAACATTCTCCAGCGCCTGCACATCGTAGCGGCCATTTTTCCAAAAATTATCACCGGCGACCGACACCGGATCCGCCATGGCGAAGTAGTGGAACGGGCAAAGTAATTTTTCCTCAAGTGCCTCGGGCAAGCGAATCTCGGCTGCGAAACGATTGCCGAAGTCGGCTGCCACGCTCTCACCGCCCATACGTTCCGGGGTGGCCGTCAGGCCCAAAAGGATGCGCGGATCAAATTTGTCGAAGATGGCGCGGTAGCTGGCTGCCGGACCATGGTGAACTTCGTCCACGACGATGAAGTCGTAAAATTCCGCGCCGACCTGCTCCCAAAGTTTTCGGGATTGGAGCATATCCACCGAACAGAACAGATGATCCAACCGCGAGGCCGAATGTGGTCCGACCAGCAGTTCGCCAAAGGCGGGAAGGCGCAGAACGGCACGAAAGGTTCCGACGGCTTGTTCCAAAATCTCGCGCCGGTGGGCAACGAAGAGCAATTTGGCCTGCCGCTGATGTTTTTCAAAAAACCTTTTAAAATCGAAAGCGGCCACCACGGTCTTGCCGGTGCCCGTCGCGGCGACGACGAGATTGCGCCAATGGCCATGCACCAACCGCTCAGATTCAAGCGCATCGAGAATCCGTTCCTGAAAGGCGTGCGGGCGAATGTCGAAGAACACCGGCACACTGCTGGTCCGGCTTCGCGCGTGACTGATGGCATCCCGGAGGACTTGGGGTTCGTCTGGATTGAAAGGCAGAAATTCCCGGCTGTTCCAATACGTCTCGAACTCCGCCACGAATTTGTCAACGATGTGCGGCTGATCTTGCGCCGTTACCTTGAGGTTCCACTCCAAGCCGCTGGTCATCGCGGCCTGGGACATGTTGGCCGAGCCAATATAGGCCGTGGAAAATCCGGTGTTGCGGTGAAAATAATACGCTTTTGCGTGCAAGCGTGTCCGGTCGGTGTCGTAGGAAACCCGCACCGTGGTGTTCACCTGGCGCGCGAGCCACTCAATCGCCTCCGCATCCGACGCGCCCATGTAGGACGTGGTGATGATGCGGATTTTGCCGCCGCGCTGGCTTAACTCTTCAAACCCGCGCATGAGCAACCGCAGGCCGGACCACTTGATAAATGAAATCAGCACATCCATCGAATCCGCTGACTGCATTTCCTGGAGCAATTCATGCACGAGCTGGGGATCGCTCGGTGAACCCGTGAACAAGGTGCTTTTGGCCAGCGGCGTTTCGGGACGGGGAACACCCGATGCGGCGTAGTGCGGCGGTGTGATTTCCAGCAGCAGCGGCTTGGCCATGGATACCAGCCGGCGGGTGCTCAGAAACTCGGCGCTCGGGGTGCCGGCGATGCGATCCACGATTTCATTGCACAAGCGCAGGCGGGCGACAGGGTCGTTTTCAAGGGAAAGGGCCTTTTCGATGACACGGGCAAGAAACGCCGCATAGCGCGCCGGCTCTTCTTCCGGGTCAATCTTGGCGAACACCGAACGCAATTCCGGATGCTGCGCGAGGAGTGCTGACAGATCCTCGTCCAGAAGCGCCTCGTAAATGCCATGGGCCAGATTTGCCACGCCTGGTTTATGGCAGAAATCAGCGCCCGCGAAAAGAATTTGCGCAGAAAACTCGACTGAGTCGGTGGAAGGTGGGGCAATTCTGACCGGGGTGGAATACCGATCGATTTATTGATTACGGAAGCAATTGTTCTGGTGCCACTCTAAAAACTCTTTCGATGGACGGTCGGCGGCGGACTGGGGAGTGATTTGCAGCGCCTTACCTTCTAAAGCGTAATATTCTTTGCCGTTTGAAAATTCGTCGCGAATTCTGCGACTGACGGCGACGTGATAATCGTTGGTGATGGTTATGTACCCGTCTAAACCCGTCCGGCGCTGAACTCGTGTTCGCGTGAGCGATGAGGGAGGTTTTCGGCGAGCGCGGCTACCATTGATAAATGGAAACAGCAGCCGCGCGAGCCGATTAAAACCGACCGAAGTCGGGGGTGTCGGACAAGGGCAAAAACACACAATCCCATTGTGACCAAAGGAGATTTAGGAATCACTACCCCTCCCCATGTGGGGAAGGGTGTGGGGATACCCTAAACCGATGGATTTTCATCAAAGAAAATTCGAGCTGACTTCAAAAGACACCACCATTTCGAACATCGCGAAAAAACATCGGACGCGCGATGCGCGTTGACGGTGGCTTTAGCCAATAAATCAAAAAGGGGGGGGTGAACGAAACGATAAGGGTTCGCGCCAGATTTTTTGGAGCAATGACTTCATTTCCAACCCGTCGTCAGAAACACCGATTCTTCGGGTTGTATTCGCCGCAGAAAGCAGAAAGGGATAATGATCCATCTTCGGTTAGCAAAAATCCCAGCGGCGGCAGCGGGGCCGGAGGGATTCCGGCTGAAGTTGGAGGGACGCTTTTTATTTGCTTTTGCGGCCGGGGCCGGAATCATCTGCGGACTTTATGAATCCGGTCGCGATTGAAGGACATCTCAAACTGGTTCTGATCCAATGGATGATCATCATCGCGGCGGCGCATTTTTTCGGCCGCCTGGGCCGGCGCTTCGGCCAGCCGCTGGCCGTCGGCGAAATCACCGCCGGCATTCTGCTCGGCCCGTCCGCGCTTGGCCTCATCTGGCCGGCCGACTGGCCGGTGATTTTTCCCAAGGAGACGCAGACCTCGATGCAACTGCTCGGCAAGCTCGGCCTGATTTTTCTGCTATTTCAGGTCGGGATGGAATTCGACTACAGCCATGTGCGCGCCAAATCGCGGACGGTCACGCTGGTTTCGCTGCTCGGCATCCTCGTACCGGGGTTGTGCGGGCTGGCCATCGGGCCTTGGCTGCACGACCAATTCGCACCGGCCACGCCACGCTTCGGCTTTCAACTATTTCTCTGCATCGCGCTCTCGATTTCCGCGCTGCCCATCATGGGCCGGATTCTGCTGGAAATGAAACTGGAACGCACCGTCCTCGGCGCGCTGGCCATCAGCGCGGCGGCGATTGACGACGTAGTCGGCTGGGTGCTGCTCGGCGTGGCGACCGCACTGGTGACGTCGGGATTCAACCTCACGCAGCTGCTGCTGCAACTGGCCGGCATCACGGTATTCTTTCTGGCGCTGCACCAACTGGCCGGCCCCGGCCTGCGCCGGTTGTGGCGGCGCAGCGTGGCGAACGCCGGCGGCGACGACCTGCCGGCTCCGTTCCTCGCGCTGCTGCTCGTCGGGCTTTTCGCCAGCAGCCTCATCACGCATGAACTCGGCATCTTCGTCATCTTCGGCGCGTTTCTGTTTGGCACGGCGCTGCATCAGGAACCCGGCCTAGTGAAGGCGTGGCGGAACCGTTTTTCCGACGTGGTGCTGGTGGCGTTCGTGCCGATATTTTTCACCAACACCGGCTTGAACACCAAGATCGGCGCGCTACAGACGCCGACCGCGTGGCTCGCCTGCGCGCTGGTGCTGGCCGCCGCCGTCGCCGGCAAACTCGGCGGGTGTTTCCTCGGCGCGCGGTGCACGGGCCAGCCGGTGCGCGAAGCCGGCTGCGTCGCCGCGCTGATGAACACCCGCGCGCTGATGGGACTCATCGCCATCAACATCGGGCTGGATTTGAAGCTGCTCACGCCGGCGCTGTTCACCATGCTGGTCATCATGGCGCTGCTCACCACGGCCATGTGCGGCCCGCTGCTCCGCTGGTGGCTGCCAAAGGATTTGAAGGCGCTGGTGCCAAAATAAGCAAGGGGTCAGGCAAGCGGTCCGGCCATTGCCGTAAAAAATATTAGCGGGCGAATGGTGCGCTGACTTTGAAATCCGCCGGCGGCTGCCAGTCGAACAGTTTTTCATCGAGCGCGGCGTTCCGCACCGCGCGGGTGAAATCATTCCGCAGCCGCGAGCCGTCCACGAAAGTCAGCTCCGTCGCCACCAGCGAAAAATCGTTCGTCGCCAGATCCAACACGAGCTGCGGCATCAGCTGGCGCGTAGCGGCGGCGCGCGGCTGGAGCGTGAACCGCCAGCAGCCATTGGTTGCGGCCAGCGACAAAACCTGGAACTGCGCCACAAACTCCCGCCGATCGCGCGGCAAGCCCGCCTGCAGCAGCGACAGCGCGTCGCGCCATTCCCTCGGCGCGTTCGCCCCCAGCGGATAGAGCTCGGCGCGCTTGAGGCGCGGATAGATCACGAACATTTTTTCGCCGTCGCCCACGGCAATGGTCTGGCCGGGGCGCAGAATTTCCCAGCGGAATTTTCCCGGGGCGGCGAAGGAAATATGCCCGGTGGCGACGAGCGGCTGCGTCAGCGTTTTCAGCGTGCGCGTCTGCGTCAAATCCGCCGACCAGGTCAGCAAATTGGTTTGGGCGGCGAACCAGCCGGCCAGCACGGCATTGGTGTCGGCGGGAAAAACCGGGGGCGCGGCGAGCAGAAAGCCGACGGCCAAAACAATGAAACCGGCGCGCTTCATTTTTCCGACGGCGGCCAGAGGGGCACGAAATGATACCATTGCGCGGGATATTGCCGGATGACCGGCTCGAACGCACGGAGGATTTCCTGCGTGAGCTGGAGGCGGGCGGCGCGGCTGCCGATGGCGGCGCGGGCGTAGTGGATTTCCGGCAGAATTTGAGCGCGATAGCCGCCGGCCGGCTCGCGCACGATCATCGTCGGCACGAGGGCGCAGCCGGAGGCGCGGGCGAGTTCGGCCGCGGCGATGGAGGCGGAAAATTTCCGGCCAAATAAATCCACCGGCACCGCGGTCGGCGCGGGCGGGCGGTCCACCAGCAGCGCGACCGTCGCGCCCGCCTGCAACCGCCGGATGATTTCCACGAAGGCAAAGGCGTCCTCCCCAACGACCAGCGTTTCGATACCCCAACGGGCGCGGGCCGCCAGGCGCATTTCGGTCAAGCGGGCGTCGGGTTCCGCCTGGGTCAGCACCAGCAGCCGGGCGCCGTGCCGCGCCATGAACGCACCGCCGAGCTCCCAGTTGCCGAGGTGCGGCGTGACGAACAGCACGCCGCGGCCGCGCGCCTGAGCGGTCGCGAAAATCTCCCAGCCCTGCCAGTCCACAAACCAGTCCGCCGCCGGCGCCCCGCTTTCGAAGCGCCACAGGTCGGCGATTTTCAGGCCGAATTCGGCAAACATATTTTTGGCCGCGCTGGCCGCCGCCGCGCGGTCGCCAGCAAAAACCGGCAATAAATTTTCCACCACGATTTCCCGCCGGTGGCCCGCCAGCCGCCAGTATCCCAACGCCACGGATTTTGCCAGCACGCCAAAAAATCCGGCCGGCAGCCGCCGCACCAGCCACAGCCCGAGGCGCCAGACCTGGCTGCGGTAAAACGCCGACGGCTTAGGCCGCAGGACTTTGGACTTAGGACTGAATTTCTGCCACCACACCGGCAGCAGGAAAACGGAGAACAGCATGTTGCCCGCGATGCCGACGGCGCAGACGCGGCCAAGGCTGGCCATGCCGGCGTTGCTGGAAAAGCCGAGCGAGCCGAAGCCCGCGATGGCTGTGCCGCCGCACAGCAGGAGCGCGCGGCCCACGGAGCGATGGGCCAGCCGCAGGTCGCCGCCGTGCCGCCGCAGCGCGAGCTGCATGAAGATGCTGTAATCCACGCCGGTGCCGAGGACCAGCGGCAGCGCCATGAGATTGAGCAGATTCCACGACCAACCGGAGAGCTTCATCACGGCCAGCAGGCAGACGCCACTCCACAGCAACACGCCGAGGCTCAAACCAATCTCCACCGGCCGCCGGAACGCCAGCGCGAGCGAAAGCAAAACCAGCGCGGCCATCGGCACGACGAGCTTCCAAAGGTTTTGTTTCACCGCCGCCAGCACGGTTTCGCCCAGCAGTTCCCAACTAGAAAGCCAGATGCCGACCGGCGGCAACTGCGCGGCCAGACTGGCGAAGGAGGCGGAGTTGGCCGCCGGGAACAAAAAAGCGGCGGCGAAAAAGCGGTTGGTTTCGCGCACGGCGACTTTTTCAAAAATCCAGGCGCACAGCGGATTGGTCGGCCAGAAAACATTGGTCGTCGCCGCGGCGCGCTGCCAGGTGGCAAGAATGTCGTCCGTCAGACCCAGCGCATTTTCGGCAAAGCCGCCGGCGCGGGCGGCGGCATGAAATTCGCCGCGGCGGGCGGCCAGCGAATTTGCGGTCGCGCGGTTTGCAGCTTGGAATTGCGGCTGCGGCCACAGCGCCAGCGGCGAGGTGAAGCTGGCCAGCACGCGGTTGGAAACGGCGCTGGCCAAAACCGGCTCCACGGCGGCGAGCCGGCGGGCGACCTCGGTTTCGTTGGTGCCGGCGACGACGAGCCAGAGCGGTTCGCGCCGCTGCGACAGGTTTTGCTGGAGGTCGGCCAGCGCGGCGAAGGCGCGGCTATCGCGCGGCTGCAAGGCATCGGCGCTGGCATCCATTTTCGGAAGGCCGGAAAATAAAACGGCCGCGCCGGCGAGCAGCAAAACGGCGGTGGCGGCATAAACCAGTTGGGGGCGCCAGGTTTCAGTTTGGCCGGCAGGGCGGACCAACCGCTCCGCCGGACCGAGCGGCAACGCTGCCGGCGGAGCTTTCATCCGATGCGGAAACAGCGGGGGCAGGAAGGCAAAAATCATCACGACCGCCGAGAGGGCGACGCCGATGCCGACGAGCGAGCCCAGCTGCGCCAGACCGGGCAGCCCGCCGAAGTTCAGGACGAGGAAGGCGCTGATGGTCGTGGCCGCGGCCCAGAAAATGGCCGGCGCAATGGCGCGGCGGATTTGCGGGATGGACCAGTCCGGCTGCGCGAGCGCCTCCTGATAATGCACCACGGCGTAATCCACGGCGAGGCCGAGCAGGATGGCCGCGAAGCCGAGGCTGAGGACGCTGACCGTGCCGAAGACCAGGCCGCCGAGCGCCAGGGTGGCGGCCAGAATCAACGCCAGCAACGTGAGCAGCCAGAGCATCGGCAGCCAGCGGCGGTGCGCGAGCCAGAACAGAATCGCGATGACAACCGCCGTGCCGCCGACGGAAAACGTGATATCATGTTTCATGCTGGCGGAAATTTCGGCGACGAAAGCGGGCCGGCCGGTGAAACCGATTTTAATTTTTTCGTCTGGCGGCAAAGCGGCGTTGGCCAGTTTTTTAACGGCGTCAAACCAGGCGGTGCATTCGCGGTAGCCGGCCAGTTCGCCGCGCGACTTGACGAAAATGATGCGGAACGTGCCGTCGGCGGAGGCGAACAGCTGGTCGCCGGAACCGAACGCCGGCGCGGCGCCGCCGAGCTTATCCGGCAGACGCGTCAGGCCGAACGGATCATAGCTCCAGCGGGCGATTTCCGCCGGCGACAGCGTGCTGGCCAGCTGGTCGCGGGTTTCGGCCAGGATGGCCGGCAGGTTGGTGGCGGCAAGAGTTTGCGCCAGCGGCTGGAAAACCTCCGGCGGCTGGTTCAGCCAAAGATACGCGATCAGCTCGGCGGTCTGACCGGGATGCTCGGACCACGGCGGCTGCCACGTGACGCCGTCAATCAAATTGGTTTCCGCGCGCAATTTTTCGGCGACGGACTGCGCGGCGGACCGGGCGGCGTCGGCATCCGGCGCCTGGATGGTGACGATGAGTTCGCGGGCGTTGGTGAAATGCTGCTGGTAGATTTTCAGCCCGGCGACGGCGGGAACATTGCCCGGCAGCAGGTCGAGCACCTCGGCGTCAAAGCGCAAACGCGCCACGCCCAGCGCAACCGGAACGAGGAACAGCAGCCACCACCAGCGGAATTTCATGGAAAAAATTCGCCCTCCAACGATTCGCCAGTGGCCGGATTTTCCAGCTGCCAGCCCGCGCCAGCCCGCCGCGAAAATTCCCAGCCGCTTTCCAATTTTTCGCCGGCGAGCGCGCGGGGCAGCTCAATCCAGCCGAAGCGCGCCGGCAGCCGGCCGTGGCCGTGCCAGAAATATTCGTTCCCACCGAAGACAATCTGCCAGTCGCCGCCGCAGGCCTGGGCGGTGACGAGGGTGAACGGGGTTTTGGTGAACGTGAGGAAGAAATTTCCGTTCGCGTTGGTGGCCAACAAAAGATCGCCGGTGAATTCGGGCCGGTTTTTGGCCGGCAGCCAGACAGCCTGGCCCGGCAGCACGCGCCAGCCGGGCGCAGAAAAATCCACCGGCGGCAGCGGCGGCACCGTGCGGCAGGAAACACAAAGAATCAGCGCCAGAAAAAAAATCGAGCCACGCCGAAATTCTTTCACCGGAAATTGAAAGACGGGTTTCACACTGGCCGGCTGACGATGAGCGAGTGGCCGACGCCGAGACCGTCGAGCTGCTCCTCGATTTCAAAGCCGGCGGCACGGAGGAGCGCGAGCAGCCGGCGCGAGTGATACATCTGGCTGTTGCCGTTGGCCAGCGCGGTGAAATAAAGCGAGGTGAACTGGAGGCTGGCAGCGGCGGCCGGAAATTTCTGGCGGTCCCACAGCGGTTCGAGGATGAACAGCCGGCCCGCCGGCGGCAGCGCGCGGCGGCATTTGCCGAGGAGGGCGCAAATCTGATCCTCGGAAAAACAGTCGAGAAACTGGCTCATCCAAATCGCATCGAAATTTTCCGGCAGAACCGAGTCCGGCTCCAGCAGGTTGACGGGAAAGCCGGTGATGCGGTCGCCGCCGGGCAAATCGCGCGTGGCGGCGGCGGCCATTTGCAACTGACCCGGCAAGTCGGCGATGACCACCTGCACAGCCGGCGAATAATTCACGCAGCGCAGGGCCCAGCGACCGGTGTTGCCGCCGACATCCAGCAGCCGGCGCGGCGGATGCTTGAAAACCACCGGCAGCGCGGCGGCGAAGGCGGCATCGGAATAAAAATGGTCAAACTCCAGCCAGCTTTGGCGGACGGGTTCGGGCAGATGCGCCAGCGCCTCGTAAATCGTCGGCCACCCGCCAAAACCTTCAGCCCCGCCGGCTGGCCTTCGCGCACGGATTTTTCAAGGTCGAAAACGCCCTGATAGCACACGTCATTGACGAAATTGAAATTCACCCGCGTCATTTCGTCGTGCAGCAGGAAATGGCCGGCCCGCGTGAGCCGGAAACGATCTTCGACGCACGTCACCAGGCCGAGGCCGAGGCCGGCTTCGAGCAAAACCCGCGCGCCGTAGGCGGTCAGCCCGGTCTGGCCGGCGGCGGCTTCGCTGGTGATTCCGTGCGGGCGGGATTTTTCGACGGCGGCGAGCAGGCCGAGATTCACCAAGGCCCGCGCGGCCTGAAAGGCAATCGGCCCGAAGGCGAGAAACTGCGCGTGCGATTTGGCCTCAACGGCGGTGAGCGGGTCGTGCTGGAAAAAATCCATGGAAAAATTCAGCGCGCCGCCGGTTCGGGGCGGCGACCGAGGATATGCGCCAGCGCCGCGAGCGCGCGGTCGGCCTGCATGACATAGGGATTGGACTTGTCCCAGACGTAGCCGGCGAGCACGGAGCAGATTTGCCGCATGATGTCGGGGTTACGCTGGTCGGCGAAAAAGATCGTGCCCAGCTTGCCGTCATACCAGCCGTTGATATAGGAGCGGAACGTCTTGACGCCGTGCATCAAAAAGTCGCCGTAGTCCGCCGACCAGTCAATCGTCTCGCCGCGCAACTGGCGGATGAGCAGTTGCGTCGCGCGCTCGGACGACGCCAGCGCCAGCGCCACGCCGGAGCTGAACACCGGATCGAGAAATTCGGAGGCGTTGCCGACCAGCGCGAAGCGGTCGCCGAACAGTTTTTTAACCGCGCAGGAATAGCCGCTGATGCGCTGCGGCGGAAACAGGAATTCCATCCGGCCCAGCCGCTGCGACGCGTTCACGTCGCTCATCAAGATCGCGCGCAACTGGGCCTCCGGTTCGCCGGGAAATTGCTGGAAAAATTCCGGGGCCCCCACCACGCCGACACTGGTGCGGCCGTTGGAAAACGGGATGATCCAGATCCACGCGCCATCGGGATGGACGCACACCCAGATTTTGCCCTCCTCACGCTCGAGCGGCCGCTGGTCGCCGGCGATGTGCGTGAACAGCGCCGCGCGCGGCGGCAGCGAGGACGGTTCCTCCAGATTGAGCAGGCGTGGCAGCACGCGGCCGTAGCCGCTGCAATCGAGAATAAATTTGGACTGCACCACGAATTGCCCACCTTGGTGCTCCACCGTAGTGCGGGCGTGCGCGGGCGAAAACTCCACCGCCGTGACGCTGTGCTGGAAACGGACATCCACGCCGCGCGCAGTCACGGTGTCAATCAGCGTCTTATCAAAGTCGGCGCGCGGCACCTGGTAGGTGTATTTCCAGCCGGTGCCGGACTGCTGGGCAAAATCGAAGTCGCACCGCTGGCTGCCGCGCAGGAAGACCGCGCCGTGCTTGCGCATGAAGTTCTGCTGCTCCACCACCTCCAGCAGGCCGGCGTTCTGGAGCAGATTCATGCTGCTCGGCAACATGCTTTCGCCGATGACGAAGCGCGGGAACAACTGTTTCTCGACCACCAGGAGCGGAATGTTTTCGCGGTGCAGCAGCGACGCCGCAATCGCGCCCGCCGGCCCGGCGCCGATGACCAGGACATCCGTTTCAATCGTCTTCATAAATTCGAGTTGGTGGCGTGCATCTTAGCCCAGGTTAAATTTCGTTCCAATCAAATCAAACCGACGGCGGTGGGAAATAGCGGTCCAGCCGGGTGAACAAACTCTTGTCGCCGGCCAGCGTGATCACGCCCTGGCGCAGCGCGGCGGCCACGTTGAGCTGGCGCATGAAGAGCGCCACCCAGATGTCCGAGTTGCAGGTCACGCGCAGGTCAGGTTTTTCCGTCGGCTCGAATTTCAGTTCGCACCGGCCCTTATCCACGCTGAACCGGTAATGCCGCTGGCGGTCGGGAAAATCGAATTGCAGCACGGCGCGCAGCCGGGCGGTGGCCTGCGGATCAAGGCTCCGCGCCATCTCGCGCATCAGAATATCCGGATCGCTGCCGACCTGCTTTTGCAGCTTTGGACTGTTGGTGTTGGTCGCGTCCATCGCGGCGGCGTGCTGCCAGTAGATGTTCGAGTAGGTGCAGAAATAAGCTTCATCCGGCGACAGCAAGAGTTCCGCATCCGCCATCGTTTTCGCGGACAGTTGGCCGGTGGTGCCCGCCTCGTGGCCGGCCTTGAGAAAGGCCGATTCGACGCGCTTCAAGGTCATCGGCTTGGAGAGTTTGTAGGGCAGCAGATGCGATTCCGGCCGCGTCAACTGGCCGCCGAGCTCCATATCCAGCGTGTCCGCGATGAGGCGGAACGTCTGGTTCACCGGCTCATAGGCTTCGCGCGCCCGCAGGGCGCCGACGGTGATGGAGATGAATTTTTTGCCGTTCCACTTCGCCGGTTCGCGCAGGCGGTTGCGGAGAATGCCCATTTTGCTCGTCTCCAAACCTTCGGTCGTGAGCGGGAACGTGCGCTCGAAAAAATTCTTCAGGTAGCTGCTCATCGCGAAGTAATAAACCGGCGTGGCGCAGACCAGCACGTCGGCTTCCAGGATCACCGGCAGGAGTGCTTCCATCGGGTCGTGATGGACGCACTGGCCGGGCTTGACGAGCCAGCAGTAATAGCAGCCGAGGCACGGCTTGAGCGAAAATTCGTCGGCGGTGAGGTCCACGTCCGTGACCTCGGCGCCCGCCGTGCGCAGGCCGGCGGCGAACTGGTTCACCAGAAACTGGGTGAACCCGTTTTTGCGCGGATTGCCGCGCACGAGCAAAACTTTCATCAAGCGATGTGGGAAAATGGTTTCAAGCGCCGTTCGCCCATGATGTTTGCCGGTGCCAACCGGTCAAGGTTTTAATGCCGCCGGGGGAGGATTGAACCCCGAAACATCGAAAGCTCTGCAAAAGCCCGGTAGCGGCGCTCTGTGAGCG
>Ga0302198_10004002_pt1 | contig 14455 bp, 7 predicted proteins | sample II_Bog_N2_2_FD_193521 | JGI IMG/M metagenome (GOLD analysis project Ga0302198, IMG submission 193521) | Peat permafrost microbial communities from Stordalen Mire near Abisko, Sweden - II_Bog_N2_2 | ecosystem: Environmental > Terrestrial > Soil > Wetlands > Peat | place: Sweden: Abisko, Stordalen... | reverse complement strand
GGGCGCCGTCTACCAACTGCTCGGCCTGAACCGGGAGCCCCCGCCCGTTTATCAGGGCAAATTCGATCCGCGCGTGCTGTATCGCGCCTTTCGCGCGTTGCACGACATTAGCACTTGAGACGGCGCATGTGGCCGACGTCGAGGCGCTTCAACGGGGCTGCGCCACCGCAATGAGTTCGACTTGGCTGGGCAAGGCGCTCCGGAGTGAAAGCCCGCCGTTCGGCGCCCCGGCAAACCCGCGAGGCTTCGCCGATGTCCGCTTCATCGCTCGAAGCAACGAGGAAGGCCTTATTCAGTTTTTCGGCGATCCTGGTCAGCGATCCGAGCTCAACGTGCAGCGGACCCTAAGGGTGCTGGCCTTGTCTGGCGGTGGCGCGGGTGGCGCCTTTGGGGCGGGAGCGCTTGTGGGACTGAGCAGAGCCCAGCAACGTCCGGACTTCAATATTGTTACGGGCGTCAGCACCGGCGCCCTCATCGCTCCGTTCGCTCTGCTGGGACCCGACTGGGATCAGCGCCTCACAGACGCCTTTGTCGGGATACAGGCCTCAGAGCTGCTTTCGCTCAGAGGCCTTCGGCCAGGCCCTGGCCTGTTCGCGGGCGAACCACTCGCCTTGCTGGTCCAGCGCTACGTCGATGAACGGCTCGTCGCCGCGGTGGCCGAAGCCCACAAGGCCGGTCGTCGCCTGTTCGTCGCCACCGCCAACCTTGACTCTCAGACCACATCGATCTGGGATCTTGGCGCGATCGCCTGCATTAGGGGCGCCGACGGCGTGGCACTTTTCGCCAATGTCTTAATTGCTTCGGCCAGTTTGCCCGGCGTGTTTCCGCCTCGCATGATCGAGGTGGAGAGCGAAGGGGAGACGTTCGCTGAGATGCATATCGATGGCGGCGCCATCACGCCGCTGTTCGTGGCGCCGGAGGCGCTTATCCATCACCGCTCGCGGGCCTGGGCGGGCCGTGCAGTTGAAATTCATGCGCTCTTCAACACGAGCCTCGAGCCGTGCCCACAAACAACCCCGTTCGAGGCCATCCCTATTCTCGTGCGAAGTTTCGAATTGATGCTGCGATCATCCTATCGGGCGGCCCTGACGTCCGTCGCCGCCTTCTGTGAACTAAATGGGTTCGGACTGCATGTCGCCAGTGTGCAAGCTGATCGCGCCGCCGGCGCCCTGCTGCGGTTTGACCAACAGGGCATGACCGAGATGTTCAATCACGGCGCGGACACGGCCCAAGCCGGCCGACTATGGTCGTCTCAGGCCCTAAACCCTGGCTGATCCGATGGGATGGTAGGGCCGGCGCGCATAACGCTCACAGTCGACGCCTCACCCACACCCGCCTATGTCCCAGACCGGCTCATGGCGCGGGCGATGGCCCGCGCCAGTTCGGGTTCCTGGAAGGGCTTTTGAAGGGCCACGGCGCCCGGACTCAACTGGTCGACGCCCAACACATCGCCGCTAACAAAGATGTGGGGAATCGCGCGTGTCCGCAGGATCTGGCGGACCGCCGCCAGGCCGCTGCCCGGACCCAGATGCCAGTCGACGATCATGAGGTCGGGGCGCGACCGCAACGCGGCCTGGACCGCCTCCTCTTCAGTGGCGGCGACGGCGCAGACCTCATGGCCCATGGAGACCAGCGTCTCGCCCATCACCATCTGAATGAGGATGTCGTCCTCCACCACCAGGATTCTCCATCCCGGACGGTTCGGCGCGCGGCCGGCCGGATCCGACCCCTCGCGAGGCTCTCCGGGCGGCTGCTCTGACCGCGCGCGCGGCGCCTTAGGCGCTCCCCCCGCCAAGGTCGAAGCCGCCGCAGCGGTCAGATGGGTCAGAGTGTCGTTCATTGGTCTGAGCAGCCCCGCCTGCGCCTATCTCGGCCTCGGCCCGCTTGGCGTATCTCGAGATACGGCCGCCGCGCGCCATTGCGGCGTCGCGCTGAACGCGCGTGCACCCAGCAGGCCGGCCTTATCCTGTCTGTGTTCGCATTCTAAGAGCCGAATTGGTTCCATAGTCAGGCTCGGAATACACTCAGCCAAACTTCGGGCTGCAAAATCCGCTTGGCCTGATTGATGTCGATCAAGGGGCGCATCCACTTCTTCTGTGTTAATGCCTTGTCGCACCCTTCGCGGGCGAACCTTCGAGACAACCAAAAATGCCGGGAGACCCTCCACGGCCTGGAACGGCGGCCACGCCGGAAACGGGCGCGCGCACCCACTCTGCGACGGATCTGATGGTCGTCGGGATCGGTGCCTCTGCGGGCGGCCTGGATGTCTTCCGCGCCTTGGTACGGGCCCTGGCCCCGGCGCACGGGACGGCTTTCATCCTGGTTCAGCATCTCGACCCGAACCATGGCAGCCTTTTAGTCGAACTCCTGACGGGAAGCACCACCCTCCCGATCCGGGAAGCGACCGACGGCATGCGGGTGGAAGCGGAAAACATCTACGTCATTCCACCTGGTCGGTATCTGGCCGTGCACGACGGACGGCTGCAGCTGTCCGAGCCGGGGGTGCCGCACGGCGCGCGGCTGCCGTTTGACTTTTTGCTGCGGTCGCTCGCCAAGGAGTGCGGCCCGCGGGCGGCCTGCGTGGTGCTGTCGGGAACCGGCGCCGATGGCAGCCTTGGTTTGCAGGCGGTCAAAAGCGCCGGTGGCCTGGTTATCGTCCAGGATCCTGACGAGGCGGCTTATGACGGCATGCCGCGAAATGCGGTCCTGACGGGCGCCGCCGATCTTGTCCTGCCTCTGGTGAAGATCCCGCTCGCCCTCTTGAAACATCGGGACGATCTCTCAAGCGACGAGCCAAAGACGTCGCCGGCGCCGCACCGACAAGATCATGGGCCATTCAGCGCGATCATCGAGTTGGTCCGGGAGAAAACCGCCCATGACTTCCGGCCCTACAAATCAGGGACGCTGACCCGACGGATCGAGCGCCGCATGGGGCTTGCCGGGATGAGGACGACAGACGCCAAGGGCTACCTCGAGCGTCTGCGCCTCGACGCGAATGAACTCGAATGCCTGACCCGGGACCTGCTGATCCACGTGACGAGTTTCTTCCGCGATCCCAAGGTGTTTGACCTTCTCGCATCCAAAACGATTCCGGAGATTGTAGCCGCTCACGCCCCCGACCAGCCCATCCGGGTTTGGGTGCCCGGTTGCAGCACGGGCGAGGAGGCCTTCTCAATCGCGATCCTGTTTCGCGAGGCGATCTCCGCCGCCAAGCGCAGCATCCGGCTGCAGATCTTCGCTTCCGACCTTGATCCCGAGTCGGTCGCCACGGCGCGGGACGCTCTGTTCACTGATGCGATCGAAGCGGACGTCTCGCCGGAGCGGCTGAAGCGTTATTTCATCAAAGAGCCCACGGGCTACCGCGCGGCCGACGAGCTGCGCAGCGCCATCGTGTTCACCGTTCAAGACATCCTGGCCGATCCCCCGTTCTCTCGGCTCGACTTTATCTCCTGCCGCAACCTTCTGATTTATCTGACCCCCGAAGCCCAGGCCAAGGTGATCGCCCTTTGTCACTTCGCGCTGCAGACAGGCGGGATTCTGCTGCTGGGTAAATCGGAAACCCCCGGTCAAGCAGACGGCCGTTTCGAGCCTGTCAGCAAGGCCGACCGCATCTACCGGCATGTCGGACGCAGCCGGCCCGGCGAGTTCGGTTTCATGCTGAACGCCGCCGACAAGGCCATACCAGGCTTACGCGGCTCGAAGGCCCTGGGGCCGCAACAACAGACCGCCCTGGCGGACCTGTGCCGTCGCCTGTTGCTGGCGAACTATTTGCCGGCCGCCGCTCTGGTGACGGCCAAACATGACTGCCTCTATCTGCTCGGCGCCACTGATCGCTTCTTGCGCATGCCGCAGGGCCAGCCGACGCACGATGTGATCGCCATGGCGCCCGTGGGACTGCGCGCCAAGCTGCGGGCCGCCATTCAGCGCGCCGCGGAATCCCGCAACCGGGTCACCGTGGACAATTGCCGAACCGAACGCGACGGCGCGGCGGTCTATTTCAAGGTCGATGTCCAGCCGGTGACCAGCGAGGGTGAAACCTTGCTGTTCGTCTGCTTTGTTGAAAAATCGGGGTCAGACCGGCTCACGCCGGGGCAAAAGCCCCCCAAGGATTCCGCCCGCGTCGGCGAGCTTGAGCATGAGCTGGAAGCCACCAAGACCGAGCTTCGCGGCGCGATCATGGATCTCGAACTTTCCGGCGAGCAGCAGCGGGCTATCAACGAGGAGGCCCTGTCCGCGAACGAGGAATTTCAGTCCACTAACGAGGAACTCCTGACCTCTAAGGAGGAACTGCAATCGCTGAACGAAGAGCTGACCGCGCTGAATACCCAGTTGCAGGAAACGCTGGAACGACAGCGGACCACGGCCGACGATCTGCAAAATGTTCTTTACAGCACCGATTTGGCGACGCTGTTCCTGGATCGCGAACTGAAAATTCGCTTCTTCACCCCGGCCACCAAGCTGCTGTTCAATGTCATCCCGGGGGATATTGGCCGACCGCTTTCGGATCTCAGCTCGTTAGCCGGGGACGCCGCCTTAACCCCCGACGCGAAGGTCGTGCTTCTGGGGCTGGTGCCGATCGAACGAGAGATCGAGGCCCAAGGCGGTATCTGGTTCGTCCGTCGCGTCCTGCCTTATAGGACCCACGGCGGCGGGGTGGAGGGTGTGGTCATCACCTTCACCGACATCACCGAGCGTAAGCGCGCAGCCAAGGCCCTCGAAGACGCAAAGCTGGCCGCGGAACAAGCCAATATCGCCAAGTCGCGCTTCCTGGCCGTGGCCAGCCATGATCTGAGGCAGCCGCTGCAGACCCTTTCCCTCCTGCAGGGCTTGATAGTGAAAAACGTCGAGAGCGGTCGCGTGAAGGGATGGGTCGATCGGCAGGGGGAAACCCTGGGATCGATGACCGGCATGCTGAATACCTTGCTCGACATCAACCAGATCGAGTCCGGGACCTTGCCCGTCAACAAGGAAAGCTTCGCCATCAACGACGTGCTGTTACGACTGCGCGACGAACTGGCCTACCCGGCGAAGGCCAAGAAATTGGATCTGCGGGTGGTGCCCTGCAGCCTTTGGGTCGAGACCGATCCTCGGCTGCTGGAGCAGATGATCCGCAACCTGATGTCGAACGCGCTCAAATACACACAGAACGGCCGAATATTGCTGGGCGTCCGGCGACGAGGCCGCAAGCTGAGCGTGGAGATATGGGATACCGGCGTCGGCATCGCGGCCGACCAGCTGACGGCGATCTTTGACGAGTACCACCAGATCGACAACGCCGCCCGCGAGCGCAGCCGGGGTCTGGGGCTGGGACTGTCCATTGTCCAGCGCCTTGGCGACATTCTGGGCCATAAGGTCAGCGTCCAGTCGCGCCCCGGTCGCGGATCGGTGTTCTCGATCGAGGTTCCCCGCCCCGAGAGCCGCGCGTCGCAGCTCAGTCCGGCCGACGGGCCGCACAATCGCGCCCCAAAAGCGCGTGTCGGTCACATCCTGCTGGTGGAAGACGACCCGGACATTCGCGATCTACTCGGTCAACTCCTTGCCGGAGAAGGCCATATTATCCAAGCCGCGGTCGATGGTCCCGCCGCGCTCGACTTGCTGGCCACCGGAAAATCCAGGCCCGATGTGCTGCTTACTGACTTCAACCTGCCCGGCGGAATGAATGGCCTCGAAGTCGCCGCCAAGGTGCGCGCCGCCGTCGGCGGGCCGCTGCCAGCGGCGATTCTCACCGGAGACATCGCCGCCGATACGCTTCGACGCATTCAGCTAGCCGACTGCGCCCGCCTCAGTAAGCCTGTCAATCCGGCTGAGTTAAACCAGCTCCTGCAACGTCTGCTGCCCGATGGCGGGCCTGCCCCGGTGGCGCCCGATCCAGACGGATCGCCGGTTCATCCGAGCGATGAGCCGCCCACCGTCTATGTGGTCGATGATGACGAGGCCGTCCGCAGCGCGATCACCAGCGTCATCGAAGACGACGGCATGACCGTCGAGGCCTTCAGCGACGCCGAGAGCTTCTTGAAGGACTTCCGCCCAGGACGGGACGGTTGCCTGCTGATCGACGCCTATCTGCCGGGGATGGATGGCCTCGACCTGCTCCGCAGTCTGAGCAATGGCGGCCATCGCTTGCCTGCGATCATGATCACCGGACGCAGCGACGTGACCATGGCGGTTCAGGCGATGAAAAACGGCGCTTCAGATTTCATCGAAAAGCCCATTGGCAGGCTCGAGCTGTTGGCTAGCGTCACGCGCGCGCTGGAACAGGCCCGCGACACGACGGCGACAGCGACATGGCGGGTCACCGCGACGGCTCAGATCGCCAGCCTCACGGTTCGGCAGCGTGAAGTCATGGTCATGGTGCTCGACGGCCACCCGAATAAGAACATCGCCGCCGACCTCGGCATCAGCCAGCGAACGGTCGAGAATCACCGGGCCTCGATCATGAAAAAGACCGGAACGAAATCGGTGCCGGCGCTGGCGCGCCTCGCTCTGGCGGCGGCCTGACCCCATTTTGCCGGACAGGACGCTCGTCCGTCAGGGCGCTGTCGTGGCCTGTGTCAGGCGGCGGGGCGCCAGCACAGCCTGCGTATGCTGCGCGATCATCAGCTCCTCATCGGTCGGGATGACCCAGACCGACACGGCGCTCTCAAGGGCGGAGATGAGGGGCCCGCCGGCGGCGTTGGCCACCGGGTCCAGCGCCACGCCCAGCCAAGCCAAGCGTGCGCAGAGCGCGGCGCGCACCGGCGGCGAGTTCTCGCCGATGCCGGCGGTGAAGACCAGCGCATCCAGCCCGCCCAGCACACCCACATAGGCGCCGACATATTTGGCCATCGCGTACGCGAAATAATCGATCGCCGCCGCGGCGCGGGGATCGGGACTGTCCTGCAAAACCCGCATGTCGCCGCTTATCCCCGATAGACCGAGAAGGCCTGACACGCCGTAGAGCATCGCCTCAAGCGAAGTTTCATCGAAGCTCTTGTGGCGAAGCAGGTACAACAGGGCTTCTGGCGGGAGATCGCCGCATCGCGTCGCCATGGGCAGCCCCGACAGGGCGCCAAAGCCCATGGTGGTCTCGACGCTGCGACCCTGCGAGAGGGCGCATAGGCTGGCCCCGCCGCCCAGGTGCGCGGCGATCACGCGGCGCGCGGTCGGCGCGACGGTCGCGAGTTGGCGGCTGATGTATTCGTAGCTGAGGCCATGGAACCCCCAGTGACGCACACCGAGATCGCGCACGGCCTGTGGGAGGGCATAGGTCTGGGCGATCTCGGGCATGGTGCGGTGGAAGGATGTATCGAAGCAGGCCACCTGGGGGATCCCGGGGAAAGCCGACGCAAAACCCCGCGCGCCGCTAAGATTGGCCGCCTGGTGGGATGGCTCCATCGCCACCAGACCCTCAAGATAGTCGAGGACATCGGAGTCGATCCGGACCGGCGCCTCATAGCGCTCGCCGCCAAGGACGATGCGGTGACCCGCGCCCACGACCTTGGCGCCCCGGAGGTTGGCCTCCAGCCAAGTTATGACAAACTGAAGTGCGGCCGCATGGTCGAGCGAATGGCCATCGCCCCAGGCGTGCGTCGCCCAGGGCGCGCCATCCGGCCGGGTGACAACGAAATGTGGATCGCCCTGCATGCTGTCGATTCGGCCACGGCAAAGCAAATTGGGTGATCCGCCTGACGTGGGAGCATAGGCTCCGAATTTCAGGCTGGTCGATCCGGCGTTGAACACCGCCAGCACCTCGCCGACGATTGTCATTCCGCGACCTCGGGCGTCAGCAGGCTAGGGTCCTTCGCCAGGGCGTCGGCATAAAGCACGGCCGCCGCGGCCGAGAACCGCCGCACGTCGCCAGTATCGGCCCGGCTGGTGAGGATGACGGGGACGCGCGCGCCGACCACTAGGCCGGCGGTCTGGGCATCGGCCATGAAGGCCAGGTTCTTGTAGATCATGTTGCCGGCCTCGATGTTGGGCACGATCAGCACGTCGGCCAGGCCCGCGACAGGCGATCGGATCTGCTTGATGCGCGCCGCCTCGGCATCGACGGCGGCATCCAGGTCCAGGGGGCCATCGACCACGCCGCCCACGATCTGGCCGCGGTCGGCCATCTTCGCCAGGATGGCGCCGTCCAGCGTGGCGGGCATTTTGGTCCTGACAGTTTCCACTGCAGCCAGGATGGCCACCTTTGGCGTCTCGATGCCCATCGCCCGGGCGAAGCCGATGGCGTTCTGGCAAATGTCGCGCTTCTGGTCCGTGTCCGGGGCAATGTTCAGCGCCACATCGCTGATCACGAACCGCCGGGCGTAGGTGGGCGCCGAGACCATCAGGCAATGGCTGATCAACCGCCCGGTGCGCAGGTTGACCTCCTTCTGCAGGATGGCGTGCAGCAGGACATCGGTATGCAGGCTGCCCTTCATCAGCGCCTGCACGGCGCCGCTGCCGGCCTCCATGGCCGCCTTCATCGCGGATTCCTCCGGACCGGACGTATCGACGAGCCGATAGCCGTCTAGACTGAGGGACGCCGCCTTGGCGAGCCGTTGGAGTTCGGCTTCAGGCCCGAAGAGCACCGGGGTGATCAGGCCCGCCTGGGCCGCTTCCACCGCCCCGGCCAGGGCTTCCGCGCTGCAGGGATGCACTATGCCTGTCAGCATCGGCTTCAGGCCCGCGCACCGATGCAGCAGGCCGTCGAGGCGGTGCTCGATCCTCTCGCGCCGCTCGGATTTCAGGGGCGCCGACACCTCGAGCACGGCAGTGATCACCGGTTGTCCGGCGGGGTTGGTCACTTGGCCGGCCAAGGTGAGCCGCCCCGTCGCCAGCTGAATGTCACGCACTGTCAGCGTGATGGTCAAAGGCGTGTCGATCAGAGTAACGCTCGCGCCCTCGGTGAGGCTGACGCTGACCGCGTGGACGATCGAGCCGGGGCCGGGCAAGGCTGACCCGACCAGCGCGGTGAGGAGCGCGCTCAGGATGGCGATGGCGCCCTGGCGATCAGAGTCCGCGTCACACGGCCCGATCTCGCCAAAGGCCGCCGCCCAGGCGCGAACGTCGCGGACCTGCAGCACCCGCTCGGTGGAGGCGGTGTCGCCGACCTTGATCTGCTCGAGAAGCAGATTGCTGATGGTCTTCATGGCCAGCTCCGTTCAGCCCGTCACGTGGTAGCCGGCGTCAACGTAGGCGACGTTGCCGGTGATCGCCTTGGCCCCGTCGCCCACCAGGAAGGCGGCATAGGCTCCGACGTCATCGAGGGTCACGAGGCGATGTTCGGGCGCGTCGCGCGTGGCGCGGACCAGGAGCTGGTCGAAATGCGCGATGCCCGAGGCGGCGCGCGTATCGACAGGGCCCGGGGACAGAGCGTTCACCCGGATGCCGGCGGCGCCGAGCTCGACCGCCATGTAGCGAACGGCCGCTTCCAGGGCCGCCTTCACCGGCCCCATCACATTATAATGGGCCACGGCCTTCTCGGCCCCATAATAGCTCATCGCCAGCAATGTCCCGCCGGCGCTCATCAGGGGTTCGCTGAGCTTGGCCATGCGAAGAAACGAATGCACTGAGACCTGCATCGCCAGCGCAAAGCCCTCTGCCGAACAGTCGGTTATCCGGCCGTTGAGGTCTTCCTCGCGGGCATAGGCGATCGAATGCAGCACGAAGTCCAGACGCCCCCAGTCTTGTCGGATGCGCGCGAAGACAGCCTCCATTTGGCCGTCAGTCATCACGTCGCACGGCATCAGGATCGGGGCCTTCAAATCCTGGGCGAGCGGTCGAACAAACGGCTCGGCGCTGCCATTCAGGTAGGTAAGGGCCAACTCCGCGCCCGCCGAACGAAACTGACGCGCACAGCCGAAAGCGAGGCTGTGCTCGTTGGCGATTCCGATAACCAGGCCCTTCTTGCCATGCAGTGGGTTCACGACAGCTCCAGACGGTTAGGGTCCGCGAGCCACAGACCGAGCCACAGACTACGGGATCGAACGTCCCGCAGCGCAGGGCCGGAAATCACCTAGGCTTCGCCCACGTCCCTGATGAGCGTCCCACCGCCGACCCCGAGGCGGGCCTTGGCGACCTGACCCGCAGACTGACCCTCTGAGTGTTTTCCGAGCCTGCACGGCCGCCGAGCGGCAACCTAGCGTGTGGTCATGCGGTCTGTGCAGCGGTGTGTCGCCCAGCGCCATCATTAGGGACGGACATGCCAGCCCGACAGTCGGATTTTACGCCGGTCATTGATCTGCTGCGGGAAAAGGGCACCGGCCCGGCCCGCACCGAGCGGCCGGTCTATGTCGATCTCATGCCGCCCTGCAACAGCGCCTGTCCGGCAGGCGAGAACATACAGGCCTGGCTGGATCTCGCTCAGGCCGGAAGCTACCAACAGGCGTGGGAGACCATCCTCGCGGACAACCCCTTTCCCGCAGTCCACGGCAGGGTCTGCTACCACCCCTGCGAGACCCACTGTAGCCGCGGCGAACTCGACAGCGCCGTCAGCATTCACGCCGTCGAACGATTCCTCGGCGACCTCGCGACCGCCGAGGGCTGGACCCCTCCGGTAGTCGCCGCGCCGAGCGGCAAGCGGGTGCTGGTGGTGGGTGGGGGCCCTAGCGGTTTGTCGGCGGCCTATCATCTAGCCCGTCGGGGCCACGCGGTTGAGATTCGCGACGCCGGCCCCTTGCCGGGCGGCATGCTGCATTTCGGCATTCCCGCCTATCGGCTGCCTCGCGCCGACCTGATGACCGAGATCCGTCGCATCGAGGCCATGGGGGTGAAGATCACCCTCAATCACAAGGTCGAGGACGTGCTCGCTGAGCAGTCTGAAGGACACTTTGACGCCGTCTTCATCGCCATCGGGGCTCAGATCGGACGTCGCATCGACATCCCGGCCCGCGACGCCGGGCGGGTGATCGACGCCATAAGCCTACTGCACGATGTCGAAACCGGCGATCCGCCGCGCCTTGGGCGTCGGGTAATCGTCTACGGCGGCGGCGACACGGCGATCGACGCCGCGCGCACCGCGCGCCGACTTGGGGCCACCGAGGCGCTGATTGTCTATCGGCGCGACCGCGCGCACCTACGGGCTCAGCCAATGGACGCCGATGCGGCGCTCGATGAGGGCATTAAGTTCAAATGGCTGAGCACCATCAAGGACATTGGCCAGGGCGACATCACCGTGGAGGAGATGCGCCTGGACGCGGACGGCAAACCGCAACCCACGGGCAAGACGGAAACCCTGTCCGCCGACTCCGTCGTGCTGGCCCTTGGCCAGGAAACCGATAGTCGCTTCCTCACTCACATCGCCGGCCTGACCTTCGCCGACAGCGGGGTCGTCGTGGTCGATGCGAACATGATGACGGGGCGGCCCGGTCTGTTCGCCGGCGGCGACATGACCCCCGGCGACCGCACGGTCACCACGGCGGTCGGCCACGGCAAGAAGGCGGCCCGCAACATCGACAACTGGTTGCGCCAAGCACCATCCGCCGCCCAAAACCGGCATCCCGTCGTGACGTTCGATCAGCTGCATTTGCCGATCTACGCCACCGCGCCGCTGGCGGTCCAAGCGCAACTGAGCGTGGCGGCCCGCCTGGTGCAGGGTTTCGCCGAGATCACGGCGGGGCTGAGCGAAGGCGAGGCGCGGCGCGAGGCCAAGCGCTGCCTGTCCTGCGGCAACTGCTTTGAGTGCGACCAGTGTTACGCGGCCTGTCCCGAGGACGCGATCATCAAACTCGGGCCTGGCAAGCGCTACGAGGTCGATCTCGATCTTTGCACCGGCTGCGGCGTCTGCTTCGAGCAGTGTCCCTGCCACGCCATCGACATGGTCCTCGAGCCCTCCGCGGCCAGGACCGGGACAGCGGCATGAGCCCCGCCCCGGACCAGAAGACCGACACCATGGACGGCAACACCGCCGCCGCCCACGTGGCCTACCGGGTCAACGAGGTCTGCGCGATCTTCCCGATTACGCCCTCATCGACCATGGCGGATCTGGCCGATGAATGGGCCTCGCAGGGACTGCGCAACATCTGGGGCAACGTCCCCATCGTGCAGGAAATGCAGAGCGAGGGCGGCGCCGCCGGCGCCGTACACGGCGCCCTGCAGTCTGGCGCCCTGACGACGACCTTCACCGCGTCCCAGGGCCTGCTGCTGATGCTGCCCAACATGTTCAAGATCGCCGGCGAACTGACGGCGACGGTGTTTCATGTCGCCGCCCGTTCGATCGCCACCCAGGCGCTTTCCATCTTCGGCGACCACTCCGATGTGATGGCCATCCGCTCTACGGGCTTTGCGCTGCTGGCTTCGGCTTCGGTCCAGGAAGCCCATGACATGGCCCTGATCGCGCAGATGGCCACGCTGGAAAGCCGGGTGCCGTTCCTGCACTTCTTCGACGGCTTTCGCACCTCGCACGAGGTCAACAAGCTGACCATGCTGTCAGATGATCAGATCCGCCGGATGATCCGTGACGATCTGGTTCGGGCGCATCGCAGCCGCGCTCTGACCCCTGAGCGGCCCGTGGTCCGAGGGACAGCGCAGAACCCGGACACCTTCTTCCAGGCCCGCGAAACGGTAAATCCGTTCTACGCCCGCACGCCGGGCATCGTCGAACAGGCGATGGCGACCTTCACCGAGATCACCGGCCGGGCCTATCGCCTGTTCGAATACGACGGCCCCGCCGACGCCGAGCAGGTGGTGGTCCTGATGGGCTCGTCCGCCGAGACCGCGCGCGCCGCCGCCGCGGTGCTTAGTGGAGCGAAGGGGGGCGGGCGCAAGGTCGGCGTGCTGCAGGTTCGCCTCTATCGCCCGTTTTCAGCCGAGCATTTCCTGGCGGCGCTTCCGCAGACCGTCAAGGCCGTCGCCGTGCTCGAGCGCACCAAGGAGCCGGGCGCCAGCGGCGAGCCCCTCTATCTGGATGTCATCACCACCTTGGCGCAGGCGGTCGCCCAGGGTCAGCGCGCCCACATGCCCAGGGTGATCGGCGGACGTTATGGCCTGTCGTCGAAAGAATTCAACCCGGCCATGGTCAAGGCCGTCTTCGACGAACTGGACAAGCCGGACCCAAAGAACGGCTTCACGGTCGGCATCATCGATGACGTCAGCGGAACCAGCCTGGACGTTGAGCCTGACTTCGCCATCGAGCCCGACGATGTGGTGCGGGCCGTGTTCTACGGGCTGGGGTCCGACGGCACCGTGGGCGCCAACAAGGGCAGCGTCAAGATTCTCGCCAAGGATCCGGACCGCTACGCCCAGGGCTATTTCGCCTATGATTCCCACAAGTCTGGCGCCCAAACGGTGTCGCATCTGCGCTTTGGGTCCCGGCCGATCCGGGCGCCCTATCTCATCGCCCAGGCGAGCTTCGTCGGCTGTCATCAGTTCAATTTCGTAGAGCGGATTGACATCCTCAAGCTGGCCGCGCCCGGCGCGACCTTGCTGCTCAACTGTCCCTATCCGCCGGACAAAACCTGGGAACACCTCCCCCGCTCGGTTCAGCAGGGCATTCTCGACAAGCGGCTGCGGCTATTCGTGATCGACGCCTCGCAGGTCGCCCAGGCGGCCGGCCTTGGTGGCCGCATCAATACGGTGCTGCAGACCTGCTTCTTCGCGATCTCCGGCGTGCTGCCGCGCGATGAGGCGGTAACCCGCATCAAGGCGATGATCCACGAGTCCTACGGGCTCAAGGGCGCGGACGTCGTGGCCAAGAACATCGCGGCCGTTGATGACACCCTGGCGCACCTCGGCGAAGTCGCCGTGCCAAAGGCCGTGACGAGCACGTTTGAACGCCCGCCCACCGTGTCGCCGGCCGCGCCCGACTTCGTACAGGCCTTCACCGCGGAGATCATGGCGGGGCGGGGCGACGCCCTGCCGGTCAGCGCCCTGCCGGTGGACGGCACCTTCCCCTCGGGCACCTCCGCCTGGGAAAAGCGCAACGTCTCCGATGAAATTCCCGTCTGGGACACCGACCTCTGTATCCAGTGCGGCCAGTGCACGATCGCCTGTCCGCATTCGGTTATCCGGGCTCGCTTCTTCGACGAAGACGAGTTGGCCGATCCGGCCGATCCGCCGCCGGTCGGCTTCAAATCCGCGCCCGTGAACGCGAGGGGCTACCCCGAAAGCCGCTTCACGCTGCAGTTCTACGCCGAGGACTGCACCGGCTGCGGCCTGTGCGTGGAGGTTTGCCCCGCTCATAGCCCAAGTGTGCCGGACACGCGGGCCATCAACATGGCGCCCAAGGCGCCGCTGCTGGAGGCCGCCAAGGCAGACATTGCCTTCTTCGAACACCTGCCCGTCAACGATCGGACGCTGGTGGATTTTTCCACCGTGCGGGGAATCCAGTTCCTGGAGCCATTGTTCGAGTTTTCCGGCGCTTGCGGCGGCTGCGGGGAAACGCCCTATCTTCGGCTGCTGTCCCAGTTGTTCGGCGATCGGCTGCAGATCGCCAACGCCACCGGTTGTTCATCCATCTATGGCGGCAGCCTGCCGGTCACGCCCTGGACCAAGA
>Ga0302198_10003994_pt1 | contig 14475 bp, 9 predicted proteins | sample II_Bog_N2_2_FD_193521 | JGI IMG/M metagenome (GOLD analysis project Ga0302198, IMG submission 193521) | Peat permafrost microbial communities from Stordalen Mire near Abisko, Sweden - II_Bog_N2_2 | ecosystem: Environmental > Terrestrial > Soil > Wetlands > Peat | place: Sweden: Abisko, Stordalen... | reverse complement strand
GTCGGATCGAGAGGGTGGGCGCTGCTCACAACAGATAAGCGAATCCGGCCACAGATGTAATGAACGACAGGCCGTCATCGATCACGACGCGCGCATGTTCTATTTCTCGAAGAACGATATGAGCGGGCAGCAAATGGCAACCACGCTGAAAATGGCGCTTCCCGGAATCCGTAAATTATATGCGAAACAGCCGCTGCCGTTTTTCGCGGCAATTACCAGAACCGGCGAAGTCTATCTGAAAGAGAAATTCACCACGTTCTAGACCTGGGTTTTCAGCAATCCACCATTCGATGCGTCCAACCTCGATGGCACTTTGGCTCCTACTCTGCCAACAAACTTCGATTTCCCCTCTTGCAATTGCTGCGAATCTGATGCTTTCTTTGTTTCAGCATCATCAGCCGGCAACGCACGGCCAAGGGAGGATTGTATGCAGACCCCGAATCATTCCGCTCCGCCTCATCCACTCGAGCCATTCTTCCAGCAAGCGGTCCGCAACAGTTATGAGGGCAAGCTGGGACTGAACGATCCGGATGTCACTGGCTATGTGGCGCGTCTGCTCTGCGAGTTCACCGAGGCCGACAAGCTCTACAAGGTGCGCGACGAGGCAGGCCGCCCCATCGAGGGATTGTCTGAAATGATGCTGGCCGCCGACCCGGTCAACGGCAGCGCTTCGTCTTTCGACGCCGAGCGCGCCATCCGCAAGCACATCGGCGACTACTCCCTCTTCGTGGCCGGCATGTATCCCGAAGCCATGGACTCGAACCGGCGCCACCGCCGCCACCGTCCAAGCCTCGGCGAACTCATCCAGGCCGGCAAGGAGAGCTACTTCATCGTCAGCCAGTTCAACCTCTGCGAATATGAACAGGAGGCGCCTTTGTTTGCGCGCCTCTCCGACCGCTTCGAGCGCTGCATCCTGGGCCTCGCGCTGGTTCGCGAGGAGCTTGCGCCCCGCAAGCCGCTCATGCTGCCGTCTCGGGTGAACTAGGGCCTGTTCCCACTACTGGCGCGGTGGCGCCGGGAGCCAATTTTTTCGAGTTCCAGGAGTGAGGAGTGACGCATACCGGGTATCTGCTAACGACGATCAACGCAGAAATCGGGAAAATTGGCCCCGGCCCTTCGGGTTGCGGCGAAAGAGCGGCCATACTTCATTCTCGCCCTCGACGGTGGACCCGCCACAATCTTCGGGTTCGGCTTCGTCTGGCCGCTTTTTCGCCCGCAACGCCATCCACGCCAGTAGTGTGAACAGGCCCTAACTCCGCTTACTCGTCATCCGTGATCTTCCTCCACACACCGTTTGCTGCCGGAAGCCTCGGCTCAGAGAAATCAATCTTTGTGCGAGGCAACACCACCAGGTCCACGCGGCGATTCTCCGCGCGGCCCTCCGCTGTGTCATTGCCGGCCACCGGGTGGAACTCGGAGTATCCGGCAGCTGAGATCCGTTCCGGAGGAATGGCTTTGAGGTCCAGGAATACTCTTGCAATGCGGGTCGCGCGGGCCGAGGAGAGTTCCCAGTTGGAATCGAATTCATCGTTGTGAATGGGAATGTTGTCGGTGTGTCCCTCGATACGCAGATCGTATGGCGTCCGGCCCAGCGATACGCCAATCTGCCGTAAGGTGCCGAGTGTCTCCGGCTTGGGAGTCGCCGAGCCTGAATTGAAGAAGCCTGCTTCGCGCAGGCTGATCACCAGCCCGTCCCTGCCCATTTGGATGGACACCGTGTGCTGCGCGACCTCATTGGAGAGAGTTTGTTCGAGCTCCTGGCGGACGTGCTCCAGATCTTCCTTGACTTTGGCGGGAGCCAGCACGTCCTCGCCCATCACGATGTTCATAGGCATCGCCGGCGCTTCGCTTCCCTGGCCGGCATTGCTCACGTTACCTGGCCGCCGTTTTGCGTCGGGAAAAAGACCAAGCGCGCGAAATGCGGATTCGATGGAGTTCGACACCATCGTCTGTTTTTTCTTATCGGCTTGCGATGAGGCATACAGGACAACGAAGAACGCAAACAAAAGCGTAATGAAGTCTGCATAGGAGACCAGCCAGCGGTCATGACTTATATGATTCTTATGCAAGCGGCTATTCATGCCGCGCTCTCCTTTTTGTCGCGATTGGAATCATCGAGAAAGCCGGCCAGCTTTACCTCCAGCATGCGCGGATTCATGCCTTCGAGAATGGAGATCACTCCTTCCAGCATCATTTCGCGCCGCTGCTGGCCATCGCGGATGCGGATGCGCATCTTGCCGGCGAAAGGCAGGAAGAACAGGTTGGCGATTCCCACCCCATAGATGGTGGCCACAAATGCCACGGCAATGCCTCGGCCCACTGCTTGCATGTTGTCCAAATGCTGCATCACCTGAATCAAGCCCAGCACTGCGCCGAGGATGCCAATCGTTGGCGAGAACCCTCCCGCCGACTCGAATACCATGGGGAGCTGGTCTTCGCGCTCTATCGTGGAGTCCAGGCTGACTCGCATGATCTTGCGCAAGTCGCCGGGCTCGGTGCCGTCGACGGCGAGCATGAGAGAGCGCTTCAGAAATGGGTCAGGAATCGTTCGCAGGTCGGCGTCCAAACTGACCACGCCGTTACGGCGTGCCTTGTTGGCAAAGGAGACAAGCAACTGGATGAGCTGGTCGTTCTGCTTGCGTGGCGCGGCGAATACGTGCGCCATGCTGCGGAAAGCGGCAACAACGGTGGTAAGTGGGAACTGCAACAGCACTGCGCCCAGAGTGCCGCCAAAGACGATGAGAGCCGCCGCTGGCTGCAAAATCTGGCTCAGGTTGCCACCCTCGATCATCAACCCGGCCACAATACCCGCAAAGGCCAGCAAAACTCCGCCGATACTCGCCTTATCCATGAATCGCCCTCTTCATGCCAAGCTCCTTGAGAAGCCGGGTGTGACAACCAAAGGTTCCTTGCTTCAACGGCTGCCTGCCGGATCGCTTTGCCGTGGCGCCACGTTGGACTCACCGGAGATATCGAGACTGGCGATCGAGACAACATTGTGCAGGTCGATCCAGGCGGGCAGGCGCCGCGCCACCGCGGTAAGCAGGCGCGCCCTGTAGGCCAGCACGCGCTCTGCCACCTCGGCGCAGGTCTCGCGCACAATAAGTTTCTCCCCATTGATCAGCGTAAGCATGGTATCCGGCGAGGCCTCGGCGGTCTTGATAAGGTCGCTGTTGAGCACGATTGGCGTACCGTTGAGCCGTGTAAGTTCAATCATGGCCGAGAAACTCCTTTCCCCTTGTAATCGGCAGACGGCCGGAAAGGTTAAGAAATTAGAACGAAGAAGTACCAAGTGTCCGGGGCGAGACACAAAAGCGCGCTGGATAAAGTCCACACCTAGCAAGCCGAAGAAGGGGCCAGATGCGGCGGTCACCGCTCCGGAAGCAGCAACCCAGGGTTAAACAAAAATGGGGGCACTCACGGGGACGGGCCGCAAATCCACGCATCTACAAGGAGTACCCCATGTCCCTGGGTGTCTTGAATAACATCTCAGCGGTGTATGCAGAAAACAACCTGAATAACACCAACAACAGCTTGTCCACCGTCCTCCAGCAGTTGTCTTCCGGCTCGAAGATCAACTCCGGCGCGGATGACGCGGCAGGCCTTTCGCTGGTAAATGGCCTGCAGGCCAACCGGCAAGCACTCATGCAATCGCAAACCAACGCAACGGAAGGCGTAGGTCTGTTGCAAGTCGCCGATGGCGCCCTCTCGCAAGTGACAAGCCTGCTTAACCGGGCCGTGACGCTGGCTACCGAAGCCGCGAACGGCACCCTCAACTCGACGCAGGACCTGGCCGCAAACCAGGAATACCAGTCGATCCTCTCGGAAGTCTCGAACATCGGCACCACAACGACCTATAACCAACAGCAGGTTTTCAACTCGCAGACCAACATCTACACCGGCGATTCCTCGACGCAGGGCTCGTCGGTCGATGCCCTTAACATCCGCACGCTGTCTTCCGCCAACCTTGGCGACACGAGCGGCACCATGTCGTACAGCGGCGGCTCCAACAACGTCTTCATCAACCTGTCGAATGGCGGCATCAACGCCTCTGTCACCGACAGCCTGGGAGCAGCCACAGCCACCACCACCATCCAGGTTGGTTACATGACGCAGGGTGCGGGCGGCTCGGCGGTCAGCGCCACTGCCAATATCAGTGTGGGCGCGGGTACCACCTACTCAAACACAGCGCAGGGCTTGATCAGCGCCATCAATAACGCGGGCCTCGGCCTCACTGCTGCTTTCACCACCGCGGGGCAAGCAGGAAGCGCGGCAGTTGCCGCGGCAACCGCAGCCAATGCCACCGGCGGCGGCGCCAACAGCACAGGAATCGAGATTTCGGCAGTTGGCGTGGGCACGGGAACCAACGGCACAGGCGAAATTGGCACCTTGACCACCGCAGCCAACTCCGACTTGCTGGGTGGCACGCTGACCGTTGTCGGTTCCGACGGCGCAAGCCATGCCATCACGCTGGGCACGGCCAACTCCACCGATACGCTGGCCAACCTGGCTGCAACCATCAACGGCGATAACTACGGAGTTACGGCAACCTATAACTCGACCAACCATGATGTTGTGTTTACGTCGGCCAACTCCGCATCCACCGTCACCGGCACCAGCGTCACTGACCAGACCGCCGCAGCGGCCACGGATACCATCAGTTCGACCAACACCGCCAAGGACTATGCTGCTGCCGGCAACATTGGCACTTTGGTGGTTGGCAATTCAACCGATTTGCTCACTGGCGGACTACTCACCATCACTGGCGACAACGGCGGCGTCGTGGGCGGCGGCACCGGCATCACTCTCGGCGTAGCCGGAGTTTCCGACACGCTGGCGAACTTGATGACAACCATCAACAACGACTTCGCCACGACCGGCGCCACAGGCGTCACTGCGTCGCTCAGCGCCAACGGCAAAACGCTGACCTTCGCCGCCAACGGTACCGGCACCACCGGCACAAATACCACCGTCGTCACATCCAATCTGACTGCGCTTACGCCGGCCGTCTCATCGAACGTCGCTTTGACCGGCACGCCGACCATCGGCAATACCGCGTACAGCGGACAGGTGGGCACGCTCACACTCGGGGGAACCAGCACCGATACGCTCTCGGGAACCCTCAACATCGGCTCGAACACCATCGTTCTGGGCACAACGACCGGCGCAAACAAAACCGACACCATGGCCCACCTCATGGCGACCATCAACAACGGCGCGTATGGTGTCACCGCTTCGCTCAATACCGCGGCAACCGCAAGCGGGAATGCCATTGGCACGGTGATGAGCTTCACCTCGCCCGATACCGCGATCAGCGTAAGCGGCACGGGGCTCGGCGATGCCACCACCACAAGCAATGCTGCCATCGGCGTCGGCATCGGCACCGCGGGAACCGCTGTCAACTTGACTGCGGCAACCTCCACGATTACGGTTGGCGCTGCCGGAAACCTGCTGGCCGGCACACTCTCAGGCTTGGACAAGTCCGGTAATGCCTACTCCATTGCTCTGGGACAGGCCGGCACCACGGATACGCTTGCCCACCTCAACGCGTATGTCAATGCTGACACCGCCCTGGGCATTACGGCCACTGCGACCTCCGCCTTAGTAACAACGTTCACGAAGACTGGCGCGAATGTCCCGACAATGCAAGCGGTTGGGGTGACTCAGAGCACCGCCGCGCTGTCGGAAACCGTCAACGCGCCTTACTCCAATCAGCTCGGCTCGCTGTCTCTCTCGGGAACGGGCAGCGCCCTGGGCGATACTCTCGGCGGCACGCTCAACATCGGTTCGGTTGCCATCCCCCTCGGCAGCGTCGAGGTTCCTGGATACCACACCGACACGCTGGCCAATCTGGCGGCAACCATTAACAAGGAAAACATGGGAGTCACGGCGACCCTCAACGCCACGGCTACCGCGACCAATGCCATTGGCACGGTGATGACACTTACGTCTACCCAGGCAGCCACGGCGGGTGTCAGGGTGAGCGGCACCACCCTCGTCGACATGACTCAGGGCGACACCGGGGTGCTTACTGCAACCAACGACACGCCGGCTACCGATGCATCCGCATACTACAAGGTTGGCATCACGGCCGGCACCGGCGGCGTCACGGATTACAGCACTGCCGTCAACTCTGGCACCAACGTGGCGCCCGTCTACACCTATGGCGGAACCGCGAACGCCGGCTTTGCCGCGGATAACAACGGCACGGGCGGCACTGCGACGGTCAGCTATTCTGACGCGGCTGGACAATCCCTCAGCCAGACCGACCTGACCAACGCTACCGATGCGCAGGCGGCTTTGGGCGATCTCAACAAGGCCATCAGCGACGTTGCGGCGCAGGACGGCTACATCGGCGCCATGATCAACACGCTGAACTCCGTAAGCCAGGTGCTCAGCACGCAGCAAGAAAATGTGCAATCGGCGCAGAACGCGGTGCAGGCTACCGATTACGCGTCGGCAACCTCCAACATGTCCAAGTACGAAATCCTGAGCCAAACCGGCATCAGCGCCCTGGCGCAGGCCAACAGCATGCAGCAGGAAGTGACCAAGCTGCTGCAGTAATCGAGGCAGCGATAACCGGCGCAAGCCAATAACCACAGAAGGGCGTCCGCGCTGGACGCCCTTCTGTTTGTTGCTCAATTGAAATGGAGCATGAACAGGGAGCGACAGATTGACTTGGAGCTTTCGGAATGGCTAACGCCCAGCGCTTTAGAGCCGATGATCTGCTTGTGCAGATGCATGTTTCGTTGCTCGACAGGGGCCAATGAGGATTATCCAATCCGGCCAACATGTAGTTGGTTCCCCGGCTGCTTGACTTCTAGATGGAGGGTGCAATGGGCACAGTGGGACTGAATTTTGGGTCGCCAACCAGCGGAGCAGGATTCGACGTTAGTTCGACCGTCTCCGCGATCATGGCCAACCTCCAGAATGTGGAAACGCCGTGGAAGACGCAGTTGAGCTCCCTCACCAGTCAGGACACGGCGATCTCCAGCCTGGGAACGCTGCTGTCGAACCTGTCGAACGACGTTAGCAGCCTTACCGACGCGACGGGTGTGCTGGCACAGAAGACCGGCTCCAGTTCCGACACCAATGTTCTGGACCTAACGGCTGCCACAAACTCGGCCGTGGCCGGAACCCACGCGGTGACGGTGACCAATCTTGCCCAGACCTCGAGCGGCTACCTCGACGAGATCGCCAGCGCATCGGATAAACTCTCCGGCTCCATCTCGCTCCAGGTGGGCGCGTCAGGCACGCCGCAAACCATTACGCTGACCTCGTCGGACAATACCCTTGCCGGGCTGGCCGCAGCCATCAACAATTCCGGCGTGGGCATCACCGCCTCTGTGCTGACCGATTCCTCGGGCTCCCGCCTTAGCCTGGTCTCGGGCACCTCGGGCAAGAACGGCGGCATCCAGATAAACTCGAGTTCCATCACCGACGTCACCAACTCGAACACCAAGCTCGGTTACAACGTCGGCGTCCTTCCCAAAGACGCCAACCTGACCGTGGACGGCGTGGCCCTTACCAGCGCCTCGAACACGGTGACCAACCTCATTCCCGGCGTGACCTTCCAATTGCTTGCGCCCAGCGCCACCGAATCCGATAACAGCCTGGAGCAGGTACAGGTGGTGATTGGAAACTACAACACCGGCGTCGAGAGCACCGTCAATTCTCTGGTCAGCGACTATAACTCCCTGATCAGCGCCATGAACGCGCAGGAAGGCCTGAACAGTGCGGGACAGGTTGAGCCTCTGTTCGGCTCTCCCACGCTCTCGCTCTTGCAGCAGGATCTTCTCAGCGGCATCAATGTGCAGAATCCCAACGGCTATCTGGATGCCATCTCCAACAACAACGAAACCACGCTGTCGGGCTCGATGACCATCCAGATGGGCACGGGAACGGCGCAGACCATCGACCTCGGCGACGCGCCGGTTCCTCCAGTGGCCAACACCTACTATGCCGGCAGCACCGTCAACTCCATCGCCGGGCTGGCCGCGGCTATCAACGCCGCCAATATCGGAGTTACAGCCGGGGTGTCGATCGCCAACGGCCAATCTACCCTCACGCTAGACTCGGGCACGGCCGGTTCGAGCGGGGCTCTGACCGTGACCTCGTCGATCCAGGCCACCAGCGATTCAAATGTGAACTACACCGGCGCCTCCTACACCAGCACCACGGCTGCCAGCGGCACGTTGGGCGCGCTGCCCGATAGCGGCGATCTGCTTTCCGGCTCGGTCACCGTCCAGGTGGGCACTGGCACGGCGCAGACATTCACGCTCGATTCAACGGACAACACGCTGGCGGGGCTGGCTGGCCAGATTACCGCCGCCAACCTCGGGGTCGCGGCTACCGTGGTCACCAACAACGGCGTATCGAGCATTTCTCTGGTTTCAGGCACGGTCGGTTCTGCCGGGGCGTTGATGGTGTCATCCAACCTGTTGGATACGACCAGCAAGACCAATACAACGCTGGCCTACAACACCTCTTCTGATATCGCCGGGCTGACGGGCCTGGGCATCAGCGTGAACGACGACGGCACGATGACCCTGGACGCGACTTCGCTCGATTCGGTTCTTAACTCGGATTACAGCGGCGTACAGGCGCTCTTTCAGAATGCGAACAGTTGGGGGATGGGGTTCTCGACGACGCTGGCCAATGCCGGGACCAGTTCGCCAACGGGCATTCTGGCGCTTGCGTCGAGCTCCAACAGCAACATTGAGTCCACGCTGAATGCGGACATTTCGAGAGAGCAGAGTTACATATCGGCGCAGCAGGCGAGCCTGACATCGGAGCTAAACACCGCCAACCAAATCATGCAGCAACTGCCATCTGAATTACAGGGCGTCAACGAACTCTACTCGGCCATCACCGGCTATAACCAGCAAACCAACGGCTAAGGAGACCTACCCGGATGGGAAGTTATCAGAATCATGCACTGGAAAGCGCTTCGGCGGTCGACTTGGTGGTGGCGCTATACGATGGCATTTTGCGCTTTCTTTACGCCGCCGGCGCGGCCGTGGAGCGCGGCGATGCTGTCGGCCGCCGGAATGCCGTGAAGCGCGCTCTGGACATCATCATTCACTTGCAGGCACGGCTCCGCATGGATGTTGGCGGCCGGCCAGCTCAGGTTCTCAGTGAGTTCTATGCTTCGATCTTCTCCGAGATTCTACAGGCCTCGCAGTCGGCCTCGCGGCAGAAGTTCGATCACGCCATCGACTGTGTCAGAAACGTCCGGGACGCATGGCGGCAGGTGGCGAGGGATCCCGAAGTCAATCCTGCTCCGCTCCAGGTTCCCTCGATAGCCTCGCATCAAGGGCAGTCGAGTTTCAACAGCGACGATTACGGCCCGGATGCGGCTGTTGGCTCAAGCTGGAATGCGTGAAAGACAGGGACTGAGGGACTAGGGACTGAGGGACTGAGGGACTGGAAAAGCAACCGGTCTTCTCTTGACGCGGGTTAACGTTCCGTCCTTAATGAGCAACGCCGCGGACTCTTCACTCAGTCCCGAGTCCCTTAGTCCCTGCCGTTATCATCCGGCGACCGTGAGCTCCTCTTCCAGTTGCTGCTTCTGGAAGAGGCCGGCGTAGTAGCCATCGAGGGCGAGCAACTCGTCGTGCTTTCCCAACTCCACAATACTGCCGTGGTCCAGTACGGCGATCCGATCTGCGCTGCGCACAGTTGAGACGCGGTGCGAGATCAGAATCGTAGTCGAGGCGGACGTATACCCGCGCAACCCACCCAGAATGCGTTCCTCAGTGTACGTGTCCACGCTGGCCAGCGCGTCGTCGAGGATGAGAATGGCGGGTCGGCGCAGCAGTGCCCGAGCGATGGCCGAGCGCTGTTTCTGCCCGCCCGAGAGGGTCACGCCACGCTCGCCAACCATGGTTTCAAAGCCCTGCGGGAACTCCTCGAACTCGCGACGGATGTGGGCAGCCTGGGTTGCTTCCAGCATCTCCTCCTCGCTGGCGTGGGGCGCTCCGAAGGTCAGATTCTCGCGAATCGTCTCGCTGAACAAGAATGTCTCTTGCGGAACCATGCCGATGTTGCGGCGCAGAACCGCCAATGGATAGTCACGCACCGGTCTGCCGTCGATAAGGAGCGCGCCTTTGGGCGCTTCAAACAGCCTGGTAATCAGGTTGACCAGAGTGGATTTACCCGAACCGGTGGGACCGACAATCGCAAGGCTCGTCCCGGCGGGAATGTGCAGGGAAATGTCGCGCAGCACCTCGGTATCGCCGTAGCTGAAGTTCAGATGGCGCAATTCGATCTCGCCGCGCAGCACCGCATCCGCGGGAATCGCAGCATCCGCGGCGCTATCGTCGATGGCCGGTTCGGCCTTCAACAGCTCGTCGATGCGCTGCACGGATGCGGTTCCCCGCTGAAAGAGATTGATGACCCAGCCCACCGCAATAATCGGCCAGATCAGCAGGATCATATAGGTGTTGAACTCGACGAAATCGCCAACCGTGATGCGATGGGCGATGACCAGGTGGCCGCCCGCCAGAAGTGTGATCACCATGGAGATGCCGAGGATGAACTCGAGGGTGGGCCACAACATGCCCATGAGCTGGACAAGACGGAGGGAGCGGGCGATGTACTGTCGGTTGAGCCGCTCAAAAAGGCCGATCTGAGACTCTTCGCGGGCAAAGGCCCGAATCAGGCGCGCGCCGGAGTAGTTTTCCTGGGCCTGCGAAGATATCTCGGAAAAGCTGGCCTGGATGCGCTCGAAACGATCATGAATCCTGTGGCCGAGGTACTGCACCAGAATGCTGGCAAGCGGCATCGGCGCGAGGGCCACCAAGGTGAGCCACGGACTGAGGTGCAGCAGGAAGTACAGCGCGAATACGGTGAAGAAGACTGTGTTGGCGCTATACATCAGAGCCGGGCCCAGTAACATGCGCACCGCATTCAGATCGTTGGTCATTCGCGCCATCACGTCACCGGTTCGATAGCGCTGATAGAAGCCCGAATCCTGCTTCTCGAGATGGCGGAATAGGTCATTCCGGATGTCGAATTCAATCTCGCGGGAGATGCCGATGAGGATCCAGCGCTGGGCGTAGAGGAAGACGCCCTTGGTCAGCGAAATGGCGACCAGCAGGCCTGCGAAGACGAGAATCGCTTCGCGGCTGGCTTGATGCTTTTGCAGCTTGTCGATCGCCCATCCCAGCACTCTGGGAAACTGGACCGCGGCCGCGTTGGTGCCAATGCACGAGAGTGTCCCCCACAGGTATCCCCAGCGGTAGCGGCGCATATACACGAAGAGGGGACGCAAATCGCGAAGCATGGCTCTATTGTAAGGGGGATGGGCGGAAGCGTGAATTGCCGGCCTATCGCCTGAATTCTTCGCTCGTCAAACTAGCTTATGTCGGCGTTCGCAGCAGAAGGTAGCCGCCTACCAGCCCAAAGAGTACATCCGAGGAGCAAGCAGCCAGTGCGGCCGGCAGATAATTCACGTTCCCCAATGCGCCAAACAGCCCGTCAACGACAAAGTATGCAAGCGCGACGGCGATAGCCACCGCAACTCCTTCGAGCGAGCCGCGCCGTCCCATGGAGAGCGCAAACGGAATGGCCAGCACCGCCATGACCACGGCTATGAGCGGGTACGCGATCTTGCGCCACAGTTCCACGCGCAGACGCATGGTGTCAAAGCCGCTCTGGGTCAGATCGCCGATGTAGCGGTCGAGCTGGCCGAAGTTCATCTCCTGCGATTGCAGGCTTTCCTTCTGAAAGTAGCCGGGGTCTTCATGAATCTCACTGAAGGAAGTTTGCTTGAATTCGTGATATTCGGTGACGTTTGTGCCTTCGATATCCCGCTGCCACCCGTTCTGAAAGCGCCACGAGCTGGTTTCCGGCTCCCAGAAGACGCGAGCGGCAAAGATGCGGCGCGTGAGCGCGAAGCTAGAGGGGTCGAACTCGAAGACCGAGAGATTGGCGAATTCGCTGCGATCCCGATCAAAGAACTGGTAGTAGAAAATGCGAGCAGGTTCTCCGGGGCGGGGCTGCCCAAATATCCATTTCTGCTCTGGATGCAGGAAGGTCTGCGGCGGTCGGCCCTTGATGATGCTGCGCAATGCCTCCTGGCGCTGGTTGGCCTGGGGCAGATAGAACTGATCGAAGAGAAAGAGGCTCAGTGCCAGGATTCCAGAGATTGAAACAACCGGTATCACCAGGCGGTAGATGCTGATGCCAGTCGCCTTCATGGCAATGATTTCGCTGTTGCGGTTAAGCACGCCAAAGGTGACCAGCACAGCGATCAGCACTGCCAGCGGGGTAATCTGGTAAACCATGCTGGGGGTGAGGTTGATCAGGTACTCCCCGACCGTGGACCAGGCAACATTGTGGCTCAAGATGTCCTTGAGCAGGTCGAAGACTGTAAAGACCAGGATGAGCAGCACAAAGGCCGTCAGCACCAGCAAGAACATCCCGAGGAACTCCCGAACCACATACTCGTCGAGGATGCGCGGGAAGACGTTGCGGGCTTTCGCGCGCTGCGGGCGCGCCTGAAAAATGCTGAACATGCCGCCAAGCGGGACTTCAGCCCGAGGCTTGGGAGAGCGCAAACTCCAGGTAGCTATCGCATTCAGGAAACCGCCGCCGCTAGCCATTTGCCAAAGCAGGAAGATGCCGCCGGCGGCGAAGAGAAGGTTGGCCATCCACACCGCGAGGAACGCGGCAATCCAGTTCTGCCGGCCAAGCGCGATGCCAATCAGAGAGAGTGAATAATAGAGAACAACCAGGGCGATGGTAGCCACCAGCGCTGAGCTCTTGCCGCCGCGCCGCGAAGTCACGCCCAACGGAACGCCTACCAGCATGAGCACCAAACACGCAGCGGGGTAAGCAAATCGCTTGTGCAACTCGATCAGAAACCTCTTGCCGTCCGGCGTCCCGATGTGCGCGCGAAGTTCGCTCATGGGCATCGCGTAGATGGGCGTGTCCAGGCGTCCCAGATGGGCGTCGCTCTGCTGGCTCGCCGCAAAGGGCAAATCGGTTGTGTCAAATGTAGACACGTTGTATTGTTCCGGCTGGCCGGCTACTGTTTCATGCTCGGTTCCATTGCGCAGCCGCATCAGCAGATTCTGCGTGGAATCGCTCACCACGGTGGCCGACGCTGCTGTTGTGATCTTAGGCGCCAAGGGGTCGGTAACGTCGGCAATGAAGACCTGGCGCCAGTTGGCCGCGCCGGTTCCCGACCGTACGTCCTGCACATACAGGACGAAGTTGCGAAAGTCTTCGTCGAAGACGCGTGGCTGGATCTCATAAGAAGCTTGCGTGGCCAGCGCTTTGTCCATGGCCATGATGGCCTGATTGGCGCGCGGAGCCACGTAAAGAGAATTGAAAAGGCCAAGCAGCGTCCCGCCCACAGCTACGATGGAGCCTACACGCACAAAGTAGCCAATGCCCAGGCCCGACGCGCGCATGGCGATGATCTCGCTATCTGACGCAAGGCGACTATATCCCAGCAGCACACCAACCAGCACGGCCATCGGGATGGTGACCATCAAGAAGTTGGGCATCATGAAGACGAAGACTTCTGCCACGCTGGCCAGCGTGGAGCTGTTGTGTACCACCATCTCCAGAATCCTGGGCAGCTCCTTCATGAAGAGAATGAAGGTGAAGATCACGCCCCCGATAAGCGTGTGAGAGAGAATCTCGCCGAGGATATAACGGGTCAGGATGCGCACAGACAGGCTCCGGGGTTAGTTTACCGTGCGGGAACGCCTTGTGCGCTCCGTCTTCTAAGTACGGTCGCCCACTGCTGGGTGCCCCATCCTTGCGCGTTCTTTGCGCAAGGGCTGGAAACCTCGCTCATCGCGATGGACGCCATCCCCGCAGGCGAAGGCTGTTGCCAAGCACGCAAACCGAGCTGAGAGCCATGGTGGCCGCCGCCACCCAGGGAGTGAGCAGCAAATGAAAATTCGGGTAAAGCGCGCCTGCGGCCAGCGGAATGCCCAGCACGTTATAGCCAACGGCCCAGCCCAGGTTTTGCCGCATGGTACGCAACGTGGCTTGCGCCAGGCCAAGCGCTGCGGGAAGATCAGCTGGCCTAGCTCGCAAGAGCAGCACGTCGCCGGCTTCCTGGGCCAGGTCGGCGCCCCCACCCATTGCGATTCCGGCGTCGGCCTGGGCCAGGGCAGCGGCGTCATTGATGCCATCGCCCACCATCGCCACGCGCAGTCCGCTCGCTTGCAGAGCGCGAATGCGAGCCAGCTTGCCGGCCGGATCCAGGCCGGCTTCAACCTCAGTGATGCCTGCTTGCTCGGCAATCGGCGCCGCTGCCGCCGCCGAGTCGCCGGTCAGCATCATTACCCGAAGGCCGTCGCGCCTTAGCGCGCCAACGGCTTCAGTAGCGTCGGGACGAAGCGCGTCGCGGGCATCGAAGTATCCAGCAACCGCGCCGTTCAAAGCCATCCACAAGCGAGTCACGCCCGGCGGTGCCGAAGGAATGCCCGCCGGAAGCGCGATTGTGAACTC
>Ga0302198_10003979_pt1 | contig 14507 bp, 10 predicted proteins | sample II_Bog_N2_2_FD_193521 | JGI IMG/M metagenome (GOLD analysis project Ga0302198, IMG submission 193521) | Peat permafrost microbial communities from Stordalen Mire near Abisko, Sweden - II_Bog_N2_2 | ecosystem: Environmental > Terrestrial > Soil > Wetlands > Peat | place: Sweden: Abisko... | reverse complement strand
GGGTCCGAATAAATGAGCGACCGCGGATTGACGGTGGCTGCTGGCGTCAATCCAGCGCTTTCGGAGGAGCGCAGCGTTCGGATGCTCTCCGTTGAAGGCCCCATTGCAAGGCTGGTCAACGGGCCGTTCGAGTGGTTCGGCAGCCTGGGCATCTTTTCATGGAAAGTACTCAAGGCTGCGGTGACCCCCCCGTACGAGTGGCGCGAACTGATTCGGCAGCTAGACGAGGTCGGATCAAAGTCTCTCCCGCTTGTCGCTTTGGCGGGCGCCGCGGTCGGTGTGGTTATTTCGCTTGAAGCCCGCTACAGTCTAAGTCGATTTGGCGCCAAATCGATGTTTCCTGCAACCCTTGTTTACTCCGTCATTCAAGTCATGGGGCCGATTATTACCGGCCTGGTGGTAAGCGGACGGGTGGGCGCGGGCATTGGCGCGGAACTGGCCTCGATGAAAGTCACCGAGCAGATCGACGCCATCGAGGCCTCGGCAATCAACCCTTACAGGCTCCTGGCCGCAACGCGCATTCTTGCCTGCATCCTGATGCTGCCGCTGCTGACCCTTGCAGCCGACGCATGCGGTTTAATGACAGGCTGGTTTGCGCAGGCTCTGGTTGAGCCGCTCTCGTTCCACCAGTTCATCCAAAGCGGCTTCAAAGGCGCAACATTCAACGCATTTCTGCCGCCCACCTTCAAGACGGCCGTCTATGGGCTGATCATCGGGCTCATTGCGTGCTTTCAGGGAATGCGGACCCGCGGAGGCGCTGAAGGCGTGGGCCGTGCCGCTACCAACTCGGTGGTGCTTGGCTCGCTCTTCCTCATCCTCGCAGACGTCGTCCTGGTGAAATTCATTCTCGTTGTCTTCCCTTAGCCTCAACCACCGTTCCAATCACTCGAAAGACAGGCATGGCCACAGCAAACGACATCGCGATGAAGCAAGGGAACGCCCAGGGAGACGGCAGCGTGCCAGTTGTGGCCGTCGAGAATGTGCACAAGTCGTTTGCAACTCACACGGTTCTGAATGGGATCAGTCTGAGCGTGAACCGCGCAGAAACCCTGGCCGTGCTGGGACGCAGTGGCACCGGAAAGAGCGTGTTGCTGCGGCTGATCATCGGCCTCGAAACACCCGACTCCGGATCGGTCCGCATTCATGGCCAGGACTTCGCCGGCCTGGCTCTCGATCGGATGGGCGAAATCAGGAAGAAGATGGGTTTCCTGTTTCAGCATGCAGCCCTCTACGATTCGCTCACCGTCGCCGAGAACGTGGCGTTCCCCCTTGAACACCACAGAAAAGAAATGTCGAGGTCCGAACGAGCCGACAGGGTGAAGCAGTTGCTTGCTGAGGTGGGCATGGAAGGCGACCTCGATAAGATGCCCTCGGATATTTCGGGTGGAATGCAAAAGCGCGTGGGGCTGGCGCGTGCGCTGGCGCTGGAGCCGGAGATTCTGCTTCTCGACGAGCCCACCGCAGGTCTCGACCCCATCAGCTCAGGGGAGATCGACGAGCTGATTCTCAAGCTCCAGCGCGAGCGTCAGATGGCATCCATCGTGGTGACTCACGATCTGCACAGCGCCAGGACGATCGCCAACAGGCTGGCTTTGCTGAATCAGGGCAATGTGGTCATTGAGGGCAAGTTTGAGGACCTTCAGCAAAGCAACATCGCATTTGTGCAAGAATTTCTGAAGCAGTCGTAGGAGGACATATGACGAGGGTGGCGCGTCTGGGAGTATTCATCGTTACAACACTGGCAATTCTGGCCACCGGGGTCTTCATTATTGGGAGCAAGGAGTATCTGTTTCGCTCCACATACCAGTTGAAGGCGCAATTCGACAATGTTGTGGGTTTGGCAGCGGGAGCCGACGTGCAGGTGGGCGGGGTTCACAGCGGCACGGTGCAAACCATCGAGTTGCCTCACCGCCCCGGTGGAAAGGTCACCGTCGTCATGGAACTCGATAAGTCGACACACGAGATTATCAAGCAGGACTCCGTGGCCACGATTGAAACCGAGGGCGTGTTGGGCAATCAGTACGTTGCGATTTCGTTTGGATCGAACGGGCAGGCAGACGTAAAGGATGGCGAGATCATCCAGAGTCAACCGCCGCTCAGCGTCTCGGATCTCCTCAAGAAGACCAACGACATTCTGGATAGCAGCCAGCAGGCCATTGAGAACACGACCAAGGCGACGGCGCATCTGAACTCGGTCAGCACCAAGATCGATTCGGGGCAGGGAACTGTGGGAGCGCTGGTGAACGACAAGCAACTCTATAGCAACCTGGAACAGACGACGACGACCCTGCACGCCACGATGCTCGAGGCGCAGTCTGGAGTGACGGACTTTCAGGAGAATATGGAAGCCATGAAACACAACTTCTTCCTGAGAGGGTATTTCAAGAATCGTGGATATGAAGATTCCGCCAATCTGGCAGCGAACAGTATCGGCGGACTCCCGCAGGGAACACCGATCAAGGTATTCACCTACTCAGCCAAGGAACTTTTCGATGGCCGCGACTCGGCCAAGCTGAAGAATCAGAAATCCCTGAATGCCGGCGGCGAGTTTCTGGCGCAAAACCAATTCGGATTTGCGGTCGTCGTGGTCTCCACCGGCATGGAAGGGGACAGCAAGAAGGACCTCGTGCTGACCGAGGCCAGGGCCATGGTGATACGCGAGTATCTGGTGGAGAACTTTGGTTTCGATGACAGCCAGCTCAAGACGTTGGGAATGGGCAAGCAGACAGGCTCGAATCCGGACGCAGACTGGGGTTCGATTCAGATCCTCGTCTTTCCGGCAGGAACCGAAATACCGGCAGACAAACTGCCGCCGACGGGCAGCTCATCCGCAACGGATTCCGCCGGGCACGGCCAGGCCACTGCGGCGCCTACTCATAACCCATAGACGGCTACCCATAACCCATAGTGTGAGCGAATTCATGAGGCGGAGGCTGCCCAATGGCCGTATCGCCGCAGAGCCTTCTGTCGTGAGCACTTTTGTACAGCAACGCTCATGAGTGGCAGCTAGAGTCTCTTTAGTCTGCCTCCCGGCTCGCTCAACAGTGTGCCGGGGGCAAAGAAGATTACACCGCGTCACCACAGTTGGACGAGGGGGAGTACAAATGCGCATGTACAGGGTCGGAATCATGTCTTTCTTGACCGTTCTACTGGTTGCCTTCATTGCCGGATGCGGTCAGGAAACGGTAACTGTTCCAGCGGTCGTGTCCGCGGTTCCCGCTCAAGGCGCTACCGGTGTGGTCATCAATACGACCATCAGCGCGACCTTCAGCATGGCGATGAACCCTACCACGCTTGACGCCTCAACCTTTACGGTGACGGGCCCAGGCGGGACTGCCGTAGCTGGAACCGTTGCCTACAGTGGCACCACTGCAACGTTTACGCCGTCCGCCGTTCTGGCCTACAGCAGCCTCTACACGGCCACCATCACCACCGGGGCCAAAAACCTGGGTGGTGTTCCGTTGGTTGGCAACTACGTGTGGAGTTTCACCACCATTACCCCGCCGCCCACGGTGATAGCAACGATTCCCGCCAATGGAGCCACCAATGTGCCCATCGGCCAGGTGCTAAGCGCCACCTTCAGCGAGGCCATGACCCCGGCTTCCATCAGCGCCGCAACCTTTACGGTCACCGGGCCGGGCGGAACCGCTGTAGCCGGAGCCGTTGCCTACAGCGGCACAACTGCAACGTTTACGCCGGCTGCCAATCTGGCCAACAGCACTCTCTATACAGCTACGATTACAATCGGAGCTGCGTCCCTGGCGGGCACGCCCCTGGCGGCCGCTTATCAGTGGACATTCACGACCATTACCCCGCCGCCTGTGGTGACCTCCACCGTCCCGGTGAATACCGCAACCGGTGTGCCCCTCAATCAGGTGCTCAGCGCCACCTTCAACGAAGCGGTGGCCTGTGCCGCGCTTGCATCGCCTGCAACCGCTTTCACCGTCGCCGGTCCCGGCAGCACCCCAGTGGCAGGCACAGTCAGCTGCAGCGGCAGCGTGGCTACCTTTACGCCAGGCGCTGCGCTTGCCGTCAATACCCTGTATACGGCAACCATCAGCACCAGCGCCACGAGCGTTGCGGGCACTCCATTGTCCGGCAATTACGTGTGGACCTTCAGAACCGTTCCGGCCCCCACTGCGCCAACGGTCATCTCGACCGTGCCCGCAGATGGCGCCGCGGGTGTGCCCATCAACCAGGTTCTCACTGCAACATTCAGTGAGGCGATGAATTCTGCCACGATCAGCTCGACGACCTTTACGCTGAGCGCACCGGGAGGCGTCGCTGTAACAGGAAAAGTCACCTATGTCGCCGCAGGCTCGGTGGCGACCTTCGCACCGGCTGCCAATCTGGCTTCGAGTACTGTCTATACGGCCACCATTACCACCGGCGCCATGGATCTGGAAGGAAACGCGCTGGCCAGCAACTATGTCTGGACCTTTACCACCGCCGCCGCTCCAGTGGTGACCCCGCCGACAGTGACCGCAACCATCCCGGCAGATGCAGCCACGAGCGTGCCACTGAATCAGATCGTCAGCGCCACGTTCAGCAAGGCGATGAATCCAGCTACCATCAGCTCGGCAACCTTTACGCTGACCGGCCCGGGCAGCACCAGCGTGTCTGGCCTGGTTGCTTACGCTGCGATTGGAAATACGCTGGTGTTTACACCCGCGGCCAATCTGGCGCCCAGCACCCTGTTTACCGCCACCATCACCACCGGGGTCACGGACCTGGCCGGCGATGCCCTGGCCAGCAACTACGTCTGGACCTTCACCACCGGCACCACGCTGGACACCACGGCGCCGGAATTGGTCTCGACGGTCCCGGCAAACGCTGCCAAGAATGTGCCCTTGAACCAGGCCGTCAGCGCCACCTTCACCGAGGCAATGAATCCGCTGAGCCTGACCACGGCCACCTTTACACTGACGGGACCGGGTGGAAAGACAGTAGATGGAACGGTATCCTACGATGCCATCGACTTCATCGCCACCTTCACACCCACGGCCCCGCTGACCGCCAGCAGCAGCTATATTGCAACCGTCACCACGGGCGCAACGGACCAGGTAGGCAATCCGCTGGGGACCACCGGCGCGCCCAATCCATGGAACTTCACGACCGGCGCGGCAGTGGTTCCTCCCCCAATCGTCCTTGGGCCCACCATCATGCCCTTTGGCGGGCTTGGCGGCGGCGCCGGGATGACCAACCAGGGAATCCACACGGTCGTCAACGGAAGCATTGCGACCACGGGCGTCTCCACCAAGATCACCGGATTCCACGATGACACCGTGATGGTTGCGGGCATACCGCAATGCGTCTACACGGAAACGACAAGCGATGTGGGACTGGTGACCGGAGCGATCGACACGGCTCCGCCGCCGCCGACCGTTGGGTGCCCCAATGAAGGAACCGCTGAAACCATGGCCATCGCAACCCAGGCGGCGCTGGAAGCCCGGACCGCCTACACCACTCTTTCCACCCTGCCTCCTGGAATCACGTTGCCCAGCAACGAGTTGGGCAATTTGACCCTGCCTCCTGGCACTTACACCTCCTCAAGCTTCTATGACATCACGGCGGGACCACTCACTCTCGACGCTCAGGGCGATCCCAATGCGGTCTGGATTTTCCAGATAGGATCCTATCTCCAGGTGGGCACGCCGACGTCCTCTGAAAGTGTGGTCCTGATCCGCGGCGCCCAGGCCAAGAACGTCTACTGGGCAGTTGGCGGCCTTCCCGGCGCGGTCATCAACTACGGCGGTGGCGGGACGATGGTAGGAACCATCATCTCGCAACCGGGAATCACGGTTTCGAGTCCCGGAGTTGCCGCGGTCACCACAATCAACGGCAGAGTGCTGGCCTTGGATGCGTCGGTCACCATGGTCAACACCGTCATCAACGTTCCTCAATAAGGCCCCGGCTGAGACCGCCGCAAGGCGGTCTCAGCCAGTTTCAGGCAATGCCTTGCTTTGCAAGTCTTATTCGCGCCAGGTCCGTCGGGCGATGAGATTGAATCAGAATCGCGGCGAGTAGTTCAGGAGACGACAATGAGATTGAGTCTGAGAATAGTTGCCATAGCAGCGGCTGGTGTTTTGCTGGTGCCCACGTTCCTTCTCCGTGCGGAGGATGGGGCCAAGGCGTCAACTGGCGCCAATGACGAAATGTCGGTCGCTTCCAGCGCCTTGCCGGCTGCGCCCATGCCCGAGGGCTCGATGGCAGCCATGCCGTATACGGCAGGCAGGAACCTCGGTACTCCCAGGTTCGAACTCTTCATGGGCTACTCGTATCTGCGCGCCATGCCGGAACTGGCCACCGGAAACCGCTTGGTGTACCTGAATGGCGGCAGCACCTCCATCGCGTTCAACCTGAACCGCTACCTGGGACTGGTGGGCGACTTTGGCGGCTTTAACGACACGCGCCTCCTGCTCACGGGCGCAGGTGAGAATCCATCCTTCAATGCTGAGGTCCAGGAGGGAACCGTCTTCTCCTATCTCGGCGGCCCGCGGCTTTCCTTTAGAGATCACGGCAGACTCACGCCCTTCGTGCAGGCCCTGTTTGGAGGCATGCACGCCAGCGACATAGCAGTCTGCAAAAACGGTTGTGTCCTCCTTCCCTCGGAGAACACATTTGCCATGACCGCCGGTGGCGGATTGGACTTCAGGGTCAGCCACCATCTCGCCATCCGCATCGTCCAGGCCGAATACCTGATGACCAGGTTCGAGAATCTGAGCACCGGAAGCAAAGCGACGCAGAATGATATGCGCCTGTCTACCGGAATCGTCTTCCGCTTTGGCGGACGTGGCGCTCCGCCGCTGCCGCCTCTTCCTCCGTTGAGCTATTCGTGCTCCGTCAACCCATCGGCAGTGTACCCCGGAGATGCGATTGCGGCCTCAGGCACGGCTCTGAATCTCAATCCCGCCCGGACCGCCGTCTACACATGGTCCGCCGATGGCGGAACGGTCTCGGGAACCACCAGTACCGCAACCATCGACACCACCAATCTTGCCGTCGGCGCATACACTCTCAAAGGCCACGTCTCGGAAAGCGACAAGCCCAGCGAGAATGCCGATTGCACCGCTTCGTATACGGTAAAGGCGTATGAACCACCAACAGTTGGCTGCTCTGCGAGTCCCGCGACGGTGATTTCCGGAGACTCCTCGACGATCACGGCAAGCGGCGTCAGCCCGCAGAATCGTCCCTTGACTTACAGCTATGGCTCGTCTTCCGGTTCGGTGAGCGGAACCGGCCCAACGGCTACCCTTTCTACGGCGGGCGCAGCGCTTGGGCCCGTCACGGTCACCTGCAACGTCGTGGACGACAAGGGACAGACTGCTTCGGGCACAACCTCAGTGACGGTACAAGCCCTTCCTGTCGCTCCAAGCCCGACCGCCAGCGCTCTGTGCAGCATCGATTTCGGGCGAGACGTGCGTCGCCCGGCTCGTGTGGACAACGAAGCAAAGGCCTGCCTCGATCAGGTCGCACTCAGTCTGCAGCAGAGCGCGGACTCCAAAGTTGCGATCGTGGGCAATGCTTCCAACGAGGAGAAGGGCGGCAGCAGGATCGCTTCCGAGCGGGCCGTCAACACAAAGGCATACCTGGTCGGCGAGAAGGGGATCGATTCGTCGCGCATCGTCCTCTACACCGGTTCGGTCAACGGAAACACCGTTTCCAGCACGCTCATTCCGTCGGGTGCAACCTTCGACGCCACCGACGATACTCCGGTGAATGAGAGCGCAGTAAAGACGCATCGCGTGACCCCGGCGCATCACAATCCAGAATAGGTGCTGCTGGAACTTCACTTCGATTCCAGGCGATGCACAGGCGGCGGTCTCTCAAGGAGATCGCCGCCTGTTCTGTCTCGGCTTCCATAACGGGCAGAAGCGCAGAGCTACAAGTCGAGGAGCGGCCGTGTGCAGTGTAGCTCAGATATTTGGTCCTTGTTTTGAGAGTATAGAGAACAAGAAGAGTGACTCAACTCCTCTCCCCACGGCTCCTGAGTTAACACAGGCCATCGAATAGTTGTCCCGCTTGGCCGCCTGTGTTTGGCAAGGGTAGATTACAAGGGTTGCCATTCTCCTCCAGGGGGTGCTTGCTCTTGATGAATGTGCAATTGCCGCAGTCTATCCCGGCGGGAAGAGGACGTTTCAACGCGAGTCCATCGGCCTGCTCAATAACGCGAAGCTTGAATCAGTGAAGAGAACTGATTGGAGATCATCAAATGCCAATTGTCACCGTTGTTATCACGCTCGGCGTAATCGGCCTGTTGTTATGGCTGGTCAACCGCTTCATACCCATGCAGGGACAGATCAAGGGCATCCTCAACGCCGTTGTGGTGATTGCCGTCGTTCTGTGGCTTCTCAAGATATTCGGCCTCCTCGACTATCTTTTACAGTTCCGTGTCGGACATTGAGAGTTCGAACTGCCGAAGCCGTGAAGCATTTACCCACCCATGAAACGCAAGTTCACCGCAACACGGCAGAGCACTGCCTGTAGGAGAGACCTTGAAGCGCATGCTTTTGTTCGCAATTGGAATTGTCTTCGGCTTGAGCGCGTTTGCCCAAGCCAGTCCGCAAGTGGCGACGGTCCTCGAACCCGCGGGCCCGTTGTCCACTTATCGCGTGGTGGTGATCAGCCGCTCGGTCCAGGCGATCAACTATGAGCATCGCGGCGGAGCCTCCCAAGTCGATTTCGCCGGCACGGCCCTGATGCCGTCCGCCGACGGTAACGCCAAGGTGCGCAGCAAGCGCGGCACCATGGAAGTCGAAGCGGAATTCGGAAACCTGCAAAGCCCCACGTCCTTCGGCGGCGAATACCTTACCTATGTCCTGTGGGCGATCTCGCCTGAGGGCAGGGCCGTCAACCTGGGTGAAGTGCTGGTCGGCAGCAATGATCGAAGCAAGCTGACCGCCACCACCGATCTCCAGGCATTCGCCCTGATCGTGACTGCCGAACCCTACTTTGCCGTCCACCAGCCGAGCAACGTGGTGGTACTCGAGAACGTTGTGCGTGCCGACACCAGGGGGACATCCGAGGCAGTGAATGCGAAGTATGAGCTGATGGAGCGTGGTGGCTACCTTCCCTCCGGATACAAGTTCGATCCCGTGGTGCTCAACAGCAATCTGCCTTTGGAGTTCTTCGAAGCGCGCAATGCCCTGCGCATCGCGCAATCCGAAGGGGCTGAGACGTATGCATCCGCAAGCTACCAGCATGCGGTCGAGTTGATGAAGAATGTGGATGAGTATGCAACCAGAAAGCACGTCGAAAAGAAGCCGTTGATCGCTGCCGCACGCGAAGCAGTGCAGACTGCCGAGGATGCGCGCGAGATCGCGGTCAAGAAGATCGACGCCGACCGCCGGGCGGGCGAACTGCAGGCATCCAACGACGCCAAGGTGAGAGCGCAGGTTCAAGCTGACGACGCTACCCGTTTGAAGGAAGAAGCTCAGGCGAATGCAGCCAGGGCGAAAGCCGATATGGCCGCGAACCAGGCAGCTTCGGCGGTCGCAATCGACGCGGCTCAAGCCGACGCCGACAAAGCCCGCCTGACCGCACAGGAAGCGACCAGCTCCAAGGCGGCGATGCGGGCGCAATTGTCCGAGCAGTTGAACAAGGTCCTGGAGACGCGCGACAGCGCACGCGGGCTCATCGTCAGCATGTCGGATGTATTGTTCGATACCGGGAAGTACACATTGAAGCCCGGCGCGCGGGAGAAGCTGGCCAAGGTTGCCGGAATCCTGCTTGCCTATCCCTCGTTGAACATCGAGGTCGGCGGCTACACTGACAACGTCGGCGGCGATGACATGAATCAAAAGCTCTCTGAAAACCGCGCAGGTGCGGTTCGCGATTATTTGGTGCAAGAGGGCGTAGTTGGCAACTCAGTCAGCGCAAGGGGGTACGGCAACACTCTGCCAGTAGCTTCGAATGATAACGCCGCTGGACGCCAGGAGAACCGGAGAGTGGAGTTGGTTGTGTCCGGCGATGCGATCGGTAGCCCGGCGAGTGCAACGACCGGAGATGTGCGCTAGGTCTCTGGCCGCTTGAAGTTGCACCAACTTGGGTGCCCCAGGTCTCGCTTCTGAGACCTGGGAAAGCATGAACTCAAGGTGCGAAAGCATCAGGTCAGAGACCTGGGAAAATCGCTCGAAGCGGCGGAACGGCAGGTTTCTTCCCCTGCGAGCGATTGCAACCACGGTCGCTGCTGTCCTGGTGTTGCGGCCCCGCTTCGTTTTGGCGATGTAATTCATGCAGCCTCGCAAGAGGCTACATGAGACAGTGACATAACCCGCCACGATTGGTCATCAAAGGAGTGCGAAATGCTTGGAACTATCTTGATTGTGATTCTTGTGCTGGCGTTATTGGGCGTTCTTCCGCGATGGCCGCACAGCAGAAACTGGGGCTATTATCCCACCGGCGGAGTGGGGTTCATTCTCCTGGTTGTCGTTATTCTTCTCCTGCTTGGCCTGATTTGATTGATGCGGTGGGCAAGCACGGAAGGCGGCGAAGGCTATGGCTTCAGCACTTGGACTGATTTGAGCGTATGCTCGATGTAGTGGCTAAGTTGCATCTTTCTCGCCTTCTGCCTCACGCGTATCCGTCAATCCGATCGTCATTGCAGTCGCCTCTGGCATCCTGGTTGCGCCGGTAACGGCCATCAATCCGCAAGCGTGAAGCTCTTACCCCGACTCTGCGTCAGGGCTGCATCCTGCGGATCATTCCCGCCTGCGCCAGGAAGCGTCTTGTCTGAATTGCATGCCGGCGGCAACGGCATTTCCAGGTGTCAGACGCATGTGCGCGGCACCCACGACGATCTCCTGCGCAGCCGATCCATGGCCTCCCTGCACGATCCGCATATGGCGAGGCACGCAGCTTCTCCCCAGGCGGCGCCGCGCACACACTGTTTGCGCGGCGCAGATGCAAATGAAAGCAGGAAACCATGTCCTCCCCCGAAATGCTCCATTCTCGTGATACAAATGAGGGCCTTCATTCAGCGGCGTGTTCGCCAGTTGCGCCCAAGATTTGCAGCCTGCCTTTGCCGACGCGCATTGCGTTTGTCGGCAATTATCTGCCGCGCCAATGTGGCATCGCTACATTCACCACCGATCTGTGTACCGCACTGGCAACCGAATACGGCAATGAGCGCCTCTTTGCCATTCCTGTGAACGATCCGGAATCAAGCTATGAATATCCTGAGCGCGTGCGCCTTGAACTGGAACAGGAGGACCTGGCATCCTACGAGCGCGCTGCGGAATTCCTCAACTTCAACGGCAACGATCTGGTCTGCCTGCAGCATGAATACGGGATCTACGGCGGGGTTGCGGGCAGTCACATCCTGACGCTGCTGCACAAGTTGAAGATGCCGGTAGTCACCACACTGCACACAGTTCTGCGCGATCCTGATCAGGATCAGCGCGCGGTGCTCGAAGAGATTGCCCGGCTTTCCGACCGTCTCGTGGTCATGAGCGAGCAGGCGGCTCGCTTTCTTCGCGAAGTATATGCAGTCCCGGACGGAAAGATCGACGTGATTCCTCACGGGGTTCCCGATCTTCCGTTCATGGACCCCAATTTTTTCAAAGACAGGTTTGGCACCGAGGGAAAGTTCGTGCTGCTTACGTTCGGCCTGCTGTCTCCGAACAAAGGCATTGAGAATGTCATTCGAGCGCTGCCTGCGATTCTGGCGAGACATCCAAACGTGGTGTACATCGTTTCCGGAGTGACGCATCCCCATATTCGGCGGCGCGAGGGCGAACGCTACCGCGAAGAGTTAAAGGCATTGGCAGAGCAGCTTGGCGTTTCATCTCAACTGATCTTCAACAACCGGTTTGTGAGTACTGAGGAACTGGTAGAGGCCGTCGGCGCGGCAGACATTTACATCACGCCGTACCGGCAGGAGGCGCAGGTCGTCTCCGGCACGCTGGCCATCGCATTGGGCGCGGGAAAGGCGATCGTCTCCACACCGTACTGGCACGCCAGGGAGTTGCTGGCGGATGGAAGAGGCATGCTGGTTCCATTCGAAAGTCCCGCCACGATTGCGGATGCGGTTCTTGAATTGCTTGAGAACGATGCCAAGCGTCACGCCATGCGCAAGCGGGCCTATCTCTACTCGCGGGCAACAACGTGGCCCCGCACGGCCCGGGCGTATATGGCGTGCTTTCAGCGTGCGCGTTTCGAGCGTTCGTTGCAGCCAAGGGCTGCTCAACAGAACGAGGCCGTCCTGGCTCCAATCGATCCGGCTAACCGGGTGCCGGCGCTGAATATAAGCCATCTGCTTACGATGACCGACGATACGGGCATCTTGCAGCACGCAATTTATTCCGTGCCGAAAACGTGCGAGGGCTATACAACCGACGACAACGCGCGTGCGCTCATCGTGTCGATTCTTTTGGATGAAGACCCGGCAAACTCGGGTCAGCGGAAGGTGCCGGCCCTGTCTCATCGCTACCTCTCCTTCCTGTGGCTTGCGTTCAACGACGATACCGGGAGGTTCAGAAACTTCCTCGGGTACGACCGCAAATGGCTTGAAGATATCGGATCGGATGACAGTCACGGACGCGCATTGTGGTCTCTGGGGAAGGTTCTAGGCCATTCCAAGAATGCAGGACTGAGAGGCGCGGCCGGGAGGCTGTTTGAAGCCGCCGTCCCTGCTACACTCACATTTACCAGTCCGCGCGCCTGGGCGTATTCCATCCTGGGAATGCAAGCGTATCTGGACTGGTTCCCGGGAGACAGAGCCATCCAGGGCGCACGCAATATCCTCGCCAACAGGCTGCTTGACATCTATGAACGCAGCCATTCCGAGACCTGGAGATGGTTCGAGAAGAGCCTTTCCTACGCGAACGCAAGGCTCTCACAGGCGCTCATTCTGGCAGGATGGAGGAGTGACAACCAGGGAATGATCGAAGCTGGAATGGATTCTCTGAAGTGGCTAGTTGCCGAGCAGCACCGCGATGATGAGAATATCTTTGTTCCAATTGGGTCCAATGGATTCTTCATTCAAGGAAATGAAAAGGCGCGCTTCGATCAGCAGCCAGTGGAGGCCTGTGCAACCGTCTCTGCCTGCCTTGAGGTATACAGGCTGACTGAGGAACCCCAATGGCTTGAGGAAGCGCGCAGGGTCTTTTCCTGGTTTCTCGGCAAGAACGATTTGCAGATTCCGTTGTACGATGCAAGCACCGGCGGTTGCAGAGACGGACTTCATCCTGACCGCGTGAATGAAAATCAGGGCGCTGAATCGACGCTTTCGTTCCTGATGGCTCTCCTCGAAATCCAAGAGGCGAAAGCAACAAACGCAAAAAAGCCGCACCTTGAAATGAGCATCTCATCGTGAATACTTCTGTTTCTCTCGAATCGAAAGATTCCATCGTCACGGAACAAACCCATGTGGAAGCACTTACAGGGAGTCCCCTGTTTGCCCGCTATTCCGGCAACCCGATCCTTACCCAGGAGAACTGGCCTTATCCGATCAACAGCGTTTTCAACGCAGCGGCCGCAAAGCTGGCCGATGGCGACACTTTGCTTCTGTGCCGCGTTGAAGACCGGCGCGGCCTGTCGCACCTTTGCGCCGCGCGGTCGGCGAACGGAATCGATGGCTGGCGGATTGATCCGCAACCCACAATGCCGGCAAATCCGCTTGAGTATCCTGATGAGATCTGGGGCATCGAGGATCCGCGCATTACTTACGTCCCGGAACTCGAGCAATACGCTGTGGCCTACACCTCGTTCGCACGGGGCGGCCCTGGTGTATCCCTGGCGCTCACCAAGGACTTCAGAAGTTTCGAGCGCTTCGGCGTGATCATGCCTCCAGAGGACAAGGATGCGGCGCTGCTGCCGCGCAGGATCGGCGGCCGCTGGGCCCTGATTCACCGGCCCATGACAGCTCTTGGGGCGCATATGTGGATATCCTATTCGCCAGACTTGAAGCATTGGGGAAGCCACAAGATCATCCTTGAAGCACGGCGTGGCGGGTGGTGGGATGCGAACAAGATCGGGCTATGCTCCCCTCCGATCGAGACGGAAAAGGGCTGGCTGATGATCTATCACGGAGTCCGGCAGACTGCTTCGGGAAGCATTTATCGCCTCGGCCTCGCCCTCTTCGATCTGCAGAATCCAGAGGTATGCTTGCAGCGAGGAGATTCCTGGGTGTTCGGGCCGGAAGAGAACTACGAGCGGGGCGGGGACGTGAAGGACGTAGTGTTTCCCTGCGGGCAAACCATCGGCGCAGATGGAGACACCATCAATCTCTATTACGGTGCGGGCGACTCCTGCATAGCGCTGGCCAAGGGGAGTATTCGCGCCATCCTGGCATGGCTTGATGCAAATTCAAGCCCGCTCGACAGGCGCGCATTCTAGGTCTCTGGCCGGATGATTTCGTACCTTGAATTCATCCTCTCCCAGGTCCCAGAATCGGGACCTGGGGCACCCAAGTTGGTACAACTTCAAGCGGTCAGAGACCTAGGGCGCCGCGCGCCGTCGGCGGAAGAGCAGGGAAGCATGAGTTGCGCTCGGTCGTTCGCTGCATC
>Ga0302198_10003955_pt1 | contig 14564 bp, 12 predicted proteins | sample II_Bog_N2_2_FD_193521 | JGI IMG/M metagenome (GOLD analysis project Ga0302198, IMG submission 193521) | Peat permafrost microbial communities from Stordalen Mire near Abisko, Sweden - II_Bog_N2_2 | ecosystem: Environmental > Terrestrial > Soil > Wetlands > Peat | place: Sweden: Abisko... | reverse complement strand
GCTTCCAACCCGATAGTCGCTTCTCCATCACTAACGCCGGAGAGTCGTAACCCAGAGCAACTCAAGAGCAACTCAAGATTATCACTATCTACAACTGTAGTACTAAAGCAAATCGGCCTGATGCCTTTCCCAATTTGCAGTGACGCAGTTGACTGGAGAGTCTGGGTCAGGTTGCCAGGGTTTAGCGCTTGGCCTTGAGGATCGTGCGCACTCATCCCCGACGTAGATCAGCGTACTTAAATCCTTCCTCAAGCTGTTGTGATGTTGCAGCCAAGATGGGATAAAGAAGCCATTTGTACATCTCAGGTCGTGACTCTTGAGAACCTGCGGCGAATTGGGAAATGAAAGACTTGTACCGAGCGTCTTGCTGGTCAACCTGCAGGCAGCTATCTTCTTGTCTTTGTCGAAAGGGTGGGAAAGCACGAATCAATTACATTGACGCGCCTGACGCGACAACTTCGGTGCTGTGGCACGCAACGGCCTTGCCCGCGGTGGTTTTGTTCTCCGTCCCATTCGCAGCCACCGGCGCGCTCTTCATCTCGTGCAGCAGCTTGACGAGCCGCGCAAAGCCCTGCTCGCGCGCGGTCTTATTGCCGGGGACCGGGTTGGTCGGATCCTCGCCCGCGCGCATGAAGCCATGGCCCGCGCCCTCGTAGGTGACCGGATCGTATTTCTTGTCGGCGGCCTTCATGGACTCAACGGTGGCCGGAACCGTGGCTCCGACGCGCGCGTCGTTGCCCGCGTAGAAGCCATACACCGGCGCCGTGATCGTGGAGACATCCGCCGGAGCCGTGCCGTAAAAGACGAACGCTGCGGACAGGTCCTTGCGATGGGCCGCAAAGGCGAAGGATTTGCTTCCACCCCAGCAGAAGCCTGCGACTGCGATCCTTCCGTTGGCGGCGGGGAGATGCTTGCCGTAATCGGCGGCCGCATCGAGGTCCGCGTTGACCACATCGGGGTCGAGCCCGGAGACGGCCTTTATGGTTGCGTCTTGGCTTACGAATTCGCTTGATCCGCCGCCGCCCGGACCGAAGCCCGTCAGCAGATCGGGAGCAATCACGATGAACCCCTGCCCGGCCAGTTCATCGGCCATCTCCTTGGCCCAGTCGCTCAGGCCGAAGATCTCGTGAATGAGAATCACCACCGGCGCCTTGCCCTTGACCTCGGGATAGACGACGAAGGCCTGTACCGTACGGTTGCCGTGCTTGAGCGGAACGTACTCGTGATGGCGCGGTGAAGCGTCCAGCCGGGCTTTCGCCCAGTCCTGCGCATGAAGGGAAGAGGCGGACCCCAGAACGAACAGCAGAGAGGCGATAACGGCGAGAGGGGGGAGCTTCGTCGATCTCATGGGGAGAGTCTAGCTTCGGCCAGCTCAGGTTGCAAGAGATCTTTTCGAATTGGAAATTGTTTCAATCCTGCGTATTCGCTCTGCAATTCCGCCCTGGGAGCAAAAAGAAGCCGCAGCATAAAGCCCCGGCTTCAATCTACTCCACGCGTCGTCTTACGCCATGGCCTCGCGGCCCATGGGCTCAAAGTGCAGCTGGTTCGATTTCCGATCCACATCGATGCGCACATGCGCCCCATGCAGCACTTCGCCATTGAGGATCTTGATCGCCAGCGGGTCCTGCACCATGCGCTGCAAGGCCCGCTTCAACGGCCGCGCACCGTAGGCCGCATCGGAGCCTGAAGTCAGGATCAGCTGCCGCGCCGGCTCGGTGAGCTCGAGCGAAATCTGTCGGTCTTCCAGCAGCTTGCGCACCTCGTTCAGCCGCAGCTCCAGTATCTGCCCCATCTGCGCCTGGCCCAGCGGACGGAAGATCACCGTGTCGTCCACGCGGTTCAAAAACTCCGGACGGAAGTGTTCGCGCAGCACGCGCATTACGCTCTCGCGCGCCATGTCGTAATCGTGCTCCGTCTTCAGCGTGTCGGCAGCCAGCGCCGCCGCGCCCAGGTTCGACGTCATAATGAGCACTGTGTTCTTGAAGTCCACCGTGCGGCCCTTCGAATCAGTCAGCCGCCCATCGTCCATCACCTGCAGCAGAATGTTGAACACATCCGGATGCGCCTTCTCGATCTCGTCAAACAAAATCACCGCGTACGGCCTGCGATGCACGGCCTCGGTCAGCTGGCCTCCCTCGTCGTAGCCCACATAGCCCGGAGGCGCGCCAATCAACCGCGCCACGGCGTGTTTCTCCATGTACTCGCTCATATCGATGCGAATCATCGACTGCTCGTCGTCGAAGAGAAATTCGGCCAGGGCGCGAGCGGTCTCTGTCTTTCCCACGCCGGTCGGTCCCAGGAAAATGAACGAGCCAATCGGCCGCTTGGGATCGCTCAACCCGGCACGCGAACGGCGAATGGCATTGGCCACCACGGTCAGCGCCGCATCCTGGCCAACCACACGCTCCCTGAGCCGCTGCTCCATCTCGACCAGCTTTTTCACCTCGCCTTCAAGCATGCGCGAAACAGGAATGCCCGTCCACTTGCTCACAATCCCGGCAATGTCTTCCTCATCCACTTCTTCCTTCAGCATCCGCGCCACGCCTGCGTTGCCGTCCTGCGCCGCGCTCAACTGCTTCAACTCGGCTTCCAGTTTCGGCAACTCGCCATATTGGATCTGCGCCGCCCGCTCCAGTTGTCCCTTGCGCGTCTGCTCCTCGGCCTCAAAGCGCAATGACTCGATTCGCTTCTTCAAATCGCTGATGCGGGTAATCGCCTCGCGCTCCCGGGTCCAGCGGGCACGCAGCGCTGTAATCTCCTCCGTCAGCGCAGCAACCTCTCGCTCCACTTCTTCCAGCCGTGCCACGCTGTTTGAATCCGTCTCGCGCTTTAGCGCCTCGCGCTCAATCTCGAGCGAAGTCTTCGCGCGCTCCTTCTTGTCGATCTCCGTAGGCTTCGACCCGATCTGCACCGCCAGCGACGCTGCAGCCTCGTCCACCAGGTCAATCGCCTTGTCGGGCAAGAACCGATCGCTGATGTAGCGGTGTGACAGCATGGCCGCGGCCACAATCGCCGCGTCCTTGATGCGGACATTGTGGTGCGCCTCATAGCGGTCGCGCAGCCCGCGCAAAATGGCGATCGTGTCCTCCACGTTGGGCTCGCCTACATACACAATCTGGAAGCGCCGCTCCAGCGCCTTGTCCTTCTCAATGTACTTGCGGTACTCGTTCAGCGTGGTTGCGCCAATGGCCCGCAGCTCGCCGCGCGCCAGCGCCGGCTTCAGCATGTTGCTCGCATCAATCGCGCCCTCTGCCGCGCCGGCCCCAACAAGCGTATGCAGCTCGTCGATGAACAGCACAATCTCGCCGTTGGCTTCCTCGATTTCTTTCAACACCGCCTTGAGCCGGTCTTCAAATTCGCCGCGATACTTTGCCCCGGCCAGCATCGCGCCCAGGTCAAGCGAGATCACCCGCTTGTTTTTCAGGTTCTCCGGCACGTCGCCCTCAAAGATGCGCCGCGCCAGGCCCTCCACAATCGCCGTCTTGCCCACCCCCGGCTCGCCAATCAGCACCGGATTGTTCTTCGTCCTGCGGCTCAGCACCTGGATCACGCGGCGAATCTCCTCATCGCGCCCGATCACCGGGTCGAGCTTGCCGCGGCTGGCCAGCTCGGTCAGGTCCTTGGCATATTTTTCGAGAGCCTGAAATTTCCCCTCGGGGTTCTGGTCCGTCACCCGCTGCGACCCGCGCACGGCCGTCAGCGCCTTCAAAATCGCCTCATGCGTCGCGCCCAGAGCCAGCAGGCCATCGCGCGCCGCATCGCCCTTGGCCTGCGACACGCCCAGCAGCAAGTGCTCCGTCGAAACATACTCGTCCTTGAAGTTCGCCGCCTCGCGGAAGGCCTGCTCCAGCGCCTTGTTCAGCGCCTGGCTCAGCCCCGGCTGGCTCGCCGTGCCCGCCACCCGAGGCAGTTTCTCCTCGATCTGGTGCATGTCGTGCTCCAGCCGCTCCGTGGGCACACCGATCTTTTCCAGCACCGATGGGATCACGCCCTCGCGATCCCCAATGAGCGCCAGCAGCAGGTGCACCGGCTGCACCTCGGGGTTGCCCAGCTCCGCCGCGCGCGTCTGCGCCTGCTGCATCGCAGCTTGCGACTTGACCGTAAATTTGTCCCAACGAATTGCCATTTCAACTCCAGTTGTCAGTTCTCTGTTGCCAGTGTTCAGGAGCTTGTTGAAAGACTCAGAACCGTAAAGCTTTGTAACAGGGCACGACTTCAGTCGTGCCGATGAGAGCCCTTAAATCAATAGGGCTTGAGCCCTGCGAGACGGTTGCATCGCAGCTCGAACTCGATTGTGGGCTGTTTCAACAAGCTCTCGGAGATCAACCATCAGTATCCATCGCAATGCGGCCGGGGGAAAGCCCACGCTCCCACCCGGCCGCAGAAAACTGACAACTGAGAACCGATCACTGACAACTACCCGTTACCGCACTCCAGCCAGCTCCGGCTCTTCCACCTTGGCTGCCACAGCCTTTTCGCCGCCCACGTTCACCTTGATCTGCTTCGGCTGGGCTTCCGCCTTCTTGGCCAGTTCCAGCTTCAGCACGCCGGCCTTGTAGACGGCCTGCACGTTTTCCGTGTCCACCGTCGAAGGCAGCGTAAAGGCGCGATAGAAGCTCCCGTAGCGCCGCTCGATGCGATGGAAGTTCTGTTCCTTCTCCTCGGCCTCAAACTTGCGTTCGCCCTTGACCGTCAGCGTGTGGTTTTCCACGCGGATGTCCAGGTCCTTCTCCTCAACTCCCGGCACTTCCAGCTTGAGAACCACCTTCCTTGTGTCCTCATAGATGTCCACCGCCGGAACAAACCGGGCTGCCGCCGCGCCGTCCCCTTCATTCAGGTCACGAAACAGCGAGTTCACACGGTTCTGCAGTGCAACAGCTTCACGAAACGGGTCCCAACGATTGATTGCCATAACCTCTAATCCTCCAGATGTCATTTCGATTGGCGAGGCCAGGAGCCCAGCTCTTCGGAACGTGAGCCCCGGCCGCTCAACCAATCTGATGACACTATAGCACAACGGATTCATGAAATATGAGTGTCTTACGCTAATATTTTAGTCGAAAGAATGTATGCCGAATAATTTCAATGACTTAAGTAGTTGAACCGGTGAGGTGCGGAGACCGGCTGCCCTCACGCCGATGCAAACGCCGGGCTCGAAAGCAGTGTCGTCGGCCGTTCGCCGGTTGCCAGCCGGGTCAGGGTGAGCACGGTAATGTCGTCGTCCTGGCCAAAATCAACAGCAGCTTCCGTTGCCCGCGCAGCGTCCGGCCGGGTGGCAAACAGCGCATCCACCCGCGCAAAGCTGAACAGCTCCCCCGTCGCGTTGCGCGCCTCCAACAGCCCATCCGTATAGAGCGAGAAGTGGTCTCCCTCGCGCAAGTCAAACGCCAGCTCGGCATAGCGCGCGTCGGCGGTCAGCCCCAGCGGCAGCGCGCCTGGCAACTCCAGTTCGCGGTCGTTCAGGAAGGGCGCCGGATGCCCGGCGCTGGCCACGGTGCAGTGCCCGTCGGGACTCAGGATCATGGCCAGGCAGGTGGTAAAACCGTCCTGCATGCGCCCCCACATGCGCTGGTTCAGCTCGGCCAGCAGCTCGGCCGGCTCCGGGGCAAACTTGGCCAGGGTGCGCACCGCGCCCACAATCAGGGAGACGGTCATGGCCGCCTTCAGGCCCTTGCCGCTCACATCGCCCAGCAGCACCAGGGTTGAGCCGGCATGCTCGCCCTCCAGCGGAATGATCTGGAAGAAGTCGCCGCCCACCTCCTGCGCCGGTCGATAGGCGCTGGTAACGGCGTATCCCGGCACCTCGGGCAAGGTTTCAGGGATGAGCACCTGCTGCAGTTCCCGCGCGCTCTTGTACTCCTGCGCCATCGCGCTCTGCCTGCTGACGGCCTCCTGCAGGTAGCGGAACACAGCGTACACAATGGTCAGCAACAGCAGCGAGTTGGCAATGATCTGTGCGTTGAAGGTATTTCCGTTGATGGTGAACAGCGGGTCGGTAAACTTCTGCGCGATCGTCCAGTGCGTATAGCGGCTACCCTGGTCCAGGGAGATGCGGGCCACCAGAATCATCTCGCTGAAAAATGCGGCAATCGCCACCATCCAGCGCGCCAGATCCAAACGCTTGCGGATCGCCATCGCTACAAGAATCAATGGGTAAAGCTGGGTCACCGTGAAGATGGCGGTCAGCGCGCCATCGGCAGCTTGCGCCCAATGCGTGAACAGCGGGTTGCTCCAGTCAGCCAGGGTGAGCAGCCCGTCGAGCGAGGTGGAGGCCAGGGAAACGACGGCCAGGAAGCGGCTGAATTTCATCAGCCGCGGGTTCTTGTCCAGTTCCAGCAGATAGAGAAGCAGGAACCACAGACTGATGTCCTCAAAACTGAAGACCGGCTGCAGCCAGCCCAGCGCGAAGTTGTAGGAGAACGGAATCCGCAGCCCGGTGAGAAACGCTGCGCAAATGGGCGAAAAGCTGAAGACGGCAATCCACAGAGCGACGCGCAGCGACCGGTTGCGCAGCCACGCCAGTATGCCCAGCAAGGCCACCAGCCCATATAGGGATTGGAGTCCGAAAGTATACTGCCGGCTGCGCAGCCATGCGTAGTCGCGTGTGGCCATGCGCGCGGCAATCGCATCCGGGCCGCCCACCACGGGTGGCGCATGCAGGCCGCCCAACTGGTCGGAATCAAAGGAATCGAGTGGAGCCTTCCATACCCGCACTGCCAGCACCCCGTCGCGCACGCGGCCCAGGCCGAAGGTGCGCGGACCGCGATCCCAGCTGAATGAGGGATGGGGCGGCATGGTCCCGTGCCCCCCGATCCGTATCCCGTTCCAGTAAATCTCGTAGACGTCATCCACCCGCGGCATCATCAGCGCGAAATCAAGCTCCGCGCCCGGCGCGGCCTCCAGGTGCACACGCTTTCGATACCACCCATAACCCACATATGCCGGATGACCCTGCGCGCCCCAGGTCTTGTCTGCGCTCAACTGCTCCCACCCGCCAGTCGCCGTTGCGTCGTTGGTTCCAGGCAGCGCCCACGCTCGGTCGTCTCCCAGATGAAACTGCCAGGGTCCGTCCAATGGGGCCAGACCCTTGCCCAGTCCTTCGATATGCAGCACCGGTGAAGCAGGCGCGGCAGTTTGCACCTCAGCATGGGACGGCGCAGCGGCCAGGGCAATGAAAATCATCCCGGCAAGAAGGGGCAAGCGAACGGGAATCGCGGGCATGGAAACAGCATACGCCGCTGTTTCTGCACGCGATAGCACAAATTCCGGGTAATTCCGCACACGCCCCGTCGGAGGCTGCGCCGTTCCCTCGCATCCTTTCTGCTTGTTACTTCTCGATGTCGATCTCCGGGTACTTCCGCTTGACCGCCGCAACCACCGTCGCGTGTTCCGGCTTTCCGCTGGAACGGGCCAGCGCATCGCGGGCGTGGGCCGCGTCCTCGATTGGATAACGCCGCGTTTTGGGAAACACAAAATCCCCTTGCGGCAGGTCTTCCCGTTCCGCGGATGTGAGCTTCGCCATGTTGCCCCTCCAGTCATTGCAATCCAGCTTCGAAAACAGGCCCGGCAGGACCGGCCTTTTTTGCTGCAGAGTTAAGATGGTCCAGCTCGGTGTGGAGTTGCACCTGGGCCAGCGTTGCCCCGTCTGCCGGCTTTCTCGCCGCAGTTCGCCAACTCCCTGACCCTCAGCGGCAGCCTTCTACAATCGAATGCAGATGACGCAGCTCTCCAGCCTCCTTCACTTCATTGACTGGCATTGGCTCTGGCTCTCCGTGGCTGCCTTTCTGGCCGGAGTGCTCAACGCCGTGGCCGGCGGAGGCAGCTTTCTTCTGTTTCCGGCCATGCTGAGCATGAAGATGCTGCCGGTGCAGGCCAACGCCACCAACACGGTAGCCCTGTGGCCCGGGCAGCTGACCTCCATCGCCGCCTATCGCGACGACATCAGCAAGAATCGCCGCCTCGCCTGGCCCATGGGATTGGCAGGCCTGCTGGGCGGTACGGCCGGAGCGCTGGTGCTGCTGAACACGCCTCAGCTGACCTTTCTCCACATGGTGCCCTGGCTGCTGCTGGGGTCTGCGTTGATCTTTGCCGCCACCGGCCCGGTGACGCGCTGGCTGGCTCGCCGCAAGGCAGCGGCAGGCAACGCCGCACAACCGCTGCGGCTACGTTCCGTCTTTCTCTCGACGATCGTGGTGTGCTTTTACATCGGCTACTTCGGCGCTGGCGCGGGATTTCTGCTCATCACCCTGCTCTCGCTCTTTGGTTTCCAGGACCTGAACGAGATCAACGCCCTCAAGGTTGTCTCGACGACCATGGCCAACGGCATGGCCTTCCTCATCTTTGTGGTGGGCCGCCAGGTGGAGTGGCGCTATTGTTTGCTGGCCATGATCACCTGCGCCGTGGGGGGGTACTCCTCCGCCCGCCTGGCCCGCAAAGTCCCGCAGCCTTTCCTGCGCGGCCTCGTGGTGTTCATCGGGCTGGGCATGGCGGCGTGGTTCTTCTGGAAAAACCCGTAATCGCTGGGAACAGAGATCAGGGATCAGACAGCCAATCGCCGGCAGCCACATCCGTGCCCCATCCATCTCGCGTCTTTTGCGGGATGGGTGGGAAAGCACGAACCTCGCCCGCCGACCATACCCTATTCTCCGCCCTTCGGCCCCTGTAAACTGGAGTCATGAGCCACGAAGGCATTCGCTTTGTCGACAAGGAACACGCTGCCCGCGAAGTGGAGCAGAACCGCCCCCTGCACCGCATCGCCGTTACCCCGGAGAAGGTGCGGGTGCTGCTCTCCGAGGGCAAGGGGCTGGAGATCGACTGGCAGGACGGGCACCGCAGCGCGTGGAGCTTTGCCTGGCTGCGCGACGCCTGCCCCTGCGCCACCTGCAACGAGGAGCGCGGCAACGCCGGCCGCAAACCGGGCCAGCCCAAGGGCAAGGCTGCCTCGCTACTGCCCATGTATACCCCGCCGCCCCGGCCGGCCAGCGCCCACGCCGTGGGCCGCTACGCCCTGCAATTCAATTGGGAAGACGGCCACACCGCCGGCATCTACTCCTGGGAGTACCTGCGCCGGGTCTGCCAGTGCCGCGAGTGCACCTTCGCCGCAGAAGAGGCGACTGGCACGCCCAACTAGCCGCCGCTCAGGAGAACTGCCATGGCCATGACGATGCACAACCCGCCCCATCCAGGCAAAATTCTTCGCGAATTCCTCGGTGCTGTTCAGGTCAGCGAGGCGGCCCGGCGGCTGCGCGTGGCGCGGTCCACGCTTTCGCGGCTGCTGAACGGCCGGGCGTCGTTTACAGCAGCGATGGCCTTGCGGCTGGCCGATGCTTTTGGAGCCGAGCCTGGCATGTGGCTTGACCTGCAACAGCAGTACGACCTGTGGCGCGCCGCCAGGCGCAAGCGGCCCAAGGTGGAGAGGTTTTCCCGCGCAGCGTGACGCCGAGGACAACTTTACTTTGAACCCGGCCGGGACTTCTAAGTCAGGGTGAGCCGGTGGCCGCCATCCCCACTGCCTCATCCGCACTCACTGCCACGAGCAGCAGCGCGCGGTTCTTCTCCTTCAGAAATCCCGCCGCAACCGCCGTGTCGAGAAACTGAAGCAGGCCATCCCAATAGCCGGCTGTGTTGATCAGGATGACGGGCTTGGCGTGCAGGCGCAACTGGGCCCAGGTGACGACTTCGAGCAGCTCTTCGAGGGTGCCATAGCCGCCGGGGAGGATGAGAAACGCGTCGGCCAGCTCAGCCATACGCGCCTTGCGCTGGTGCATGGTCAAGACCAGTTCGAGCCGCGTCAGGCCGGGGTGGGCAATCTCCTTGCCGGCCAATACGTCTGGCAACACGCCGATCACCTCCGCGCCGCTGGCCAGAGCCGCATCGGCCACCGCGCCCATCAGCCCGGCGTTCGCCCCGCCATAGACCAGTCCCAGCCCGGCCGCAGCCAAAGCCGCGCCCAGCGCCCGCGCCTCGGCGCGATAGACAGGATCGTTCCCGTCGGCAGATCCGCAGTAAACGGCGACGCGGCGTTGAGGTTTCTCCGGCAAAGTCATTGTGTCTCAAGCATAGCGAATCATTTGCTGCACGCCGCTTCGGTTGGCATCCTTAAGGCAAGAACAGCATCAGCAGGGCCGCCAGCAGCGAGGTAAACACGCCTGCGGCGGCCATGGCCCAGGAGGAGACCGATGCCTGCAACTCGGAGTGGCGCAGCAGGCTTGCGGTCCCAACGCCGTGCGAAGCCGTGCCCATTGCGGCGCCAATGGCCAGGCCGTTGCGCACGCCGGCCAGACGCAGCAGCGGCACCCCAAAGCTGGCGCCCATGACCCCGGCACAAATCACCAGGGCAATGGTGATCTGAGGAATTCCTTTCAGCTCGCGGCACAGCTCTACTGCGATGGGCGTGGTGACCGACTTGGGGATGGTGGACATGACCACCGGCAGCGGTGCGCCCAGCAGCCATGCGGTGAGCCCGGCCGCGGCCATGCCCACAACCGAGCCAGTGACGACCACCACCGTAAGCCTGGGCAGGGAGGACCGCAAGGCCTTCCCCTGCCGATACATGGGAACGGCGAGGGCCACCGTGGCCGGGCCCAGCCACCAAGTCAGCAGACTGCCTCCGCGGTTGAACTCGGCATAGGGCTCGCCGATCGCCAACAACAGCAGCATGATGGGCGCACAGGCTGCCACGATGGGCGGAACCCAGCGCCAGCGCCGATGCAAGGCGACTGCCAGGGCATAGGCCAAGACCGTGACGGCGATGCTGACGGCCGGGTGCCTGAACCAGGTCATTGGGCAGCCTCCGTGACCGCTTCGCGGCTCTCTGCCGGGGCTGTGGTGGCGTCTGGCGGCAGCAGCCAGCGGCCCAGCAGACCGGTGGTCAGCAGGACGGCCAGCCAGCTGACCAGCAGGCTAGCAATAATGGCCAGCGCCTGGCGATGCAGCACCTGGCCCATCTCCATCAGACCCACGGTAAGCGGCACAAACAACAGCACCATGTTACGCAGCAGCAAGGCGGCGGCTCGCTCCACCCACCTGAGCTTCACCAGGCCGGTGGTGAGCGCCAGAAAGAACAGCAGCAGCCCCAACACACCGCCGGGGATGGGGATGCCCAGCCGATGCAGCAACGTTCCCAGCAGCCCGAACGCCACAATCACGGCAAAACCGCGTGCGTAGTCGATCATGGGATTGATTTTCACCCGCGCACCCGCAAAAAGCCTAAAACGACTGTAAAGGCACAGCTCCGCGGCCCACTTCTCCACGCCTCAACCGTTACACTGGAGACAGGAACCTTCCCGCCTGGACCCGAGCCCGTGCAGCCGCTCATCGACAACCTGAATCCCGAACAGCGCGCCGCCGTTGAAACCACGGAAGGTCCCCTGCTCATCCTGGCCGGGGCCGGCTCGGGCAAGACCCGTGTCATCACCAGCCGCATTGCCTGGCTTATCCGCGAAAAAGGCGTGGCGCCGGACTCGATTCTGGCCGTCACCTTCACCAACAAGGCGGCCAAGGAGATGGGCGCGCGCGTCGAGAAGCTGATGGGCCACTCCTCGCTCGCCAAGCCTTTGATCGCCACCTTCCACTCCATGTGCGTCCGCATGCTCCGCCGCGACATTGAGGCGTTGAAAGTCGGTGGTGAAGGCCTGACCCGGTCGTTTGCCATCTACGACGAAAATGACCAGCAGGCCATTGTGAAGCAGGTCATGCGCCGCATGGGCCTGGACACCAAGCAATTGACCCCGCGCACCGTGCTCGGCCGCATCAGCTGGGCGAAGAACCACATGGTCGATCCCCAGGAGTATTACCTGGCCAGCAAGGATCCCAACAGCGAGCGCATCGCCCACATCTACCAGAGCTACAAGGCCGAGCTGCGCAAGAACAATGCGCTCGACTTCGACGATCTATTACTGGAAGCGGTCCGCCTGCTCAAGGTTTCAGGCGAGGTGCGGGAGCGTTACCAGCGCAGGTATCGGTATTTGTTGGTCGACGAGTACCAGGACACCAACCGCCCGCAGTATGAGCTCATGAAGCTGCTCGCCGGCGAGGCCAAAAATGTCTGCGCCGTCGGCGACGAAGACCAGAGCATCTACTCCTGGCGCGGCGCCGATATCCGCAACATTCTGGAGTTTGAGAAGGACTTTCCCAACGCCAAGATCGTTCGCCTGGAGCAGAACTACCGATCAACGCAGATCATCCTTGAGGCTGCGGGCGCAGTCGTTGCCAACAACCTGCGCCGCAAGGGCAAAAAGCTGTGGACCGACCGCCAAGGCGGCAGCCTGATCGGCTACTACGAAGCGCCCGACGGCGAAAACGAGGCCCTGTTCATCGCCGATCGCATCCAGAAATTTCTGCGCGAGGCCGACGGCGAGGACAGCGCGCACTGTGCGGTGCTGTACCGCACCAACTCGCAGTCGCGGCTGGTGGAAGAAGCGCTGCGGCGCTACAACATCCGCTACACCATGGTGGGCGGGTTCAGCTTTTACGAGCGCGCGGAGATCAAGGATCTGCTCGGCTACCTGCGCCTGGTGCGCAATCCGCACGACTCCATGGCCCTGAATCGCGTGATCAACACGCCGGTGCGGGGCATTGGCAAAACGACGCTGGAAACGCTGGAGCGGCTGGCCCTTGAGACCGGCCAGTCCACCTGGGACGCGCTGGGAGCGGCGGTGAAGAACCGGCTTATCCCCAACCGCGCCGCGCAGGCGCTGGACTCTTTCCGCCAGCTCATCCTCGATGCCCAGGCCATGATGGACCCGGACTTTGCCGGCAAGCTCTCGGCCGACGTAGCCGCCAGCGAAGAGGCCGATACCGGCTTCGGCTTTGGCGAAGCAGAAGAGGTCGGTTCGGGCTTTAGTCCGGACATGGCCACCGCGCAAGGAGTGCGGGCTTTAGCCCCTGAGGCAGAGCCGTCAGATACCGAGTTCAACTTCGGCGGCAGCGACAACCAGCTCCCGCTGCTCAACGCAGCCAGCTTTTCGCCCTTCGCCGCCGCGCCCAAACGCCCGTTCTTGAAGATGCCAAACGAACCCAAAACCTCGGGTGCCCCATCCATTCCGCGCTCCTCGGCGGAATGGGTGGGAAACCGCGAACCCGATCCGGTCTCGGAGACAACCGACTCAACGGAGCAGAGACCCGCCTTCCGCGCTCCCGGCGACGCCGCCACCCTGCCGGAGCTGATCCGTTTTCTCATCGACCGGACCGGTTACATCAAGGCCCTCGAAACCGAAGGCTCGCCGGAGTCGTTCAGCCGCATTGAAAACCTGAAGGAACTGGCCAACGCCGCCCACGACGCCGAAGCCCGCGGCGAAACCCTGGCCGAGTTCCTGGACCACGCCGCCCTGGCCTCGGACACCGATCAGTTCGACCCCGAAGCCCGTGTGACGCTCATGACTCTGCACGCCGCCAAGGGCCTCGAATTCCCGCTGGTCTTTTTGGCCGGCCTGGAAGAGGGCCTCTTTCCCCATTCGCGCACCCTCAACAATCCCGAGGAGCTGGAAGAAGAGCGACGGCTCTGCTACGTGGGCATGACGCGGGCCATGAACACGCTCATCCTGACCCGCGCGCATTATCGCCGCCGCTACGGCAACGACGCCCCGGAGATGAGCATCCCTTCGCGTTTCCTGGAAGAAGTGCCCAACCAACTGGTGGAGAACCTGGGCGGCCGCGCGCCTGCCTGGTCCACGCCGGCTTATGGCGGACGCAGCGCAGGCTATGGCGGCGCACGGCGGCCTGGCCAGTTCAACGAGTTCGCCGACCAGCACTACAACTACGAAGACGAGAGCCAGGAGGCCCTCGCGGCTGGCGAAAAGCGCTCCGCGCCCGGCGCAAACAGGTCGGGCGGCTCTTCGTCCAAGCCCTTTGTTGCGTCGTGGATGACCGCCAAGGCGAAAAACACTTCGCCCGGACTGGAACCCAAACCCAAAGACGAGTCCGTCGGCACACAAGGATTGCCCGCCGGGGAGCCGTCGATTGACAACATTGCGCGATTTTTTGGCGGCAAAGGCGGGGCGCTCAAGCCCAGCCTCGGCAAACCCGGCACATTTGCGCGCCCAGCCATGGAGATCCCCGCAGCCGCCGGTGCGGCCAACCTCAAGAAGGGCCAGCGCGTCCGCCACTCCAAATACGGCGAGGGGACCATCCTGATGCGCGAGGGCGAGGGCGAAGACGCCAAGCTGACCGTCCTCTTCTCCCGCCACGGCATGAAAAAGCTGATGGAAAAATTCGCCAATCTGCAGAGAATCTGACCACGCGATGAAGCGGTTGGACAGAGCCGGATTCCCGCTCTTGCGGGCTGTTGCCGCAGCCCCGCCCAGAGGCACATTCCCCTGGACCGGCGCACACCGTTCCCGCCAAACCCAGGGCAATCGCATGAAGAGCGCTAAGGCGCGTAATCGGTGTTTTGAAAGGGCACGACTTCAGTCGTGTCGGAAAGCAACCAGAGAATCCTGGGCTTCAGCCCCTTGTATGTTGCGTTCAGAGGCGTGAGGATGATTTCACGTTTCGGCGGTCAGGCCGTAAGCCCCTTAGGCCAGCATCTGTTGAGCCTGTCCCTTAGATCGGCCACCGCCCCTCTG
>Ga0302198_10003951_pt1 | contig 14565 bp, 9 predicted proteins | sample II_Bog_N2_2_FD_193521 | JGI IMG/M metagenome (GOLD analysis project Ga0302198, IMG submission 193521) | Peat permafrost microbial communities from Stordalen Mire near Abisko, Sweden - II_Bog_N2_2 | ecosystem: Environmental > Terrestrial > Soil > Wetlands > Peat | place: Sweden: Abisko, Stordalen... | reverse complement strand
TACCAAGATGCCTTTGAGTCCTGTTTGGCACTATGGGGTATAATCCTACTTGCTCTTTGGAAATTGATGCGGCCTGACGAGCAGGTTTTTAGGAGCCCTCAAGAAGCCTGCAGCAACTCCCGGAACAGCGTTATTAGTCAGCAGAGGCGTTCTTAACTCCTTGTGATTGCTTCTAACGAATTGTCTCTCCCATTCACAAAAGGCTTTGCTCGCTAGATTTGCCACCTCGTGGCTTGCTGATCGAACCCAGGCTCTCGTCCCATCACTTAAAAAATCTTACTCCGTTAGAGCGTTGGCGGAAGGGGTGGGATTCGAACCCACGGTGGGAATAACCCCACGCTCGATTTCGAGTCGAATATTTATACTCTGTTAAAATAATGTCGTGGCGCATTTGTGGCGTTTTTTCTTAGACCATCGATAGTGTGGGAAAACAGAATTCTGACTACTCGCGGTCTTCAATCGAATCTCCCCCTCTCTTAAGTGTTCGATCTCTGGGAATAGATGTGTTGGTCGTGTTCAGAGAGAAAGATACATGTGTGGGCTGGCAACGCGGTGCCAGCAGCCCAGTGAGGTGGGTCATCCATAATTGTTATACCACCCTGCGTGCCACAGATCGAAGATGCTTTATGGAGCCAAGAACCTGTTTGGATGGCACGTGGAGATGACGTGACAGATTCTCAGTTGAGGTAGCCTCCCCCATGTCCACTAACTCAGCGAATTTCTGGAAAAGTCGTGCAAGGTGCGGATCGTCTTCTACGGAGGCACGAATCACCGCAACTTGATCTTTAAGTTCAGCCAGTTCCGCCGGAGAGTGACCTTTTGATGCGACGGACTCAATCGATCCCCCCGGTACAGGACGAGATCGCGTTGGCATTGGTACTGACAAGAATTTCTGCCGGACAGCATGCCGGCGTCCAAGGTCCCTTAGCCGGTTCAAGGCCACCTTGCCCACTAGATCAAACAAGGCATTTCTTGATACGACTAGGGGATTTATAGAGGAGAGCTTCACCACGACATCGTGGAAGAGGTCTCCCGAATCAATGCCCAATCGCCATCCACTGTTTTTACTGTGGAGATACTGAACATGATTTTGGAGTTCTGCACGGCATGCTGGAAGCAGCTCGGTGAAGGATTTTTTATTTTGCATAGGCAGGAAGATACGAAGTGCTCTTCCTGTCCCTCCCCCTGCCCCGAGCAATGAGCTTTCACGCTTGATGACACTGCACGAGCGCATCTCCTATTTCGGAGAGGTGCGAATTTCACCAGCCAAATAAGTCTGTTTATCGGATATCCCCAGTTTCTCCCTGCTTCTTCATCCATTGCTTGAGAAGAAACTCTTCCACAGCTCGAACGCCTTTTCGCTCCTGGGCGATATCTTTGGCAATCCGTTGGGCCTCTGTTTGATCAACCATCACACCAAGATCGTACTGCACTCGCTCAATCATCTCAGCTAACTCCTCCACGGACGGAGGCAGCACCTCAATGACGTTGGTACTGACCCTGTTCAGCAACTCAGGCGGCAGATGATTGTCATCGAGGAAAGAATCAGCGATTGAAAGGTTGGTCCAATCGCCACCAAGAATCCGATGCGTCTTGTAGGCGGCAAGGTATGCCGACTGCCACGCACCGCTCAGTATAATAAAAAAACTACGGTCGAGTTTTTCACCGAGAGTAATGGACCATCCATCCCATTGAGCCACTTTGGCGTCGAGTAAGGACATGAATTCGTCCGTACAGTACCGTTCCCACGGCACGGTTTTACTCAAATCTGGTGGAAAGGGTTTTTCTATTTCGTCTAGGTATATAATTCCTGTTTCGTTCGCCTCGACAAACTGCGCAATGCGACGAGCCGAACTGAGTTCAGATTTTGATCCTTGCGGCATCCAAGATCCTGCTGATTGCTCATAGATCGGCAGGTTTTTGCTTTCGGCGACTGCTCTCACTACATGAGTTTTGCCTGATCCACTCGGCCCTATGACGAGACCGTGCAGTCGGGGTTTGATTCCCCCGGCAGTCAGTCTCTCATTTCGAGCGCGGAGCATGAGTCGTAGGGCGTCAAAGGCAGCTACTTGCCCCGACAAGAGTGACATCCGAATCCTCTGATTGCGGTTTTCCTGAAACAGTTTCACAACATGGGGAGACTCTTGATTCCCTGTGGAGGACGCAGCATGGATGTGTTTGTAGAGATCGCATATCAAAAGGGGCATCCCTTTGCTGTTGGGGTAGTCTCGCCAAGCAAAGCGATCCTCGGGATCCGGTGCGTAAGGTTCTTGAGATCGCAGGATAATCAAGTGCTGTCCGCCTCCACGGCACTGGGCTGCCATCATCCGGATGTGTTCCATCTTCGACCCGGCGACACCCGTCATAATTACGGTACCAATGGTACATACGATTGTTTTCACGGTCTGGCACCAAGCGGCGTTTTCTTCCGCAGTCCCCAATGTGGCCGACTTGGCCAACGCCTCGGTTAACTGGCAGCGAATGCGCGTTTTCCTCCAGGCTTGATCCAAGATTTTGCTAAAATCGCAAATAACAATCTCGGCCGGGAGTGGCGTAATTGTATCCCCAATTATCGACGACCATCTCATCACCCCCAAGCAAAACGACTCTTTAGAATGGTTGTCGGGTAGGTTGTAGGCGTTAAACAGGGTTTCGATTCGGTGCATGGTTTTTTGGCGCTCACCTCTTCCCATTTTTCCAACAAGGGGTACGATTCCGGTGTTGTTACGAGTATGGTACAAGATACTGTCTCTCAACTCAGCTCATGGTCGATGCAGGTGGGGTAATTGGTTTGGAAATTACCTGAGTGGAAAATAGACCCTCTTTTACCAGCCGCCATCCGATCCCCATTTCGGTTTACTACGCTGCGTCACATTTCCAAATGCGTTGCGGCGGACATAAACATTGCGGCCCAAGCAGTCTTCATGGCGCTCGACTGTCCCCCCGTTCCACAAATCGTTTCGGATCCAGGTGGGCTTTCTGTATTCAGGGGTGGTATTTTTGAACCATTTGTTCTTCATATAATTGAAGAACGTTTGAGCCGGATAAAATGGCCGAAAACTTTCAGTCATTTCAAAAAATACCGAACGATTTACGGGTTTTTCCCGTTTAAGACTGGCTATTACGATCAGGAAGCCGTGCTTGTCCTCGGGAACCAAGCAGTTTTCTCTCCACCAGCCTCGGAAATCTCGCGATATCCATCCTTTTCAGACTCTTCAGGGCAAAGCGTGGCATACCAACCGCCGCAACACAGATGCCTTCCAGGCTTCCCTGTACTCTCGCAGGTCCTTCCAGAGATGTGGCATGCAAAGACTTGGAATCCTCGGATCAGTTCCTCGATATCGGTACGATAGAGTTTCCACATGGTATCGTGCTCCGGACCTCCTTCGCTAGGCATGGGGTGATGGAGGTGCTATGCGGCTAAAACCGCGGACTCCAAAATTCCATTACCGAATTCGAGATATCGAATCGTGCTTGAAAAATGGGCGTGCCCTAGGAGCCGACTCATCTTGGCCATGTCCTTTTGAACGTACTCAGATTCCCACATTGTCATCGCAAATTGTTTCCTAAACGAATGCATACCAAGACGTTCCGTTGATATTAAAGCGCGACTTGCTGCGTCTTGGAGGATCCTCCATGCGGTTATTGGAGTCATGGCACGAGTTCCTTTTCTAGAAGAGAAAAGGGGGAATTCCTGCCATTCAGGCCCTGTCTTTCCGGCCTCTTTAATCCAAAAATAAATAGATTGAGCGGCGATTCGGTGAAGCGGAAGGGTCCGAGAGAAACGTTTACCCTTCATCTTTTCTCGCGAAACCGTAACTGAAGCCCGCATTGATTGACCGTCCCAGACCTGACCGACCTTAATGGAAAGCAGCTCTGAAATCCTGTACCCCGTGTACCGAGCGAGCGTAAAAAGAGCCGCATTCCTCGTTCTAAATTGTCCATTGAGAGCCCCGATGAGAGCATCAAATTCTTCTGGAGTCGTGGGCCTGCATCCTGTGTATTGCATCAAACAAGATACTGATCAGGCTGCTTGGTCACGCTGTCGGCGCTGTCTAATTTAAGGAATTAGCGAAAGTGGAAATTTTTAAATCTCCATCTTTTTATCTCATCACAGTAATGCACGCGTTATTATTCGAAAACCAGAAATCAATACTGATTTTTACCGACACCCCCTTCCCCGCTACTTCGCCAACTTGTAGTGTCCCTTAGCTACCTTCTTGATTGCGGGGTTTTTTTTCCCAGTCGTGGCAAACCAGACGTGCAAATTGACTCCTTTGATCTTTAAGGTCTTGGCCAGATCAGCAACCTTGACTCCTGCATCTCCTGCGGCTTCTAGGGCTTTCAGAACCTTTGCACCTAGACCACCACGAGAGGCACGCTTTTTAACTGCTTTTGGAGCCTTTTTTGCAGGGGCTGATTTCTTGACTACTGCACTCTTCTTAGCAGGACGGCCTCTGCGCTTCCCTGGTGCCTTTGCTGGCTTACCGGTGAGGAAGGAGGAGATATCAGCCTCGATTTTTGCAATCTCAGAAGCGAGGGATTCCTTCTTATCGATCAGTTTGGAAAGGGATTTAAGAGAAGCGCTAGTGAAGGAAGTAATACTCATGGTGTGAGTAGTAATTTCCTTAACCTATTGATAGTTCAAGCAATAACTTGCCGCGGAATTAGCGATAGGAGCCGTTTTCTCCATTAATCATTAGAGTATCAGAGAGAGAATGCCGGACTGATTGGGGACTGCTTTCACAGTCAATCCCTCCCTGATTGAAACCCTTTTTATGGGTTTACCTCCTTGAGAGCTTCACGATGATAGTATTAGTGCCAGCTTTGAAGTTGGTAGTTTCCGGTACGGAGACTTTGATAATCGCCGTTCCCACTCCCTCCATAAGGAGGTTACCTCCCGAGATGGCAACCACATTGGTATTAGAGCAGGTGTAAGTCACTGGAGCACCCTCGTAAGTGTCGTTCAAAGAGGCAAACGAGGTTCCAGGACCAACAAACGGATTCGTGAGTAACAGGCTCCCAGTTCCGCTGACGATTTCAGGTTTTCCTTTGTTCACGATGAGGTTCCGCTGGATTGGAGGTGCTGCCTGATAGAACGGGTTGCCGTCTTGGCTAGCTGTAAGAGTAGTGGTGCCTGCTCCCAAGATGGTGACGATATTACCTACTACGCTGGCTATATTGGTGTTCGAACTAGAAAAGCTAACAGGGAGATGAGAAGTGGCAGAAGCTGCCAAAGAGACGTTCCATTGAATCCCATAGGTTTTCTTGGCGGGGGCGGAAAACTTTATACTCTGGGAGTACTGATGGGGAGTTCCAGCACGGATCGTGTTATTTTGTGTGTCGGTCACATAAAGTTGAAATGCGCCGTCAACGACGATCCCCGTTGGATTATTGAACAGGGAAAGTCGGCCTAGGCCATTTGTCGTCCCCAGTTTGGCGGGATTCCCGGCGAGGGTACTGACCATCCTGTTGGTTGCGATTTTACGGATAGTCGAGTTACCTTGATCGGCGACATAGAGATTTCCGATGGAATCAACGGCTATGCCGTAAGGGGCGTTGAACTTGGCCTGCGTTCCCATCCCGTCATTGCTACCCGGGGAAACGGCACTCGCTACACCAGCTATCGTCTTCACCAGTCCGTTTGTGTCGATACGCCGGACCGTATTGTATCCACTATCGGTCACATAAAGGTTACCTTCCCCATCAACGGTTATTCCGGAAGGGTAACCGAAGAGGGCGTTGGTTCCGATGCCGTCGTTGGTTCCAGAGGTTGTAGCCCTTCCTGCCACCGTGGAGACAATCCAACCTGACGGTGATGGAACAAGCTTGCGGATCGTGTTGGCGTTATGATCTGCGACATAGAGATTAGTGTTTGAGTCAACAGCGATGCCGCTCGGATTCCAGAACTTCGAGACGCTCGCATCCCCATCAACATTTCCTGGGCTGCCTTTCTGCCCGGCAATTGTAGTAACGACCCAATTATTGCCGGTGCGAGAGACCTGCATGACTATATGTTGCTGGCTGTCGGTGACATAGAGGTTTCCTCCTGCATCAGCAGCTATCCCCTCTAGTCTCAAAAATTCGCTTCCGATCGACAACTGTTTGTTGGTTACGATGGTTGACACCACGTCATTGGTGTCAATCATCCTGATACCGCTGTCGTTGGCGACATAGAGATTGCCAGCCCCATCCATGCAGATGCCGAGGGGGTTGGCGAACGAGGCTTTATTCCCTTCTCCATCACTCGATCCCCCCTGAAAATTGGCCTGCCCAGCAAGGGTGGTAAAATCATAGGGGGTGGAATAATCAACAGCCGCTTCCATCCGATGGGACATGAAAAGAGAAGCCGCGCTAAGTGTCAGAGCGAGGATTTTTGATGAAGCAACGTTACGTCGCAAGCTAACCAAAAGCGCCACTATTCCCAGGCCTATGAGAAAGAAGGTGGAGGGTTCGGGAACTGATAGCACCTGAAACTCTCCAGTTGATGTCATAAACTGGTAGGCACTTCCATTATTGGATCCGCTCCAGACTCCTTCGTTGTCTGTGAAGTAAAATCCGGACTCACCAGCGAACGCCTCAACACTTGAGAAATCCCCTGTCGAGCTGGCTCCACCCGTCACGTTGAAAAGGGTAAACTCATCACCTGCAGAGGGCGTGTAGCTACTGAGATTAAAGACTAGGGCTCCTCCGTAGCCAATGCTGGAACCGATGAGATTAATAGAAGTAAAATTATTGGTATCGTTGATCAGGAAAGTCGTCGTGGCTCCGTCTTGGAGGGTTAAGCCATTGTTCAATGTCAGCGCACCAACGCCATTGTAGCCTGGCGTGAGGTTTCCTCCACCTTCTATAGTAACAGGGCCACTGATACTGCCATTGCCACCAAGGGTACCGGTGTTGGTGACGAGAACAACGGAGGTCCCCAAGGCCGATCCGGCTGCGTTGTTAGCCAGTAGGGTTCCTGCATTTACCGTGGTGGCTCCAGTGTAGCTGTTGTTTTCAGTCAGGATGGTGGTTCCGCTTCCGAGTTGATTGATTATGCCATTTCCCGAGATTGTGCTGGTGATACTGGCCGTGTCGCTCTGATTCAGATTTAGTGTGCCCATACCTCCACCGAAGGAGATGGAAGGAGTGAGAAGGGAAACATTGCTGTCACTTCCTCCTGGAGTACCAAGGTTGATGGTACCGACGGAGCCCGATTGTGAGGCAATCACAATATTGGAGGCGGCAACAGTGCCCCCACTTGCGATCGTCAACGTTCCAGCGCCGCTGTATCCAACAGTTAGATCGCCACTATTTGTCCAAACGGAGCCTGCTCCAGTCACCAGAACGCTGTTGTTTGAGGAATCCGAATCCTGACCGATGACTCCTCCATAGTTGAATTCACCATTGGCCACAACGGCACCATTTGAAATCACCATACTATTGCTCGATCCATCCTCACCAACGATGAGATCGCCACTATTTGTCCAAACGGAGCCTGCTCCAGTCACCAGAACGCTATTGTTTGAGGAATCCGAATTCTGACCGATGTCTCCTCCATAGTAGAATTCACCATTGGCCACGACGGCACCATTTGAAATCACCATACTATTGCTCGATCCATCATATCCGATTGTGAGATCGCCACTATTTGTCCAAACGGAGCCTGCTCCAGTCACCAGAACGCTGTTGTTTGAGGAATCCGAATTCTGACCGATGACTCCTCCATAGTTGAATTCACCATTGGCCACGACGGCACCATTTGAAATCACCATACTATTGCTCGATCCATCATATCCGATTGTGAGATCGCCACTATTTGTCCAAACGGAACCGGCACCAGTCACGATAACACTGTTATTCGAGGAATCGGCGTTCTGACCGATGACTCCTCCACTACTGATCTCTCCGGTGACAACGGTTGCCTCGTTCGAAATGACAAGACTGTTTTCCGATCCATCATAGCCAATTGTAAGATCACCGCTATTTGTCCAGAGGGATCCTGCTTCGGTCACAAGAATGCTGTTGTTGGAAGAATCTGCGTTCTCACCGATGACTGCTCCTAGAAAGTTCTCTCCAGTGGCAACAGTTGCCCCATTGGTGATGAGAAGACTGTTTTCCGATCCATCATAACCAACTGTCAGATCACCCCAGTTTGTCCAAAGCGATCCTGATCCAGTAACGATAACGCGGTTATTGGAGGATCCAGCATTCAATCCAATCAGCTCACCATATTGGGATTCTCCGCTGGAAACGATTGCACCGTTAGTAATCAAGAGAAGGCTGTTAACCCCATTATAGCCGATCAGCATGTCACTCGTACTGGCAACAGATCCCTCCAGAACGAGAGTCCCACTATCGACCAGGGTGGTTCCTGCATAACTACTGGAACCAGTGAGAGTCACTGTTCCAGCCCCAATCTGGCTTAGTGCTCCTACCCCTGAAATCGCATTCCCGACCAGAAGATTGTTGCTGCTGTTATACACCAATCCGCTACCTAGGGGACCGGAACTCGAATTATTGCCGATTTCTAGAGATCCGGAATTCACGACGATCGGCCCCGTAAAGCTGTTTGAGCTGAGAAGCGACAATGTGCCTGCTCCCTCTTTGACCAAACCGCCGGTTCCTGAAATGCCACCTGTAAAATCGCCTTGAAACGCTGTTAATCCACCACCACTCGTTGACACCGTGCCAGAAATGAGATTGGTGACCGTCGCTCCCCAGTTGCCAAGCACAAGGGTAGAACCATCAAGTGTCCCGATTGATGCGGTTCCAACGGAAGTGTCGATTGTCCCGCCAGTCCCATTAGAAATGATAAGCTCTTTACCGGTGGCGGCTGTTGTGGTTCCCGATGTGACGGTACCAACTGAGATCTGATTGGGAAGGGTGAGTTGACCAAAGATATTCAAGGAAGGGGCAAGAGTCCCCCCACTTGCAACCGTGAGATCGCGAGCAAAAATTCCACTGCCACCCAAGCTTGCCCCAGAGGAGAGAGTCGCCGTTCCTCCTCCAAGAAGCGCACCATTGACAAGCAGGGCTCCCGAATTAATGAAACTGGTTCCTGAAGCGGCATTGGAGGCAATGAGGATAGTGGTGCCACTTCCAAGTTGATTGATTGTGCCATTACCCGAGATCGCGCTGGCGATTGTTGCCGTGTCGCTCTGGTTAAAATTTAGAGTACCAGTACCACTACCGAAGGAAATGGAAGGGGTGAGTAGCGAAACGTTGCTGTCGCTGCCGCCGGGAATGCCAAAATTGATCGCGCTATTTCCGAGAGCATTGATATTGTATGCAGTAACGGTACCTCCACTACCGATCGTCAAGGTTCCAGCCCCACCGAGTCCAACGTTAAGATAGCTACTATTGGTCCATATTGATCCAGCTCCCGTCACAAGGACGCTATTGTGTCCGTAAATTATCGCACCTGCACTAGCAACGGTTGCTCCGTTGGAAATGACCAAACTGTTTTGAAGACCTCTAGAATTTCCAATCGTCAGAATTCCACTGTTAGTCCACAATGTGCCTGCTCCAGTCACAATAACGCTGTTGTTCGAGGAAACTGTCCCAATGGCTCCAGCGGTATCTATCACCGTCCCCCCGTTAGAAATGACCATACTGTTACCTGAACCGAAGTAGCCGACTGTAAGTGAGGCACCGTTAGTCCACAGCGAGTCAGCTCCACTCACGAGTACACTGTTATTCGAGGCTTGTGAATATACTCCAATTAATCCAGAAGCACTCTGCACCGTACCGCCATTAGAAACGACCAAGCTGTTTTTCGAGCCGCCGAATCCGACGGTAAGGTCGGCACCGCTTATTAGTAGAGTGTTGGTATTAACAACGTTTAGCAGATTATTGGAGGCAGTGTACCCGATAAAGATACTAGAATAGCCATGCGTTCCCGATGTGAAGTTGGTGGCAGCAACGGTAGAATCAATTCCGACAAAAAGCACTTGAGCCATAGCTGGTCGGACGATGAGATTCAGCAGGAGCGTCGCCGCAACGCTCAACCCAGCCATTCTCCAGAGAGACTTTTTTTGGCGTGAGACAATTGTGATACTCAATCGAGGTTGAGTCTGCTCCATTTGTAGAGAGCGAAGCCAGTGTGGCATTCTGATGGGATTTTGTGGGGATGTGATTTTCATAAGTCTTCTCTGGCAAATACCGTGCCAGCATTTATTTCAGTGGAGGAAAGATACGGAAAGGATTCCACTCCCTCTGTTTCCCATCAGAGTGGGTACGTTCGGACTCGGAGGCACTTCCTGGTTAATCTAGTGATTTTTGATGGGAGCTTTTTTGATTTGTATTCTGAGTAAAGGATCGTTTGCAAACTTGGGAACTTTTTGAAAGATGCTGTCGAGCAGGCCTAGTTGGGCATCATGAGGGTTTCACCTCAGTCATTAAGAAAAACATTTACCAGCTACAGGTGACCTCACAAATGGTTGATCAGAAAATCAACATCCCTTAGCAAATCAGGGAAGTGACGATTTCACATCTGCTGCCGAGACAACTGCTCCTTCTGCATTGATAGCGCAGCGTTGAATGACATTACGGAGTTCACGGACATTTCCCGGCCATGAATGTCGCGCCAAGAGAGTGAGCGCCTCCTTAGAGAGGGTCAGCCGAACGAGACCATTTTCTTCACAGAATCGCGAAATAAAGTGCGCGGTAAGTTCCGGCAGGTCTTCCAAGTGCTCTCTCAGGGGAGGAACAATCACCGAAACAACATTGAGTCGAAAGAGGAGATCCTGACGGAATCGGCCCTGTGTTACCATTTCTTCAAGATTGCGGTGAGTGGCTGCGATCACTCTGACATCAACTTTCTGCGGGGCTTCACCTCCCAGTGGCTCGATCTCACCATTTTCGAGAACTCGCAGGACTTTGGCTTGGGCAGCCGGAGGCAATTCGCCGATCTCATCAAGAAGGATGGTTCCCCCATTGGCCTGTGCAAATTTTCCTAGTCTGTTCTCCCGGGCATCAGTGAAGGCACCCCGGCGATGTCCGAATAGTTCACTTTCAATGAGTCCTTCTGGAATAGCGGAACAGTTCACCTTGATCAAGGGAAGGGCAGAACGCGGGCTCTGCTCATGGATGAATTGGGCGACGACTTCCTTGCCGCTTCCTGTCTCACCCAGGAGGAGAATGGAAGCTTTGGTCCCAGCAGATTTAATCAATCTCGTGCGAAGTCGCTCCATAAGAGGGCTCTTACCCAGGAGATTGCTCGTGGGCCGAGCGGCTTTCAGCGCAGTATTTTCCTTTTGAAGCATGGATTTCTTTTCCAGCTTGGCAGATTCACTTGCCCAGAGTTGACAGACCGCCTGAAGAAGAACCCGATCTTCAACGGAGAATGGCAGCCACTCGGATGGCTTCAAAAGGACAATAAAGTCATTCGTGGTACGAGATTTTTGTGTTGCCCTTCTTATTGGACAGACAAGGTAATGGTAGTCGCCTACACCACGTTGATGGCGTGCAATTTCCTCACCTAAAATCATGGTTGCCTCCGGCAAGGATTGGAAACGCGCAGCAAGGAATGGGGCTAGTTTCATGGCAGGCTTCTTCCCTTCTCCCTCTCGGCATCCAAGAGTCAGGTCGGCATGATAGAACTGTGTCTCAGTTACTTTCAGAGCATCATGAAGGAGGTTGCAGAGGCGTTCTTGAAGCAGTTGATTTTCCTCGCATTCAGTGATCCAGAAACAGGCATGATAAATGACGGCGAGGTGGCGGGCCTCACGGAGTTCCGGAAGGGTCGTCTGGTGACGGACGGTTTGTCCAAGTTGGTTTTCAACCTGTAAGGAGGGACGGGAGGCGAGCTTCGATCCCTGACCGGCTTTTAAACGGAAGGAATAGATGCCTATTTCAAAGCTATCTCCGGGAATGAGGGTGGCTTGTTTCCTCGGGACACCATTTACCTTCAAACCATTCCTGCTTCCGGAATCAATAAGGGTGAAGGTCCCCCCATCCCGCCGCAACTCCGCATGACGCCTGGAGACAGATGTATCAGGGAGGGAAACATGGCACTCAGGATCACGTCCAAAGAGAAGCATCTCAGCTTCAAAGGGGATAATTTCATTCTCCTTCCCATTGCTAATGACGGCAACGGAAACAGTCAGATCACTTCCGGGGGGCATTCGCTTACTTTAGCTCCTTTTATTGGGTGGAATTATAGAGCGGCTGATCAGCACCATGATTCAGCGGAGAAACGCCTGGAATATTGGGTTTTTGAGGAATCGGTTCCGGAGCTAATGGATCTGGTGTTGGTGTCGGATGGGCACACGTTTTGACTCTCGGAGTGGGTGAGGCAATCGGGTGCGAGGTGGTGATAGTTGTGGGACCCAGATAAGTGACTGGTCCATATGTAGTTTTTGAGGCGCAAGCGGTGAGAGCCGAAGAAGCCATTAATGCAACCAATGAACTAGCCAAGAGTTTTGGTGTAGAGAGTTGGATTTTCATAGTGACTATTATTCGACTGTGATGAAGAGCGGGTTGGCTTTTATCAAAGCTTGGATTCGAAGCTCGTCAGAGGCACTTCTCGGATGAAATCCATCAGAATCGAGCCATGCAGCAGGAACAATGCCGCCCGCCGTCTTCCCTTTTCGGATGCCACGGAGATAGTAACGGTCGACCCGTCCCTGACGCTCCTTAACAAGCTGGACGACGCTGGTCGCTTCCAAAGGAAGGTAGAAGGAGATTCGAGGAACCCCTGCCTGATCGTGAAAATCAAAGACCTCGATAAGCTCACCAGGGCGAATGGAAATATTATTCGTTTTGTTTTGCACACAGGAAGTTGTGCAGGCCAAAGGTTTGACTGGATCAAGTTTTTGGGTGGAGAACTTTTCTTGGGCAAATCCCAGTGAGGGCATGAGGCCAAGGATGAGGATGCTTGCGGTGGGTATAAATTTCATAACTTTTCTATTATGGCAAAAACCGTGCCAGCATCCTTTTCAATGGGAAAAGGATACCACACACCTTCTGCTTCACATTAGAGGTTGCTGGTGTCACGCAAAAAGTTGTCTCGCTTTGGCGGGGTTGGCACACTATTTGCCAAGAGTAGATAGACAGTTTAACAAGATCTCAAACCAACTCTAAATATTATGGGCTTTTTCTCTGAACGCTGCCCCAATTGCAGCAAACATATCTCAAAAAATGCCGACTACTGCAGGGAATGCGGCTGCCCGACTGCAACTACCTGGAGTACTTGCCACTCCTGTGCTGCCTCAGTTGGATCGGACTCCCGATTCTGCTGGAAGTGCGGCTCGGAACAGCAGCCTGATCTGCGCAAGGCATTCTACGGGGATCGCTGGCACCGTTCAGCAACGAGTTTTGCAGCCAAAGTCGATCTTAACACTCCTGAGCAGGCGCTTCATCATGGGTTGCAGGTAGATGAAGGGACGGTTGCCCTGCTCTTCCAGAATGGTCATTTCAAAGGACTCCTCCCGCCGGGTTATCATTCTTTTGATAATTTCCTGCAACGATTGACTGGCTTTGATAAGGGAGCTTTCGCTCATGCTGTTCTCATCGACACTCAATCAGCCGAGGTTGATTTTCAGGTGGAGGATATTCGTGTCGAGGGACAGGTACCAATCGATGTGCGGGTACGGTTACTTTTCAGGGTAACTGATCCCCATCTCTTCGCTCAGAAGTTTGTTTCGGAGAGCACTCCTTCTTTCACCACAGAGGATCTTGCTGCTCGCTTCAGGCAGGATGTGAAGGATGGCCTTCAACTCATTCTAGCCAAGCAAAAGCCTGATGACCTGATGACGGAGCTTCGGATTCGCGAACTCCTGGAAGCCGAACTGATGAGCTATCTCGAAGGCATTCTCGCTGCCTATGGACTTAAGCCAGATGGTATCCGTTTTGCTGACTTTGGAGGTGAGGCCATTGCCTATATCCGCGAGAAACTTGGCGATATCTCCCGAATGAATCGAGAGGCCGAGGTGAATCGCCAGTTAAGGGATGCCCTTCGTCAGGAAAAGGTGGGGGCCTTTCGTGATGAGGAGCAGCTCAAGGAATACTATGAGCAGGTGACTCACGAGTTTGGCTTGAAGGGGTTTGAACGAGAGCAGGATAAGAAACTCTTCGTGCAAGGTGCCGAACACCGGGAACGACTGGAAGGATTACGTCAGGACTATGAGGCACGCAGATCAGAGATTCTCAATCGCTTGGATGAGCAAAAGATAACCCATGAAAGCGAAATCATCTCCGTACGCGCTGAAGTGGAGCGTGGGGCCGTTCGATTCGAGGAGGATATCCGCCAACAGAAAGTTCGTTTCGGAGTCGGGCAGGAGCAGTCAGTCTCCCAAGCCAAGACTGATCTGGAAGTCGCACGACAGGGCATTCAAGCACTGAGGGAGGTCAAGGAAACCAAGCTGGATCTTAGGATGAAGGAAGAGTCCGTTGATCTTGAAACTGAGAAAGCCAAATTGAAAATGCGCGGTGATGCGAGCCTACAGGCATTGCTCGCCACACTGAATGGGGAGCAAGCCGATCGGTTGATGAAATTCGCGGAGTTAGAGATGAGGAAGGGCCTTTCGCCAGAACAGGCAATGGCGCTCTTTGCTGAGAAATCACCTGAAATTGCACCGG
>Ga0302198_10003949_pt1 | contig 14578 bp, 13 predicted proteins | sample II_Bog_N2_2_FD_193521 | JGI IMG/M metagenome (GOLD analysis project Ga0302198, IMG submission 193521) | Peat permafrost microbial communities from Stordalen Mire near Abisko, Sweden - II_Bog_N2_2 | ecosystem: Environmental > Terrestrial > Soil > Wetlands > Peat | place: Sweden: Abisko... | reverse complement strand
GCTCGACCAGTGCCACAACGTCGAAGACAAGATCCCCGGCCAGATCCGATCGGTTCTGAACGTGCAGGAGATGACGGCGAGGGCACTACTCGTGGATGGGGATGCCCTCGCCGCCGCACAGTTGGCCGGCGATGTGCTCGGCGCCAACAACATCCTCATGGACGCCTTCTACACCGACGTGCGCCCCGACCTCGCCGACTGGCGCGAGTCCCGCGGCCTTCCCCGCGACCCCTACGCCGCCTACCTCGCCTCCGGCTACCAGCAGAAGATCGCCGCGGACCGCGTCGGCGGCACCCAGGCCGGCTGGGGAGCATAGGTGAGGGCCGGTATGAGTCCGAAATCCATCACTGAGCTACTCCCGCCGAGGCAGCGACGGAAGACGCGTATAGGCCTCGTTGCGGGAGGCCTGGGAACCTACTGGCCACAATTTCCGGGACTGTTGCCCCAGTTGCAGGAATCCGCCCGCTACGTTTCCGAGCGCTTCGAAGCCATGGATGCTGAGGTCACCGATGTGGGCTTCATTTCGGATGCGCAGGAGGGGGTTGTCGCGGCGGAGAAGCTGCGCCTGGCGGATTGCGATTTGATCGTCATGTTCCTGGCCACCTATCTGACCTCATCCATGGTGCTCCCCATCGCCCAGCGGTCAAATACACCGATCCTGGTGATCGACCTGCAGCCGACCGAGAAAATGGATCACGCCAACTTCGACACCGGTATGTGGCTCGCCTATTGCGGCCAGTGCCCGGTGCCCGAGGTCGGTAATGTGTTCCGGCGTGCGGGGATCCCGTTCCGCTCGGTATCCGGCTGGCTGCGCCAGGAGTCGGCGTGGGAGCGAATCAGCCAATGGATTCGAGCCGCCCACATCCGGGCTGCTCTTCGCCATGCCCGCCACGGGTTGATGGGCCATGTGTATCCGGGAATGCTGGATGTCTCGACCGACCTGACACTGCTGCCCACGACGTTCGGTTCCCACGTCGAGGTGCTCGAGTTCGATGATCTTCGCCAGCGTGTTGAGCGGGTGACCGATGCCGAGACAGCGGCCCGGATGGACCTCGCCCGCCAGATCTTCACGCTCGATGACACAGTCAAGGAGGACGACTTTGCCTGGGGCGCGAAGGTCAGCGTGGCGCTCGACCGACTGGTCGATGATTTCGACCTCGACTCGCTGGCGTACTACCACCGCGGTCTCGATGGCGAGCAGCACGAGCGACTCGGTGCAGGAATGATCCTCGGTGCGTCCCTGCTGACGGCTCGGGGGATTCCCGCGACCGGCGAGTACGAACTGCGCACGACCGTCGCGCAACTCGCGACCCAGGTGATCGGTGCTGGCGGTTCGTTCACCGAGATCCAGGCCCTCAACTTCGAGGACAACGTCGTCGAGATGGGCCACGACGGGCCCGCGCATCTCGCCGTGAGTTCTCGTGATCCGCTGCTTCGCGGCCTGGGCATCTACCACGGCAAGCGCGGCTGGGGGGTCAGCGTCGAATTCGATGTGCAACCGGGACCTGTGACCCTGCTCGGCCTTGGCCAGGACCGGGATGGCGCACTCGCCTTCGTCGCATCCGAGGGCACCGTCGTCCCGGGTCCCCTCCTGGCGATCGGCAACACGACCTCCCGCGTCGACTTCGGTCGCGATCCCGGGCTCTGGGTGGATGACTGGTCGGCGACCGGAATCGGTCACCACTGGTCGCTGTCGCTCGGCCATCGGGCCGCCGACTACAAGGCCGCTGCGAGCCTGCTGGGCATCGACTTCCGGCAGGTGTGAGGATGTCCGTCACCGTTGTCGCGCTCCTGACCGCGAAGCCCGGCCTTGCGCCACGCGTGATCGACTCGTTCCGCGAGGTCTCGCCCCTTGTGCACGAGGAACCCGGTTGTGAACTCTATGCCGCACACACCGACGGGAATGTCGTGATCATGGTGGAACGCTGGACCACCCGCGCCGACCTCGACGCTCACGCTGCGGGTGCACCGCTGGCGCGGCTGAACCAGCTGAACGCCGACCTGCTCGAAAAACCCTACGACGTCTGGTTCCTCGACGCCGTACCCCTGGGTGACCCGGTCAAGGGCATCATCCCGAACTCAAGGACACACGAAGACTGATGACGAATACGACCGCCGCTGAGCTGATTGCCCGGAGTAACCGTCTGGGGTCAGACCCGAAGGTGACGAATTATGCGGGCGGTAATACGTCGGCGAAGGGAACCGAGACGGACCCGGTGACAGGTGAACCGGTGGAGTTGTTGTGGGTGAAGGGGTCGGGTGGTGACCTGGGCACCCTGACGGAGTCGGGGCTTGCGGTGTTGCGCCTGGACGCGTTGCGGTCGCTGACGAACGTGTATCCGGGGGTGGAGCGTGAGGACGAGATGGTGGCCGCGTTCGATTACACCCTGTTCGGGAAGGGTGGTGCCGCCCCGTCGATCGATACGGCGATGCACGGCCTGGTCGAGGCCGCCCATGTGGACCACCTGCACCCGGATGCGGGGATCGCGTTCGCGACCGCCGCCGACGGTGAGGAGCTCACCGCGAAAGCGTTTGGGGGGAAGGTGGCGTGGGTTCCGTGGCGTCGCCCGGGCTTCCAGCTGGGCCTCGACATTGCCGCGATCAAGCAGGCGAACCCGGACGCGATCGGGGTGATTCTCGGCGGTCACGGCATCACCGCGTGGGGAGAGACCTCCGCTGAGGCCGAGGCCAACAGCCTGTGGATTATTGACACCGCACAGAACTACATTGACGACCACGGCCGGAAAGATCCGTTCGGAACCATCCTGGATGGTTACGCTCCGTTGCCAGAAACCGAACGCCGCGCGAAGGCGGCGGCCCTTGCTGCCCACCTGCGCTCGATCGCCTCCGAAGACCGGCCGCAGGTGGGTTCCTTCACCGACGCCGACGTGGTCCTCGATTTCCTGGCCCGTTCCGAGCATCCGCGGCTCGCAGCGCTGGGCACCAGTTGCCCGGACCATTTCCTGCGCACCAAAGTCAAACCCCTCGTGTTGGACCTGCCCGCGACCGCGAGCGTGGAGGAGTCGATCGCGCGGCTGGATGACCTGCACCTGCAGTACCGGGCGGATTACACCGCATACTACGAGGCGGGGGTGGCGACAAGCTCGACCCGGGGAGAGACCCCGCCGCCGATGCGGGGGGCGGACCCGGCGATCATCCTCATCCCCGGCGTCGGGATGTTCTCCTACGGCGCCACTAAGCAGACCGCCCGGGTGGCGGGCGAGTTCTACATCAACGCCATCAACGTCATGCGCGGTGCTGAGGCGCTCTCCACCTACACCCCGATCTCGGATGCGGAGAAGTTCCGCATCGAATACTGGGCCCTCGAGGAAGCGAAACTGCAGCGCCTCCCGAAACCGAAACCCCTCGCCGGACGCATCGCGCTGGTCACCGGGGCCGCATCCGGGATCGGCAAAGCGATCGCCACCCGCCTCGCGGCCGAAGGCGCCGCGGTCGTCATCGCCGACCTTGACCTCGCGAAAGCGCAGGAAGCTGCCGCAGAGCTCGGCACCAGCGACACCGCGATCGGGATTGTCGCGAACGTCACCGACGAAGCCCAGGTGCAGGCCGGGATCGACGCCGCCCTCCTGGCGTTCGGGGGTCTCGACATTGTGGTCAACAACGCGGGCCTGTCGCTGTCGAAGTCGCTGCTGGAAACCACGGTCGCCGACTGGGACCTGCAACACAACGTGATGGCCAAGGGTTCCTTCCTGGTCTCCCGTGCCGCCGCGAAAGTCCTCATCGACCAGAAACTCGGCGGCGACATCATCTACATCTCCTCGAAGAACTCCGTCTTCGCGGGCCCCAACAACATCGCCTACTCCGCCACCAAAGCCGACCAGGCCCACCAGGTCAGGCTCCTCGCCGCCGAGTTGGGTGAGTACGGGGTCAAAGTCAACGGCATCAACCCCGACGGGGTGGTGCGCGGGTCCGGGATCTTCGCCGGCGGGTGGGGTGCCAAACGCGCCGCCGTCTACGGGGTCCCCGAAGAAGACCTCGGCAAGTACTACGCCCAGCGCACCCTGCTGAAACGCGAAGTCCTCCCCGAGAACGTCGCGAACGCCGTGTTCGTGCTCTGCACCACCGACCTCAGCCACACGACCGGACTCCACATCCCGGTGGACGCCGGCGTCGCCGCCGCCTTCCTGCGGTGACCCTTCGACAAGCTCAGGGAGCGGGGATCGTTGCCGCGGTCGACCTGGGGGCGACCAGTGGCCGGGTGATGCTCGGCCACGTCTCCCCCGACGAGGTGCGACTGGAACACATCCTGCGGTTCCCGAACGGGCCGGTGCAGCGTACGGACGGACTGCACTGGGACATCGACGAGCTCTACCGCTCGATCCTCTCCGGGCTGCGAACCGCGCTGCACGAGCAACCCGACATCGCGAGCGTCGGGGTCGACTCCTGGGCGGTGGACTACGCGCTCCTCCGGGAGGGGCGCGAACTCGGCGCACCCTTCCATTACCGGGATGACCGCAACCTTCCCGCCGTGAACGTCGTGGGCGCGATCATCAGCCCCGAGGAGCTTTACGCCCGAAACGGCCTGCAGTTCCTGCCCTTCAACACCCTCTACCAGCTCACCGCCGACCGCACCGCCGGGAGCCTTGACGGCGTCGACCGGTTCCTGCTCGTGCCCGACCTGATCAACTTCTGGCTCGGTGGCACCGAACACGCAGAACGCACGAACGCGTCAACCACAGGCCTGCTCAGCGTCGAAACCGGGCGCTGGGACATCGACCTGATCGGGCGGCTGCACCTGCCCGGATCGATCTTCCCCGAACTCGTCGACGCGGGCACCTCACTCGGTGGCCTCTCCCCGCACGTGATCGCCGAACTCGGCGGGGGTGAGCACATCGACCTCTCCACCGTTGGCTCCCACGACACCGCCTCCGCCGTCGTGGCCATCCCCTCCACCCGGCATGATTTCGCCTACATCTCCTGCGGCACCTGGGGACTCGTCGGCGTCGAACTCGAACACCCCGTGCTCACCGAGACCAGCCGCCTCGGGGGCTTCACTAACGAAGGCGGGGTCGATGGCCGCATCCGCTACCTGCACAACGTCATGGGCCTCTGGCTGCTCAGCGAATCCGTGCGCACCTGGGAGACCGAGGGCACCACCATCCACCTGCCCACCCTGCTCCAGGACGCCGCCGCCGTGACCAGCACGATGCCGGTCTTCGACACCAACGACCCCCGCTTCCTCAGCCCAGGAGACATGCCCGCTCGCATTGCGGCCTGGTGCACCGAACGCGGCCTCGCCGCCCCCCTGACCCGGCCCGAGATCGTGCGCAGCATCCTCGAAAGCCTCGCCGACGCCTTCGCCCGAGCCGTCCAAACCGCATCCGAACTCTCCGGCAAACAGGTTCGCGTCATCCACATCGTCGGCGGCGGATCACAAAACGAACTCCTCTGCCAACTCACCGCCAACCGCAGCGGCCTCCCCATCATCGCCGGCCCCGTCGAAGCCACCGCCATCGGCAACATCCTCATCCAGGCCCGAACCCACGGCCTCCTCACCGGTGACCTCGAAACACTCCGTGCCCTCGTCGGGCACTCCTTCGACCAGAAAACCTACCGCCCGCGCTAAGCCCGCAACTCGAGCACAACCACGCCAAACGGGTCGAGAGGAACGACGTCGACCTCGTGCTCTCCATCGAACAGGCGACCCGACGCGAGCAGCGGTGACACCGTCAGGGGCGCCTCGCTCTGAGACACGAACCAGAAGAGTCGTGCGCCGTCATCCCGCACCAGCTCGCTGACCAGCACGTGTGGATCATCCACTCGCACATCCGGCACAATGCCGCTCTCCTGCGCGAGCGCCGAGTACAGCGTGTGAGTCGGCTCCGGATTCACCTCGCGGGTCACTGCAGCGAAATACTCAAGCGGGTAGGTACTGAGGATGAACTGTCCGGAACCCACTCGCCGGCGAAGGAGCACGGGCCGATCGTGCTGGTCCACGGCCAGCACTTCGGCCCCGTCGGCAACCACCGGCAGGTAGCTGCGCGAATTCTCGTTGCCGCCCACCGTGAACTCCAGCACGGTGCCCTCGGTGATCTGGCCGAACGGGGCGGCGAAACGCACCCTCAGCACGTCATCGTCGACCGGTTCGACCAGCCCATAGCGCGACTGCTTGATCACACCGAAGGTCTCGTCGAGATTTGGCCACCACGAGCCGCGCTGGTTGGAATGCTCCCCGACGAAGTGTGATGCGTACACGGTCGCGCCTGAGTCGGCGAGCTCGCGGAGCCTGGTCCACGACGTGGCGAGCAGTTGCTTCGCCGACGGGAGGATGATGAGCTTCGCTTCGGCGGGAATGCCGTCGATCTCACGCGCCAGCACCACCGGCAGGTCCGCCTCCCGTGACGCCACGTAGGCCTGGCGCACCGTCTCGAAGACGATGGTGGCGTCACGAGGTTCCGTGAACGGGTACTGGGCCTCAAGATACGACGACACCAGGATGGCGATGTCGGTGTCCGGGCGGTGCGTGTGGGCGATGTCCAGCCGCTGGAGCAGCCCGGCGAAAGCCTTCATCTCCAGTGATTGCGCCTTCGGCCGCCCACCCTTGTCGACGAGCCCGAAATGCAGCTCGAACGGGTGGTGCACGTAGGGCGCCTGGCTTTCGATGGCGTCATAGTCGGTGTTGTTCCACGCAAGCCAGCCGGTCGAACCGGCGAGCAACGAGTTGTGCAGCAACTGGCGATAGTAGTGCGCGGCGTTGGCCTCGCTGACGTAATCGGAGGTGAGACCGAACTCCTCGAGTACGACGGGGAGTCGACGGAAATCGAGTAGCTCACAGATGAATCCGGCGGTGAGATGCTGCCGTACCTGGTCAGTCTCCATGCGGTAGACGTGCGGTCCGAGAAAGTCGACGAGTTCAGCGGTATCGCGCACGCGGAATCCATTGTCGCGGCCGGTCACCTCGACGCCCCATGCACCGTCACCGATCGAGACGGGCAGGCGGGATCCGCCAGCGCGCACGGCATCGATGAGCAACTGCGCCCAGGAGCGAACGGACGCAGCCGGGCTGCCCACACCGTTCGTCTGCCAGTGCGCATAGATCGGAATCTCGTTCGTGAGGAGCCAGGCGCGAATCGCCGGATGCGACCCCACGGTCTCGACCACGCTGCGGATGTAGAACGCCTGCCTCGCGACGAACCAGACATCCTCGAAGATGTCGCGGCCTTCGCGCCAGGCGGGATCCCAGTTCTCCCCGGACATGTGCCCGACCAGGAAGGTCGGGATGGTCGTCATGCCGAGCTCCGCGTGCGCGTCGAGGAAATCGGCGAAGTTGGCCATCACCTGCTCATCCAGGGCATAGGGGGTCGGCATGGTGTCCGGCCAGTAGAGGAACGACCGGGTGACGGTCATCCCGTGGTCGCGCATGGTCGCGAGCTCTTCGCGCACGACAGCACGGTCGTAGTCGACCCACATGCGCGGACCGCCGACCCGGGACCAGAAGTTCACCCCCACCCAGAGCTCGGGTGACCCGGCCGTACCGGCTTTGGTGGAGTGTCGCTTCATTGCTGTCCTTCTGGGAGTACCGCGCGCCATGAGAGCGCTCTCACAACACTACTCCGACCGCTCCCCAGCCCGGCGCTGCAGGGGCAATTGCCAATTCCCGCTTCCCTATTGTCTTACAACCTGCTACATTGTTAGACAATCTACGCCATTGAAGACCGGAGGGCCGATGTCCAACCCGACACCCCATTCCGTGCTTCCCGACGCCATCCACGACGAGCTGCGCAGCGCCATCCTCGCCCAGGTGGATGCCCCGGGCACCGCATTCACGGAGTCCGCCATCGCCCTGCGCTTCGGGGTCTCCCGGCCCACGGCCAAGATGGCGATCGAGCGACTGGTCACAGAAGGCCTGCTGCGGCGCGAGTCTCACAGTGCTGCCCGAATCCCCGAGCTCAGCCGTGACGACATCATCGACCTGTTCGAAAGCCGGGCCATCGTGGAAGGCGCCGCACTCGCAAAACTGGCTGTCGGCGGAACCATACCGGGGGAGGCGCTCGCCGCCCATCGCTCACTGCAGGCGGGTGCGTCCAGCGACGAGCCATACGCCGCACTCGACATCGCGTTCCACCGGTCCCTCGTCACCGGCCAGTCGAGTCCCCGCCTCGCGCGGATGCACTCGCTGCTGATGGGCGAGATCGAGCTGTGCATCGGACAGGTGCAGGCCAACCACCTTCGAACGGCCCGGGATGTCGCGGGAGAGCACCAGGGCATCCTCGACGCCGTGACAGCCGGGGACTCCGCTGCGGCAGAGCGCCTGACCCGCGAACACATTGCCGAGACCCGCGACCGACTTCTCGACCACATCGACGGGATCCGCTCGTGACGCTCCTGGTTGCGCTCCCCGACCGTGACATGCTCGACCGGCTCACCCCGCAGGTCGCAGGCGAGGTCGACCTGGTCGTGTGGCGCCCCGACGACAAGCCCCTCGATCGTGTCATCGACCTGCTGGTAATGCCGTACACGGTTTCCTACGATTCGCTCGCGACCCTGGCCGGCCGGGTTCGGCATGTGCAAAGCCAATCCCTCGGCTATGACGGTGCCGCCGAGTTCGTTCCCGCAGGCACGACCCTCAGCAATGCCATCGGGGTGCACGAAGGGCCCGCAGCGGAACTCGCGATGACACTCATCCTCGCCAGCCAGCGAGGGTGGCCCGCCGTCGGTCGCAACCAGGATGCGGAGCGCTGGGAGCGCCCGGTGTGGCCCGGCCTCATCGGTAAGCGGGTGCTGCTCATCGGTGTCGGCGGAATTGGCCGCGAGTTCGAGAAACGGATCGCCGGCTTCGATACCGAACTGACCCGTGTCGCACGCACCGGCCGGGACGATATCCACGGCATCGACGAGCTGCCCCGGCTGCTTCCTGCGGCAGACATCGTGGTGCTCGCCATCCCCCTCACGCCCGAGACCGAGGGCCTTGTCGACGGCGGATTTCTCGATCTACTGCCGCCGGATGCTTTACTCGTCAACGTCTCCCGGGGGCGCATAGTCGACACGGAGGCACTGGTTCAGCGGGTGCGGAGCGGCGCGATTCGTTGTGCCCTCGACGTGACAGACCCCGAGCCGCTGCCGTCGGGTCACCCGCTGTGGTCGCTACCCGGCTCTCTCATCAGCCCGCACCTCGGCGGCAACGTGGCATCCATCAACCAACGCATCGATCCGCTGGTGCTGGCGCAGATCGCTCTCCTCCTCCGGGGCGAACACCCCGCAGACATCGTCATCGACTAAGGAAAACCCCAATGCAAAGAAGTGTTCCGAAACCTCGCGAACTGCTCGAACTCATGCAGTTCAAGAAGCCCGAGTTCAACGGCAAGAAGCGGCGCCTGAACTCGGCGCTCACCATTAACGACCTTCGCACTATCGCCAAGCGGCGCACTCCGAAGGCTGCCTTCGACTACACCGACGGGTCCGCAGAGGATGAGATCTCGCTCGGCCGTGCACGACAGGCGTTTCTCGACATCGAGTTCAGCCCCTCGATCCTGCGGGGACTCCCCGACACCGTCGACACGTCGTGCCAGATCTTTGGCGGGCCGAGCGCACTGCCGTTCGCGATCGCACCGACCGGATTCACTCGACTCATGCAGACCGAGGGAGAGATCGCGGGGGCTGGCGCTGCCGGCGCCGCGGGCATCCCCTTCACCCTCTCGACGCTCGGAACCACGTCGATCGAGAAGGTCAAGGAAGCGAACCCGAATGGCCGCAACTGGTTCCAGCTGTACGTGATGCGCGAGCGTGAAATCTCCTACGACCTCACGAGACGGGCGGCGGCGGCCGGCTTCGACACCCTGTTCTTCACGGTCGACACACCCGTGGCCGGCGCTCGCCTGCGCGACAAACGCAACGGGTTCTCCATCCCACCGCAGCTGACCCTCGGCACGATCGTCAACGCAATCCCTCGCCCCTGGTGGTGGTGGGACTTCCTGACAACACCGAAGCTCGAATTCGCCTCACTGCAGTCGACGGGCGGCACGGTCGGCGAGCTGTTGAACGCCGCCATGGATCCGACGATCTCCTTCGACGATCTCGCCATCGTGCGCGAACTGTTCCCCGGCAAGATCGTGATCAAGGGCGTGCAGAACGTCGCCGACTCGAAGAAGCTCGTGGACCTCGGGGTGGATGGCATCGTGCTCTCCAATCACGGCGGACGCCAGCTCGACCGCGCCCCGATCCCCTTCCACCTCCTGCCGGAGGTCGTTCGGGAGGTCGGCAAAGACACCGAGATCGCGATCGACACCGGCATCATGTCGGGCGCAGACATCGTCGCGTCCATCGCGCTCGGAGCAAAATTCACCCTCGTCGGTCGGGCCTATCTCTACGGGCTCATGGCCGGAGGGCGAGAAGGAGTCGACCGGATGATCTACATCCTGCGCGACCAGATCGAACGAACGATGAAGCTGCTCGGGGTCTCGACCCTCGAGGAGCTGACTCCCGCCCACGTCACCCAACTGCAGCGGCTCATTCCGCGCGGCTGACAGACGGCTTAGCGGGCGGCACTGTGGTGGTTGCCGCCCGCTAAGTACTCATGCGCCAGCGCTCACAGGCTGAGGCTCACAGGCTGAGCTCACAGGCCGGCGAGCTCCAGCCAGGCGTCCGCGATGAGCCGGTGGCCCAACGCGGTCGGGTGGACGCCATCCTGCGCCAGCGCGGCGGCGCCGTGGTCTTCAGCGGCTGCGGCGAGAAGCACCTGGAGGGGCAGGAACCGCGCATCGAACTCGGCAGCGAGCCGCGCGACGACCGCGCGCTTCTCGTCGAGGTCCTCGTGCCAGTGTTCCTGCTCCTCGGTCACGGGGAGCACGAACGGCTCCACCAGGATGAGCACGCCGGCCCCGCCGATGTCGCTGAGACAGCCGCGGTAGTGCGCCTCAAACGCAGCGGCACTAGTCGGATCGGACTCGTCATACCGTCGCCAGGTGTCATTGATGCCGACATAGACGGTCAGGATCTGCGGCTGCCGCTCCACGACATCGATGTGCCAGCGGTCGAGGAGGTCGATCGCGCGGTTGCCGCTGATGCCGGCGTTGATCACCGGCTGGTCAGTCACGCCGTCGGCCACCAGGTGCTCGGCGATCAGCCGCACATAGCCGTCGCCAAGAAACTCGGGCGGGTCGTCGCGTCGCCCGCAGTCGGTGATGCTGTCGCCAATGAAAAGAATCGGGCCGGTCATGGTTCCCAGCGTAGGGAAGATTCGGGCACCTCATCGACACCGTCGATGACGACAATTGACTGCTCGCGGGCAGCGGAACGAAGCCGGTCGTCGAAGGTGATCAAAGGCTCGGACAAATTCAGGGCGGCAGCGAGTACGCAGCAGTCCGGAAGCTTAAGTCCCGTGTTTGCCCTGAGCTCCGCGATGAGCAACGGCTCGTCAACATCGGGGGTGAACACGTCAATTCCCATAGTGCGGATCTGTCGGTAGGCGTTGTTGATTCGACCCAGACGTGCCGCAGCGACAAGGGTTTCGGCGAGAGTCATCGGGTGAACGCGAAACCCAGCCCCGGCATTGTGCTCCAGAAGACGAACGGCAGTGCTGTGGTGGGGGTCCTGGCTGGAGAAAACGGCGATAATGACGGACGCGTCAAGAACGATCAATCTGGCCAATCCTCGCGAAGCCCGGCAAGATACCCGGGTGCCAATACTTCGTCCCATTCGCCGCTGGCAGCACCGCGGATCGCACGCCTCCTGGACTCAACCACCGATGTCGGGGCCGCTTCGATCACTGAGGCACCGGCCTCGATTACCCGAAGTAACAGGCGCGACCTCTCCAAATCGGGCCACCGCTCGGATGCGCGATCAAGTGCGCGTTCGATCTGGGGCGTTTCGGTAACCTGAAAGCGGTGGCGACTCGTCGGCATTGCCGAAGTGTACCACCAGTGAATCGGTGACTCACCTGGTCAGTCGAGCGACCCCAGCAGGTTGGTGGCAACGGTGTTGTGCACCGACTCGGTGTCGCTGGGGTGATAAATTCCCGCGAGCACATCGCGCTGGAGTCGGGCCAGCTCGGCGCTGCTGCGGTATCCCCCGCCGCCGGCGACCCGTGCCGACTGGTCGACGACGTAACGCGCGGTCTCTGTCGCCCGGTGTTTCACCCCCGTCAGCTTCCGGAACCAGGCGGCACCATGGTTCACCTGGGTGTCCACATCGGTGGCGAGGGTCTCGATCTGTGGCGCCAGTGCATCGAGGGCGAGCGCGGCATCCGCAATCCGCCAGCGCAGGTCGGGGTCCTGGGAATAGAGCTTGCCCTCGTTTCGGAGCGAGGTGCGCCGGCCGAGCGCCTCGACGCCGAGCTCGAGCGCGCGATCCGCGAGGCCCGCGTACACCGAAGCAATGAGCAGGAGGAAGTTGGCGAAGATCCCGAAGATGAACGGATCGGGGCTCGGTCCGACCGGCAGGATGCGCACGATCCGGTCCGCGGGAATTACCACCCCGTCCAGAACAGTCGTGTGGCTTTGCGTGGCACGCATACCGAGCGTGTCCCAGTCGTCGAGGGACTTCCAGCCGGGAGTTTCGCGCGTGAGGAAGCCGTGCACGAGGCGCGGGTTGTCGGGATCACTGTCATCCCGCCCGAAAATGCTGAGGCGGGTCCAGGCCGGTGCGAGCGAGGTGAAGATCTTCGTGCCGGTGAACGAGTATGAGCCATCGGGGCCGGGAATTGCCGTGGTGATGGAGTCGAACAGCACCAGGTCGTTGCCGGCCTCACTGACCCCGAACGCGAACAGTTCGCCGGCAGCGGCATCCTCGAGTACCCAGTCGAGGGAGTGATCCCCTCGCTCGGAGAGCACTCGCGCAACGCCGGTCCAGACCAGGTGCATGTTGATTCCGAGCGCGGTCGCAGGGGCATAGGAGGCCAGCAATCGCTGGTCGAGGGCTGCGTCGAGGAGCGAACGCGGCGCGAGATATCCCGCAGCCCTCAGCTCCTCAAGGTCTTCGGCGAAGAACGCGTTGTCCCGGTCATAGCCCGCTGCGCGAGAGCGAATTCGCTCGAGCAACTCCGGCGTCAGTACTGTCACTCCTCAACGCTATCCCTTAGCGGCGGGCGTCACGCGAGGCCGCCGAGACGGACGATGGCAACGAACAGTGCGGCGAGCAGGAGCACAACGTTAGGGGCGATCTTCTTCCCCTCACCGATACGGAAGTGCACGACGATCGCGACGATCTGCAGCAGAACCAGTCCTGCTGCCGCGATCCCGGCCAGGATTGGCAGGATGCCCGTGAGCGGGGGGAGGATGAGCCCGATCGCAGCCAGTACCTCGAGGATGCCAACGACCTTGACTTGCCAGGGGCGCGCATGGGAGGTCCAGGTCATCCTGTCCTGGACCTTGTCGTAGCCGGTGATGACCTTTGTTCCTCCGGCGAACAGGTAGGCGAGGGCGAGAAGACCGGAGACAATCCAAACGGCAATGAGCATGGTGGATCCTTTCGTAGCGACAAAAGAGAACTGAGGTTACTATTAGTTACTTGTATACACCTCGGTAACCGGTCACTTCTCTGTGCCCTGGTAACACCGGTGTGACCATCGAAGGAGCAGCGGATGACCGCCACCGACCTCACTCACGCGAACCAGCACGGTACTGAACTGACCGGTGCTGATCTGACCGGTGGCGGTCCGACCGGTGCGGATCTGACCGGTGCGGATCTGACCGGTGCGGATCTGACGGGTGCGGCGACCGTTCACGACCTCTGCGAGCTGAAACAGGGCGCCGCCGAAATCATCCGCGACACCTTCGCGAAGCTCGGCGACAAGTGGAGCCTGCTCATCCTCGGAATGCTGGACGACGCCCCGCTGCGATTCACGGTGCTCCGCGACAGCATCCCGGGGATCTCGCACCGGATGCTCGCGCTCACCCTTCGAAACCTGGAGCGGGATGGACTGGTGTCGCGCACAGTCTTCGCCGCAGTGCCCCCGCGCGTCGAATACGACGTCACCGACCTGGGCCGCACCATTCTTCCCACCGTCAAAGCCCTCGCATCCTGGGCTCTCGAACACAGCGAACAAATCCGCACCAACCGCGACCTGTACGACCTGGCGGCGGAATCGGCTTAGCGCGCCAACTCCTGGGCAATGGCACGAATACCCGCCTCGACCTCCGTGAAGCTCGTGCTCAGTGGCGACAGTCCAAGGCGCAAACCGGATGGACGGCGGAAGTCCGGGATCACACCGCGCGCCCACAGCGGCGCGACGAGCCCGGCGAAGCGGGGATGATCGAGAGTGATGTGGCTCCCCCGCAGCCTCGCATCGCGAGGCGTCGCCAGCGAAACCCCAGGCAGCATCTCGTCAGCGAGCAAAATCGCGAACGAGGTCAGCTCGATCGACTTCGCCCGCACGGCGGGCATCCCCACGATGTCGATCAGGGCGATCATGTCCTGCATTGCGAGCATCCCCAGCACGGGTGGAGTGCCGCTGAGCAGGCCGCGGATGCCCGGAGCGGGCTCATAACCCTGACCCATCTCGAACGGAGCGGCGCTCCCGATCCAGCCCTGGATGGGCTGGCGGATCACAGCCTGCAGCCCGGAACGCACATAGGCGTAGGCGGGTGAACCCGGCCCGCCATTCAGGTATTTGTAGGTGCAG
>Ga0302198_10003941_pt1 | contig 14598 bp, 12 predicted proteins | sample II_Bog_N2_2_FD_193521 | JGI IMG/M metagenome (GOLD analysis project Ga0302198, IMG submission 193521) | Peat permafrost microbial communities from Stordalen Mire near Abisko, Sweden - II_Bog_N2_2 | ecosystem: Environmental > Terrestrial > Soil > Wetlands > Peat | place: Sweden: Abisko... | reverse complement strand
CCCAGATCGGCCAGCGCATCCTCCACGGCATGAAAGAGACTGCTCATCAGAAACTCCCCGTTGAGAATGACCTCGTAGACGATCTCATTCTCCAGCATCGGAATCTTGCGTCGTCGAAGAACGAGTTCCCCAAGTGGCGTGACGCAGTAATCCAATTCCTCAAAAGCTTTCTCCATCTCCCGACGCTGCTGGGAGAATGTGTGCTTGGCGAGAAGTTAGCGCGTTTTAAGTCATGGTGTGACCAAAGATTTGCGAACGCCATGGATTTTGTTGCCAACACCAGGAGGAATTCCACAGAGACTGCTTTGATTTGTCTTGTTCCCGGAGAGGTTCTGTCTCATCAGCTTGAGGAGGTGATTGTGCCGCACCGTTCGGTTCGACACTCCCCCTCGTTCACTTCCATGAAAATTCCTCCCCTCCTGACCTTGGCCGCACTGCTGGTTTCAAGTCACCTGCATGCCACAACAGCTTCCCCGATTGATCCCAATGCCCTCTCCATGCTCAAGCGCATGAGCACCGCCCTTTCCCAGGCGAAAGCGTTCACCTTCCGGTCGAGCAGCATTATTGAAGTACCCGCCTTCACTGGGCAATCCGTGACGCTCTTCTCGGTTGGAGAGGTTGCCCTCAAGCGCCCTGCCATGCTTCGTGCCCGCCTTGGGGGGGATGCCCCTGCCTTTGATTTCACTTACGACGGAACCTCCGTCTCGGCGCTCGCCCCACAAACCAAGGTCTTCTCCACAGCGAAAGCTCCGGCAACAATCGATGAGATGCTGGCGGGGCTTCGGCATGAAACAGGGATTCGCTTTCCTTCTGCTCCCCTGCTTTACAGCGATCCCTATGCCATCCTGACGCGCAACCTCCTGAGCGCCGTTGTGATCGGCCCCACGAGTTTCAACGGGATCGCCTGCGATCACCTCGCCTTCCGCTCCCCGGGTGTCAATTGGGAAATCTGGATTGATGCGGGGCCGGATGCCCTGCCGCGCCGTCTCGCCGTCACATTCACCGACCAGCCCAACTTCCCGCGCACCATCATCAAATTTTCACACTGGAACCTGCATCCCTGGCTCTTCAATTCCTCGTTCGTCTTTCACAAGCCGGTGGGAGTCCGGGAAATCCCGTTTGCAGCCGTGTTTCAATCCGCCGATCGTTAAGGAAGCGCCATCTCACCTCCCTACGATGAAACCCCTCCCCACACTTCTGGCGCTCCCGATACTTTGCATCGCCCTGGCTCTCAGCCAAACCGGATGCACTGGCGTCTACACCTCAGGACCGGTCGCCTACGGTCCCTCGCCAGTGGTGCCCCTCTCCGGATGGGGTGGTGCAGGCTTCTATGGAGGAACCTATTACGGGACCAGCGCCACCTATTACAACAGTTCCTATTACCGAGGCGTCAATGGAGCCGCTTACCGCACGCCCTATTCCAACGGGGGTTACTACAACGGATACCGGGGAAATGCCTCCTGGTCCAATGGCTCCGGCAGTGCCAATAGCAACCGGGGTGGCTCGGCTTCCTGGAGTAACGGGAGCGGCAGCGCAAGTGGCTATCGGGGAGGTTCTGCTTCCTGGGGTGGCGGCTCCGGTTCCTGGAATGGAGCCGGGGGCAGGTCGGGCTCGTTTCACCGCTGATCCGGCATTTCAGTCCTTCAGGAGGACCGTTTCCGATACATCTCCAACTGGCAGTTGAATCCCCCGAGATCAACCGTCTGGCTGGATTCCAGCTTCAGGGCAGGATCGTTCGGCCCGGTGCGCAGAGGGTTGGCAAAGACCAGCCGTCCCCCTGGTTTCAATGCCCGAATGGCAGCTGCATAGAAATCCGCGAAGAGTCCCTGCATGTTCTTCACGCGGACGCGGCGACCGAGCGGCGGATTGGAAATGATGAGTGAGACACTGGCTGGTTTGATCCCGGCATCGCGTCCGGCATCCCGGAAATCGCAGCATACAAATTCGGCGCGCGTGGACTTCACCCCTGCCGCGGCAAAATTCCTCCCGGCAATTTCAATCGCCGCAGGATCGAGATCGGTGCCATGGGCAACGGCAACTCCTCCGAGTAGTGATCGCTCAATGAGTTCCAACCCTGATCCACAAAATGGATCCCAGATGATTTCCGGATCTGCAGAGCTTCCTGCCAACCAGGCCATGCAGGCAGCCAGCGGCGGATGTGATGCGGCAGCAACATCATCCTGACGATAGGCAAGTCGTGGATCGGGATAAAGACGCGGACGGAGTTCCACGGACGCCTCTGTTCCAAGCACGCCCACTGGGATCACATCGACCGACCAGAGTGCCTGCCGTGCGTCATTCAGCAGCTCGGGAGAGAGCGCATAGGCGCGCTCCACGACTTGTCGGATCGCGCCGCGCTGATGGCCGCGTGCAGGAAAATCGAGCCGATAGCGTGCGGGCCCCTCGGTTGCGCCAAGCATCAGGACGCTGGCCCGCTTGGAGCCGATGCATCGGGAGAGTTCCGAAATCCAGGCCTCTCCGTCGCCGTTGCGCAGGAGCCCAAGGCTGAAGCCGACGGTGGCAAAGCACCGCAGTTCATAAATCATCGCCAGGGAAAACGGTTTCTTTACGGAAAGTGTCACGCATCCAGGACGGACTTCACCGATGGTGAACGTTCCGCTCTCGAGTTTTTCCGTGGCCTCCTCGCGCACGAATCCTTCCAGCCCTCGACGGCAGCGCAGGAAGATCCGTAGCCCTGCATCAGCGGGCAGGAGCTCTTGCATTCGGATCGTTCCTGGATTTTCCCTCCGCAGGAGGGAGGCCTTTACCTTCTGCTCGGTCAACGCTGGAAAAGTGGCTCCCTCGCTTACTGCGGCTAGCGTGGCGGCACCACCGACCTTTTCAAGGACGCGACCGAGTTGGCGTTTTTCCCTCTCCTCGCCCGTCTGCTTGAGAAGCGATATCATTTGCTCCTCCGCCCCCTCTCCGACTCCGATCTTCGGCAGAGCCGTCATGGCATAGCGGCGGATCTTTTCCTGGGGGTCGCTGAGAAGTTTTGTCAGCCATCCTCGGACAGCACCCTTCTCCTCCTCCGTTCCGAATCTCGAGAAAATCATCCCAATCGCACGGATCACCGCCACGCTTTCCATCCGTTCTCGCGGTGAAGCTGCATTGAACCGCGTCACCCGCTTACCCCAGAGTTCTTCCTTGGGTAGGTCGCGCAACTGCTTATAGAGATCCTGGTCACTTTTCACAGGGCGGTCAGTATTTTTGAGACATAGAGCAGGATGAAAAGCGCGAGCAGAAAGAAGACTGCGCCCAGAATCAGCACACTACGAGTTTTATAAGACTCCACCGCGTCACTCTGAATTCGTTTCACGCTGCTGGCGAAGCGTCCCGTGGAGAGCAAAATCACCAGCATTCCCATGGCCACCATGCCAATGCCGGCATCCTTTCCCACCGATCCGGTATGCTGCATCTTCTCCTCCCCAACGGTCTTGGCAAACATCTGGAGAAAGAGATCAAACCGCTCCAGCATGAAGCCGAAAGCGATCAAGGCCAGCGCCGTCCGCAACCATGCCAGATACGTCCGCTCATTGGCGGAAAGATCGCTGTACTGCTTGATCATGGCTACAGCCTAACGGCTGAAGGGGGTTAGACTAAAGGCTTTTAGACCGTTAGGAATTTTTGATTGATTGATCTGCTTTACCTCCGTGCATAGTCTGCAATCAAAGGATGAAAATTTCCACGCCCATTCTTAGCATAGGCTGTTCATGCCTTGGTTTATTCCTTTTAGTTGGATTTCTTCTTTCTTTTTTAAAGCATGATTCCAGCTTTCCTCCAAATGTTATTAAATTAATAATTCCTATATGGATCGGTACGAGCTTTGTAGGACTAGCGCTCTCCCGGAGGTCTTTGAAACAAAATGGATTTGGTTTTATAAGCGCCGCCAGCATCTTGTTAGCAGCAGTTCAAGTTGGCATATTATTCCTTATTTTGTGCTCTCTGGGTAATATAAGAGGATAATGTGCATTTAGGCGCAGGAAGTTTTGATGCCTCGCTAGGCGCGCGAGCGAAGCTGTAGTGAACTACTGCGAGCGAGCAGCAACAAAGCGCGGCGCAAAAATCCCAAGCCTTCTCTACTGGGGCAAGCCCAATTTCTTGAGCTTCGGGGCGATGACGATCTGGCAATACGGGTTCACGTTCTTGTTCTCGTTGTAATAGTTCTGATGGTATTTCTCAGCCGGATAGAAAGCCGTGAGCGGCTTGATCTCAGTCACGATTGGATCAGGGAATTGGGCGGCGGCTTTCTTTTTGGAAGCCTCGGCTTCCGATGCCTGTTCGGGCGAGGAGGTCAGGATGATGGAGCGGTATTGCGTCCCGCTGTCCGCACCCTGCCAATTGAGCGTGGTGGGATCATGAGCCCGCCAGAAAAGGTCGAGCAGTTGGTTGTAGGTGACCTTGGCGGGATCATAGGTGATCTGGAGAACCTCGGCGTGGCCTGTCCGGCCCGTGCAGACCTGGTCATAGGTGGGGTTGGGTGTCGTTCCCCCGGCAAATCCCGAGGTGATCTTGGTGATGCCCGGTAAATTCTGAAAGACCGCTTCCATGCACCAGAAACAGCCGCCGCCGAAGACAGCTGTGGCGCTGGCAGGAGGGGTGGATGGCGAGGAGGCTGGGCTGGGATCGGCGGCAAGGTTGTGCATCATGGCGGTGAGAAGCAGTGTGAGAACCAAGAGTCTCTTCATCGTGCAGCACTTTCACGCATGCTGGTGGAAATTCCAACGAAAAGGTTGGTGGGGACGCAGCTTTGCTGACCTCGCTCCCGCGAGTGTCACCTTTCAGGCTGTGCCTTGCACAGGCTATCCCGTCCATCACCATGGACACGTATTGTCATTCGAGGCGATGAGTCGAGAACCAACCCGGTGGGAACCGGGGCGGTAGACTACGATGAAATCGTAGCCCGTAGGGAGCCACGGCTTTTCGGGAGAAAAGTGGCTTCAATTCTGAGGATCAGAAGATCGAGGATGCCTAGTCGGGGACGACCGGCAGACAAAAGGTTCTTCGCTTGCATGCTGGGGAAGATCGAAGGGCAACAAGCCTCCCAACAAGAGGTTAGGAAAAATCGGGCAAAAGCCCCCTTCTACCCTATCACTGGAACTTATTCACACGACGGACTGCTCTGCACGGCGTTGTCACCGCCCGGCCTTAAGGGGAAAAAGGCCTTTTTCAGACGCAATCACCCCTGAAGGCCCATAAACACTGGTGTTCCACGCTCTAAGGCTCTGGATTTTCTCTGCTAAAAGAGTCAGCTCGGGATGGCATCCGGGCTGTTCCACGAGGAATCTCGCGCTCGCCAATCACAATTGCGCACAAGTTATTCACAGATGACACCCATCGTAACTGGGATGTCCATCGAGCCTCTGGTTTCGGGATGGAGACCAATCCAAAATCACGTGTTTTTTAAGGACCCGCTTCCCTAGATCCTAGCCGAGTTTGAGCGTTCGTTCAGGCTGCTGCAGACCGGGCAGCGGAGCAACGTTTCGCTTGAGGTATCCGTATACCGCGACCCGCAGATCCGGCAAAAGATTCTATCCCGCTTGATGGCGTTAGCGTGCCTTTTTTGAAGTATTTCATAGCCGATCCAAAGGATCAAAATCCCGGCAAGAAAAACTGCCAGATAGAGACAGACAAACCAGGAGAGCGTGATGGGAATCATGGATTGGAGGTCTTTTGATCTGAGGGTGGAGGGGAACCCCAGAGCAGGAGCACGCGGCCCCAGGAATCCTTGTCAGCGGGCTGAAAGCGTTGGGCATGAATCCAGACACTGCCCGCCTCGTCACTCTCGGGATCCCCCGAGGAGTCGAGAAGGACGCAATGCATGGGGAGTCCCTCGGGACTCACACCTACCTCGTAAAGAGCTGGCTGAAGCGCGGCATTCCCGGCGGGGGAAGGCGGCATCGTGGTCTTCTGCAAAGGCCTCGCAGCCAGATCATCCTTCCAACGAACCAACGTGGGAGGCAAGGGCTGCGATGGTTGGGAAGCAGTCTCGATCACCCGGCCTGTTTTTTTGCGCAACAGGTTGGCCATCTCTGGCAGAGCAGGTGGTTCCATCGGGAGGAGAGTCTCGACTGGGAGAGGACGCAATGGGGGCGGCGGCTCCTCATAGCTCGGCCTGTATTTCAGGGGAGGGGGTGAGGGAATCGCGTCGCGCGTATCGTACTGGGGGGAAAAAATGGCGGGGTCATTCGCGGCAAGCCAGGGAGCAAGTTTGCGGGCAGTGGCGGAATCAGGGGGGATGAAATAGATCTGGGGCGAATCAGGCTGACTCTCCGAGGGCGTCTTGTAGCTGATCGAGAAAAGACCGATCGTGATCGCCTGGATGATCCCAGCAACAAGGATAAAGCCGGGAAGGGCCAGGCGGGGAGCCTGGCGGATGGGCCACTCAAAGAGCAGATGCGCCAGATTGCCCAGCTCCTTCAAATCCTTGGGAAGATGGTGATGCTCCTGCTCCCCATTCACCGGATGAAGCGGGGTCATGACGAGGGTCCCGTGCCAGTGGCAAGAACAACGGTGAACCCGCAGTGCACGCCGATGGTCATGATTCTGACGAGCAGGTCGTAGGGGGCGAGTCGGTCGGCCTTGATGATCAGGCTGCCCGTCGCATGTGTCTTGCGAAGCGCCTCCTCCAACTCAGCCGTGGTCACCACCGAATTGTCGTAATAGATCTGCGGCAGTGGCGCCCCGGTCACACTCACCACCTGGGGATCATGTTGCGGCAAGAGCATGAAGGGGGAATCAGGAGCCTTCAGCGCGACTCCAGGCTGGAGCACGAAATACCCTCCGAGCAGGAGATAGAAAACGAGGCTCAGCAACACCGCCAGGATGGGCGCCATCAGCAAGAAGGGCGCACCGGCACAGTTGCAGCGGGGAAGTCTCATGCCGTCGTTTCAGCAAGCTTCTTTCCGTCTCGAATGGCGCGGTCGGTCAGCAGATTGACGACCTCGATCCCACCCCGTTCCATGTCGTGAATAATGTCGTTCACGCGCGACGTGAGATAGCTGTGGCCCAGGAATGCGGGAATGGCTACCGCGATACCGGCGGCGGCATTGAGCAGGCTCTCGTACACGCTGCTGGAGAGTTCCGCCGTCGTGGCAAATCCGCCATGAGCGGACAGGATCAGAAAGGCGTCGAGCAATCCGAGTACCGTCCCCAGAAGTCCGACCAGCGGCGCAACATAGGCCAGTGAGGCGAGAATCGGGAGATTGCGTTCCAACTTCGGTATTTCGAGCAGGGCCGCATCGGTCGTGATCGACTGGAGAACGGCACGCTCCTCCTGCGGACGCATGAGGGCCGCCTGCAGGATCCGCGCAACAGGGCCATGGGAGGCTGAACATTCACCGAGGGCCTCCTCGATACGATTGTTGCGAATCAGCAGGGAAATGCCGCCAAGCAGTTCGCCGACACGAATCGAGGCCTTGTGGAGATAGAGCAACCGCTCCAAAAAGACACCCAGCGCCACCACGCTGCAGAGGAGAATAATCCACATGAGCGGACCACCTTTTTGTAAAATCTCAAGCATTGGGAAATTCTAAGGAGGGATAGTGCTTGCAGTCGAGAGTCGAGAGCTGAGGGGCTATCGCTGCAATTGTGCTTTTACTGGCCCTCAACTTCCCTGCCTCTCAGATAGGCAGGCTCTGCTGGGTGGCGGAGCCTTCCGGCAAGGCCGTGGCCGTGGCAAGATGGCCGAGCATTTCCTGCAATCGCTCGCGCACTCCAGGGACAAAACCACGATCGGCATGGAGCACCAGCAGGCACAGCTCCTCTTGGTAGAGAAAACTCAGCACCCCCTGTTCCGCATGAAGCGTGATGGCCGGAACCGCCCCGATACCCATCTGGGAGGAGGATTCACGAAGCTGCGAGAGCATCGCAGCTGCCTGGCTGCTGAGCGTCTGAAGATCGATTCCTGCCGGGGTGTTGGACACGCAGACCACCTGATCGCCATGCGCCAAGACACAGGCGCGCAGTCCGGGCAACTGTCCGGCCATAGCAACGATCCGCTCCAAGGTGAGCTTTTCATCCGTCATGAATAGCGCCTGCAAGGCGGTGGGATCGGCCACTTGATCACTTGGATCCAGCTTCCAGAGTCGCTCCAGCGGTACCGTAATTTCTTTCTCAACCGAATTCGGTTTTGGAGGTTCTGGCTGCGGCAGTTTGATTTCCACCACCGGGGGGATCACTTCCGTCGTCACCACACTTGAAGCGGGCACCGATTCGGGCGCGACTTCCGGGATGGCAACCACCGGCTCCCGCCGTCTGAAAATCGGGAGCGAGGCAAAAAAACCACGCCGCTTCTCTTCCACCACATGCACAGGTTCCGTGAGGGGATTTACTATCTCTGCGGAGATCTCCCGTGCCGCTTCCATTTTCTCGTCAGCAATCACTACAGCTTGCGGAGCTTCAGTAGCAACAGCCGCCGATGCCGATTCCTCGGCAGGTTGATCACCGGTCGGCTCGCCGCTGGTTTCCACAACTTGTTGTTCCGGCTCGGGCGGCAGTTCCTCGCGGCGGGTGATTAACTGAAAATGGAGCGCGAGCCATCCTGAGGGCAATGGCAGAAGCTGCTCCCGATCGACTCCCTCCGGGATGCTCACCAGATCAGGCAAGAGTTCCTGCAACAGACCAAGGCGCAGCCGCGGGGTATTGCCCTGAAAGATTTTGTGGCTCGGCAACTCGATCCTGTGATCGGGCGAAGCCTCCCTCGCCCAGCAGCGATATTCGGCGGGCAGTCGCGCCAGGAAATCGGCCGCCGGAACGGAAAGGCGTTCCGGGGCTTCTTCAAAATATCGATAGCGCGGTTGCGCACTGGCTGGGCTGGCAGGAATGTCCACGTCCCCATACTTCCGAATCATCCCGTCAATCGCAATCGAGAATCATTATTACTAATGCCCAGGAAGGCATGTCGCGATTCTTCTTGCGCGATCCCCCCCGTCGCTTCGATATGATAATGATGCAGTTGAATCTCAAATATGACGACCGTGGGCTCATTCCCGCCATTGTGCAGGAGAGTGCCGAAGCTGGTGGACGTGTGCTGATGATGGCCTGGATGAACGAGGACTCCCTCCGCCACTCCGTGGAATCCGGCTACATGCACTACTGGAGCCGCTCACGCAAAAAACTCTGGAAGAAGGGCGAATCGAGCGGCCACTCCCAGAAGATCCTCCGCTGGTTTGTGGATTGCGACCGTGACACCCTGCTCTTTGAAGTGGAGCAGCATGGCGGTGCCTGCCACACCGGATTTGCGAGTTGCTTCTACACCGAGCTGGACAAGGAGGGGAACGACCTGCCTCCGCAGGAAGAGCCACTCTTCAATCCCGACAGCGTTTACAAGGCCTAAGGCATCGCCCCTAAAGCATCGCTGATTTAATCCCAAGGAACCGCACGGAGCCTCGACGATGATCCAGTACCAACGCCTCCTCCGGCTTGTTCTCGACCACGGGACACCCAAGGAGGATCGCACCGGTACGGGAACCCTCTCGGTCTTCGGCGCCCAGGAGCGCTTTGACCTGACCGGAAGCTTCCCGCTACTCACGACGAAAAAACTGCATCTCCGTTCCATCATCCACGAGCTGCTCTGGTTCCTGAAAGGCGACACCAATGTCGGTTATCTCCACGAGCACAACGTCACCATCTGGGATGAATGGGCCGATGCGAACGGTGATCTCGGCCCCGTCTATGGAGCGCAGTGGCGCAGTTGGCCCAAGCCGGAGCGTGCCGGAGGCGGTAGCGTCGATCAGATCGCCCGCCTAATCACCGATCTAAAGAAGAATCCCGATAGCCGCCGCCACATCGTCAGCGCTTGGAATCCCGGCGAGCTCGACAAGATGGCCCTGGCTCCCTGCCACGCGCTCTTCCAGTTCTATGTGGCCGATGGTGAACTCAGCTGTCAGCTCTACCAGCGGAGCGCCGACCTCTTCCTTGGTGTCCCGTTCAACATCGCCTCCTACGCCCTGCTCACCCTCATGGTGGCACAGGTCTGCGGACTTAAGCCCAAGGAATTCATCCACACCTTCGGCGATCTCCATCTCTACACCAACCATCTGGATCAGGCCCGCCTGCAACTCACGCGCGATACCCGTCCGTTGCCGAAGATGCTCCTCAACCCCTCGGTGAACACCTTGGAGGATTTCCGCTTCGAGGATTTCACGCTCGAAGGATACGATCCGCATCCCGCGATCAAAGCCCCGATTGCTGTTTAGCATGAGTTTTATCGCACGGAGAATGAACCAGGAACTCAGGAAACAAGCCGATCGGAATCGGCGCGTAAGACTACGACGGAGTCGTAGCCCGAAGGGAGGCACCGCTTTGCGGGAGCAAAGTACCGTCAACTCAGGAAAAAGAGGGGGGATTATCTCGCGCAGAGATGCGGAGGCGCTGAGGTATAAAATTTATTCATCCATTCTTCACTCCCTCTCTGCGTCTCCGCGTCTCTGCGGGAAAAATTCTTTTGCCCGATGAAAGCGATTGTGGCCATGGCGGAAAATCGGGTCATTGGGAAGGCCGGGACAATCCCGTGGCATCTGCCCGAGGATTTTAAATTCTTCAAGGGGACCACGATGGGCCACGCCATCGTCATGGGGCGCAAGACCTTTGAATCCATCGGCAAGCCTCTCCCCGGGCGGCAGAATATCGTTCTCTCCCGGACCATGCCAGAGACTCAGGGTGTCACCATTGTCCGTTCACCGGAGGAACTCTGCGAGCCAACTGACGGGCGCGATCTCTTTGTCATCGGTGGCGAGGAAATCTATCGTCTCCTCCTTCCCCGAGTGCAGGAGATCTATGTTACCAAAGTCCCCCGGACGGTCGAAGGGGACACCCATTTTCTGAAGTTCGAAGATGCCTTTGACTCAGGCACATTAGTCTTGGCGACCCCCGATTTCACGACTTGGCGGTATCGACGGATGGCCAACGGATTCTAAAACACTGTTAGAGGGATATGGAAAATCAGGGTGAAATCTGAATGCGATAGTACCAGCTTTGTCCGGTCGCATTAGAGTCGGTGAAGGTTAACACGGTGGGTGTCCCGTTGGATTGAGTGATTCCCGCTTGGGGCAAGCCCACATTTTGCCAGAGCGTTGGGCTGCCCAGCGCGCTGCTCCGCTGGAGCTGATAATTATGCCCCGAATAAGAATTAATGGTCATGGTAAAGGCATTCCCGTTCTTCGAAAAGTCCTGCAGTTTCACCGCACTGGAATCGATGACGATGCCGTTGTTGGAGAAGTTTGCGGGCAATCCGCCGGCCCCGGTCAATAAATCGAGCACACCATTGTTGATGAAGCTTCCCGTGGCATTGAGTGTGGTTCCTCCCGTGAGTCGCATGGTGCCGTTGTTGACGACGTCACCCGTGATCGAGAGGGTGCCGCCGGAGCTGCACAGCACAGTTCCATCGTTCTCCAGGCTAGTCGCGATGGTGCCCGCACCTGTGAGGCTAGCGCCCACATCGACGGTGACGCTATCCCCGCTGAGATTTCCCCCGGCCAGATTGAGCGTTGCGCCGCTTTGGATATCGACGATATCGCCGCTGGCGACAGTGCCCGCGACGCTCAATGTGCCGGCCTCGACGATCATCGTGCCGTTGAAGTTACAAGTCCCGCTCAAGGTCCAGTTGCCGGTGCCGTATTTGATGAAGGAAGTCGATGTGTACGACGCTTGGTCGGCGATGGTGCCGGCAAAGGTCGCATCGGTGTTCAAGGTGCCGACGCCCCACGTAAACGGGCGCCCACCGGAACTGGTGGGCCCGCCGGTGAGCCATGACGCGCTGGTGCCGGAAAGTGCGCCCACATCGACCTCGGTGCCGCCATCATAAATGGTGCCGGAAAACAACATGGTTACATTGTCGCCAAGATTGACCGTCGCCTGTGGCAGCCCGGGGTTCGCGTAGCTGGTCGCCAGCATTAATGATCCGCTGCCGGGTGTCGTGACATTCAGCGTCCCGGTGAATCCCGACCAATCGCCTGCGATTCCATCGCGGATGAAGGGAATGCTCAGGTTCAAGGTGCCGCCTCCCGTCAATGTCCCATAGATGCCTGGATAAGGCGCACCAGCAGGCATGCGTGGCGTGATGTTGAGCGTGCCAGTTGCTCCGGTAGGAACAATCAGGTTATTGGTAAAGGCCCAGTAAGCAGTCGCATTATCATTCGGATAGCCCGCCAGCGTCAGCGTGCCTCCATTAAAGGTGATGGCACCCGTCCCGAGGCCGTCTTGATTGGCGACGGAATTGGTGAGCACGATCGTTCCCCCGTTGATGGTCGTTCCACCGCTGAAGCTGCTGGCAGCAATGCCTGTCAACGTCATCGTTCCACTCCCGGTGGCATTTTGGGAGAGAGCCACATTCGTCCCGCTGATGGCCGTGATGGTGGTTCCTGTCACGATTCCCGTGCCCGAAACGGTCATCCCGATGCCCAGACCCGTGGCATCGCTCACGGTCACCGTTGATGAGCCGCTGACAGTCGTCGAACTCACACTCGTTGATGAGGGTGTGAGGGTGAGCGTGCCAGCGCCACTTTTCACCAAAGTCTGGTTACCAGCAAGCACGCCCGGCCCACTGAAGTTGTAGCTGGTGGAATTGTTGGAAACGATGGTTGTGCTAGGAGCGAGTGTGCCGATGAGCATGACCGTACCTGCGTTCGAGGAATCATTAAAGGTGACCGCATCAAAGTTATAAAACCTATTGTCTGCCGATGTCCCACCCGACCAGTTCACTGTATTTTTCAAATCCCAGGTATTGCTATTGCTGCCGCCGGTCCAGAGGAGCTGGCCAGCCGTTCCAGTGACCGAAAGCTGCACATACCCACCGGCCGTTCCGGAGGATGAGCTATTGAGCGAGATGTTCTGCCGGGAATCGTTGGTTAGGATGTTGGCGAGCTTCAAGGTGGCGCCGTTCAAAGTGAGCGGAATCGCCGGTGCGCAATTGATCAGTTTGTAATTTCCCGCGCCAAGTACGTGATCGACCAGATTGATCTGAAAGGTCGTGGTGCCCGTGAGGGTGCCCGAACCGCCAGTGACGGCAATGCTATCGTTCGTTCCACTTGCCGAGCTTGTGAGATCCAAGAGAAAGGTGGTTGCAGTAGCTGCAAGGCCCCCTGCCGCAGTCATAACCGCTCCGGCGCCGGCCGTTGTCCCCGGAGAAACCGTGCTGTTCGATTGGGCGGTGATCGCTCCTGAGAATGTGCCGGAGCCAGAGAGTTGTCCGCCAGACTGGACCGTCGAAGTCCCCGCAGTGGAGCCGATCACAACAAGCTGCGCACCGTTGGTCACGGTGGCCGCCGTGTTTCCCAGAGCACCGGTCACCAGCAAGGTACCGGAGCTCACGGTGGTCGCTCCCGTGTAGGATGAGATTCCACTTAAGGTGAGCGTCCCCGTGCCGGTCTTGGTGATGGAGAGCGTATGGGACCCATTAACAATGGCTCCCGCGAAGGTGCTGTTGAGGTTCAAAGAACCGATGCTGTAAATATCTGTTCCTGATCCGTTATCACTCCCTTGCAGCGATGCGCTGGCACCACCCGAGATCGATCCAAAGGTATAGGTTGCTCCCGTACTGTTATGATTTTTGATGATTGCGGATCCGACACTCAGTTGAATGCCCCCGAGATTGGCGGTGGTACTGGAATAGATGCGCAGGGTGCCCTGGGCCATACTCACCGTTCCTCTGAAGCCTGAGCAGTCGTTTTGCAGCGTGAAGATCGTGTTCACACCGGTATTCAATGTTAATGCTACATTGCTTCCCAGAATGCTGGAATAGAGGTAATTGGCGCCACTGCTGGTTGCCGTAAGCGTGCTGGAGCCAAAGATTGTCAGGGCATTGCCCAAGGCTCCTCCACTCGGGTAAATGATCGTCGAGCCGTTGAGCGTGATGCTTCCCGTACCAAAAGCGGTATAATTTCCCAAGACAACCGTACTGTTGTTGATGGTTGTTCCACCCGAATAAGAATCGGCGGTGCTCAGCGTCAAGGTGCCGGTTCCTGTCTTAATCAGATTTCCCGTGCCGCTGATCGTACCGGAACCGCCTATCGTGTAGTTCTGATTGTTGTTGTTGATGAAAATCGACGCCGGCGACACGGTCGCTCCAACGGTGACCGACGGATTGGAACTGGTATCGTCGAAGGTGACCGGATCGCCCACGGTGAAGCCGATGCTTCCGATGGAGGCCTGCCAGACGGTGTTTGAACTGACGTTGTTCCAGACATTCGTCCCGCTGGAGGAAGTGCCCCCCTGCCACAGCACTGGCACCGGAGGAGGAGGGGGAGAATCGGGAGAGACTAAAACGGACACAGTATTGGTATAACTGCCCCCCAAAGCCGTGGCGGTGAAGCTGAAGTTGGCCATCCCTTTGAATGTCGAGCTGGAAGGAACGAAATGCGCCGTATGCCCATCACCATTCAGTGTAGTTGTGCCGTTCGATCCGCTCGTGACCGTATAGGTGACGCCGGTGAATCCCGGTAGATACCGGGCAAGGTCGATATCCTTTGGCATATTCACCTGCGCCCATTGGTGCGGGCCAGCCAGCCAGTGGAAATACTGCTCAAGGTTGGGATATCCATCATTGAGGGCCCCGTTGGTGCCAGTCGCAGCAAGGTTAGTGCCAAAGGCATCCTCCCA
>Ga0302198_10003933_pt1 | contig 14617 bp, 16 predicted proteins | sample II_Bog_N2_2_FD_193521 | JGI IMG/M metagenome (GOLD analysis project Ga0302198, IMG submission 193521) | Peat permafrost microbial communities from Stordalen Mire near Abisko, Sweden - II_Bog_N2_2 | ecosystem: Environmental > Terrestrial > Soil > Wetlands > Peat | place: Sweden: Abisko... | reverse complement strand
ACCACTTGCTCCATCTGGTCCAGAAAAAGCTCCCGCTTGCCCTTGCGACCAAACTTCTCAAAACTCGCCTGTGACGCCAGTGTTTGTTGCCGCATCGCCCTCACCCTCTACTTATCATTTTATCCAAGCAGAACGCACGGTTGGGACTTGTGCAGAGTCTCCTTAGACGATGAAGAGGCGCACGCCGCGTGCCGCAAGGGCGGGAAAGCTATCACACCATTTGGGCCGGTTCAATAGCGGCGCCATCTTGCTGAAGTGACAAAGGAACTTGCATTGCGATGCAGCCAAAGGAGAGAATGGCTGGCGAAAGGCAGGCATTGCATGAGAGTACTTGGAACCTCTAGGGTTGCATCTGCTTTGCTGCTGGGAATCCTGGTGGGTACGGTCCTTGCCCAGGCTCCCTCCGAGCGCAAGACCACCCCCGGTCCTGGCCCCGGCGGGGTGCAGCAGGTCACCTTCCTTGCCCACCGGCTCGGTACCGACCACGCCGAGGGCATCACCGCCCTGGACATGAACGGCGACGGGCTGCCCGACCTTCTCAGCGGAGCGTACTGGTATGAAAACCCCGGCCCGCAGGGCGGGGAATGGAAGCGCCATCAGTACCGCACTCAAGGCACATTGAACGAGTTTGCCTCGGATTGCGGCGAGTGGACCGTGGATGTGAACCACGACGGCGCACCCGACGTGGTCACCGCCGGCTGGATGCTCAACGGCCTCTGGTGGTACGAAAACCCCAAAAAGCTGGGTGCGGAGTGGAAGCGCCATTTCATTGCCGACAGTTATGACACCGAGGGCGGCTGGATGGCCGACATCAACGGCGATGGCAAGCCGGACATCATTCTGGCCCATTACAACCACTCCGGCATCCTGTGGGTGGACTTCTCCGGCCCCCAGCCCAAAGTGCATCACGTGGGCGGCCGCGAGCAGGATGGCCACGGCATCGGCGTGGCCGACATCGACGGCGACGGCAAGGCGGATATTCTCACCCCTACCGGCTGGTTTCGCCAGATTGACGCCGATAAGGACCAGTGGGAGTGGCATCCGGACTGGAATCTGGACGACGCCGGCTTCCCCATCCTCGGCTACGACGTGAACAACGACGGCAAGATGGATATCATCTACGGCCAGGGCCACAGCTACGGTCTTTACTGGCTGGAGCAGAAAGTTGACCCGCAGGGCCACCGGCAATGGATCAAGCACGCCATCGACGAGTCCTTCTCCCAGGTGCACGCTCTCAAGCTGGTTGACCTGGACGGCGACGGCGAGCCGGAACTGCTGGCCGGCAAACGCTACCGCGGCCACTCCGGTCACGACCCCGGCTCCTACGATCCGCTGGTCGTCTATTACTACAAGATCAACCGCAAGACCGGCGAGTTTACCCGCTATCCGATCTCGGTGAACGGCACCGCCGGGGCGGGAACGCAGTTTGTCGCGGAGGATCTGGACGGGGACGGCGACATCGACATCGCCACCGCCGGAAAGACGGGTGTGCACTTCTTTGAGAATCTCAAGATCGATCGCGTCCCCAAAGAGCAGCGCGAAAAGGAGATTCTGCTGGACAAGGATTGGCCCTTTCCCGGTGAAGGCCCGGTTGTGACCCAGGAAGAAGAACCCAAGTAGCCAGGTGTCGGGCGCCCCAGGTTCGGTGCGGATGCATCGCGCCTGACCTGGGTTGTTTGGCTACAGTTTTTCCGGCGTTCGCCAAGGGGCATGGCAGGGACGATCGACTTTACATCTGGTTCCGTTTGCTGGGCGTGTCCTCGGGGAGGTCGACGGGGCCAACCATCTTGAACGAGTTGAGGAACCGCGTCACGTCCTGGTCGCGGCGGGCATTCACTGAGGGAAAGGTTGCGCTGAGCATGTAGAGCCGTTTGCCGGCACAGATCAGCCGGACGTTCATGATGCCGCCGCCCACGTTGCGGCCCACGAAATCCCGCGAAGGAAAGCCCCCGGTGTTGGTCCGGGATTCGCTGATCAAGTTGGTTTGGGTACGGGCCAGGGCGTCATCCCGGGCCATGTCCAGCACCCGGTTCGAGACCTGCCCGTTGACGCGCACTACGGGTGGGTTATCTGCCCAAGCCAGGGAATACTGAATCTCGGCGCTGGGGTTGGAGAAGATCATGTCCACCTGTTCCGCCCCGCCGCGCTCGTTGTAGGCCGGAATCTGGATCTCCTTCACATCGCTGGGCATCTCAACCGTGAATCCGTCCCCGGAGCGGTCCACGGCCTGCCACTTGATGATCGGCGGGCGGGCGTCGGATGCGGCCAGGTCGGCGCTGGGAACATCGCCGGTGGTGAAGCTGTGCGGCCCCACAAGTCCAAGCTCCTGACGATGCAGGTAGACGTAGACAATGACCAGGATCAGTCCGGCCAGGACGATGTAGTGCCACCGTTTCACATTGTTGAGAGTGACAACTCTGCCCGGTTTATGCAACTTGATTATTGGCATTAGCTCTACAGGGAGTGCCCCATCGGTAACACTGGCCGGGGCCTCAAACCGAACCTCCGCGGCGAGGTCAACCAGTTGCGGCTTCTTCGACGCAACCTTTTTGGTCTTCGCGCATCCAACCATACAACAAGCAGAGGCTTCCCCGAAGTACGTCCCTTCCACGAAAGGTATCCATTCCTTTTTGAAGGTCCAGTACGGACCTCTTCCCTCATCCCCCCTTGGTCCCCCTCCTCAAATGCCTCTCAAGCGGGCCTGCCGGAAGGCAGGCCCACACGCTTTTTGGGACGTAAGCGGTCGCCCATTTTTACAGATAGAATCAATTTGAGATGCCCCCTTCCACTCCCAAGGCTCATCCCGATTCCGACGTTCAGGCCCTCGACGCGCTGCTTGAGCAGGCGGGGCTGGTGCGCAGCTTGCGTGGCAAGGCTGCCGGCGTCACCCGCCGCATGCGTCTGCAGCGCACTTCGCCTGAAGAACTTTCACTGGCAGCGCCTCCTCCTCGCGTAGCCCCCAACGGCGTACAGTGGCTGGCCGTTCCCGGCTGGGACAAGATGAATTGGCTGTGGCACGGCTTCAGCACCCGCCTGGGCGGCCTGAGCCGCGCCTACTGCGCGGACGATGCGCTGGGCGAGCTGAATCTGGGATTCACCGCCGACGACGACCGGGAAACAGTGCTCCGCAACCGTCAGCTCCTCGTTGAGGCGATCACCGGCGATCCGGCCACGCCGCTGGTCACGCTCCGCCAGATCCATTCCACCGCCCTGGTTATCGCCGGCCCAGGCGATGCCGCCCGCTCTCAGCCGAGAAAAGGCGGGGTCCCCAGCGATGGGTCTTTGTCGCTGGGGTGCAAAGGCGACGGCCTGATGACCGACGAGCCCGGCTTGTTATTGGCGATTCAGACCGCCGACTGCATTCCCGTCCTGCTGGCGGACCGCAAGCGCCGTGTGGTGGCCGCCTTCCATGCCGGCTGGCGGGGAACCGTCAAGCGTATTGTGGAGACCGGCGTGGGCCGCATGCGCCTGGAGTTCGGCTGCCGCCCCGAGGACCTGGTGGCCGCCATTGGCCCCGGCATCGGCGCCTGCTGTTACGCCATCGGCGACGAAGTGCTCTCCAGCTTCGAGTCCCAGTTCGTCTACTCTCATGAGCTGTTCCGCGAGGTCTACGACTACGACGCGGTGCACATGAAATACCCCATGCTGTTCCTCACCCAGCGCGCCCCCGGCCACTCGCCCATCGGCCCCAATGTGCACCTCGACCTGGCAGAAGCCAATCGGCGCCAGTTGCTGGACGCGGGCCTCAAGCCCCGCTCCATAAAGGTGGTTGGCGGCTGTACCAGTTGCCAGCGGGAGCTGTTCTTCTCCCATCGCTCTTCCCAGGGCCACGCCGGACGCATGTTGAGCGTCATCGGCATCCACTAGCCCACTTCTCGAAGCTGAGGGGCTTCAAGTCTGGGTGGGCACGCACCAAACAGAATGGCCGCCCGCTTCGGGAGATTGAAGCCGCGGCGGCCATTTCTTGTTCAGAGAATGTCGCCCTCAGGAGGCGCTGGCAGCCTCGCCAGGGTTGACCAGGTCGCGAAGCTCCTTGGAGGGTTTGAAGTAGGGTACCCGCTTGGCCGGAACGTCCACCCGTTCCCCGGTCTTGGGGTTGCGCCCGATGCGTGGATTCCTCTGCCGGATGCGGAAGGACCCGAAACCGCGAATCTCAATCTTGTCCCCGCTTTGCAGTGCCCCAATCACGGATCCAAAGATGGTCTCCACGATAACCTCGCCGTCGCGGCGCGTCATGTCGCCCAAGCGGGTCACCTTTTCCACCAGGTCTGCCTTCGTCATGTCCTTTTCGCCTCCGCTCACAGCATAACCGGATTCCTCCCCGGATTGGGTGAAAAAAGAAACCTCGCTTGTGGGAATTAACCCTTTACGCACCGCCAGCTTGCCGGAAAAACGCGTGCATCCCCAAGGAAGAAGATTCCGACTGCCCTTTGCGGTATCATGTGCTGAGTCTTTCCCTGGAATCCAAGCACGGAAGCAACCGTAGCCCCATCCAGGCGGTGGTCGTTGGCGTGACGCAGTTTCCGAAATACAGTATCGTAATCCCGGCCTTCAACGAGAGCGCCCGCATTCCCGCCACGCTCAAGTCGGTGGTCTCTTGCATCCGTGCGCACGGCTGGCCGGCCGAGGTCATTGTGGTCAACGACGGCTCACGGGATGCCACCGCCGACATGGTGCGAGCCTTCGCAAAAGATGCCCCTGAGGTCCGCCTGGTTGAGAACCCCGGCAACCGCGGCAAAGGCTACAGCGTGCGCTCCGGCATCCTGCAGGCACTGGGCGAAGTGGTCATGTTCACCGACTCCGACCTTTCGGCGCCCATCGAGGAGGCCGAACGGCTGTTTGCCGCCATCGAGCAAGGCGCGGATATCGCCATCGGCTCCCGCTGGCTTGAGAGCGGCCGCCAGACTCACCGCCAGCCCCTCTACCGCCAGTTCTTCGGCCGCTGCTTCAACGCCGTCACCCGCGCCGTCATGGGCCTGCGCTTTGCCGATACCCAGTGCGGCTTCAAGGCCTTCACGCGCGCCGCCGCCCAGACCGTCTTTCAGCTCCAGACCATCGAGCGCTGGGGGTTTGATCCGGAGATCCTCTTCATTGCCCTCAAACGCGGCTACCACGTCGTCGAGGTGCCGGTCAGTTGGCATCACGACGCGCGCACCCGCATGAGCTACCTCAAGGACGGCATGAAGATGCTGGAAGAGATCGCCGTCATCCGCTGGAACGCCCTGCTGGGCCGTTACGGCAAGCAGGTCGAGCACATACACCGGACTGTCCCGCCCAGGTAGCGGACCTGAACCGCACCCCACACCGAGCTGATCCGCCTCGCTGCCGCGGCGGTTTGCCGCTTGTTCCCTTCGTGAAGGTTGTGGGCATGAACTGGGCGCCTGATGCGATTGGCTATTGCAGTTGCGCCGCTCGCAGAATCGCGTCCACGGCCTGCTCCGGGGCGAGGGCATCCACGGGGATGGAGACGTGGGCCGTGCGGTAGAGCGGCAGACGGCGCTGGTAGCGGCCGGCCAGGTTGGCCTGGTCGGCCAGGATGGGACGGGTACTCTCGGTGCCGCGGCACCGCGTCAGGGTGGTGGCCAGTTCCACTTCCAGATGAACCAGCAGGGTGCCGGGGCTGGCGAGCAGCAGATCGCGGGTGGCGGGGTGCTCGATGGCGCCCCCGCCCAGGGCCAGAACCAGCGCGTCCCGGCCAGAGAGCCGGGCGATGGTTGCGTGCTCGCGCTCGCGGAAATGCGCTTCGCCGTGGCGGGCAAAGACTTCGGCAATGGTGACGCCGGCCTCGGCCTCGATCACGTCATCCACATCCAAGAAGCTCCAGCCCAGGCGGCTCGCTACCAGCGGACCAAGGGTGCTTTTGCCCGAGCCCATGAAGCCGGTGAGGACGATGCGGCGGAGTGGGGCGGCGGGGGCGAGTTTGGGGGCGGACTGTGTCGGAGCGGTCATGTGGACTCAATGGGTTTCGAAGCGGAACCAGGTGTCAGGTTGAATTCGCAGAAAGAGCATATCTCCTTGGGCATATACAGTGCGCGCAGGGGGGTGTTTTGAAAGGGCACGGCTTCAGCCGTGCCGCAAGCCGACTGAAATGAACGCGGGCTTTAGCCCCTGAGGGACGTTTTTCGGAAGATTGGCCCGAGATTTGCCCTTGATCAGCAGCATGGGAAGCCCGTACCCTTCACCCCAAGCCAGCAATTCGATAGGATCAAAAGGCCGCGTTCTCTCTCCAGTATAGGGAAGCGGCGCGGCTGCTAGCCCAGCACCATCACCACGGCCCCGGCGGTGATGAGCAGACCGCCAATCACGACCGGCGCGGCGAGCTTTTCGCCCAGCAGTAGCCAGGCCAGGATCATGACCAGGGGCACGTTCAGCTTGTCCAGTGGTGCCACCCGCGAGGCCGGCCCCAACTGCAACGCGCGAAAATAGCACAGCCAGGACAAGCCGGTTGCCAGCCCGCTGAGGGTGAGAAAGAGCACGGTGCGCCGGTCCAGCGAGCGAATCTCGCCGTGCTTGCCCAGCGCCAGCGCAATGCCCCAGGCAAAGACCAGCACCACGGTGGTGCGCAGCGCCATTGCCAGGTTCGAGTCCACATGCGCCACGCCAACCTTGGCTAGCAGGGCGGTGGCGGCGGCAAAGGCCGCGGACAGCAGTGCCCATCCAATCCAACTCATAAGCAACATGGTACGCGGCCCAGGGCTGCAGCGGTCGTGCTCTACACTGCAACTGATGGAAACAGGAAAAGCCAGCAAGACCGCCCTGCGCGTGGCCATTCGCCGCGCCGCCCACCAGTTGATGGAGAAGCCTCGCGTTCTGGACGATCCCATCGCCGTGCGGCTGGTCGGGCCCGGATACGCCCGGGACATGAAGCGCGCCATGCACGAGGTTGCGCGGGATTTTCGCCTCTTCATGGCGGCGCGCAGCCGCTACGTGGAGGATCGGCTGGCCGATGCCGTCGCCAGCGGGGTCACGCAATATGCGATCCTGGGGGCCGGTTTGGACACCTTTGCCTATCGCAATCCGTTTCCCGCATTGCGGGTCTTCGAGGTGGACTTTCCCGCCACCCAGGAGGGCAAGCGAGCGATGCTGGCCGAGGCCGCTATCGCTTTGCCTGAGAGCCTGACGTTTGTTCCCCTGGATTTTGAGCACCAGGCGCTGGCCGAGGGGCTGGCCGCAGCCGGATTCGATGCTGGTTTGGCGGCATTTTTCGGCTGGCTCGGGGTGGTGCCCTACCTGACGTTAGATGCCTTTCGCGCCACGCTGGGCGTGATTGCGCAACTGCCTGCCGGGAGCGCCGTGGGCTTCGATTATGCCGTTGCGCCGGAGAAGTTGAGCCCGGTCGGCCGCACAGCCTTCGACCGGCTGTCCGGCCGCGTGGCCGCCGCCGGAGAGCCATTCCAGCTTTTCTTCACGCCGGAGGAACTGGCCTCGGAGCTGCGCCGCGCCGGATTTCACCGCTTCGAGCAATTGGATTCAGACCATCTCAACGAACTCTACTTCAAGGGGCGCGCCGATGGCCTCAAACTCTCCCCGGTGAAGCTGGGCATGTTGGTGACAGCCTGGATGTGAGCGCGGCAGACACCCGTGCCTGCGCGATAAGATGAGTCATGCGCCTGCCTGCCATTGTGCCGATTCTTTTTGCTTTCGTGGGCCTGTCCGGATGCGGGTATCACACCCTGGGCGCTGCCACCCATCTGCCGCCTGACGTGCATACGCTTTCTGTGCCGGTCTTTGCCGTGCATACGGAGACGTATCACTCTGAAGTGGCGATGACCAACGCGGTGATCCGCGAGTTCGCCACCCGCACCCGCTTCCGCGTTACTCCCGATGTGAATCCGGACGCCGACGCGGTGCTTCACGGGGCCATTCTCAAGGAAACCGTAGCCCCGCTGACCTACAACTCCTCCACCCAGGAGTCGTCCAGCTTCCTCATCACCATGGTGGTTTCCGTCACCCTCAACGGGCGGGACGGCAAGGTGCTCTACCAGAACAACAACTACGTCTTCCGCCAGCAGTACCAGTCCACCACCGACCTGCCCACCTTTTTGCAGGAGAACCCGGCGGCCGTTCAGCGGCTCTCGCGCGACTTTGCCCGCGCGCTGGTGGCCGATGTGCTGGAAGGATTCTGACTGCCGCGTTTTGAGCAAATTTGGAATTGGGGTTGGTTTGGCACCGCCGGGAAGGGTATTCTGAAGCCGCATGATCGACGCACCCAATAGACAGTTCTCCGCCCGCCCTTCGCAACCGGCGCGCGGGATGGGGCGCATTCATTGCGGCAGCAGCAGGAGAGCCGCTTGACGGCCGGCGCGCGCTGGGGCGCGGGATTCTCCGCCGTGAGCCGCTTTGTAGCGGAGATCCAGGCCGCCGCCGCTGGCTCCGGGGCGCTGCGGCCCGGCTATGTGCTGGCCGGGGACGAAGTTTTCCTGCTGGATCGCTGTCGCGCCGCCGTGCTGAAGGCTTTTGTACCCCCTGAGCTGAAGGATTTCTGCCTCTCCGACATGGATCTGGCCGGGACCTCCATCTTCGAGGTGCTCGATCGGGCGCAGACCCCCTCGCTGATGGCCCCGTTTCAGGTGATTTTTGTCCGCAACGTGCGCCAACTCTACACGCGCGGCGCCAAGAAGGATGAGTTTGCTGCGCTCAGCCGCTATTTCCGCTCCCCCAACCCGCAGGCGCTGCTGATTTTTGTGGCCGACTTTCTGCGCATCCCCACCGACATCCGGCGCATGGAGATGGACGACAAGAACCGCTTCGAGCGCCTCAAGGAAACCCTGGGCGAGCATTGCCCCATGGTCGAACTGGCGCGGGTGAACGAAGACGACGCCATGCGCTGGATTGTGGCCACCGCCCAGGAAGCTGGCACCCGCGTGGAACCCGACGCGGCCCGCGAACTGGTGGACGCGCTGGGCGCCGACATGATGCTCATCTCCTCGGAACTGGAGAAGCTGCTGCTTTATACCCTGGGTCGCACCGGGTCCCCCGCGGACGCGTCTTCGTCCCTGGGGTTGAGGGGCCGCATCACCCTGGGCGACGTGGAAACCATGGTTCTGGGGGCCAAGCAACGCTCTCTTTATGAGCTGACCGACGCCATCAGCGCCCGCGACCGGGCGCGCGCACTGGCTCTGCTCCACGGCCTGCTCAACAGCTCCGACGCCGGCGAGGACGCGGCCATCGGCCACCTCTACATGCTGGCTCGCACCTTTCGCCAGATGCTGGTCATCCTGGAGAAGAACGTACGCGACTCGCGCGCCATCTGGCAGGCGCTGTGGCAGGGCTTCCGCATGCCGCCGTTCGCTGCCGACGATCTCATCCGCCAGGCCCGCCGCTACAAGAGCCGCCGCGATCTGACCAGGGCGCTGCGCCTGATTGCACGGGCCGACCTGGAGCTGCGCTCCTCGCCGCCGGACAAGCGTCTGGTGCTGGAGCGGCTGGTCTACGATCTGGCCTCGGAGCCGAAGCCGGCGCCCCCTGCATGGGCCGCTATTCAGCTCTCGCTTGAAGGCTAGAACAGAGCGCGCTCCCGCTGCCAGCGAGCGCGCTTCTTAATTCCGCTTCAGCACACACCGTGATCGTTCAGCCAGGGACCGTACTCCTTGTCCGTGGTCTGGATATGGGTGGTGAGCCAGCCAGACAGGAAATCGAGCAAATGGTGGCTGAGCGTGATGTCGCCCTTCTCGAAGCGGACGACATACTCTCCCACCTGTTTGGTCAACTCGCGGTGCTTGACGCGGTGCATGGCCAGTCCGGGGTAGTTGGCGGCCTCCATCAGCGCTTCTTCCGCAGAGAAATGGTCGACGGTATAGCTCACCAGCCTTTGCAGCAAGGGGCCGGTTATGGTCCGCGCCTGGCCTTTCATCATGGCGGCGTGCAGGTCGTTCAACGTCTCGCACAAAACGACGTGCTGATCGTCGATGCTCTTGACTCCCACGGAAAACTGATCGGTCCAGACTACAAGTGCCATTTGATTTCTCCTGCCGGAGCCTGCCGGCGTTGGGGCGAAACAGGAGCAAGAGCCATGGGGCGTGCCTGCCTGCGGGATTTATTCACTCCGATTCCGCTTGTGTGATTGCAATCAGACGAGCAAAGGAGCTAGGCGGAGAGGCCCGGCACGCTATCGCCGGTTTCACTGCTTTTGCGGATGTTCTGTGGCGCAGTGAGTTAGCTGACTCCGTGCTCATTCAGCCACGGGCCATACTCCCTGTCGGTTTGTTGAATGTGGGTGAGGAGCCAGTCGGAAAGAAAGCTGGCCAGATGATGGCTGAGGGTGATATCGCCCTTCTCAAAGCGGGCTACGTACTCCTCTACCTGCTTCGTCAGGTGGATGTGCTTGGCGTGGTGAACCGGCAGTCCCGGATACCCGGTAGACGCCATCAGCGCTTCTTCCGCCGAGAAGTGGCTTCGTGTATAGACCAGCAGGTCGCACAGCAGGCCACCGACCACGGTTCGCGCCTGGCCTTTCAGCATGGCGGCGTGAAGCTCGTTGATGGAGTTGAACAAAACCGTATGTTGGGTATCGATGCTTTTTACCCCGACGGAAAGCTTGTCGGACCAGGTTACGAGGGCCATGCGATTTCTCCTGCCAGCGCTTGCTGGCAAGAGACCTATCGGTAAGAAGATTGTGGAAGTTGAACGAAATCGGAGAGTCGCGTCAATAGACGCCGCGCTCATTCAGCCAGGGGCCATACTCCCGGTCCAGACCCTCGAAATGTTCCATGTACCAATCGCAGAGGAAGCTGAGCAGCGGGCGTACCTGCGAGTCCCCGGCGCGCTGCGCCCGGTGAGCCGATTCCCGAATCTTTACCAGAAGCCGGCGATGTTCGGCGCGGTGTTCTGAAAGGTTGGGAAATCCATGCTGCTCCATCAACTTTTCTTCGCTCCAGAAGTGCATGCCAGTGAAATCCACCAGTTGCTCCAACTGCGCGGTCACCAGTTCCTGGTTGCAGCCGCGGGCAAGCGCCACTTGCAACTCGTTGATTGTGTCCATCAGAATGCCGTGCTGATCGTCCATGGCTCTTACTCCGACGCTACAGGTGTGGTTCCAAGTGAGAAGAGTCACATGAGCCTCCGCTAATTACACCTTCAGGTATCGGCCCCGAGCAACGGCGGGTTCACCCCTAGCCCCGTGGCCCCGGTAACCAAAGTTTGACGCAGAGGCTCGGCTCGGCAGGATACTTGGCCGCAAGACCAATCGGCCCCCCTGCATCGCCAGCCCGCAGTTCCCGTGGATTCTTCAGCTTGGAGGTGCACAATGGAACCGGGCGCCATGATCACCCCGGCCAACTCGATCGCTGCGGTCCTAGCGCTGGCTCCGCTTCTGGTTGCGGCATTCTTTGCCGAGACGGCGGCCGGCCGCGCGTGCTCGCTTCCGCTGTGGCTGCAAATCGCCAGCCCTGCGGCCTTGAGTGTGCCCTATGTGCTGGTGGCGGGCGCCGCCGGGATCTTCCGCTGGGACTGGTTTGCGTTGTATGCGCTGCTTCCGGTGGCGGTGGCAATCCTGCTCATCCAGGCAGACCACGCCGACCCCGGAAGTCCACCCCGGCGACCAGGACCCGTCGCAGGGGACCCCGGAAGCCAGCGCGGCAACTGGCGGGATTTCCTGGTTCTCGCCGTCCTGGGCCTGGCGGTCGATCTGCGCTGGTTTGAGGGCGCCTGGCCGGTCCACCTGGCAATCTTCAACAAAATGCTGCTGCTGGACGCGGGAATCTACGGATTCGTCGCGCTCCGGCAACTACAAGGCACCGGCTTCGATTTGCGCCTGCGTCTCCGTGATGCCGCCATCGGCTTGCGCGAGCTGGCCTGGTACACGCCCATTGCCCTGGCGCTGGGCCTGAGTCTGGGATTTCTGCATTTGCATGCGCGGTGGCCGGGATGGGCGCCGATTGTCGGCGCATGGCTCTTCACCTTCTTCTTTATCGCCGTACCGGAGGAGCTCTTCTTTCGCGGCTGGTTGCAGAATCTCCTCGAGCGGCGCATGGGGCGCTATCCGGCGCTGTTTCTGACGGCAGCTCTGTTCGGCCTGTCTCACTTCAACAAGCGGGCGGTGCATTTCAACTGGCGCTACGTGTTGCTGGCTGCCGTAGCAGGCGTCTTCTATGGCCGCGCCTGGCGGCAGCAGCGCCGGGTGGGGGCATCGGCCATCACTCACGCCTCGGTGGACGCAATCTGGTCCCTATGGCTGCGGTGATGGCGCAGGCCGGTGGGTGTGCGCGTAGGTCAGGTAGCCCAGACCCACACGCATGTTGTGGTCCACCGGTCCGGGAATCGCGATGCCGATGGTGATTCCCAGCAGGGCGTGCGCCATGGCCAGCGGATAGAGGTTCCGGTAGCGAAGAAAGAGCAGGCAGGCAGCCAGGCCCCAGATCAAAGTGATCGGCGTGAGGATGGGGCTGGGCAGATGCGCCGCCGCAAAGATGGTTGCGGCCACGGCCACCGCGTAGCCTGCCTTCTTGAACAGCCGTCTCAGGCGGGAGAGAAAGAAGACCAGAAGCAGGAATTGCTGGACGAAAGCCCAGAGCGCATAGGCGCAGTAGTTTTTGATAAAGCCAATAGGGCCGCCCGGCGGCAGGCGCAATGTATGCAAGTCAACGGCCAGGGTGACGGCAACCGCGGAAACCAGCAATGCCGCGCCCACCACCCAGAGGGAACGAAAAAAGTTGGTCGAGCGCAGCCCCGCCGCCTTCAACCCCTCGAAAGAGGCGCAGGTAATGGCCGCGATGGAAGCGGCCGCGACCCACCACAAGATCTTTTGCCAGGGGCGCGGCGTCCAGACGACCACCAGAATCAGCCCATAGGCAACGGCAAGCTCCGCGAAGTCGTGGCTTCTGCTCCGCGTTGCCGCGGGGGCTCCGCTGCCGGAAATCGAAGCCGCGCTGTTCGTCATGTCACCGATGTTAGTGCAGTTTCACAGAGAGTGCGAGCGCCTGGGCGCCCCACCCGCATCGTTATCCGGGGCAGCTCGACTCGCCGTGGCGAGTTACGGCTGAGATGAACGCCGTGCCTGAAGCCGCACAAAATTTCCGTGCCCCATCCTTTCGCCTTTTTCCTGGCGAAAAGGTGGGAAAACACAAACCCTCACCGGTCCCGTTCCTCCGGAGTGAGCGCAGCGAGTCGAAGGCATCGCGCGCAGAGCAATCGTTTGCGTTTATTCCAGAATGATCGCAGGCTCCGGCTCGTGGCCGCGTGTGGTCAGGGTGATGGCCGCAGCCAGAATCAGCCCGCCGCCCAGCCAGGCATACGGGCCCAGGTGTTCGCCCAGCAACTCGACGCCCAACAGGGAGCCCAGCGCCGGCTCAATGTTCAGGAAGACTCCGGCGCGCGAAGCCGGCACATGGTGGATGCCCCAGTTCCACAGCAAGGTAGTGGTGGCCGTGCATAGCAGGCCGCTGATGGCCAGCGCTACCCAGGCGGTGAGGCTTACCTGCGCAAACGGCGGCTGCTGCACCCTCTGGTGGGTCAGGGGGCTCAGCACCCAGGGACCCAACACCCATACCGCGAGCATCAGGGTTCCCGACAGGATGGTATAGGCTGTCACCACCGGCGGACTGTGGGTCTCCATCAGCTTTTTGCTGAGCAGAATCCAGGCCAGGGCGGTGCACAGCGAGCCCACCACCATGAGGTCGCCCACCAGCGAGGGCTCGCCGTGGCCGGCCGGGCCCCGGCTGCCGCCCAGCACGATCAGCGCCGCGCCCACCGTGGAACCGCACAGCGCCAGCCAGCCGATGCGGTCCAGCCGCTCGCTTGCAAACAGCGCGGCCGCCGCGGCCAGCAGCACCGGCATGGCGCCCACCATCAGCGAGGCGTGGCTCACCGTGGTCAGGGCCAGGCCATGGAATTGAATCAGAAACTGGATGGGCACGCCCAGGGCGGCGCAGAGCAGCAGCGTGCGGATTTCGCCGCCGGTCAGCCGTACCCGGTTGCGCTGGGCCAGCACCACCGGCGCCATGCCCAGGCAGGCAAACAGAAAGCGGTAGAGCACCATGTGCTCCACGCTCATCTCGTTCAGCGCCAGCCGGCCAAAGTAGAAGCCCGTGCCCCACAGGCTGCCGGCCAGTGCGCAGGCTCCGTAGCCCAGCAGCCCCGTGCGCCGTGCTGTCATCGCAATCCTTGCCATCCCTCTTTTACTGTCGCACAGGCCTGACGGGTGCGTATCACTGCCCAAAACGCCGCGCATCGGCGAGAATACAGTTCTGTCTATTCCTGATCTTCTGCGCGATAATCGCTACGGCCTTCTTCGTGGCCACACCGGCGATGGGAGGATGAGAGATGCGAGAGAATCATTTGCCAGTGCGCATAAGAATTACGGCAATGGTGCGTAAGATCGCTTTGATGTCGAGCCAGATGCTCCAATTCTTTGCATAGGTAACATCGAGGGAGTCGCGGTCGGCATGAGATGCGTCCTGATGCACCTGGACCTGCCATAGGCCAATGAGGCCGGGGCGCACGTCAAGGCGGCGCAAGCTCAGTTTGTCATTTTTGACATCGTCGGCAACGAGCGGGCTAGAGCATATCTCTAATAGGTGTACACTGTAATATCTCTGGACTTCGCGGCATTGAGAGATGGCGAAGGCCTATTCGGATGATCTTCGATGCAAGCTGTTAACGGCCTATGATCGCGGGCAGG
>Ga0302198_10003923_pt1 | contig 14636 bp, 14 predicted proteins | sample II_Bog_N2_2_FD_193521 | JGI IMG/M metagenome (GOLD analysis project Ga0302198, IMG submission 193521) | Peat permafrost microbial communities from Stordalen Mire near Abisko, Sweden - II_Bog_N2_2 | ecosystem: Environmental > Terrestrial > Soil > Wetlands > Peat | place: Sweden: Abisko... | reverse complement strand
CGCTTCCTGGAAATGCGCGGTGCCGACGGCGGGCCGTGGCGCCGGCTCTGTGCCCTGCCGGCCTTCTGGGTCGGCCTGCTGTACGACGGCACCGCCCTGGAAGCCGCCTGGGATCTGGTCAAGGATTGGACGGTGGAGGAGCATGACGCTTTGCGCTTCGGTGTTCCCCGCTGCGGCCTGAAGACCGGCTTTCGCAATGGCACCGTGCAGGATCTGGCACTGCGCGCCCTGGAGATTTCCCGCGACGGCCTGAAGCGCCGGGCCCGGCTGGACCGCTTTGGCCGCGACGAGAGCATCTTCCTGGAAACCCTGCAGACCATCGCCCAAAGCGGGATCACCCCCGCCGAGGATATGCTGACCGACTACCAGGGCCGCTGGGGCCATTCGGTGGACCGGTTATTCAAAGATCATTCCTACTAAGGCGCCAGACCATGAGCATCCATTGCGAGAACCTGCAACAGGTCCGCGACAATATCGACCGGCTGGACCGCGAAATCGTCAAGCTGCTGGTGGAACGCCAGGGCTTCGTCGCCCAGGCCGCCGGCTTCAAACCCACCCGTGCCGCCGTGGTGGTGCCGGAACGCATCGAATTCATCGTCGATAAGGTGAAAGCCCTGGGGGCCGAGATCGGCGGCGATGCCGAGCTGCTGGAGCGCATCTATCGCGCCATGATCGACAGCTATATCGCCTTCGAAGACAAGCGCTGGGAATCGCTGCACCGGCTTTAAACAAAACCCAGTAGCGCCGTCCGGACTTGCTCTACCACGACCGGCCAATCGCCCGGCCTTTCCTGACGGAACAGCCGGGCGGTAGGATACCAAGGGCTGTCGTCACGATCGGCCAGCCAGCGCCAGCAGCCGTCGAAGCGCGAGAGTATCCACACCGGCTTGCCCAACGCCCCGGCCAGATGGGCCACCGCCGTATCGACAGTGATCACCAGATCAAGGGCATCGACCAGGGCCGCCGTATCGGCGAAATCCTTGATGCCCTCCATGACCTCGTGCGGACGAAGGGCTTTATCGAGCTTGCGGATCTGCCCCGCCGCAGCACCCTTTTGCAGGCTGACGAAGGTAACGCCCGGCAGCTCCAGCAGCGGCTTCAAGGTTGCCAAAGCCATGCTGCGCCGCCGATCCACCGCCGTCGCCAGGGGATCATGGGGCCGGGGATCGCCCGACCAGACCAGCCCAACCTTCTTGCCCGGCCAAGCCGCCAGCCTCTTGCCCCAGTCCGAGGACGGAACCGAGAGATAAGGCACTGACGCCGGAACATTGCTCACATCCAGCTTGAGAATGCGCGCCACGCTCATCAGCGGCAGATGAACATCGAACTCCGGCAGATTATCGCCGCTCGCCACCACCTGGGCCACGCCGGCAGCCGTCGCCGCCAGCCGCACCAGTGGACGGGGCACTTCGACGATGACTTTGGCGGCGATCTGGGCGCAGAAGCGCAGAAACTGCAGGGAATCGCCGAAGCCCTGTTCGGCATAAAGCAGGATGGTCTTCCCGGCGATATCTTCCCCCGCCCATTCCGGCTGGGTAAAGCTGCGCGGCTGGAGATTGCCGACGCCACCCCTGAGACGCGCCTCCCGCAAGGCCCAGCCTTCGGCCCAATCGCCTTTGCGCAGCAGCACCAGCGACAGATTGAAGGCGGCGCGGGCATTGTCGGGCTGCAAGGCCAGGGAGCGGCGATAGGCGGCTTCTGCCTCCTCGAGCCGGCCCAGCTGATGCAGCAGCATGCCGAGATTGTTCAACAGGCCGGGGTCGTCGGGGCGCAGTTCCAAGGCCCGGCGGGCCGACTGCTCACCCTCTGCCGCCCGGTCCAGTTGCCCCAGCACGATGGCCAGATTGCCATGGGCTTCCGGCAGATCTGGCAAAAGAGCGATGCCTTTGCAAAAAGATGCCTCGGCTGCCTCGGGCTGGGCCAGGGCGGCCTGAGCATTGCCCAGATTGACCCAGGCCGGGCCATAGTCGGGACGCAGCTTGACGGCCTTGAGCCAGGAGCGCGAGGCCGAAAGGCTGTCGCCCGACTGCATCTGAGCCAGACCCAAGGCATACCAAGCTTCGGGCTCGGCGGGAGCCAGCTTCAGAAGTTTGCCATAAAGGGAAATCGCTTCGGCCAGACGTCCGGCCCGATGCCGCTCGACGGCGGCGCTCATCAGCAGCGCAGCCTGCGGACCAGCCCCAGTCACCCTGCTGCTCATCGCGTCTTGTGCTTGGCCTGATACATGGCCTGATCGGCGAATTCCATCAGGGCCTTAATGCTGGGAGCATTGTCGGGATAGACGCCGACGCCGATGCTGGCGCCAACCCGCAGCTCGTGGCCTTCGAACCCGATGGGCTCCAGCAGCGAGGCCTGGATTTTCTCGGCCACCTCTTCGGCCTCGGCAGCGCTTTCCAGCTCTTCCAGCAACACCATGAATTCGTCGCCGCCAACCCGCGAGACGGTGTCGGTGGCCCGCACGGTATTGCCCAAACGATGGGCCAACACGCGCAGCACCAGATCGCCGGCGGCATGGCCATAGGTGTCGTTGATGGGCTTGAATTTATCCAGATCGACGAAGAGCAGCGCCAGCTTCTCGTTATGACGCAGACAGCGCTTATAGGCTTCCTCGACGCGGTCGTCGAACAGGTGGCGGTTGGGCAGGCCGGTCAGGGCGTCGTGATGCGCCATATAGAAAATGCGCTGTTCCTCGGCCCGCTGGGCGGTGACGTCGCGGACGATGCCGGTGAAGGAGCGGCTGTCGCCATGCTGCATCTCGCGGACGTTCAATTCGACCGAAAATTCCTCGCCGCCCTTTTTCTTGCCCATCAGGTTCTTGGCCTCGGCCAATTGGCGAACCCAATCGTTCGACGAACCAATGCCGTCGGCCAGCACGGCGGGGATCAAAGCCCGCAGGGTCTTGCCCTGAACCTCGGCCTTGCTGAAGCCAAAGATGCTTTCGGCGGCCGGGTTGAAGGTCTGGATGATGCCCTTGTCGTCAACGGTGATGATGCCGTCGGCCACGGTGTTGATGATGCCTTCCAGCCGCTGCTCGCGCAGACGCAAGGCCCGGGCCGAACGCAAATGTTCCGAGATGTCGTGACATTCCACCAGACAGAAGCTGCCATCGATACCGCTGACCCACATCTGGGCGTCGATGTCATGCTGGTCCTTATGGATCAGCTTGATGGAGACCGGACCATCTTCCTCGAGGAAGACCTCCAGGCCAAGCTCGGACAGATCGGCATAATCCTTGTGCAACAGATCGAAGAAAGACCGCCCCACCAGCTCGGCCTGATCGCCAAGACCCAGGATCGCAGCCCCGGCGCGATTGATCCACACCACTTCATTGCCGGCGCAGATGGCCAGCAGGGTATGCAAATGATCAAGACTGCGCGCCAAATCCAGCCATGACGGCGGACTGTCCAATTCGGGCGTTGTGAGGGTGGTGCTCGTCACCAAATTCCCCTGGAAGACTGCGGATTTAACGAGAGTGCTGCAGACTGATTTTGGCAATAGCGCTTCTCTTCACCCCCTACAATAGTCATGGATGGCGTTCTTTTCCAAGGAAGAAGCGCCTGTCGTCATCAACCCTTTGCGCAAGCGCCGGTGGCAGGCTATCTTCCCCGCCCTCCCCCTTGCATGGGGGGAATTCGGCTTTAGTGAGGAGCAGCGAAGCCATGACCGTGCATTTCATCGGCGCCGGGCCGGGTGCTCCCGACCTGATCACCGTCCGTGGCCTGAACCTGATCCGCCGCTGCCCGGTGGTGCTTTATGCCGGATCATTGGTGCCCGAGGAGATCGTCGCCGAGGCCCAAGAGGGTGCCCGCGTCATCGACACCGCGCCCCTGGACCTGGACCAGATCGTCGCCGAGATCGTCGCTGCCCATGCCGAGGGCAAGGATGTGGCCCGGGTTCATTCCGGCGATCCCTCGATCTATGGCGCCATCGCCGAGCAGATGCGCCGCCTCGATGCCCTGAAAATTCCCTATGACGTGACCCCGGGCGTGCCGGCCTTTGCCGCCACCGCCGCCGCCCTTTGCACCGAGCTGACCCTGCCCGACATCAGCCAGACGGTGATCATCACCCGCACCGCCGTGCGCTCTTCCTCCATGCCCGAGCATGAAGACCTGGCCACCATCGGCGCCACCCGCGCCACCTTGGCCATTCATCTGTCGGTGAACAACCTCGCCCATGTGGTGAAGGAACTGTCGCCGCTCTATGGCGAGGATTGCCCGGTGGTGGTGGCCTACCGCGTCAGCTGGCCCGATCAGGCCTTCCTGCAGGGCACCCTGGCCGACATCCGCGCCAAGGTGAAGGAAGCCGGCTTCACCCGCACCGCCCTGGTGCTGGTGGGTCGCGTGCTCGACGGTGCCGACTTCACCGACAGCCGACTTTACGCCCCGGACCATACGCATATTTTGCGGCCTTAGGGGGCTCGGCGGAACCCTTGCGGCATGGCGACAGTGACCCGGTGCTTGGCTTTATCCGCCTGCACACCGGTGGCGGCATAAAGCTGCTTGGCGGCTTCGACCATCAGCACACCGGCGAAACCGGGGAACCAGCGGCTGCCGATATTCTCCCAGGCCGGAGCCGAACGCAGGATAATCCGGCGGTTCGAGGGTGGCATGAACAAAGCCGTCCGGCTTTGCAGGGTCATAAACATATTGTCGCGCAAAAGCCGGTTCAGCTGGGTCGGCGTATAGGGCCGTCCCTGGCCAAAGGGCGTGCGGTCAAGCCGGGCCCAGATACCGCGGCGATTGGGGGCGATCACCAGCAGCCGGCCGCCGTCGGTCAACACCCGCCAAATCTCGCGCATCATGCCGCGCACATGGTCGGTCGACTCCAGAGCATGGACCACCACGATCCGATCGAACGATCGGTCGGGAAAGGGTAAGTCGGTTTCCTCGGCCAAAGCCGCCAGTCCGGGGCCTTCCGCCGGCCAGGGCATCACCCCTTGCGACGAGGGCATCACCGCCAGCACTCGCTCGGCTTCTTCACGCAGGCCCCATAGGAAGGGCGTGGCATAGCCGATGCCCAAGACCCTTTGGCCCCGCAAATCAGGCCAGAATTCGCGCAGACGACGACGGATCATCCGCCGGGCCGCCTGGCCCAGGCTGGAGTCATAGAAATCCCGAAGATCGACCACATCGCTCCACATATGACTATCAATGGGACGAGGGCCACCCGGCGGCAAGTGAATTGTGCTAGACTCCCTTTCCGGGAGCAGAACCGCAGCAGCATGGAGAGCCCTATGGCCGCGCTGGACATCGAACAGATTCTGGTCATGAGCGACAATTACATCTATCTGCTCCACGATTCCGAGACAGGCATCACCGCCGCCGTCGATCCCGCCTTGTCCGAGCCGGTGCTGGGCTGGATCGAGGCCATGGGCTGGAGCCTGAATTACATCCTGGTCACCCATCACCACGACGACCATATCGGTGGCAATCTGGCCCTGAAACGGGCCACCGGCTGCAAAATCGCCGGCTCCCGCGCCGATGCCGAGCGGATTCCCGGGCTTGATATCCCGCTGACAGATGGCGATATCTTCACTTTGGGCAATTCCAGCGCCAAGGTGATCTCCACCCCCGGCCATACCCGCGCCCATCTGTCCTATTGGTTCGAGGAGAGCAAAGCCCTGTTCTGTGGCGACACCCTGTTCAGCCTGGGCTGCGGCCGCCTGTTCGAGGGCACCCCCGAGCAGATGTGGGGGTCTTTGACCACCTTGCGGGCCTTGCCCGACGATACCCGGGTCTTCTGCGCCCACGAATACACTCAATCCAACGCCCGCTTCGCCCGCACGGTGGAGCGCAACAATCCCGATCTCCTGGCCCGCAGTGCCGAAGTGGACTCATTGCGTACCCGCATGCAGCCCACTGTTCCCTCGCTGATGGGCCTGGAGAAAGCCACCAATCCCTTCCTGCGCGCCGATGTCGAGTCGGTACAGCAGGGCGTGGGTCTGGCCGGAGCCGATCCGGCCAAGGTCTTTGGCGAAATCCGCCGCCGCAAAGACGCCTTCTGACAGAAAGAACCTTACCGTCATGAAATTGCGCTACTCCCCCACCTCTCCCTTTGTCCGCAAGGTCACCATCCTGGCCCTTGAAACCGGTCTGGATGCCAAGATCGAGCGGCTGAAGACCAACGCCTGGGACCCCTCCACCGACCTGCCCAGCGACAATCCCCTGGGCAAAGTTCCCGCCTTGACCCTCGACGACGGCCAGCAGGTCTACGACAGCCCGGTGATCTGCGAAGTCCTGGACTCCCTGCATGACGGCGTCAAATTCTTCCCGCCCGCCGGCCCGGCCCGCTGGACCGCCATCCGCCGCCAAGCCTTGGCCGACGGCATCCTCGACGCTGCCTTGCAGGTGGTGATCGAGACCCTGCGCCGCCCCGAGGAATTCCGCTGGCAGGGCTGGATCGACCGCCAGAAGGCCGCCATCACCCGTGGCCTCGCCCAGTTGGAGAGCGAAGCCCTCGACCTGGGCAAACAATTCACCATCGGCGAAGTGACCATCGTCGCCGCCCTTGGCTATCTCGACTTCCGCATGCCCTCCGACGACTGGCGCAAAAGCTACCCGAAACTAGCCGCCTGGTTTGCCGAAGTCGGCAAGCGCCCCTCTGTCTCTGCCACGGTGCCGCAAGAATGATCCTCTCTCATGGCCTGACGGCATCGCAAGTGGTGGAACTGTTGGAATTGCAGCCCCATCCCGAAGGCGGACATTACCGCGAGACCTTCCGGGCAGCCTCGGCCGATGGCAAGCGCGGGGCCTGCACCATGATCTATTACCTGCTGGCCCGGGGCGAACGCTCCCACTGGCATCGGGTGGACGCCATGGAAATCTGGCTGTGGCATGGCGGCGCGCCGCTGGTGCTGTCCATCTCGGAAGACGGCCAGCAAAAAAATCTTTACCGCGTCGGCAATGACCTTGCCGCCGGTGAACGACCCCAGGCCGTGGTGCCGGCCAATGCCTGGCAAGCCGCGGAATCCTTAGGCGATTGGAGCCTGGTGGGCTGCATCGTCACCCCCGCCTTCCAGTTCCAAGGCTTCGAGATGGCTCCAACCGGCTGGCATCCGGCGTTGAAATAGCCCTGGAGGGCGCCATATATTGCACTGCAACATAATCCCTGAGGAGGTTGCAGGTCATGCAGTGGCGCACTCCCTTTCAAATCGCACCCGCCGACAGGGGGCCTTTCGAGGCACCTCTGGCGCTGGGACTCCAAGGCGGCGGCGCTTATGGCGCCTTCACCTGGGGTGTCCTCGACCGCCTGCTCGAAGATGACGATATGCCCATAGGGGCCATCAGCGGCGCTTCGGCCGGGGCCGTCAATGCGGTGGTTACCGCCTGGGGCCTGCTGGAAAATGGCCGCAGTGGCGCAAGACTGGCTCTGCGGCAGCTGTGGGAAGGGGTGGGCAAGCTGTCGGCCTATAGCCCCATGGGCCTGCCGGGGGCGGGCATGCAGTTCGACCTGATGACCCGGCTGCTGTCGCCCTATCAGTTCAATCCGCTGAACCTCAATCCCTTGCGCGATCTTTTGGCCGCCATGATCGATTTTGAGCGGCTGAAGACCAACTGTCCGTTGCCGCTGTTCATCTCCACCACCCATGTCCCCCGGGGCGAGGTGCGGATTTTCCGCGAGCATGAACTGACCATCGACGTACTGATGGCATCCGCCTGCATTCCCACCCTGCAGCAGGCGGTGGAGATCGACGGCGAGCCCTATTGGGATGGCGGTTTCTCGGCCAACCCGCCTTTACTGCCCATGCTGATGGAAACCGACTGCCGGTCCCTGCTGGTGGTCAAACTGACCCCCGACGAAGAACCGGGAGCCCCTACCGCCGCCCAGGACATCCTGGCCCGCCTGAAGCGCATCCTTTTCAACGCCCCGCTGCTGCGCGAAATCGAAGCCATCGAAGAAATGAAAAAGGCCGTGCGCCATGCCGGCAAGCTGCCCGCCAATCTGGCGCGGCTGCGGGATCTGGAGATGCAAAGCATCGCCATCGGCCCTGAGTTTTTCTCCTCCTCTAAGGCCTCGGCCATGAACCCCAAGCCCGAGATGCTGGAGCGCCTGTTCGAAGCTGGCCGCCAGACCGCCAACGGATTGATTTTACACGCCCGCAATGGTTGACGCTCCCTCTTCCAGTCGTCACGATGGAACGGTGAGAACGGTAAGCTCACTTTTGTCGTCGGCTTCCAGCGGCCATTGAGGCCGCGGCCAAGGGGCGGAGGCCCCGCCCGGCGAGGGACATACGCCGCATTAGCGGCGGTATAAAAGGGAGACAGCTCAAGCGATGGACGGCATTAACCTCATCATCCTGGTCTGTGCCGGACTTGCCGTCGCCAGCGTCTTTACCAGCGTGCTGGCCTTCCGCTTCGGCGCGCCGCTGCTGTTGATCTTCCTCGGCATCGGCCTTGTCGCCGGAGAAGACGGCATCGGCGGTATCGCTTTCGCCGATGTTCCCACCGCCTTCCTGATTGGCAGCGCCGCTCTTTCCGTCATTCTGTTCGACAGCGGCTTTCACACCAACCTGAAAAGCTATCGCCAGGCCGCTGCTCCCGCCATTACTCTGGCCACCCTTGGCGTCCTGATCACCACAGGACTGGTGGCTCTGCCGGCCCATTACCTACTGGGGCTGGACTGGCCGGTGGCCTTTCTAATGGGCACCATTCTGTCCTCCACCGACGCGGCGGCCCTGTTCTTTCTGCTGCGCGTCGGCGGTATTACCATCCGCGACCGGGTGCGCTCGACTCTTGAGGTGGAATCCGGCACCAACGATCCCGTCGCCATCTTCCTGGCCCTGACCCTGACCGCCATGCTGACCGGCCATCAAAGCGGCGGCTGGGTCCATATCCTGGCGCATCTGATGGTCGAGGGCGGCGGCGGCGTGCTGATGGGCCTGTTGGGCGGAGCCGCCATCATCGCCGTGGTCAACCGCATGAAACTGGACCCCGGCCTTGCTCCGGTGGCGGTGATGGGCCTTGCCGTCACCATCTTCGGCCTGACCAACGAACTGGGCGGCAGCGGCTTTCTGGCGGCCTATCTGGCCGGGCTGGTGGCCGGCAACGCCAAGCTGCAAGGCATCGGAGGCTTGCGCCGCTTCCAGGACGGCATCACCTGGCTGGCCCAAATCGCCATGTTCGTGACCCTTGGCCTGCTGGCTACCCCCAGCCAATTCCCCAAGGAATTCACCCTGGCTGGCCTACTGGCCGTCGCCCTGACCTTCCTGGCCCGGCCGGTGGCAGTGTTCCTCTGTCTGTCGCCCTTTGGCTTTGGCAAGCGCGAGCGGCTGTTCATCGCCTGGGTGGGACTGCGGGGCGCTGTCTCGATCCTACTGGGCATGGTGCCGATGCTGGGCGGCGTGCCCCATGCCAGCGTCTTCTTCGACGTCGCCTTCATGGTGGTGGTGGCCTCGCTGACGGTGCAGGGCTGGACGGTGCGCCCGCTGGCCCGCTGGCTGGGCCTGATCGTGCCCGAAAAAGCCGGGCCGGTGGACCGCATGGAGGTGGATCTGCCGGGTCTGGCCGACCGCGAGCTGGTGGCCTATGTCCTGCACCCCGACAGCCCGGTGGCCCAAGGCCGCCCGCTGCCCCGTTGGGCCCGCCCCGTTCTGGTGCGCCGGGCCGGCAAGATCAAAAGCGTTCCCGGCCCCTTGCAGGCCGGCGACCGGGTCTATCTGCTGGTGGCCCTCAATCAGGTGCCCTTGCTGGACAAGCTGTTCGGCCGCATGAAGGAAAACCTGGAAGATGACGCCAGCCTTTACGGCGACTTCATCATCGGCCCCGAGATCACCATCCAGTCATTGCGCGAGGCCTATGATCTGCCCCTAGGCTCAGAGCTGGACGGCTCCACCGTCTCGGAGCTGTTCCGCCGCGAATTCCGCCTGGACCTGGAAGAAGGCGACCGCGTCCATCTGGGCCCCATCGATCTGATCGTCCGGGAAATGCGCGAAGGCCGCATCGTCACCGTCGGCCTATCCCTCGACCCCCGCCCGCCGGTGGGCTGGGAGAAGGTCAAGATGCTGCTGGAAAAAAGATTTAAGAGATCGCGTCCCCCCGCTATCTCAGCCTGAGGAGCCGAGCGAAGCCGGCGGCTCGATGACGGGAGGTCCTTCGAGACGGCCCTAGCGGGCCTCCTCAGGATGAGGCGATTTCAAAGCAGGTCGCCGCCAGCTGATCAGATCGCCGGTCCCCAAGATCGCTCCACCGATGATCAGGGCGGCGGCTCCGGCCACCCGCAGGGTCAGATCCCCCCGGCCGAAGGCGATCAGCAGGCCGTTGGACAACAGCGGCACCGCATAGGCCATAGCCCCCAAAGCGCGGATATTGCCGTGCTTGCAGCCATGATCCCAGACAAAGAAAGCCACCCCCACCGGGCCGGTGCCCAGGGCCAGCACCGCCAGCCACTGCCAGCCCTCGGGCCAGACGGTTTGCTCGAAGGCCAGATGGCAGACCAGGGCCAGCAGCGCCGTCGCAGCGCAAAAGCCGCCGACGGCATCGCTGGGAACCTGCTTATAGCGGCGATTCAGCACTGAATAGCCCGCCCAGATCACCCCGCAGGCCACCGCCGCGCCATAGCCCAGCAGATAACGCGGATCGAAGCTGGCCCCACCGCTCTTGGTGATCAAGAGCACTGCGCCACCCATGCCGGCCAGGGCTCCGGCGATGTGGCGAAAGTGCAGATGCTCGCCCGGCAGCAGGGCCGAGAACAGCACGATCAGCAGCGGCCAGAGATAATTCAGCAGATTGGCCTCCAGCGGCGGAGCCAGCCGCAGGGCCAGGAAATAGAAGAAGTGATAGCCAAACAACCCAGCCACCCCCAACACCCAAGCCCCCAAAGGCTGCTTCAGACGCGGCAGGATGGCCTGGCCCTTCACCGTCCAATTCACCAGGGCGATCAAAGAGCCCATGGCAAAGGCCATGGCCACCAACTGAAAGGGCGGAACCTGGCCGGTCCAAGAGGTCAAAATAGCCAGGGTGGACCATAACAGCAGGGCGGAGGCCCCGATCATGGTGGCGCGGGAAGAGGGCATGCTTACTCCTTGAAACAGAAACCCCCGCCCGGCAATGCCGGACGGGGGGCTTTATCCTTACCAACCTTGTCCGGTCGGTCAATCAATACATATGCTGTCCGCCGTTGATGGACAGGGTGGTGCCGGTGACGAAATCGGCTTCGTCGCCCACCAGGAACAAAACGCCACGGGCGATATCCTCGGCCCGGCCCAGACGGCCGGCGGGGATCTTGGCGATGATCTTTTCCAGCACGGCATGAGGCACGGCGCGGACCATCTCGGTATCCACATAGCCGGGCGCGATGGCATTGACGGTGATGCCCTTGGCCGCACCTTCCTGGGCCAAAGCCTTGGTGAAGCCATGGATGCCCGACTTGGCGGCGGCGTAATTTACCTGACCGTACTGACCGGCCTGACCGTTGATCGAGCCGATATTGACAATGCGACCAAAGCCGCGATCGCGCATGGAATCAATGACGTTGCGGGCCATGTTGAAGCAGGAGGTGAGATTGGTGTGGATCACATCTTCCCACTGCTCGTAGCTCATGCGGTGCAAGGTGGAATCGCGGCTGATGCCGGCGTTGTTGACCAGCACCTCGACCGGGCCGATCTCGGCGACGATCTTGGCCACCCCGGCTTCGCATTCCTTGAAGTTCGAAACATCGAAGCGAAAGGCCGGGATGCCGGTTTCCTCGGTGAACTGCTTGGCGGCTTCAACATTGCCAAAGTATGTCGCGGCAACGCGATAACCGGCGTTCTTCAAACCTTCGGAAATGGCGCGGCCGATCCCACGGGTGCCGCCGGTGACTACTGCAACTCGACCCATCTTGAAACTCTCCTCCGACAGAAGCCACCCCCAGAAGCCATCCGTTATGTCCGGACGATCTTCCCATCAATCAGGGCATCTTACGGGCATGCCGCCCAAGAAAAAAGCCCCGGACTTGCATCCGGGGCTTTCTTCATAGCGCTTGCAACCGCCTTAGCGTTCGACGGTCAGGGCGATGCCCATGCCGCCGCCGATGCAAAGGGTGGCCAGACCCTTCTTGGCGCCGGTCTTCTGCATTTCGTGCAGCAGGCTGACCAGCACACGGTTGCCCGAGGCGCCGATGGGATGACCCAGGGCGATGGCGCCGCCGTTGACGTTGACCTTGGCGGTGTCCCAGCCCATGTCGCGGTTGACGGCAATGGCCTGAGCGGCAAAGGCTTCGTTGGCTTCGATCAGGTCCAGATCATCGACCGTCCAGCCGGCCTTCTTCAGAGCCAGCTTCGAGGCCGGGATCGGGCCCGAGCCCATGATGGCGGGATCGACGCCGGCAGTGGCCCAAGAGGCGATGCGAGCCAGCGGGGTCAGGCCGCGCTTGGCGGCTTCGGAAGCGGTCATCAGCAGCACGGCGGAAGCGCCGTCGTTGATGCCCGAAGCATTACCGGCGGTGACGGTGCCGGCCTTGTCGAAGGCGGGACGCAGCTTGGCCAGAGACTCGGCGGTGGTGCCGAATTTCGGAAACTCGTCGTTCTCGAACAGCTTCTCTTCCTTCTTGACGATGATCTTCACGGGAACAATCTCGTCCTTGAACTTGCCACCCTTGATGGCGGCTTCGGCCTTGTTCTGGGAGGCCAGAGCGAAGGCGTCCTGCTCCTCGCGGGTGATGCCCCACTGCTTGGCGACGTTCTCGGCGGTGATGCCCATGTGCAGGTTCGAGAAGGCGTCGGTCAGGCCGTCGTTGATCATGGTATCGACCATGGCGGCGTTGCCCATCTTGGTGCCCGAGCGCAGATAGACGGCATGGCGGGAATTGGTCATGCTTTCGTGACCGCCGGCGATGACGATGCTGGCGTCGCCATTCTTGATGGCCTGGAAGCCCAGGGCGACGGTGCGCAGGCCCGAGCCGCAAACCTGATTGATGGTCCAGGCGGGGGTCTCGATGGACAGACCGGCCTTGATGGCGGCCTGGCGGGCGGCGTTCTGGCCGTCGCCGGCGGCGAGAACCTGGCCGAAGATCATTTCGGAGACCTCGGCGGCCTCGACCTTGCCGCGAGCCAGCAACTCGCGCACGACGATCTCGCCCAGGCCGGCGGCGCTGTAAGACGACAGGCTGCCGGAGAAAGCACCGATCGGGGTGCGGGTCGCGGCGACGATAACGATATCGGACATGTCCCAGGTCTCCATTTATTAGAGGGGTTCGCCGGTTTGGCTGAACCCTGATTAGCCAGAAGTTTGATTCTCGCCCAACGTGTTTACTGGATGGACGGTTTCGGACGCAAGCTGTTCAATTGCGGGTCACACGTTTCAGCCACCGAACCAGTGGCCCATAGATGTCGGTCTTGGCCCGCCCGGCGGTCATCATACCAATATGTCCGGCGGCCAAAGGCCGGATCAGGACATGGGGCAGAGCCTGCGCCAGGGCCATCGCCGAGGCCGGAGGCACGATACGATCCTTCATGGGGATCATGGCAAGCGACGGCTTGATGAAATCTTGCGGCGACACCTTATGCCCGGCCAGAATCCATTCGCCTTTCGCGGGCTGGTTGGCCCCATACCATCCGAACAGACAGTCCCGCGCCACCGGCCCGGCCAAGGGAACGCCGTCGTTCAGCCAGTCTTCAAGCGCCACGAAATCCCTTGCCTTGGCCCGCTTCTGCGGCAGGCGGGAGAAGGCGCGGAATTTTTTGTCGGCCCCCCGAGGGTCGATGGTGGAAAAAAGGATCTGCAGAATATCCAGGGGCAGAGTGCCGTCCAGCTTGATGACGTCTTCCAGCCAGTCCTTCATGGTCATGACCATGCGGCCCTGGCTGTCGTCGGGCTGGTGAAAGTCCCAGGGCGTGGCCAGCAGGGCCAGACCACGCACGTCGTCTTGACGCAAGACTCCCAGCCCCAAGGCCAGCAGCCCGCCCATGCAATAGCCGGCGATGGCCGGTTTTTGTCCCGTCAGGCGGATCACTTCGTCCAGGACCCGGCTTAAGCGTCCGGCAATATAATCTTCGAGGGTGAAGGACTTTTCGATCTCAGCAGGAGCATCCCAATCCACCAGGAAAGGCCGAAGCCCCTTCTCGGCCAGATAGCGCATCAGGCTGCGCTTGGCGGAAAGGTCCAGGATATAGGCGCGGTTGATCAGCGAAGGGATCACCAACACCGGCGCACCATCGGAGCCAGGCAGGGAATAATCCACCAGCCGGGTGGTGCCCTCGGACCAGACCACCGGCATGTCGCTCAACGAGCGACGATAGGGATGATGACGATAGGCCTCGATGCCGCGCAGAAAACCATCCATGCGACGGTAAACTTCAGCCTCGACGGCCTGATCAAAGGCCTTTGGGTCGACGGCTTCTAGGCTTTGGCGCAGATGCTCCGCCGGTGCCTGCAAGTGCGGCTTCAAGACGAGCGACCCGTTCTTCAAGCTCGGCAACGCGCCGCGCGAGGACAGAAGCGTCGTCGCCTGGGACACCAGATGGTACGGCAGGGGGCGCGGTCCCTGTCGATGGGGCATTATCCTTGTCGGACTCATGGGCCTCCCCAGATCGGGTTTTGATGCCGGTTGCTTGAGTGATAGCGGCGGCGCTGGTGGTCACCAGACGATAGGCCTGGGCCATGGAGTCCGCCAGCTTGGGGTCATTGACCATGGCCGCCATCTGGTCCTGCCACAGGTCC
>Ga0302198_10003919_pt1 | contig 14646 bp, 11 predicted proteins | sample II_Bog_N2_2_FD_193521 | JGI IMG/M metagenome (GOLD analysis project Ga0302198, IMG submission 193521) | Peat permafrost microbial communities from Stordalen Mire near Abisko, Sweden - II_Bog_N2_2 | ecosystem: Environmental > Terrestrial > Soil > Wetlands > Peat | place: Sweden: Abisko... | reverse complement strand
CGGAAGCGCGCCGTCCTCAACACGGGCCGGCAGCTTCGGATCCTTGTTGAAGTCGATGGTGCATACCTTCTCGACACCTGCCGCCAGGGGAAGACGCTGCGCATATGAAGGAACTGAGGCTATGCCCCCTAGAATCCAGGCTGCAATAAGTGATGAGGGTAGAAGTCCGAACGTGCGCATAAGATGATTCCCTTTCTAACTCGATTGAATTAATGTGCTGGGAACTACCAGCAATGAGATCTGCCAGTAGTTCCCCAGAGAAGCAGGCGTATCAGTTGATCGACTCCAAGCCGGGAACGTCGTTCCCTCCGGGAATTAGACCTTCGTGGCAGGCCTCCTCCCAGAGTTCGAACTTGGATTGCGTCTCCTCGGTGACAGGACCGTCCGGGACACCGCCGTCGCCGCCAAAGTAGCCTCGCTTCTCATCAAAGCCAAACGTCCACGGCTTTGTGTAGACCGATGGATCGTCAAAGGTGGCCTCGTACCGGAAGTGATCCGCGTCTGTGAACTTGAAGCGTTCGACATGATGTACCTTATCGCTTGAGAAGTCTCCAGCCCGGCTGAGACGTCCCTTTGCGTTGTTGCTTGTAGTGTCCACGACCAGGGTAGTTCCCTCCCAGTGGCCGCGGGAGTCGCCCATCCACAGCTTCAAAGCGCTGTCGATGTGCGGACGGTTGTCCAGGTAGATGATCCGATAGACCTCAGATCCTGAGTACACCAGGACTACGTAGCCGGGAAACTGTTCAATCGTGACGTCGTGCCATGTAAATTGGCGAACGGCGCCCAGAGGCCAGCACCGTTGCTGGGGATCTATGTCGCCGTAACGAGCCGGAGCATAGTAGTGCGCGAAAAGATCCTGCTCATGTGCAAGAGCCTCGGGCGTGTAGGGGATGTCGTAATTGTCCGTGTCCACGATCCTGCTGGGAGCATTGCGCGCCATCCTCGGTCCACGTGCGGCTCTCTGGCCACCTGGTCCAGGTGCGGCTCCATCTCCCTGGCCGCCAGCAACTCGCTGACCATCTCCCCGCGCTCCTTGGCCTCCTGCACCTGCCTGATCGGCCGCCCCTCTCTGGGCGCGGTTCCCTCGCTCCGGCGCAGGAGGTTGCCCGTTGACGACGCCTGGAGGATTACCGTTGCCACGCTGTCCTGCCACGTGCCCATCGGGCCCCGCAGGCGGCGGACCACCGGCGTTCGAGGTCCCCGCTGCCGGCCTTGGCCCTGGGGGCGGCACGCAGTTGACATCGCCATTGGTGGGGTTGGTCAGGCACCCCATGCCGTAATAGACCGTTGTCCAAGTACCTTGAACATCCGGCTGCCCGTCGCTCAATAGTTTTGGTTTCCATGGCTTCGGCGGGATGTTGGCTTTAGCCGTAGGCAGACTGGGGGAAGCTGTCTGGGCAAACCCATGGGTGCAGATTGCAACCACCAGAACCATGCCGATCGACAGCCTCACTGTTTGACTAATCTGTTGCTTGTTCACTTGTAGGTCTCCTGTCTCATTGCCATCGCTGGCTGGAATCGTTGTGGCTACGGATAATACTTGTCGATCGGGAAGGCGTAGCAGACATAGTCCAGCAGTTGAAAGTTCTTCTCTTTGTGCCGGTACAGAATGAGGTCGATATGCCAGGGCTTTGAGTAAATTTTCGGGTCATCGATCTCAACTTTGTAGTCAATGTGGTCGGCGTCGATGAATTTGAATCGCTCAATCACATGGAGATTCTGGTCGATATAGTCGCCAGCGTGATCCAGCCAGATGTCATCGAGAAAATCCACGGAATCGACGACCAAGGTGTCGCCTTCCCACTTGCCGCGCGAGTCTCCGAGATACCAGTTGATGTGTCCCGGCGGATGTGGCGTGCCATTGGTGTAGATAAAACGGTGCGCCTCAGCATACTCGTAGAGCACCGTGATCTTGTCGCCCTTGGGCAGCTGAAATATTTGAAAGGGGAGATTGCGCGCGTAGGTGATCCGTGGAACACCGGGAAGATTGCACTTCGCAAACTCCGGATCATCCGTACGGCGCTTCTCGAAGTTGTCCTGACGCTTTTTCAAGGCTTCAGGCAGGTATGGTATTTCCTTTTCTTCGACAACACTCTGCGAGGCAGGAGTGGTTCTGTCCGCCACGTGATCCTGCAGGTCCATGTCTGCACTGCCGATGGTCTGCCATATCCCGTTGAAGTTTGGCTTGCGGTCGGCAAGACGTGGAATGGCCGCCGGCCTGGCCGATTGTCCCGCAGCGGCAACAACCAGCACAGCACCGGCGATAAAGGTAAAGCAGATGTTCTTCCTGAAACTCATGAACTCCCTTTCTGGTTTGTTTGTTGAAGGGTTAGTCGACGCCGGGATCACCAGGCGCGCCTGTTCCTACCGAGCCGGTGAAGAGACTGCGACCGTCCGGAAGCTTGACCGAGGTGCCATTGATGATCTTCTGACCATTCTTGGCAAGGTATCCGTTTACAGTCAGATCAATGCCGATGGGGAAGTCTGTCTCGCGAAGACCACGCCGCAGCAATGCATTCGGACCGCCGAATTCCACCGCCCAATTCGTCACCGACTTGTCCGGATTCGTAACGGCTACATAGATCCATCCGTGCGGATTGACCCATGAGAGCTTCGTGAGCTTGCCGTGCAGTGTAACCGGTTTGGACGCGTCATATTCCGCGGCAAATGCGTGGTGCGCGTAGGCTGGAGTGGACGCCGCGACGATGCAAAGCGCCAGGATAGTGCCAAAAAGCAGCTTCTTCATTGAATTACTCCTTATGTTGATTTAAGGTTTGTGAATTTAGAACGACACTTTTACTGCGGCCTGCAGTTCGCGAGCTGTGCTGCTTGCGCTCGTGATCTGGCCGAAAGTGGTACTACCGACTGAGGCGTTCGGTGCAGCAAGGACATCGTGGTTGGCGACGTTGAACGCTTCCAGCCGCAACTGTGCGCTTACGCCCTCGGTGATCTTGATCTTTTTGTGAGCTGAGAGGTCCAGATTGATCGCCCCGTCAGCACGCAAGATGTTTCGACCCGCGTTGCCAAAGGTGTAGATACCATTTGCCGCAAAGGCCGATGTATTGAACCACTGCGCCTTGGTGCGGGTTGGAGCATTTGTCGATGAGTTAATCGCGGCGTGATAGTCGCCCACGATATTTGGCCTGTCGTTACTACCACCTAAGCCAGTACCGGTGTTAGAAGGATTCCCAGTAACCGTCAGATTGAAAGGCAGGCCGGAACTGAAGGTGAAGATAGGATCGATGCTCCACCCCCCGGCCACCGAGTCGGCATAGCGGTTCCAGTTCGATCCAAACTTTCTGCCGCGACCGAAAGGAAGATCGTAGACAGCACTGGTTGTAACGTGATGGGTCAGATCCTGACTAGACACCGACCTATCGGCCTGGAAGTTATGAATGTTTTGAACTCCATTGCTCTGATTCTCTCCGAGTGAGATTGTTTTCGAGTAGCTGTACGAAGCCAACAGACTTACTCCGGAGGAATACCGCTTCTCCAGCTTTGCCTGCAGTGCGTTGTAGTAGCTGAACCCAACCTTCCCAATGCGGAGAATATCCGCAAGTGAGGGAATGACATACGGAGTACCCGTAACCTGCAGTGTCTGGAAGGGACGATTGGCGTTGGCAGAGCCGGCCTCGGGCGGGGGTTGATTGGCATCGTATTGCATCCACGCCCCAGTCAGGCTGTTACCGGCGTAGCCAACTTCAAAAAGGACGTCCCCCGGCAGCGAGCGCTGAACGTTCACGTTCCACTGCTGCGAACGCGGCCAACGACCGCTTGTATCGTCGGAGACAGTCAACACATTCGCCTCACCGGCCGGAGTCAAGGCATCGGCTGGAAACCCACCCGCAAGCGTCAGGTTCGTAGTAGTCTGTGTCGGGCTATACGAGAGTTGAATGTGAAATGGGGGATTGATCTGCAGCGATTGCATGCCGCCTGGCTGTTGCGCGTTGGAATAGAACAGACCCCAAGCACCTCGGATTACAGTCTTGTCGCCGGGTAGACTGTAGGCAAAACCAAGTCTTGGAGCCAACTGAACGTGATCCAGGTGAATCGTTGATCGGTTTGCGCGGCTGCTGCCAAACTCGCCCGCGAGGACCAGTACGGGCGATCCAGTCGCATCAATATTGTCATTCGCGGTTCTGTTGAACTTGTCCAGTGGGGGTCGGTTCAACTCGTACCGTAAACCGTAGTTGACGGTCAAGCGCCTGGTAACCCGCCAATCGTCGAGCGCAAAGATCGCCGTTAGTGGCTGCCGATCTCTCACTGCCTCAAGGTTTGAAAGGCTGCCTGCCGAAGCCTGCCCCGTAAGAAAGTCGGGAAATCCGCCGAATACATTGCTTCCGGTAGTTCCCTGTCTCGTGTAAATTCCCGTAAACGAGAGCGTACCCTCGGACTGTTGAGCGCTGTCGAAGTTGGTCTGGAGCCAATACTGAGCGAAGCCAAACTTGAGACTGTGCGAGTTGCGGGCCCAGGTAAGGTCACCGGAGACTTGGCGCGTCTCAGTGTTCGTCACATTGCCTTTACCGCCACCCCCAATACTCGTGAAGCTAGTTATGCTGGTGCTTACGAGACCTCCAGGAAGTGAAGTATCGGCACCCTTAAAGCCGATAGCAGCATTAAGGTTCGGGCTACTGGTTGGGCTGGAGGCCACTGAATTGAGATAGTTCCACCCCACCCGAAAGGAGCTCAGCAGTGTAGAACTCCATATCTTGTCGTACCCAACTGCGATTGAATGCGCGTAGTCGTCGGTTGGCTGTGCAGGGGTGTAGTTGATGCCAGCAACTGCTGGGAGAGAGATCGTCGGCGGGTAGTGCTGATTCTGAGTGCTCCAGCGAACAAACAGTTTTTGCTTGTCAGTCAGATTGCTGTCAACACGAAAATCAAACGTCACCGGTAGCGCGTTAGCGGGAGACGTGTAGACATAGTCGTTGGTGGTGTTGGTGTCGGCAACCGATGTAGAAGGCACTGGAATAAAGCTCAGGAGCTTCACAGCAAGCGGATCCAACTGACCAGCGGGAATCTGGTAGGAGCCCACCGGGCAGGAGCCTCCGGCAGTGTTGATTTGCGGGAATGCCGTTCTCTTGCCAGTAACCGAATTGTAGGAAGTCGGGTCGTATATCACTTTGGAGAAGCATCCGGCCCTCTCCAGCGCTGTGGGCAACGAATCTTTGACGGCATTGCTCTTGATTACCCTCAAGAGTTCGAAGTCTCCAAAGGCAAAGAGCTTATTCTTGACGACCGGGCCACCGATGGCGGCTCCGAAATCGTTTCGCCGGTATGGCGTCTTCACGGTCTGAAAGAAGGGTGTTGCATCCAAGGCGTCGTTCCGAAGAAACTCGTAAGCCGTTCCATGAACCTGATTCGTACCCGACTTGATTGAAACGCTCACGACCCCGGAAGAAGAGCGCCCATATTCTGCCGAGTAACCATTCGTAACGACTTTGAATTGGCTGATCGCATCGACTGAGGGCTTCAAAGCCTCCTTTTGATTCCCGTAGGTATAGCGGATGAACTGCGAATTGTTATCGATCCCATCGAGAAGAAACCCGACGTTATAGCCCTGCTGTCCACCAATGCTGATGCCAACCCCAGACACCGCAGGTGCAGTCCCGGCCGAGAGGAGCGCAAGTTGTAAGTAGTCACGGCCGTTCGTAGCGCTGCTGTTCTGAGTCGTGAGTGGAAGCTCCTGAATTAGGCTCTCCCCAACCACGGTTCCCTGGGTCGAATCAGACGTATTGAGCACAGTGTCAGACGCAGAAACCGTGACGCTCTCCGATACCTGGCCAACCTGTAATATCGCGTCAATTTTGCGCACGTCTCCAATGGATAGCCGAATCTTGCTCTCCGCAAATTGCTTGAATCCGGGAGCTCCAACGGTGACTCGATACTCCCCAATGCGGAGCGGCGGGGTTCGGTATTCACCGCGGCCATCCGTCTGCACCTGTGTGATTGAGGAGGTCGCGGCGCTCGTCACGGTCACAGTAGCACCGGCTACAGCTGCCAGGCTGGCGTCGGTTACCGAGCCAAGTATGACCGCGTCATTGGATTGCTGTCCCCAAAGGGAGAGGCTAGACAAGGCGAGGGTAAGAAGTACGAAGCGTTTTAGCACAGTTTTCCTCTCGTTGGCTCATATGCGATCCTCTGGCTCACTGGCATGAGAATCAGGCAGCTCCGCTGCTGAGCTTTTATGTGGTGAAGATTTGCGGGTGCCCGCTACCAGACATTGTTGGATCGCTCATGTGGTTCGCTCAGTTCGAATGAGCTTGCAACCAGGGTCACGAACAACAAGCGGCTCCGCCTCCATCCGTGGAGAACAGAGATAGGCAACACAACAATCGGACTCGTTTGATAGACATGATCTACACTTCCTCCGCAACTACCGTTTCGATCTCAATACGGCTCTAGTACCTACACATAACCAATGGCTCTACCAGCAAGCCCGATAGCGCACCAAAGAATGAGGGATACAACCGCACTCAATTTGAGCCGCCATGAGCTACTACTTCGAGAAGCGCCGCGACGGGCAACAACGATTTGCAATCCAAAGTGAAAGATCAGGGCAACAACAAACAAGATCAGCTTCAGCCTGAAGGCAGGGTTATGGTAGTAACGGACGGGACCTCCCAAGAACAACAGGAAGCCGGAGATAAACATTGCGATCACTCCGCCAGCGGTTAGAGGGAGCAACTCCTGTGCTACCTGTGAGACCGACTGCGATTTGAATCCATACCCGAGAAAGCGCAGATCTACCATCAGCACGGCTCCCCCAAACACTGCAAGGGATAGAAGGTGCCCCATCTCTACGACCGCGAACCCATAGGTGGAGTCGCGCATAAAAATGCCGAGATGAGTTTTTGCAAGCCAGTGGCAAAACACAATCAGAAACATGCGAGGGCAAACCTTTCACATCAACTGCAGAGGCGACATTGATGTCACATATTTACGTAAGCAATGAGGCGGCCGGCGACGATGATGCTGGCCCAAAGAAACAGAGAGCAGAAAGCCGCGGCACGTGCACGAGTCGGCGTCACATTAGCTACGTCCCATGTGTTGACCTTGCGATAGATGGTCAGGTGGAATATCAGTGGATTGAGCCCAACCAGAACTAGCAATACCAACTTGATTCGAAATGCCCAGTTGAAGTAGTTCGTAGCCGCCTCGGCGATGGAAAGCAGTACTCCCGATACGAACATCACGGAGAAGCCTGCCCAGGTCCACGGAAGCACCTGCCTTGCGATGCGCGATACTGGCTCACTCTTCATGACCAATCCCAGAAGCCTGAGGTCGAGAATCGCGATGGTCCCGACTACGGCTGTGATACCGAGAGTGTGAACGCCCTCGATAATCGGAAACCAATAAGGCGATTCTCGGATCGCGGTAGAGAAGTGAGTGGCGTAGATCCACTGGCAAATATGAAGAAGGCTTGGCATGGTCAACGTCTCCCAGGAGTGTTTAGTCGGATGTAATTCACAGGTGATACCAGCGATCGGCTCCGTATACGAGACCGAGCGTGAGAATAGCGATCACTACTTCGCCGACAGCTCCTACTATGAATGGGCGAAAGCCTTGCTTCCCAAGTTCCTTGAGGTTGGTGCGAAGGCCAACGCCGGCAAACGTGAGCAGGAAAGCCCAGCGAGATGCATTACCCAAGGCAAGAACTTGGGGCTTGGTAAAGAAGCTCACACTGGCGAGGAGTGAGATCAGCAAGAAGCCGAGGATGAACTTCGGAAACTTGCGCCAGAGAAAAGCTCCCTTGTCCTTGATTTCGGCGGCTTGACCCTTTGAAGCCCAATAGATCGCGTACCCCAGGACGATAAAGCCGATTGTCGCATTTCGGCATGTTTTGGCAAGAACAGCGACCTTGCCGGCGGCATCGGAGTAGAGCGCGCCCGCGGCCGTGGCTTCAGCGGTGTTGTCGACCGCAAGGCCGGTCCAAAGACCATAGGCACGATCGCTCATATGCAGGGCGTGCCCGATGAGCGGAAACACCAGGAGAGAAATGGCGCCAAGGGCGAGGATGGCAGCGATAGCGAAGGAAGAGTCCTCTTCGTCCGCGTCAATTGCTCCCTGCGCGGCGATGATGGCGGATACTCCGCAGATGGAAGAGCCGACCGCGAGAAGACTCACGAGTTTCGGCTTGAGCTTGAACGCACGCCCGAGGTACGTCATGAACGTGAGGGCAAGAGCAAGCTCAATCACGATGAGTCCTAAGGAAAGGCCTCCGAGGCGGCTCACATCTCCTATGAGGAAGCGTGCTCCGAGCAGGACAATCCCCACCTTCAGCCAAAATTCATAGGTGGCGACGCCAGATTGGAAAATGTGATGGAGCCCAATTGTGTTGGAGATCACCAAGCCAAACAGGATTGCCCAGAGGACATACTCGATATTGGGCAATATCAGGTGATGCGTCTTGCCGTAAGCTGCGATGGAATGTTCGACAATTTTGCCGGCATAGCCAACGAGCGCGAGCAGCAGCAATCCGGGAATGAGATCCACGATGCGGCGAATTACCGAGTTTTCGGTCGACTCAATTGTCGGTTGCGAGGCAATGGTAAGCGGGACAGTCATAAGAATCCTTTTCTTTATGAAAAATCTGGTTTTACCAGGGGATCGTTGTTACCAGGCCAACTCGAATTACGACGGCGACGGCGATAGCTAGCAGCACAGCCCAGGTATCAAGGGAGAAGCGTTTAGATGATTCTTGGTGCGGCATACACTTAGGTCCTTTCGAGATGAATCCAACCGTTACTAGCGAATTCTGGATTAGAACAGCAACTTGAGAGCTATTTGGTTCTGTCTTGGATTGCCGGTGGTAGTCGAGATGATGCCAAAGCTAGTGGGTGATCCAACATCCAACCCCGGTGACCCGAAGTGAGGAGTATTGGTCACATTGAAGGACTCCAGGCGCAGTTGGGCCTTCAGGTGCTCGTTGAACGTGAGCGTCTTATGGATGGCCGCGTCCAGAAGAACGGTATGCGGGGAAACAATGGCGTTGCGCGGTGCATTGCCATACGTTCCCGACGCCTGCGCCTGGATTGCACTTGTGTTGAACCACTCAACCAGTGAATGAGTTGAGCGACTCGTTACCGGATCAGTCGCCGCCCTCAAGTCGCCCCCTAAGTTGGGTCGATCCGCGGTGCCACCACTGTTCGAAGGATTTGCTGCCTCGGTAAGATTCAGCGGCGTTCCGGAAGCAAGAGTAAGGATTGGACTCACCGTCCAGCCTCCCAATGCGCCGTCAGCCCACCTGTTCCAACCTCCGCCAAACTTCCTGCCATGACCGAAAGGCAATGAGTAGACCGCACTGCCGACGAAATGATTTCGCTGGTCAGTATTCATTACCGCCTTCTCCGCTTGAATATTTGCCGGATTCTGAAACTGCTGTGTGTCACCGACTCCCAGAACCTTGGAATAGGAGTAGGAAGCAATAAAAGTTAGGCCCTTTGCATATCTCTTCTCTGCCTTTACTTGAAGGCCGTTGTACTGGCTCCAACCTTCCTTCCAGACTCTGCTCACAGTCCCCAGGTTGATGATTGGCTTGCTCGCGATGGGGATTGTCGTCGATTTGTAAAGTCGGTTTCCGTTAATGCCGCCTGAAGGGAGTGCCGAGGTCGGAGTTGCGGGAGCCGGATTTCCGTCGACCTGCCACCAGTTGTGGTCGAATTTGTTTCCGTAATAGCCAACTTCCCCCACAATGCCAAAGGGCAATGCGCGCTGCACATTGAGATCCCACTGCTGATCGATGGGGATTGCAGCATGACGATCGAAGGAAACAAGTGAGACACCACTGGCACCATTTGCATTGCTCAGAGATAGAGCTCCGGTGGCGAAGCCGTTCTGCAGATACGCGAACTGACTTGTAACAGTCGGGCTGGGAGAGGTCACGAGACGGAGTTGGTTGACAGGGGGATTGTTCTCCATCGACTGCATCCCGCCGATTGTGATCGCGTTTGAGTAGAAAATCCCGTAGCCGCCGCGTAGCACTGTTTTGCTGTTCTCTGGGCTGAAGGCGAAGCCAATGCGCGGCGCAAAGTTCGTGTAATTGACGTTCTGAAGCGCACGCTGGGAGCGACTGTTGCCGAACTGCCCGGCATAGATGAGCTGGGGACTGCCAGGGTTGCTGTCCTCATCAAAATTGGCAATCGTGTTGAACTTACTCACTGCCGGCGGGCTGAGTTCGTAACGTAATCCGAGATTTACCGTCAGCGTCCGGCTCGCCTTCCAGTCATCCTGCAAGAAGAAGTGGCTGTAGGGTGAACGAAAGTTGAGAATAGACGGACTGGAAAGCTGCTCCTTGCTGGACAGTCCCAAGAGGAAGTCCGCAAAATCCTGATCCACGGTCGCGCCCGAGCTTTTCGCATTCTTGTTGGTGTACTGACCGTTGAAGGCGAAGATCCCGCTCGTCAGTTGTGAGCTGTTGAAATTGGTCTGTAGCCAGTATTCCTGCCAGCCCCATTTAAGGGTGTGAGGACCCCGTGTCCATGTAAGATCCGCCGCGATCTCCCGATTCTGGCTGTTGTCGGAGTTCGGCACATTGCTGGTACCGATCGTCGCGTAGTTAGAAACTGTGATCTGGGAGAACCCCGGTGCATTGGTCGCGACTCCTGGAATTCCAACACCAGTCAGGCTTTGCTTCGGGAACGCCTGACTCCAGTAAATCTTGTTCCACCCCACTCGCACTGAAGCCAATACGGTTGGAGAGACTACGACGTTGTAGCCAATAACGAGAGCCTGCGCGTTGTTCGCTTGGCCACCACTACCCGCGTAGTACTGTCCGTTAAGCGGCGGCAGTGTGGAGGAGGCGGGGTTTCGCGTTTGCTCTGAACTGAAGCGGCCAAAGAGATTCTGCTTACCATTGACGGCTTCGTCGACGCGGATGTCCCAGCGATAGTTATTCGCATTCGAAGTGGGACTGCAGGTATAGTTGTTCTTCGCAAGGGACCCCGTACCGATGAAATTGGGTTCAGGATAGTACTTCAATAGGTTTTGCGCGATTGGATCAATGCGGGCTGTTGGAATCTGATTGCCCGCAAACGCCGTGGTCCGAGTGATAGTTGTGCCCGATACAGTAAAGCCAGCGGTCGGATCATAAATAGCGCTGGAGAATTGACCGCTCTTTTGAGCGTCGGTGGGCACAACCGTATATATCGTGTTTTGCTGTCGAAGACGGAAGAATTCCACATCTCCGAATACGAATGTCCGGTCTTTCCGAATCGGCCCACCCAACGTCCCTCCAAAGTCGTTGTATTTGAACGGAAGGTTGGCCTTGCTGAAGTAAGGAATAGCATCGACCGCGTCATTACGGAGGAACTCAAATGCGCTGCCGTGAAGGACGTTCGTGCCCGACTTCAGATTGACACTGACGACCCCGGAGGATGACCTCCCATATTCCGACGAATAGCTAGTAGTGACAACCTTGAATTCGCTGATTGCGTCGACTGAAGGTTTGATGACCTCTTTCTGGCCAGAGTGACTCGTCAGAATCTCTTGATTGTTGTTATCTATCCCATCGAGCAGGAATGCGGCTTGGGCTCCTGATTGCCCACCAATGCTCACTCCCTGAGAGGATGAAGAGGTGCCGGCTGAAAGCGTTGCGAGTTGGAGGTAGTCGCGACCCGTACTTCCCCCATTGAGGGGTAGTTCCTCGATCTGTTGAGTGGTGATAACCGTTCCCACACTGGAGTCCGACCTCTGGAGGAGCTCGGCCTCACCGGCCTGTACGTTCACCGTGTCTACAACTTCGCCAGGGGTAAGAGCGGCATCAATCTGGCGGACCGAACCAATATCTAAAACCACATTGGCTTCTTTGTATTGCTTGAACCCGGAACTTTCGATGGCAACGGTATAGGTGCCAATCTTCAGCGGGGGCGTGTGGTATTGCCCTCGGTTGTTGGTAGAGGCGGTGCTTACTACACCGGTGGCTATATCGGTCACCCTCACTATTGCACCCTGGATCGCCGCCTGCTCCGAGTCGGTGACTGTGCCAGTAATGCTGGCGTCAGTAGCAGTCTGGGCCAATGCTCCAGTGGCGGCGATAGACATCAGCAAGATAATCCACAACTTTCTAAACATCTCGATCTCCTCTTCCGGATCCGATAAAACAATGTCCTCGGGCTACGGCGCTCAGCCAATCTCGTTTTGAAAACATAGTGGGCGCAGCTTTCCTGAGCCAGCGGTGACACCATCGATCGAGCCGGTGCATCGCACCTATCTCGGACGGCTATCCAGCTATGCTGGGAAATCACAGTCCTGTCTAATTTGCCTCTCGAGTTACTTCAACAATTCGGCAATCTTTGCGATTCCGGCTGCTGCACAAGCTTCATCTTTCTCTCCTCCGGGCGCTCCACTTATACCAAGTGCGCCAATGACTTCAGTGCCCGCTTTGATAGGTAGGCCACCTTGTGCGGCAACTGTACCCTCGATTACGGGCGGCGGTGTAGTTGCCGCTGCCCAGGCCTTTGCTGTCTCACCTGAGGGCCGCTTGAAAGTCAGAGCGGTGTAAGCCTTACGGCGGCTATGCTCAAGTGTGTGGGGACTGGTTGCATCCCCACGCACTTGAATTCTTACCCCGCCGCTGCTATCGAGCAGGGTCAGACTCACCCGATATCCGTCAGCGTGGCACTTGTCAAGCGCTCCATGAACGACAGCGAACGCCGCCTCGTCTGAGAGGGCCTTCTGGATCACGAGCGTCTGTGCCCTGCAGGTTGCAGCGCTAGCGACAATCGTCAGGACGACGAACGCAGCGGGTACGTGGACGCGAAGTCGGGAAAGATAAGAATTAGCCATGATGACCTAGTTCGCCCCTCCGGGTGCGGCATGTGCTTCTGCACCAGCGGTCGCCCCTTGGGCACCAGCAGGCTGCGCCGGCGGCACCGGGATCTTGACTGCCAGCTTGCCTCCGTCCTTTTGATAAGTATCGGCACCCACGGCGCCGATTACCTTGAAGCCAGCATCGGAGAGCGTGTCTGCAGCGGAACCGGCCCGAGCCGCATGATTGGAAACAGTGATGATTGGCCGATCACGCGGAATCTCAGCGAGGTGGGCCTTCAGGTCCTTGATCTGGATACTGAGGTAGACCGGGAACCCGCCGATTGTGCTGACTTCATCGGGGCGACGCACGTCGACAAGCAACACCTGCTCCGGATGAGCGAGGTACCCGTCGAACTCCGCGTTGGTGAGTGTTTTGGCGCGAACAGGGGCGCGCTGGGTGCGTGCCCCGTTCGCTCCTGCTGCAGGCGTCGTCTGTTGAGCAAAGGCGGCGGTGGATAGTAATGCGAGTGCAGCGAACTTCTTCAGCATCATTTAGCTCCTCTCTGGTTGATATTGCGTAAGTGGTAATTGTGTCGAGCAGCAGGAATCAAGCGAGCGCGACGTTCGAATCAGGGTGCCTGACCAAAGTCTGGCTGCCGATCGCCGGCAGTGGACAGACGATATCCGCCCCGAAGGACAGCGATCATACGAGAATTAGTTGGGAAGGAAGAGTCTTTGCGTGGATGCTAAGGGCCTGCCTCCGGTGAGTTCTGGGAGCAGGCGATCCTACGGAGCAGAGTCGCTCTAAACTACGGACGCACCCCTACCAAGACAGCTAGCGCTGAACGACAACAACGAAGGCGCGAGGCTTGATAAGCAAAGTCCATAACGTATGTCTGTATCCTACGTCACATCAAATGGCATGAGAACTACCCAGGATGCGTGGTTCTATCGACAAATACGACTGGACCTAAGCGATAAGGTAGAAGTGATATCGCTCACTGACTGTTGTCAGCGATTATTTCGTTGCTCCCATGTCACCTGTGCCAGCAAGCGTACCCCGGGTTCAATCAATTTCTGATCGATCGCTGAATACGCCAAGCGAGCAAATTGCTTTGGCGGTTGCGCAGCGTGAAAGAAACTTCCGCCGCTTTCAATCAAGATTCCTTTCTCCCGCGCCCGTAGCGCCACGTCCGCCATGTTGGATTCGCTCGCCCCTTGCACCCAGAGCGCCGATCCGCCCTGCGGCTCACGAAACTGCCACATCGGTAGGTATCGGCGAATAGCTTCAGAAAGTGTCTGGGCTCTCCCCTGCAATAGGGCACGATAGCGGACTGCCAATCGCTCGTAATGGCCCCGGGAGAGAAATAACGCCAGCGCACGTTGGTTATTTCCCGGAGTATGCCGAATCATTAGGCGCCTCAGATGTCGAGCTCGGTCAATCAGGGTGCGGTCGGCCACCATGTAGCCGATGCGTAGCCCTGGCGCGAACACCTTTGAAAAGCTGCCGAGATGAATGACGTGGCCGGACGTGTCGATCGCTTTCAGTGCAGGCACGGGCGAGGTGCCAAATTGGGCCTGCGCATCATAGTCGTCTTCAATGATCAACGACTCATGCCGACGCGCCAGATTCAGGAAAGCGAGACGCCGTTCAGCGCTGAGCGTTGCGCCAGTCGGGCACTGATGGCTCGGGGTTAGATAAAGCACGGAAAATGCCGAAATTGCTGCAGGTGGAATTGCCCCACTATCGTCCACCTCCATTGAAAGGATATTGGCCCCACGCCGCAAGAAGAGATTGCGTGCCTCCGTATACCCTGGATCCTCCAGTGCAACCGTCGTCCCGCGTTGCGTGAGCAGTTCCGAGAGGATGAACGCGCCCATCTGCGATCCCATGGT
>Ga0302198_10003918_pt1 | contig 14651 bp, 14 predicted proteins | sample II_Bog_N2_2_FD_193521 | JGI IMG/M metagenome (GOLD analysis project Ga0302198, IMG submission 193521) | Peat permafrost microbial communities from Stordalen Mire near Abisko, Sweden - II_Bog_N2_2 | ecosystem: Environmental > Terrestrial > Soil > Wetlands > Peat | place: Sweden: Abisko... | reverse complement strand
TGACGTTGATGGAGCCTAAAATGGATCGCAATCTGACCTCAGCTTCCTGGATTGCTGCAATGATTCTCTCGACCGCAGCCTCAATGTCACCGGGGCAGCTAGCTTGCCAGGCACCCTCAATCACACCCCAACAGCCACCCACGCTCGGCGAATTCTTCGGAGTCGATCAGGCCACAGGCGATCCCACTCCTCCGTTTGGTGGCAACCCATTCGGGTCTGGATCGCTTGAGAGGCGTGCCAGCGCTTACCGGGCCCCTTCACTAGTCGCGGTGCAGAACAGCCCTCCCACCGAACAGGACAGGGCGCGATCCATGGCAGGTGTCGGGGCCAAATCGTGCGCAAGGATTACCAACGTCACGTCTGACAAAACCGCCGGAGGAATCATGAACGCGGAGATTACGGATCCGCTTCATCACCCCTTCAAGACCAGCCAATATGTACGTTGGTGGGCTGGGGTAGATAGCACAGCTTGCAGGAACTTCCCGTTCGTGGTTCGCTTGACGGTTCATCAATACCAGGATCAGGGTGAGACGATGGAGGTTCCGTTCCCGCCCGGTCAGGAAACGACCTTAGACTTTCTGATCGAAAGAAATGAAAGCATCACTGTCGCTGGTGCACTGGGAGTATCACCGAAGAACCTGAAAGAGTCACACTTTACCGGGGTCCGCGCGGAAATCATCGCAGCGGGCGCGGATGTTAGGGCTTTACAAGAGGCGCAAGTAACTGACCCACGGTTTTGCGAACACTATGCTGCCTTGAGGTACACCGGTAAAATGACTCGATACGGTCCGGAGCTGGTTCAAGATTCATCGTTCACAAGTTGCTTGAAGGCTAAATCGACGGTCATGGCAGAGCGGTTCATGAATGAACACGCAGAAGTTTCCTCGCTCACCAAGCCCATTCTTTGTGCAGACCCTGCTTGCGTACAGGGCCACCTGGACAACACTGTACCCAACGCTACCAACGTTTCGATGTTTCTCGAAGGTTCGAACGCCTACAAAGCTGTTCGTACCTTTGAAAACCTCAACGCAACCTGTGAGAAGTGTTGGGGACACTGGACCGTTACCGGCAGATTGAACCAAGCCATGCACATTTCGGGGCCGAGCCGCCCTGACTACGATCAAGTAGATAGGTATGATTTTTCCTGTAAAACGTCCATGAATCATGTTGAATCGGAACGCAACAATCCATACGATAACCTACCAATGGACTCAGTAATTCCAAAGGGACAAATCGTTGCGGGTAAACACTCCGCAAACGATTCTTACGTGACGTGTAGCGCACAGAAAACACAATAGTACGAGACCGGGTGTTTTCTTTCATTCAGGTAGTCAATGAAAGCTAGGGCGCGCGTGACCCCTGGCTCCGACAGTATCGGCACGACCAAAAATAAATGACCCCCTCACTACCTATCGTTGGCGTCGGAGAAGTTCACGACGCTCTTTCCGGCGGCGAGTGTTGGCCGTTCGACATTGTCGCACCCTGACCTGACGGAGAGTCGCTCGGTTCTTGCGAGCCAGTAAAGGCCGGTTGGCTTCAAGGCGTCCTGTCGCGGCATGGGCCCGAACGGGTTCGAATGTCGGTTTCGCGCCGGGCAAGAGCTCCGGAAATGGCCTCGGTTTCAGCCCAGCAAAAACAGACCATCGCGCCAACCCACCGTACCTCGAATCACACTGCATCCCGCCACCGTCCGATTTGCCCCCTCAAACCCCTTTTCGAGTCCCCCACCCCCGCAACCCCAGCCCGCCACCAGCGCCCCGCCCCGGCCACGGTCTCCGGCCCGCGGCGGTCTCCAAACATAACAACTCTTGTTATAGAAAAACTCGAAACTCAATAATATCGACCCAAATTTCACGTCATTTTCCCGCATTTTCACGTTCCGCAACCGCGTTTCACGTCATTTTCCCGCTTTTTCGCGTACCGCTCCCGCGTTCTCGCGCCGAAAACTCACGTAAACACCTGAACCCAAACCGCTTACATCAATTGCTCCTGCAGCATATTTTCTCGGTTTTTTCCTCCCCACTCAACACCTGACCCCACGTAAGCCCTTTAACCCCCCATCGCTTAGCTATCCCCGCAGGCGCAAGCCACTGAAGACCGAGAACTGACAACTGCGAACTGAGAACTGTGAACCGTGCACTGTGAACTGAGAACTGACATCTGACATCTGACATCTGAGAACTGAGAACTGAGAACTGTTCTCCAAAAATCTTCCCTCCCTTTTGCACATAATTAGGTCCCCCCGGCGCACAATCAAACCGTGAATGCCAAAACCCCATTCCGCCCCGGCCCTGGACCCTGGACCCTGAACCCTGAACCCTGGACGCTGAACCCTGGACCCTGAACCCTGGACCCTGAACCCTGAACCCTGAACCCTGAACACTGAGCCCTGTTTCAAAAAATTGAGCAGAAAATGCCGGATTTGTACCGGAAATTCCAGCAACCAACCTAAACTCAACGATTTAACAAATCAAATTTCGGCATTTTTCGGCATTTTTCAGCCAAAATAAGCAAATTTCAGCCAAATAGTGGCCGTTTTTCGCCGCAAATCGGCATAGCTTCATTCACTCACCGCTTCACCGGTTCACTGTTTCACCGCTCCTCTGTTCCCTGAACCCTGGACGCTGGACCCTGAACCCTGTCTCGCCCGCGGATGAGACCGGTCATACACCTGTGTCAACTGCGCCGTCGTCAACTGCGTATACCGCTGCGTCGTCGAAAGTCGCTCATGCCCAAGCAGTTCCTGGATCGCCCTCAGGTCCGCGCCTTCCTCCAGCAAATGCGTCCCGAACGCATGCCGCAGCGTATGCGGATGAACGTCCGCCGACAACCCGCGCATCATCGCAACCCGCTTTACGATTCGCCCCACGCTCCGCGTCGTCAGCCGCGCTTCGCCGCCCGGCTTGTCCAGCCCGCGCAGTTGCAGGTTCACAAACAGCGCTTTCGTCCCATGCTTCGCAGCAGATGTCGCCGTGCCTTCCGCCGCCAACTTCGCCCCCCGCTCAGCAATATACGCGCGCAGCGCCGCTGCCGCAGCATCGCCCAGCGGCACATACCGCTGCTTTTGCCCTTTGCCCTTCACCAGAATCGCTTCATTCGCCCAATGAATGTCTTCAAGATTCAGCCCTGTCAGCTCTGCGTTCCGAATCCCGCAGCCATACAGCAATTCCAGAATCGCCCCATCCCGCGCCGGCCAGCTTGCCGCGTCCTCGCCCACTTGATCCACCACCCGCTCCATCTGCTCAATCGATGGCACCCTTGGCAAATGCTTTGGCAGCCGCGGAGTCGCCACCAGCGAGGCCACGTTCTGCCCCACATGCCCCGCCCGAGCCAGCCACTTGAACCAGCTCCGTATCGCCGCCAGCGCCCGCGCCGCCGAAGCCTTCGACAATCCCCGCTCATACAGAACGCCGAGATACGCGCGTATGTCCGTGTGCTCGATCTTGTCTGCGCGCCGCTCCGGCCCGAACTTCTCCGCCGCCCACGCCGCAAACCCTTCCAACTCACGCTGGTACGCCCGCAGCGTATGCACCGAAGACCCGCGCTCATTCGCCAGCACGCGCAAATACTCTTCAACCAAGCCCGCGAGCGCAGACCCCTCAACCACCGTCGACTCAATCGCCTCAGCGGCCACCGTCGCCTCCGCCACCGCGCCGTCCGGCGTCACGACGCCTCCCTTACCTGCGAGTCCTCGACCGGCGCGTCCTCAATCTCGTCCCTCACCTCGCCCGCGTCAGGCTCGGCCTCATCCATCACCGCCGTCCTCCGCGTCGCCCGCGGATGATGCATCCGGTGCACTTCCTTCAACCGTCCCAGCGCCAGGTGCGTATACACCTGCGTCGTCGATATATCCGCGTGCCCCAGCAGCAGTTGCACGCTCCTCAGATCCGCCCCATGCTCCACCATGTGTGTCGCGCAGCTATGCCGCAGCCGGTGCGGGCTCGCGTCGCCGTTCGATGTCTTCACCAGGTGCCAGATCCACTGCCGCGTCAGCGGCATCCCCCGCAGCGAAAGAAACAGCCGCGTTCCATCCCCGCGCCCCGCTTTGTCTTTTCCAGCCACAGCACTCTTCTTCTGCGCCGTGCTGATCCGCGCCAAATGAGGCCGCCCCTCGCGCAGATAAGTCTCCAGCGCCTCAACCGCCACCTCACCCAGCGGAACAATCCGCTCCTTGTCGCCCTTGCCCCTCACCTGCACTCGCCCCAAATCCAGGCCCAGATCGCCAATCGTCAGCGCCGTCACCTCTGAAACCCGTAGCCCCCCCGCGTAAAGCAACTCCAATATCGCCCGATCTCGCAGATCCGTAGCCCGTGCCTGAGGATGCGTTGCAGCCATCCCCGCCCGGTCCAGCATCTCCGCCACCTCCGGCTCCGCCAGCGCCTTCGGCAGCACCTTCCACGCCTTCGGCGACTCAATATTCACCGTCGGGTCGTGGTGCATGCGCTTGTCCAGCAGCAGCCACTTGTAGAAACCCCGCAGGCAGCTCAGCTTCCGCGCTGCCGATCGCGAATCGATCCCATGCGTCCGCAGGTGCTCCAGGAACCCCGCCACATCCCCCTGCGCCGCGCCCATCAGCAACCCATTCTTACCATCCAGAAACTCCGCAAAAGTCTTTAGATCACCCAGGTAGGCTTCGCAGGTAAGCGGGCGCAGCCCCTTTTCCACGCGCAGATACGCCTGGTACTCCTTCAAAAGCGGCAGATTTGCCGTGCTGTCCACCCCTTGATTATCCGCGCCCTTCTCCTCGCCCGGCCACATACCCCCGGTTACCGAACCTCATTCATCACGGACTCAAAGTCATTAACGCATTTCAGCCATTCCATTCTTGCTTTGTTCAACTTAGTTCGTAAACCGGCTTGTCCTGCTCAATTCGTAATCGAACCTTTACGTGCAATTCGTCCCCGCTTTAGAGGAAAATAGAAATGTATATCTTTTGAGACAGGATTGAGGAACATTGACCCCCACGCAGATTGAAATTCCGCGCATTGAAATTCCCAGATGGACCGCGCCAGAGTTTGAGCGGCTGGTCCTTGAGAGCAACCCGAAAGTTGCCGTATTCGATTGTGATGGCACTCTATGGAGCGGCGACGCCGGCTATGGCTTCATGGTTTGGTCGCTTGAGCAGGGGCTCGTCTCCCGCTCCACCAGCGACTGGATCGACACCCGCCATCGCGCTTACAGGGCAGGCCTGGTAAGTGAAGTCGCCATCTGCGGCGAGATGGTACAGATCTACGCCGGCCTGCGCGAGCAGGAACTCCGCGTGGCAGCCGGACAGTATTTCACCGAGCACGTCGAGCACCACATCTTCCCAGAGATGATCGCTCTTACCGCCAAGCTTCACGAGCGCGGAGCCCAGCTCTGGGCCGTCAGCTCCACCAACCGCTGGGTTGTCGCCGAAGGCATTCGCCGATTCCGAATCCCCGTGGATCGCGTCCTCGCCGCTGACGTTCGCGTTGAAAACGGCATCATCACCAGCGAACTAATTAACGTGCCCACCGATGAAGGCAAGGCCGAGACGCTTCGCCGCGTGGGCATCCCTACGCCAGATGCCGTCTTCGGCAACTCTATCCACGACCTCGCCATGCTCGAGATCGCGCGCAACGCCTTTCCGGTAAACCCCTCCTCGGCATTAATCGAAGCTGCTGCAAAGAACTCCTGGGGCTATTTCCTCCCGGAATCAGTTGATGGAACCCAGTCCGACGTGACGGGGAACTAAGCTCAATTTCTCAACGCGCGAAGCGTTTCTTCGCACTCCTCGATTTTGGGACGAGTTGAATCGCAGGGGGCTAACTCCTGCCAAATACTTCAGTTGGGCATTTACACTAGTCGTGTGGATGAGTTGCTTCCAGGCTCCGGCGTCAAGCCTTCAGGTCCTGCCCTGCGCTTTGTGGCGGCCGCGCTGATTCTGCGCGCCGGTGAAGTGCTAATCGGGCAGCGACGCCCTGACCAACCCATGGCTCTGCAATGGGAGTTCCCCGGAGGCAAGATCGAGCCGGGTGAAAGTCCCGAACAAGCGCTCGCACGCGAACTGGATGAGGAGTTAGGCATCAAAGCAGTGATTGGACCCCGGATCACGCACATTCGCCACAACTACCGCCATGGCGGAGCGGTTGACCTTCAGTTCTTCGCCGTGCATGAGTTCACCGGCGAAATCGACAACCGCATCTTCCACCAGGTCCGCTGGACTAAGCTCGAAGAACTGACAAACTATGAGTTCCTCGCCGCCGACCGCGGACTCATTCGCGACCTAGCCGCCGGCAAGCTGCTGTAAGGAAGCTTCTTCACGTCGATGAAAAGTCCATTTCATCTCGGAAGCATCTGGAAGTTCGGACCTCGCGCAGCAGTTCTGGTGTGCTTGCTTCTGACGGGTTGCGACCGGGACGATCTCTTGAAACTGTCGGGCCTCACTCGGGCTACCCTCCAGCAAAAAAACACGCCACAGTTGGAGGAAAACCTTGCCAGGCGATGCGATGAATCAATTCGGCAAGGCAGGTATGAAAAGCTTACCGGGCTCCTCGATCCAAAAATCCTGGATCCGGGACTCCGCGATAAATTGGTGGCCGTCACAAAGGCATTTCCGGACTACAACCCCGTGTCCGTGAAGACCATCGATTCAAAGCGCTCCAACCTCGGCGACGCTACAGTCACCACCATTGTCCTGGAATACGAATTCGCTCCGACCATCAAGACCAATAGCGAGTCCACGGAGTCAATTCCTGGAAGCTGGGTATTCGTCGACAATGTGATTCAGAACGTCGGCGGATCACCCACAGTTACAGGCATCGACGTCCAGCCAAGTTCGGAGTCAGTAGAAAGCATCAACGCATTCACGCTCGCGGATAGGGGCATTTCACAGTACGTTGCTCTGTTCCTCGCCCTCCTGCTCTCAGCATTTATCGTCTGGGTCGTTGTTCTGTGCATTCGCGCAAAAATAGGGAAGCAGAAGTGGCTATGGTTGCTCCTCATCTTTGCCTACGTCGGCCATGCGTCCGTGGACTGGACCACTGGACACTGGTCATTCACACCACTTTCAATTCGCTATGGAGTCCCTCCAATTCCTGCGAATATGTCTTGCAGTGCGTATGGTCCTTGGATGATGGATCTTTCGTTGCCGCTCGGAGCGTTGGTGTTTCTTGCATTCCTGAGAAGACAGACCGCTCGGGCGAACGTGACAACCGACCTTCCCGTTCCGAATCCGGATTCACCTGCAATAACCGGCGGACAACTGCCAACTGGCTGAGATCAACGCCTGTGCCATTGATTCCAGCTTTATCGGCGTCCCCTCAGTGCCCCGGCATCAAGCCCCAAACCGCATAGACAACAGTCATTCCGATCACGATGACGCTGGTGCCCCACGCAATTACGTTCCATAGCAGAGAATTCTTGTGTTCGCCCATCAGGTCACTACGGTTGATCAATAGCAACATCAAGATGATTACCAACGGCAACAACATGCCGTTCAGCACCTGCGACAGAATGGCGACGTTGATTAGCTGTGCATCTGGAAGCAGCAGCACGGTGAGCGCACCGCCCGCGATCAGCAATGAATAGAGCCAGTAGAAAACCGGTGCCTCCCTGAAGCGCTTGTCGACGCCGGACTCAAGCCCAAGACCCTCGCAAACGGTATAGGCAGTGGAAATCGGCAGAATCGATGCCGCGAAGAGCGACGCATTGAACAGCCCAAACGCAAACAGAATGAAAGCGTAGTCCCCGGCGAGCGGGCGCATCGCTTCTGCCGCGTCCGCTGCCACCTGGATTGACCCCATTCCATGGACATAAAGCGTGGCCGCGCAGGCTACTATGATGAACCACGCCACGATGTCCGTGAAAAGGCTGCCGACGATCACATCCAGCCGCGACGCCGCGTAATCCTTCACGCGAATGCCCTTTTCCACAATCGACGACTGAAGGTAAAACTGCATCCATGGAGCAATGGTTGTGCCTACCACGCCAATTGCCATGTAGATATAGGCTTTGTCGCCCCACACTGACTTCGGTGGCAGCACCACGGTGGCCCTCAAGGCATCGTGCCAGTCGGGCTGCGAAAGCACGCCGGCAAAGATGTACGAGATGTAGACCACAGATGCGACCAGGAAGATCTTCTCTGTACTCTTATAATTGCCGCGCACCACCATGTACCAGACCAGCGCCGCACACAAAGGTACAGAGATGAACTTTGACACGTGGAATAAGTGCAACGATCCGGCGATCCCGATAAACTCTGTGACCACGTTGGTGTAGTTCACCACCACCAGCATGATCATCAGCACAAACGTGAGCCGCAGCCCGAACTCCTCGCGGATCAGGTCGCTGAGCCCCTTGCCGGTGACAACCCCCATGCGGGCACACATCTCCTGCACCACGATCAGGGCGATCGTAATGGGAATCATGGTCCACAGCAGCTTGTATCCGTATTGCGCGCCGGCTTGGGAGTAGGTGAGGATGCCGCCCGAGTCGTTATCGACATTTGCGGTGATAAACCCGGGACCAAGAACGGCCAGGAACAGCAGTATCCGGGTTCTCCAGCGCTTCCACATGCTCGCCGCTTCCGACGGCGGAACCAGAGTAGATGCACCTCGAAGCCTCAGCATTCAAGTCGACGCGACCAACTCCGGGCCCCCAACGACAGGTCTTCGTCGTTGGGCTGGAGCAGGGAGCGGCGACCCTCCAAGACATTCAAGAGGACACTGTTACTCTGGTTCCGCCTTTAAGGAGGATTCATCTGAAATTCCTCCCTGACCATACAGGAAACACCCTCCTGAGCGAAACCCGAGCGAATCAAAACCTGGACCTCCACGAGCACCCATCACTTGACAGGGCTCCGCGCACGCGACTACAACACGCTTTCACCCGTAATAGCCCGGAGGAACGCACGATGGACCCACTGAATTCTACAGATTCGCTGCGCGCACGTCGCAAATTGCTTGGAAGCATGGCCTCGGGCGCTGCCCTGCTTGGGCTTGGCGCAGCCGGCTCAGTTGCCGCCGCCACGGCCCCCGCATCCGCTTCGGCCGATCAGGCTCCTGAGGAGTTGTTCGCCCTGGCTCGCCTCCGCTCTTACAAATCGCGTCGCTCCTCAAGCTGGGACCGCACCGGCGGCAATGGCGACGCAATTCCGGTTGACCCTGGCCACACCGCAACACTTCTCGACCTGACCGGCGCAGGCGTTGTCACCCATATCTGGTTCACCATCAATTCACCAGATCACATGCACCTGAAGAACCTCGTCCTCCGAGCGTGGTGGGACGGCGAGAGTTCGCCCTCCGTTGAAGTACCAATCGGCGACTTCTTCGGTCTCGGTCTCGGAGAGTACTACACATACCAATCGGCTCTGCTGGCCGTCGCTCCGGTGAAGGCACTCAACGCCTACTTCCAGATGCCCTTTGCCACCGCAGCGAGAATCACGTTGACCAATGAAGGCAAAGTCCGCACCGACAATCTCTATTTCGCCATCGACTACGTGACACTGCCCTCATTACCCGAGGATCTCGGCCGTTTTCATGCCCAGTACCGCCAGGCTGCGCCCTGCAAAGGATGGACTGACAATTGGAGAAACAACTGGGACCCACCCGTTGGCGATCGCAAGAATCTCGACGGCGCGGAGAACTACGTCTTCCTCGATGCCGCAGGCAAGGGCCATTTCATCGGAGTGACCCACGCTGTGGAGCAAAACCAGGATGGCTGGTTCGGCGAGGGCGACGACATGATCTTCATCGATGGCGACCGGCTGCCGACGATCAATGGAACTGGGACCGAGGACTACTACAACGGAGCGTGGGACTTCAACGGCCAGTCCTTCGGATTCATGCACAACGGCGCGCCCTACATCGTCGACCCCGAACGGATCGGAGGCAGATACTGCCTTTATCGCTGGCACATCGAGAGCCCGCTAGCGTTTGAAAAGTCGATTCGCGTGACCATCGAGCACGGCCACGCCAACCATCGCTCCGACAACTTCTACTCAACAGCGTACTGGTACCAGGCCGAGCCGCACGCTGCCTTTCCGGCCCTGCCTGTGCCGGCCGATCGCGCCCCCCGCATTTATGCCGCAGGTGGTCCAGCCGGGCCCGCTCCCATCCCGAAAAGCTGAGTAAGGACACCGAGTCACGGCTTTTCGCAGGCCCCCAGACGCAGCAAAACCCGGACCGAAGCCCGGGCCATGCTCGTTCACTTGTCGCCTAACTACGCTGTAGCCAGCAGAACCATCTCGGTCCTTGCACGCATCTCTTCAGCAGCAGCTCGCCTTGCGGTCTCGCCCAGAATTGAGTGCACCACGTCCACCGCGCTGTAGCTGTCCCGGTCGGGCGCGAGGAACTGCGCAATACTGTTCAGGTCGTCGCCCACGGTCACCAGCGGCGACTCCACCACATCGTCCTTGCGCACCTGCGCGTGGCCAATGTTGGCCATGAGCGCATTGCAAAGGCACTTGCGTCCGACGGTGTCTTCCACCTTGCCGCCCTTGGCAACGTAGTTCGCCACCGGTTCCGCGGCGCAGCGATAGCCAATATTGCCATCCGGAGCGGCAAACGGCTCACGCAGATAGCCCAGGTCGCACACGCGCTTCCGCTCCTGGTAGATCGGTAGCTGCGACGACGTGCCCTCCAGCAACGCTACCTTGAACGGGAAACCGGTAGGCGAAGCTAGCGGATCAGTAAACACAACGCCCTCACCCCTGCGAGCCTGCTCAATCAGCGTCTTCTTCAGATCGGCGCGCATGCCCGATTCCTCAGAGAACGCAAAGGCTGTTCCCACCTGGATTCCGGCTGCCCCCTGTTCGAGAGCTTCGCGCAGCTTATCGGCGCTGCCATAGCCGCCTGCCATCCAGAAGGGCACACCCATCTCGCTCATCTCCCGGAGGTTCACCCGGTCGCGCTCGCCATACACAGGCTCCCCGGAATCGTTCAGTTGCAACTTACCGCGAGGGGGGGCATTGTGTCCACCGGCAATCGGCGTCTCAACCACAAAGCCATCCACTCGCCCGGTTGCACGGCGCAGCATCGTCGTCGCCAGGGTGTTCGAAGAAACAATGGCCAGGAACCGCGGCCGGCGCAGCATGGGCAAAAAGCCCTCGGCATATTCGGCGGCATCAAGGCGCATCTGGGTATCCTGCCCAGGAAGAGCGCCAGTCACTGACAACTTGTACTCCGCAACGTGATGCGCGGCAAATGAATCCAGCACTCCAGGAATATGAAGCGGAATTCCCGCTCCCATCAGCACGTAGCCCACGCCAGCAAGCATCGCGCCGTAAATCGACGCGAGATGCGGCAATTGAACTTTCTCCAGAAAATTGATCCCAACAGGATTCTTATGACCTTCACGCGCCAGAAAGACTTCGACGAAATTGCTCACCATGCAGAGCTCAACCAGCTTGCGCGGGTCTTTGCGCTGATGCATCGGAACGTTTGGATAGGGCGCGTTGGCGGCCTTGCCCCCGGGAACGAAATACTCCTGCCAAAGGCGGCGGGCCATCTCGGGAAACGGAAAGGCCTCGACCCCGCGCTCCATGTGACCCCCAGGATCACCGTCCGCAAGCCGTCGTACAAACAACTGGTCGATCGCGGTGCCGGAGACGACTCCGAGTTGACCGAGCCGCGACACCGTCTGGGCCAGGCGCCAATTGGAAACGCCTACTCCCATCCCCCCTTGTATGATTTTGGGAAAATCCACCATCTCTGGATTCTTTCACAAATCCCGCTATTCGCTGCAACTTTCTCATACAGAAGTGGTATGGATGGCATCAAAACGGCAAGTCTCTCCCCAAATCGGGATCAAATCGTCCAAATTATGCCGTTCGAAGGATTTTCCGCCGTATGTGCCCGCCCGACCTCGCTTCGCTCACAGCTTCTCGCGCAGAAGGCTGATCACATGATCGGCCTGGACAACGCCCACCATCCGCCCCAGGCTATCAACCACCGGAAGCGCGTGCAGATTGTACTTGTCGAACTGCTCTGCCAGTTCGTTCTGGTGCCGGTCCGCTGGGCACGAAATCACGCGCGGCTCTGCCAGCACTGAAACACGGGCCTCCGGCTGCGCCATCACCAGTCGAGCCAGCCCCACCGCACCATGAAGAACGCGCTTCTCGTCCAGCAAGTAAATCTCGGTTATGCTCTCTGGATCACCATCGAAGTTGCGCAGCGCATTCACTGCCTGGGCTACCGTTGCGTCGGTCCGGACGGAAACAAAATCCGTCGTCATGCACCCGGCGGCGGAATCTTCGTCAAACTCGAGCAGCTCGGCCACTTCCTGCCGCTCCTCGGGCTCCATCTCCTCGAGAATCGCATCGGACTGCTCCTCCGGCAGCTCGCCCAGAAGGTCGGCGGCCGCACCGGGGTCCATCTCCTCAACAATGTCGGCAATCTTCTCTTCGCCCAGCTTCTCCAGCAGAGCCTTCTGCAGCCTCGGCTCGGCCTCTTCCAGCGCCTCGGCCGCTACCTCTTCATCCAGCGAAGTAAACACCGCCTCCCGCTCGGCCGGGGCTAGATCCTCCAGGATATCGGCCAGGTCCGACGGGTGCATCTCCGCCAAACGCTCATATTCGATGCGCAACTTCACCCGCCGCGCCGGATCGACTTCGATCACGTCGACAAACTCCCACGGGATAGCACTCGCCTTGAACTTCCGCGACAGAGTCTCCAGCTTTGCCCGAGGAAGGAGGCCCTTGAATACCCGGCGAATGGCGCCCCGCATCCCCACCTCTACCTCGGCCACCCGCAACAAGTGGGCAGCACCGCGCCCCAGCCATTCGAGGTCCACGTCGTTCACGCGAACTACCTTGCGCCCATGGATATCGATGATTTGCCGGTCGACCAGGTCTTGCTGCAGGTAGATGTAATTGCCTTCGTCCTTCAGGGGCACAAGCGCCGCGGATGAGCGCAGCTCGAGCGTCCCGGCCGGGGTTTCCATAATCTCCTGCGAGGGAACAATCGAAAGGCCCGAACGAGTCTTCAGCACCAGCCCTGCTACCTTGCCCGCATCCGGGCCGGTGGCTACCGCAACATCCTTGAGCCGGCCGCGCAAATGGCCCTGTGCATCCGTCACCGGAGTGCCGAGCAACGCCGTTAAACTTACGCGGGCTGAAGTGCGCGGTTCCATGCAATGAGTGTAGTACCCCGGCAAGTGAGTTTATTCCCCGGCCAACGGAAAAAAGACGATCATCCAGCCCGGCCCAGGCGGAAAGTCGATGAGCCGTCGTGCAATCGGCCGCTCGCCCCCCCCACCGCAACAAGAAACCCCCCAGTTTGGACCCTCCCGTTTGTCCGCACGTATACACACCAGGCAGCTCTCCACACTCCCTGCTTGACACAATTTGTCCCCAGCCATGAAACTGCCAGCAAGGTTGCTCAGGCGCGGACGGGCCAGAATTCCCGAACCGTTCCGGAAGAGGCGGATACGAACCCGGTGAATGTGCCCAAAGAAGGACGCATGAGTTTTTCGCTGAGTTCCACCATGGAAAGTGTCAGCGAGGTGGAGGCTGTCGCGGACAAGATGGCTCAAGAGGCCGGAATGGACGAGGACGAGCGCTTCAAGCTAACCATGGCGGTGCGCGAAGCCGCTGTGAACGCAGTTTTACATGGAAATGACTACGACCCGGACAAGCAGATCTCCGTCAGTTTTGAAAACAACGGCAAGTCACTTGTTATATCAATCTCCGACCAGGGAAAAGGGGTAGATCCTGACAAACTTCCCGACCCTCTGGCCCCGGAGAACCTTTTGCGCGGCACTGGCCGCGGCATCTTCCTTATCCGATCCTTCATGGATGAGGTACACTTTCGACAACTGCACCCTGGCACCGAGCTGACGCTGGTTAAACATCTGGCGCCGGCCGAGGACAAGACCAAATAGAGTGCTTACGCAGCGGGCGCCGGCGACGTTAAGGATTCAGTACTTCCGTAGCCATTTGAAGCCGGCAATGCAGGCAGGTTGGGTTTTTCCAGATTCTGCTTCTTGCGAAAGTGCTATAACCGAATTATCAACAAGAGCGACAAGGAGGAATTCCCGTGGCACTGAGTATTGCTTCCCGTGAAGTGGATGGCGTTACCGTTCTGGATCTGTCTGGACGAATCACCCTGGGCGAGGGCAGTGTGCAATTGCGCGATGCCATTCGCGACATGATTGGCAAGGGCTCCAAGAGCATCCTTGTAAATCTGGGAGACGTGAACTATATCGATAGCTCAGGCTTGGGCGAGTTGGTGGGAGCATTCACCACTTCGAAGAACCAGGGCGCCACGATGAAGCTCCTCAAGCTGACCAAGAAGGTTCACGACCTGCTCCAGCTCACCAAGCTCTATACCGTCTTCGACATCTACGACGACGAAGCCAGCGCAATCGCTTCGTTCAAGTAAGATCCGCCGCACCAGGCCCTGCAAAAGGTCAAAGAGGCCATCCCGCAACGCGGGGTGGCCTCTTGTGTCTTCAGCGTGACTTTCAAATCAAGAGCGGGTGCCCCATCCTGGCCGCGCCTTTGTTTCTGCGGCCAGCGTGGGAGACAAATCTCGCCGCCTAGAACTTCACCGACGGCACGGTTTGCGCCGCTGCACTGGCCTTGAAGTAGGCGTCATTCTCCTTGTATCCGGCCATCCCCGCCCAAATGCTGTTCGGGAACTGGAGAATGAACGTGTTGTAGTCCTGCAGCGCGTCGTTGTAGTTCTTGC
>Ga0302198_10003856_pt1 | contig 14784 bp, 14 predicted proteins | sample II_Bog_N2_2_FD_193521 | JGI IMG/M metagenome (GOLD analysis project Ga0302198, IMG submission 193521) | Peat permafrost microbial communities from Stordalen Mire near Abisko, Sweden - II_Bog_N2_2 | ecosystem: Environmental > Terrestrial > Soil > Wetlands > Peat | place: Sweden: Abisko... | reverse complement strand
AGTTGGAAGGTAACCCCCGGGATCGCGGTGCCGACAGTGTTGGAGGCGTAGTTTCCGGAGATGCCATCGACGGTGAGCACGGCGTCCTGGGCAGTGAGCCCGGTGTTGATCTTGAGAGTGCTGGCCGGGGTGGTGACGTCTGCGAGGGAAGTGTAGGTCAGAGCGGGAGCGGTGGTGGTAAGCGTGCTTGCTGTAGTGTCGATGCTGGCTGCGCCGGTAGCGTCTTCAGCCCCGGTGATGACCAGGCTGGAGCCGCTTACGCTAGCGGTAAGGCGGGCGGAGAAGCCTGCGTCGGCGTTCAGCGCAGCGGCTGTATCGGTGAGCGACAAAGGGATGGTTCCGATGGTGACAGTTGCAGCCGTGCCACCGCCGATTGCGTAGCTGAAGGTGCCGGAGAGCTCGTCTGTAGCTGCGCCGAGCGTAAGAGTATTCGTTGCCGGAGTGGACGAGGTTGGATCGGCGCTGACTGCGGTGACGGTGGGCGCGGTGGTGGAGGGAACGGTAGTAGTCAGTGAGCTTCCGGTGGTATCGATGCTGACGCTGCCCGCGGCTCCGGTGGGTCCAGTGATGACCAGGCTGGAACCGCTTACGCTGGCAACCAGGCTGGCCGAGAAGCCGCCGTCCGCGTTCAACGCTGCGGCCGTGTCGGTGAGCGACAAGGGAGTGGACCCGAGACTGACAGTTGCGGCCGCGCCACCGCCGATTGCGTAGCTGAAGGTGCCGGAGAGTTTGTCGCTACCTGCGCCGAGCGTCAAGGTGCTGGTTGCAGCGACGGTTGCGGTCGAGGCTACGCTACTTGTGCTGGTACCGCCGCTGGTGATGGTGAGCGCTCCGCCGACTCCACTGATCTCGCTGACGAGCGAGAGACGGGAGCCGGTGGTATCCGAGATGATGCTGGCGGTGACTCCGATTCCAGCCAGGTTGATGGCGGCTGCGTAGGTGGCTAGAGTGTCGCTGGTCCCGCTTACCACAGGAATAGTGGTCGGGGCGCCTGAACCGACCTGAATGGTGAGCGCACCGCTGATGGTGTCTGAGGAGGCGATGGAGTCGGAGTAGTCTGACGCGGTCTGGGCGAGCTGGCTGACGATGACCGTGTGGTCTCCGGCACTCGCGGTTGCGGCCGCGCTGGTGAGCGTTAAGACGTTGGTGTCCGAGCTCGATCCTTCCTTCTCCGCCATCACTCCCTGGAAGTCGGTGAGAGCGTTGAGGCTGGTGCTGAGGGCAGATAAGTCAGCGCCCATGGAAGTGAGTCCGGTGTCGTCAGCCTTCAACGACGTGAGCTGGGTATTCCACGGTGTCTCTACCTGTTGCAGGTTGGCGACGACGCTGGCGACCGTGGCCGTGACATCGAAGCCGGTGCCGCTGGTGGCCGCACCGAAATTGATTCCTACCGCTCCCATAGCTTTACCTGTGCATGTGGCACCCGGACGATAACTGTCTGAAGTGATTGCAAGTGTTCAGCCATCGGCGACGGTGCTGGATTAGAAGGCTCTTGGTTTTAGACGAGTCGCAAGGAAAGGCGGGCGGCCCTGGTTGGGGCCGCCCGTATCTTGTTTCACCCCCGAACATTACTGGAGGAGCTTGAGGACTTCCTGCTGTACGCTGTTGGCCTGGGCCAGAGCGCTGATGCCGGTCTGCGAAAGGATCTGGTACTTGGACAGGTTGGAGGCAGCCGCACCATAATCTGTTGCGGTGACCGAGTTCGAAGCGGAAGCGAGGTTGACGGATTCAGCGCTGGCCACGCCGGCTGCTGAACTCAGTTCGTTGATGTCAGAGCCGATCGTGCCGCGCTGGTAGGCGACGGTGCTGATGGCGTTGGTGATGGCTTGCGACGCAGCCGTCGCGTTCGTCGTGGTGATCGATGAGTAAGTTGTGCTGAGGTCTGTGCCGGCACCGATGGTGGCTCCGGTAGGAGTTTGTTTGAACGAGGCGGGTGACCCGTCCGTCAACAAGTCAGTGCCGACAGTAGGGGTAATCGAAATCGTGGTGCTACTCACGCCGCTTACGGTGAGTCCCGCTGAAGTGAAGGCGGCGTCGTTCGTCAATTGACCGGCCAATTGCGCCAGCGTAGTGCCTGCGGTAACGGTAGCGTTGTAGGTAGTCCCACCGCCATCGATGGTGAGCGTACCACCCACCGTAGAGGAGGCCGCGCCGATTGTAAGAACGAGTGCTGCACCAGCACCGGGAGTGTTGGCGGCGACGTTGCTTGCGGTTCCGCTTGCTGCGGCGCTCCCGATGTTGGATGTGGTGAGTGCGCCGACTACGTCCGCGTAGGTACTCGTCCCGTTACTGGTGCCGTCGGTCACGGCAATGCTGGTGGTGTTGTTAGTGAATACTTTGTTGCTGTTGAAGTTGGTTGAGCTGCCAATGTTATTGACCTGTTGAAGAATATTTGAGTATTCCTGGTTGGCAGAGCCGATCTGCTGGCTGGTTAGGGTTCCGCCGCCGATTTGCGTCGCGATAGTGACGGCCTGATCGAGCAGGCTGGTGACCTGCGAGAGCGCGCCGTCTGCGGTCTGCAACATGCCGATGCCGCTGGCGGCGTTGGTGGCGGACTGGGTGAGCGCGGCGACGTTTGCGGTCATGCCGTCCGCAACGGCGAGGCCTGAAGGATCGTCCGCGCCGGAGTTGATGCGCGATCCGGAAGAGAGCTGCTGAAGCGTGGTCTGCAGCTTCGACTGGGTAGCGTTGATGTTGTTCTGCGCATAGAGTGCTGCGACGTTATTGAGAATGCTTAATGCCATTGTGTGACGCTCCTGTATAGCCAATTTAAGTGCCAGCGCACTGCCCGCCCCGGTACCGAATCCGTCTTTCCGGATACAGTGAGCGGGAGGCTCCGCGTTCCCTCACCTCATCGGCGCCCCTATCGGGCACTTTAGTAATTCGTACGAATTATCCTCCACGCTAATATCCGCCGATAACCAGTTGGAGGGACCTGACTGCCATGATCGAACTCACACGGTTAAATGGACAGAAGCTTTACGTCAACTGCGATTTACTGAAGTACGCTGAAGCCTCTCCGGATACCGTGCTGACGCTGCTGACCGGCGATAAGATAGTCGTCCGCGAGTCCTGCGCGGAAGTGGTGGATATGGCGATGACCTTTCGGGCGCGCATGCTTGGTGCGGCGTGGCCGGATGCGGAAGCCTCTCTGGGCGCGCTGGTTGCCCAATTGACGCTGCGCGCGCCCCAGAGGGGAAATCAGCCATAGCTACTTCACGGGGCGGAGGCAACTTCATGGATATTGCCAGCGTCGGAGGTGTCCTGCTCGCGATCATCGGCATTCTTGGCGGCCTGATGCTCGAGGGCGGCAGCATCGCTCAGGTCACCCAGCCCACCGCGATGCTGATTGTGCTGGGAGGCACACTGGGCGCGGTCATGTTGCAGTTTCCGGCAAGTGTCTTTCGTGTTGCGCTCCAGCAGTTTATTCGCGTGTTCTTTTCCCGGCGCAGAAAGGATGAAGCCTTGGTCGCACAGCTTGTGTTGTTTGCGATGAAGGCGCGAAGGAGTGGGATACTGTCGCTGGATGCAGACCTCTCCACCGTTGAAGACCCTTTTCTTAAGCAGGCTCTAATGCTGGCGATCGATGGCACCGAACCGGCCGCGGTCCGTCAGATCATGCAGCTTGAGTTAGAGAACGGGGCTGAGTTCGAAGAGCGGATTCCGCAGGTCTTCGAATCGGCTGGGGGGTTCGCTCCGACCGTGGGGATTATCGGCGCGGTGATTGGCCTGATTCAGGTGATGCAGCACCTCGACGACATCAATGCAGTAGGGCGCGGCATTGCGATCGCATTCGTCGCGACGATATATGGAGTGGGTCTGGCTAATCTGGTGTTTTTGCCGGCTGCGGGCAAATTGAGAATCCGCCAGCAGGAAGAGCACATGGTGCGCGAGATGATGCTCGAAGGGGTGATCTCGATCCAGGAGGGTATGAACCCGCGGATGATCGAAATCAAGCTGCGGACGTTTCTCTTCGAAGGCAACAGGGCTGACCGCGGCAAGGTGGCCCGATGATGCGGAAGAAAAGGCAAGGGCGCGTGAGCCATGAGCGCTGGCTGGTGTCGTACGCAGACTTCATTACCTTGCTGTTCGCGTTCTTTGTAGTGTTGTTCGCGACCGGGGAGTCGGACAAGAGCAAGAAAGTGCAACTCGCGGCCTCGATCGAATCGGCATTCAATGAGATGGGGATCTTTGAGGCGCATACAAAATTTCCGCCGCAGCGTGACCCTCCTGTTGATGGCCGCGAATATGCAGCCCATTCCGCGATTGCTTCACCAGAGGACAGGGAGGAGATAAAGCGGCACCTGGAAGAAGCCGCTCAACCGGATATTGATCGCGGGATTATCGGCATTCACGATTCAGCGAATGGGCTGGTGATCTCTCTGCAGGAGGCTGGATTCTTTGACTCTGGCGCCGCCGATGTTCGGCCATCCGCGCTTTCGGTGCTCAATCGCATTGCAGCGGCGCTGCCGGTGACTGCGCTGCGGGTTGAGGGGCACACCGATGATGTTCCGATCCACACGGCACAGTTCGCGTCGAACTGGGAATTATCCAGCTCACGCGCCAGCAGCATTGCTCGCTTGCTTCTGCTCCATGTCAACGTTCACGCGGACAATATGTCAGTCGCGGGATACGCGGAGTTTCATCCCGCGACCAGCAACGCTACCGCGGAAGGCAGGGCACGCAATCGGCGGGTGGATATCGTTCTATTGGGCGCGACGCATTGATTGGGCACTCGGCGTCGTGGGTTGTACAAGAGCGCGACGAGGTTTTATTCCCACTCAATTGTGCCGGGTGGCTTTGAGGTGATGTCGTAGACAACGCGGTTGATCCCGCGGACTTCGCTGACAATTCTGCTCGAGATCGAACGGAGCACCTCATAGGGCAGAGGAGCCCAATCCGCAGTCATGCCGTCCTCGCTCTCGACCGCGCGGACGCAGCAGGTGTAGCCGTAGGTGCGCTGGTCGCCCATAACGCCGACGCTCTTTACCGGTAGCAGCACGGCGAAGGATTGCCACACCTTGCGGTAGAGGCCCGCGGCCTTGATCTCGTCGACGACGATTGCGTCGGCTTCCTGCAGTAGCGTCACACGCTCCTCCGTGACCTCGCCGAGGATGCGGACTGCGAGCCCAGGCCCGGGAAACGGCTGGCGCTCGAGAATCTCTTCGGGCATGCCAAGGTCGCGGCCGATGCGGCGGACTTCGTCTTTGAACAGGTCGCGAAGGGGCTCGATCAGTTTCAGTTTCATGTCCGCTGGGAGCCCGCCGACGTTGTGGTGGCTTTTGATCGTCTGCGACGGCCCTTTGACACTGGAGGATTCGATTACATCGGGATAGAGCGTGCCCTGGACCAGCCAGGCGATTTCGTCGCCTTTGTGATCGGCGGAGTCGAAAATCTTTTTGGCCTCTTCGTCGAAGACAGCAATGAATTCGCCGCCGATTACTTTACGCTTCTGTTCCGGATCCGTTACGCACGCCAGGCCGGTGAGGAACCGCTCGCTCGCATCGACAGCCACGACGCGCAGACCAAGCTGTTCCCGCATCGTCTTTTGCACCTTGGCGAATTCATCTTTGCGTAGAACGCCGTTGTTGACGAAGATGCAGGTCAAGCGGTCGCCGATGGCTCGAGCTACAAGTACCGCTGCCACACTGGAGTCGACGCCGCCGCTGAGGCCGCAGATTGCGTGACCGTCGCCGACCTGAGCGCGCACGCGTTCGACGGTGGACTGGATGAAGTGTTCCGGCGTCCAGTCGGTCTTGGCGCCGCAGATGTCGAGAACGAAGTTGCGCAGCAGTTCCATGCCCTGGCGGGTGTGTGCAACCTCGGGATGAAATTGGACGGCCCAGATGCGGCGGGCCTCATTCGCGATGCCGGCCAGCGCGTTCGATGTCTTCGCAGTCAGCGTGAAGCCGTCGGGCAGGGTCTTGGCCTCGTCGCCGTGGCTCATCCAGACGTCTAGCGTGCGCGGGAGTCCGCGGAACAGCGGGGTTTCGGTGACCACCTCAACCTGCGCGTGGCCGTACTCGCGCGCCGGAGCTGACTCAACCGTTCCGCCAAGGTGATGCACGATGTATTGCAACCCGTAGCAGATGCCGAGAATAGGCACGCCAATCGCAAGCAGGGCCGGGTCAGCTGCGGGCGCATCCGCGTCATAGACCGAACAAGGGCCGCCGGAGAGGATCAGGCCGAGTGGGGAGAGAGAGCGAATCTGGTCGAGCGGCGCGGTGCACGGAAGCACCACGGAGAAAACGTTGAACTCGCGGATGCGGCGCGCGATGAGCTGGGTGTATTGCGACCCGAAGTCCAGAATGACGATTGTTGAGGTGTCCACGAGTCCGATTGTAAATGGATCCGGAGAGGGACTCCGCAGCACCGATCCTAGCTCGGGTCCTTGCCCCGTGTGCGCTGGACACCGGTTACGATGCCGGCACCGAACATGATGATACCGATGGCGATGATGTAATTCTGAGGAACATGCATCAGATGGGCAAGATAAGCTACACCGAGGATCAGAATGAAGTAGCCGACTGCATAAATTCCAAAGGACATGGCGATCTCCGAGGTGAAACATAACAAGCTGGCGTCCCTGAGTGAGATGCGAATTCCGGTCCGCCAGTGAGACCAAACCGTCCCCTCCCCGGAGTCGCTCCCGCGAATCCGGATTTGTCCAGTCGCAAGTGTGTCAATTCGTTCACCTTTCGCTGCAAGTTATTGCGGCCTCTGTCATTGGAGAGGGGGCAACTTGCACATTATCAATGTGTGCGAATGGCCCTCAAAGTGCGCCACGGTCTACTAATCCCTATAGTTAGCATGTCGATCACACCGGATTATGGAGGATGTCATGCATAGATTCACTCGCGCCGTCCTATTCGGTCTGCTTCTGGCTGGCGTCGCAACCGCAACTCCCGCCTTTGCAGATAGCATCATTAACTATCACTGGGACATTAACATAGACGGCCCCCTCCGTACCGTTATTCAGTCTTTTTCCTTTACGCTGCAGGGTTCCCCCACAAATTTCACCCCGGGAACCGACTTCTTCGCGATCACTGATATTGCCATCACAAGTAACCCCGGCACTCCCACAACCGGCGCAATCGACTTCTTCCTTGCGCCGGACGGTGGACTCTCCATAAGTAGTCCCGAGTTCGACTTGGGCGACATAGATTCCGCCGTGTTGTTCACCTATACAGGAACTTTCGGCACATCTAGCTTCGCGCCTACATTCACGCCTGGCGTATACACCGGTGTCGATCAAAGTGACCCATCCGACACGGTTACCGTCACCATCACGCCGACCCCTGAGCCGAACAGCGTTGCTCTGTTGGGAACGGGAATGCGGGGCCTGGTAGGCATCATTCGACGGAAGCTGTCTGCGTGAAGTTCAGACTGAGGCTGTCTAGTAGAGGGGCGGCTCGCCGGGTGGGCGGGTCTTCCAGCGGCGGTGCATCCAGAGCCATTGGCTGGGATATTGGCGGATTGCATCCTCGAGCATGGCGGTAAAGCGGGCCGTGTTCTCGGCGGTGTCGGCCTCGGCGTCGCCGGTGGAAGCAAGCGCCAGCTCGGGGTAGAAGTGGAGAACATACTGCCGCTCTGACTCCTCCCACAGCAAGAAGCCGGGCAGGACCGCGGCACCGGTCTTGAGCGCGACTCGGGCGAGACCCGATGCCGTACAGGCGGGCACTCCGAAGAATGGGACGAAGAGGCCCTGCGGCGGCGTCATGTTGGTGTCCATCAGGATACCGACTGTCTCGCCGGCGCGCATGGCGGCGAGCAGGCCGCGGGCGAAGTCGTCCTTGTGCAGCACCCGGTTGCCATGCAGGCAGCGGATTTGGTTGACCATGCGATCGACCAGCGGATTGTCCAGGCGGCGGATGACCATACCCATCGGGTAACCGGCCAGCGAGTGGTAGAAGCTGGACAACTCCCACGCGCCCAGGTGGCCAGTGAGGACCAGGACACCCTTGCCGCGTTCGCGGGCTGCCAGGTAGTTCTGCAGACCTTCGTAGCGAATGAAGCGTGATGCGTTGGCCAGCGTGTAGCTGGGCATCTGGCAGAACTCAGCGAGGAGCCACCCCAGGGTGCGGTACTCCCGGTGGAGAACGTGGGCGCGCTCGGCGGCGGGCATCTGCGGGAATGCAAGCTCGAGGTTGCGCAAGCCTACGCGGCGAAGGCGCCCGAGAAAGGCGTAAGCGATGATCGCGATACCGACTCCAGCGGCACGGGCCACGCGGCGGGGAAGGATGCGAAGGCCGTGGATAAAGAGCCAGGCAGGAACGAATTCGAGGATGTGGCGGAGAGTGCGCCGGGACGACGGCTCATGGGGTGATTGGGCTTCGCGGGTCAAGATTAACAGTCTAGCGGTTATGGACTGCCGATGAGTTGGTTCTCAGCCAGGATTACACGAAGCGAAGCCGCCGGGGAGTGAACTCCGCCGGCGGCGTCTAGACTCTGGTGCGCAGCTTCTACTGGCTATCTTTTGAACTGACGAAGTAGCGGGCCACCGTGTGGACGAAGGGACGCGCGTTTTCGGGGGCGGGAACGTCGCCTCCGAGGACGGTCTTGAAGGGGATGTCAGAGCCATACTCGGCTCGGGTCATGTCCTGGTTCTGCGAGAGGACGGTGCCATCCAGATCGAGTCCTGCGAAGAGGCCCTTGGAGCGCGAGTAGGTAAGGAACTCGGCGTTCAGTTTCCAGTCCGTGCCCGCCTGCGCGTTACGGCCGACCGGCCCGGCCGAGGCCGCCGCATCTGCGCCCAGCTTGACCTTGTTCTTCAGCATGTCCTGCAAACCGTTCTGGTTCATTGCAATCAGCACAAGGTCAGTTGACTGCCCGCCGATCTGCCAGCCGAAGCTTCCGCCTTCCAGCTTTACGAACACTGGAGCGCTCCAGCCATTGGGCGTTCGGCAGGTAGCAACGCCTTGGCCATACTGGACTCCAACGGCGAAGGCACCTTTCTTGTAAGCGGGAATGACGGTCACGCAGCTTGCGCCGGCTAAAATTCCGCGTGGAATGCCCTTGTCGGGCGTGGCCATGATCTCGTTCATGACAGCCTGGGCGCTGGTAAGACGGTCCTCAATCTTGTCTTTGTCATCTTGCGCGAAACCTGAAAGTGTGGAGGTCAGAAGGACCATGCCACACAGAATTCCGGATATCTGTCTCATTCGTTTCGTACCTTTCATAGTTCTGTATGGTGTGCCATATTCATGGGCCGGGGATCGACGGCAAGGGGAATCATTGCAGCCAGTTATACGATGGGCGGCAGATGGGAGAAGTTGCCCGGATGCCAAAGTTTTCGGCCACCCATCTGGTGTTGGTGCGCGGACAACGGACGCTGGGGAGGGCCGAGGAAGCTGGGCCATGGCCGAAAAATGGGGGCTGCAAGAGCATGCAGCTTACGCTGTATAGCCTTGTAGCCCCTCTCCCAGGTCTGTGTTGCCCCATCATCATGGCTAATCCTTTCGGTTCGGACAACAGTACGAAGGTCTAGAGACTTTAGTACCCATATATTATTACTTTGTAGTAAACAAATGCCCATGGGTCGAGCAATGCAATTCCCGCTATTGAACCTGGGTAAATGGATGGACGGTGAGGGCTATGCGATTGTTAACGCCCACTTTGCGCATGAGGCGCCCGATGTGCGCCTTGACCGTCCCTTCGTCGATGCCGAGGGCGAGGGCGATAGCGCGGTTGGGCTGCCCCTCGCGCAGCAGATTGAGGACCTGAAGCTCGCGCGGAGTGAACTTCGGCGGGCCTGCGGAAGAGCGGGCAGAGTTGCGCTGGCGGTCGAGCAGGCGAGAGAGCACCCTGCGCGGCGCCCAGACAGAGCCATCGCGAACCATGTCGATAGCCATGCGGATCTCAGCCTCGGTAGACGTCAGGGCGAGATAGCCTTTTGCGCCGGCGCCGATGACGCGCTCGATGTACTCCTGTGAGGTGTCGTTCCCGAGCACGATAAGTTTCAGCAGAGGGCGCACCTGTCGGAAGGTAGAGATGAGCTCCAGCGGGTGAGGCGTGCATTCGGCGTCGATGAGGACGAGGGCGAGGTGAGCGTCGTCGAGCGCGCCTGGGACGGACAGGTGGACGATCTCAAGTTGCATTGCCTCGCAAAAGATGGCCCTGAGGCCAAGAACGCGCAACGGGTCCGTTGCAACGACTCCAACGCGGTCGGCGCGTTTTACGAGAGCTTCGTCCATCGAGCTAAAGCCTCATTTCTCTGCGTGGCTGAGCCGTAGTTGTGATGTGCGACACGATAGCCCTACACCAATCGCACAGGCTGGGCGTTAAAGCTTGGGCAGAACGATGCCTTGTTGATTCTGGTACTTTCCTTTGCGGTCCGCATAGCTGATCTCGCATACTTCGTCGGACTGGAAGAAGAGAATCTGGCAAAGTCCCTCGTTGGCGTAGATACGCGCAGGCAGCGGCGTTGTGTTGGAGATTTCGAGGGTAACGAAGCCTTCCCACTCAGGCTCAAACGGAGTGACGTTGACGATGATGCCGCAGCGCGCGTAGGTGGACTTCCCGACGCAGATGGTAAGCACGTCGCGGGGGATCTTGAAGTATTCGATCGAACGCGCGAGGGCGAAGGAGTTGGGCGGAACGATGATGGTGGGCGCCTGCACGCTGACGAAGGAACGCTCGTCGAAGGCTTTGGGGTCAATGATGGCGGAGTTGACGTTGGTAAAGATTTTGAACTCGTCGGAGACACGGAGGTCGTAGCCGTAGGAGGAGAGTCCGTAGGAGATCACGCCTTCGCGGACCTGCTTCTCGCTGAAGGGGACGATCATTTGGTTATCGATTGCCTGCTGGCGAATCCAGCGGTCGCTCTTGATGGCCATGCGTGGTTGTTTCCTCTGGGCGGCGTTTTTCAGCCTTGTTTCCGTGGCGCTTTTGAGGCGTTGGGGCGAAGGATGGGTCCGCATTTCTTCGGATAGGCAAATCTTACGGCAGGCGTGACGCGTTGACAATCTGAGACTTAGTTCCTAACATCACGACAGCGGGACAGTGTGGAACTAGCACGTTGCGAACGAATTACGCGAGAGAGGCGGCCCAATTTGATTAAACAGGACCTGATCCAGAGGGTCGTGGAACGGACCGGACTTCCGAGGACGAAGGCGGAAGACGCAGTTGACGCCATCTTCGACAGCATGAAGAAGACGCTGATTGCCGGCGATCGGATCGAGCTGCGCGGGTTTGGCGTGTTCACGGTGAAGCCGCGCAAGACCGGGATTGGGCGGAATCCCAGGACTGGTGCCGAAGTGAGCATCGCTCCCGGTAAAGCAGTGCGCTTCAAGCCGGGCAAAGAGCTTCACCTGATGGACCAGCCGGCTGCGAGCTAGAGCGGCATCCTCATTCTCATTTGCCTGAGTGTGTCGCATGCTTATCGGTACACGACCCTCCCCCTCGGCGTGGATTCCGGGCGAGATGATGCTGTGTGTGGCGCTTAGCATTTCGTCTTGCTGTCCGCAAAATCATCTGGATAAAGGGCTTGCGGCTAAGCTACTCCAAAGATTGGGGTTACGGTGCTCTTGCAGCGATTGCTACCGCTCTTTGGGCGGCTAATGGCGCGATTGACCGGCTGAACGCGGCGGATTCGTGACGGTTTACACCCGATTTGGGGAAGTTGAGGGAGAGGCATCCCGAGAGCAGTGATCTCACAAACACCTACGGAGATTCTGCGCGGCGCGCAGCGACGGCGCGCGTGGAGGGTTGACGGTTCGGAAGGGGGATGAAATCTGGGCTCCGGTGGGTTGCGAGCCCTGGGAGCGATAGCCGGATTGCGTGGTATTTTGGGTGATTGGAGAACGAAGGATGATGCGGAGGATGGTGAAGGCGATGGGCATTGGTGTGGTGGTAGCGGGAGCGGCAGTGGCGTCGGCGCAGGGTGGTGCAGGATGGGATGCGAAGCTGGGCGATCCGCTGCATATCTGGGTGGGGAATCCGGATGCGGCGCAGGCGCAGGCCTGGGCGGATGCACATTTGGCTGCGGCACAGGCGCAGGTGGATGCGTTGCTGGCGGTGAAGGGAACGCGGACAGTGGAAAACACGCTGCGTGCGTTCGACGAGGCACACCGCGAGATGGATCTTGCGGGCAGTGGCGCGGCGTTGCTGACGAATGCGTCGCCGAAGAAAGAGCTGAGGGATGTGGGCGATGAGGTTTCGCAGAAGGTGTCAGCACAGGCGACAGCGCTGGGCTTGAATCCGGACGTGTACCACGCGCTGCAGGAGGTGGACGCAAGCAAGGCCGATGCGGCGACGAAATACTACCTGCAACACGCTCTGCTGGAGTACCGGCTGAGCGGTATCGATAAGGATGCGGCGACGCGGGAGCGAGTGCGCAAACTGAGCGACCAATTGACTATCGAGTCGCTGCACTTCCAGCGCAACATTGCCGAGAGCCAGGGCAAGGTGGTGGTGAAGGATGCAGCGGAGCTCGATGGGCTGCCCGCGGACTACATTGCGCGCCATCCGGCTGCAGCTGACGGAACCATTACTCTGACGACCGACGAGCCGGATTATCGGCCGGTGATGACGTACGCGAAGAGCGACGATCTGCGGAAGCGGCTGTACCTGGCATACAACGAGCGCGCGTATCCGGCGAACGGAGAGTTGCTGAAGCAGGTGTTGGCGACGCGCGCGGAACTGGCTAAGGAGCTGGGATTTGCGAGCTGGGCCGAGCTGGCGACGGTGGACAAGCTGATTAAGAATCCTGCGAACGTCCGGGCGTTGCTGGCGGAGTTGGATAAGGCTGCGAAGCCGGTGGCGACCAAGGAGTATGCGGAGATTCTGGCGTTTGCGCAGAAGCGCCAGCCGGGGCTTACGGTGATTCCAGCGTACAGCGCAGGCTACTGGATGGAGCAATATCAACGCGAAGCGTATGGGTTCGATTCGCAGGCGGTGCGGGCTTATTTTCCGTTCCCGGAGGTGCAGCAGGGTGTCCTGGATACGGCAGCGCGGCTGTTCCATGTGAAGTTTGTAGAAGTGAAGGGGCTGGAGTTGTGGGATGCGTCGGTGACGGTGTTCGACGTGGTGGATGGCGCTGAAGCTGGTGGGAAGAAGCTGGGGCGGATTTATCTGGATATGCATCCGCGGGAAGGAAAAAACAAGTGGTTCAACGCGGGCACGATAGTGACGGGCCTGGGCCAGAGGCAGTTGCCGGAGGCGCGGCTGAATGGGAACTTTTCGGGCGGATCGGACGGAGACCCGGGATTGATGCAGTATTCGGATGTGGTGACGTTCTTCCACGAGTTCGGGCACATGATGCATGCTGTGCTGGGCTCGCACCAGGAGTATGCGGGGACATCGTCGTTCAACGTAGAGTGGGATTTTGTAGAGGCGCCTTCGCAGATGCTGGAGGAGTTCTTCCACGATAAAACGATCGTGGACAGCTTTGCGAAGAACTACAAGACGGGCGAGGTATTGCCGGACGATCTGTTTGCGAAGATGCTGCGTGCGGATGCGTTTGGGCGGGGGATTGGATACGAGCGGCAGATCTCGCTGGCGAACTACGCGCTGGAATTGCACGACCGCGCACCGGAAAAGGTGGACATCGCGGCGATGTGGAAGCAAGCGGCGATTGACGGCGGGCCGTGGCAGTGGGTGGATGGGAACTATGGGTTCGCGACGTTTACCCACCTAATCGGGTACTCGTCGAACTACTACACCTACTCGCTGAGCAAGGTGATTGCGCTGGACTTCTTCAACCAGTTCGATAAGAAGAACTTGCTCGACGGGCCAGCGGCGATGCGATATCGGAAGACAGTGCTGGAGCCGGGCGGGTCGATGTCGGCGAATGATCTGGTGAAGGGTTTTCTGGGACGGCCGCAGAGTTATGAGGCGTTCCGGTCGTGGATGAACGAGGAATTTGCGGGGAAGCCGTAAGGCGAATCTATATAATCAGCGGTGATGAGACGGCTCCTCCAAACGCGGCGGCTACGGGTAGTGGCGGCTGTTGTGCTGTTGGTTTGCTTGTTGACTCTACTGGCTCCCCACGCCAGTGGGCATGGACCTCTCGTTGCGTGTGTTCTGTTCTTCCCGGTGTTTCTTTTTGGATTCCTGGACCTTGAGTTTTTGCTGCGAAATGCGGTGCGTGCGGATGATTCATTTCTGCCGCAGGCTCCGCTTTTGATCCCGCTGTTTCAGCGACCTCCGCCAGCGTTCGACTAAATCCCAATGTACGATGTGGCGCGATTCGAGTGATTCGCGCGGACACCGCTTCGTCTTTTTTGGCGATTTGAGCGAGCTATACACGGAGATGCCCAATGGGGTATTTGGGACTGCTGCTGATTGTTTGGGGCTGCATTGTGTTTGTGCAGCGGACGGTATGGCGTTGGCGAAAGAAGACAGGGAAGAGTCGGTTGGGCTTCTTTCCAACGGGCGCTTCGATGGGGAACGCGCTGCAGGTGTTGCAGGCAATTGCGGAGCCCCAGATTCAGTATGTGATTGAGGAACGGTTGGAGGAGCCCACGGATGAGGGTGATGAGGCCGGCCCGAAGGATCCGACGGCACACCTGATGCGGCAGGCCAGACGCATCAGAAAGGGAGAGGATGTGCACTTGACGGCGCTGCTTCCGAGCTAGATGCGTCACGGGTTTCGATTGCTGTATGGTTTTCTACGAGGAAATATAGCGATGATGCGAGTGATGAAGTGGGCGGCCGTGCTGAGCTTGGGTGTGTTCTTGACGGGGGGAGCAGCGGCGCAGGTGGCGACGCTGAAGATTGAGACGGACAAGCCGGTGGCGAAGGTGAGTCCGACGCTGTATGGGCTAATGACGGAGGAGATCAACT
>Ga0302198_10003855_pt1 | contig 14787 bp, 10 predicted proteins | sample II_Bog_N2_2_FD_193521 | JGI IMG/M metagenome (GOLD analysis project Ga0302198, IMG submission 193521) | Peat permafrost microbial communities from Stordalen Mire near Abisko, Sweden - II_Bog_N2_2 | ecosystem: Environmental > Terrestrial > Soil > Wetlands > Peat | place: Sweden: Abisko... | reverse complement strand
GACGGTGCCGGCGGAGAGAGCAGAGAATGGCAGATCTGGTTCAGTACTACGGGACGGGGCGGCGCAAGTCGGCAATTGCCCGCGTGTTTCTGCGTCCCGGCACGGGCGAGTGGAAAGTTAACGGCAAGGCATTCGAGGTTTACTTCGTGACCGAGCAACAGCGTGTGGCCGCCAAGCGGACACTGGTTGTGGCCGAGCTGGCCGGTAGCTTCGATGTGGTCACCACCGTGAAGAGTGGCGGCGTGGCTGCGCAGGCTGATGCCGTCAAGCTGGGCATTGCCCGCGCACTGATTGAGTTCAACCCGGAGTTGCGCAAGACGCTCAAGGCCGAAGGCCTGCTGACGCGCGACGCCCGGCAGAAGGAACGGAAGAAGTACGGGCAGAAGGGCGCTCGTAAGCGGTTCCAGTTCAGCAAGCGCTAGCGCTTGCGGTTCACAGTTCACAGTTCGTAGTTCACAGTTGTGGTGCTCGCTCCATCAGCGTCTTGACTGTGAACTACGAACTAAGAACTACGAACTGGTTTTACCAATTTCCCGCCGCAAGCGGGTTCAATCCGGGGAAGGCAAAGCCGGCCCGGATGCAACTCAATAAGGAGGCCCATTGGCCACGATCACAATGAAGGAGCTGCTCGAAGCTGGCGTTCACTTCGGGCATCAGACCAAGCGCTGGAATCCAAAGATGAAGGAATATATCTTTGGCGAGCGTAATGGGATTTACATCATCGACCTGCAGAAGACGCTCAAGCTTTTCAAGGATGCGTCGAAGTTTGTCACCGACCTGTGCGCTAGCGGCAAGACGATTCTTTTCGTCGGCACCAAGCGTCAGGCTCAGGATGCCGTGGCTGAAGAAGCCAACCGCGCGGGGATGCCTTACATCAACCAGCGCTGGCTCGGCGGACTGCTTACCAACTGGGTGACCGTGCAGAAGAGTGTAAAGCGCCTTCAGGAACTGGATGATATGGCCACGGACGGCCGTTACGACCTGCTGACCAAGAAGGAAGTCATCAAGCTGGAGCGGGAGCGCAAGCACCTGCAAGCCAACCTGGCCGGCATCAAGAACATGAAGCGGCTGCCTGACGCGCTCTTCATCGTCGACTCGAACAACGAGGCGATTGCCGTCAAGGAAGCCCGCAAGCTGGGCATCCCGGTGGTTGCCGTGGTCGACACCAACTGCGACCCCACGGTTGTGGACTACGTGATTCCGGGCAACGACGACGCGCTCCGCGCCATTCGCCTCTTCACGTCGAAGATTGCCGATTCGGCAGCCGAGGGCGTGAACCTGGTGGGGGACAAGGCCTTCGCGGCTGAGGAACTGGCGGCTGTTTCGGCGGACGAATCGCTTACCGCGGAAGCTGCGCCGGTTGAAGAAGTGGACCTGGAAGCAGCACTCGGTGGTGGCATTCGCAAGGCTCCGGCTGTGGTCGCTGCTCTCGACGAAGCTGAAGTAGCTGAAGGTGGACACTAAGCTTTTCGTCGCACATTAAGTGCGGATAACGAGACAAGCGTGGCCGCTAGGAAATTGGAGCCACGCTTTTCTTGTGCAAGCTGAAAACGCTGCGGAACCTGCTGGGCTGCAGCCCCATCCGGCTGGGTGAATGTCGGGGAACAGGAAGGCCCGTGACGGGCCGGAAGACGGGAAAAGAGAGATGACAGTGAGCGAAAAGATTGATGCCAAACAGGTGAAAGCGCTCCGCGATATGACCGGTGCGCCCATGGGCGATTGCAAGAAGGCTCTGGAAGAGGCAAAGGGCGACCTTGAGGCGGCCATCGTTGTGCTACGTAAGCGCGGCATGGCTTCTGCCCAGAAGAAGGCTGCCCGAAGCACCAACGAGGGCGCGGTGGGCACCTACATTCATGCCGGCGGCAAAATCGGGGTGCTGCTCGAGATCAACTGCGAGAGCGACTTTGTAGCCCGCACGGAAGACTTCCAAGACCTGATGAAGGACATCGCTATGCACATCGCGGCAACCGATCCGCGCTATGTCAAGGCGGAAGACGTGACCATTGACGATATGGAGCGCGAGAAGGATATCTATCGTGCCCAGGCCGCTGCCACCGGCAAGCCGGCTCCTGTCATCGAGCGGATCGTCGACGGCAAAATGGCCAAGTTCTACGAGGAAGTCTGCTTGCTCGATCAGCCCTTCATCAAGGATCAGGCCATCAGCATCAAGGAATTGATCGCGCAAAAGGTAGGCAAGCTGGGCGAGAACATCACCGTTCGCCGCTTCGCGCGCTTCAAGGTTGGCGCACAGGACTGGACCGTCGCGCAGACCAAGGCGGTTGAACTGGCCGAGTAACTTCCGCCACACGCACACAACCAGAAAGGCCCGGGGCGCAATCCCCGGGCCTTTCTGGCATTTCCGTTGTATCTCGTCTATCGCACCGCGGCCCGCTTAATCGTCAACGGCTGAAGCATCTGAAACGGGCCTCCGCTGGCCCCGCCGAATCAATCTGCTTTGGCTGGTGTTTCCGCGGGTAAGCGGGAAGTCTGAGGGGACCGTTACCCTCACACTCGGCCGGGCCCCGGAGCGGATTTCTGCTAGTGGGATAAAGATGCTCTTCGCGCCCAACTAAAACCCCTGCAGGGAACGCATTTCCTGCGGCTTCCATCGGGCTTTAGAACGACAGCTTCAGCGCCACTGCCGGCTTCGACGGTTTGGGTCCGGCTGCGCCGACGTTGCCTCCTGGAGGCGTCCATGCCGTCGGTCCCTTGCCGACGTTCGTTCCCGCGGAAAAGAACACTCCGTTTCCAAGGTTTGTCGTGGTAAAAAAACCGCCGGAGGGGCCCTGACCAAAGTTACTGCCCGTGCCGTAGGCTCCGGGGACGGACACATCCCGATATCCCAGTTTGAAGGTGCCAATTGATGAGCCGAACGGTGGAGCGATCTTCGCTCGCATCATCTGGTTAAAGTTCGGTGATGCACTCGTCCCAAGGGTGCTTCCAGCGAAGCCAAACTCGGCCTTCCCTGCAATTCCAACCGGCCTTGCGCCACCGAACCGGAGAGTTCTACCTGCCGTTTGATCGGAGCCCGTAAAGTCTGCTCCAACGCTCGGAAAACCTCGATAGCTTTGAAAATATCCGGCGGACAGGGCGGGGAATTGAGTGCGGGGAAGGCTAAATCCGAACCCATCGCTGGTCTTAAAGCGAGCGGCATCCAAAGAAGCCGAAAGCGCAGAGTTCGAAACGAAAGAGGGAAGAACATAGGAGGGAACGGCATGAGACGGAACTTGCGGAATCGCAGCGACCACTATCCGCCTCTTAGTAGTCTGGGTGGGAGCCTGCGCGCAAATCATTCCAGCGCTTGCAATCAGCGCCGCACTCGCCATCAGCCTCAGGACTGAGGACCACTCCGCCACACCGGAACAGAACACGCGATTCATCCGTGCACCTACAGCATGAGAGTATCTGGAATCTTCCATTCCTTCTACTTCCTCACGAAAAGATCCGCGGCGATGCCCATTTTTGTACAGGCCCGGCACTTTGTCCGCCTTCCCCGCAGGGCACTGAAACAGCAGCCCGGGCGGTATGCGATACTCGAAAAGAAATGTATAAACGGATTGTTCTAAAGCTTTCGGGCGAGGCCCTCGCCGGCGATCGTGGTTTCGGACTGGATCCCGACAAGGTAGCAGGAATCACCGACGAGATCGTCGAGATTCACGAACTCGGTGTCGAAATCGGCATCGTTGTAGGCGGAGGCAACTTCTTCCGCGGTGTCGAGGGTCAGGCAAAAGAGATGGATCGGGTAAGCGCCGACAGCATGGGCATGCTATCCACTGTCATCAACGCCATTGCTCTGCAGGATTCCATTGAAAGACGGGGCGTGCAGTGCCGTGTCATGAGCGCTGTGTTCATGAACCAGCTTGCGGAGCCCTACATTCGCCGCCGTGCCGTGCGCCATCTGGAGAAAGGCCGCGTCGTCATCTTTGCCGCGGGCATCGGCAATCCATTCTTCTCCTCGGACACCGCGGCCAGCCTGCGCGCTATGGAAATCAAGGCGGACGTGTTGCTGAAGGGCACCAAAGTCGAGGGCGTCTATAACGCCGATCCCGTTCTCTTCAAGGATGCGGTCAAATACGACGAGATTACCTACATGGAGATTCTGCGCCAGGGCCTGAAAGTGATGGACCTGACTGCGGTGAGCCTGTGCAAGGACAACGATCTACCCCTGATTATCTTCAACATGAACCATCCGGGGAACATCAAGCGCGTTGTGCTGGGCGAGAAGGTCGGCTCGCTGGTAACTGCGTAGAACAGATTACAGGTTGGAGATGACAGCTTGAATCCGCGAAGCAAGCAGGGCCCTTTAACTGTATTCTGCAATCTGTAATCTGCAAGCTACCATGCCGTGCGGAGACGTCTAATAGTCAAGTGGAGACGAGCAAGCCAGCACGGCTGAACGCATTGACGGGCTTGCGCTGTTTCGCGGCCATCAACATTGTTCTTTTCCATTTCTCCAATCCAAAATGGTTTGGTTTCATGGCGCCGGTCGTGAATGCTGGCTATGCGTCCGTGAGCTTTTTTATTCTGCTCTCGGGCTTTGTGCTGGCATACAACTACGCCGACCGCGCCCGCGCGGGGAAACTGGATAAGGTTCGCTTCTGGAAAGCGCGCTTCACCCGGCTCTATCCCATCTACCTCCTCAGCATCCTGTTGAGTGCGGGCAACCTGCAAGGCGAGTATGGCGCGCACACCCATCTCCTGTTCTGGTTGGGCGTTACGCTTACGCCTCTGCTACTGCAGGGGTGGATCCCGGAAATCGCCACCTTCCTCAATACGCCCGCCTGGACCATGTCGGCCGAGTGCTCCTATTACGTCGCCTTTCCCTGGCTGGCCAGTTGGAAGCGCCCAGTCCGATTTGCGCCGCACCTGGCAAAGATGGCCGGCGTCTGGTTCCTGGGGATGCTTCCCGGCGCGCTTTACTTCGCCTTCAACCCTGACGGCATCGCCCATCCAGACCGCTTCAGCACCGGCCCCTGGTTGCAGGCGCTGAAGTACACGCCCTACACCCATTTCGCCAGCTTTGTGTTCGGCGTCATGCTGGCCAGTGTGGACGAGATGATGCCGCGAAATGGCCGTCTGCGGCTCTTGCTGGGACTTGCGGGCTTCGCCTGCCTCTTCGGCCTGCTGGAGATGGGGCCGCTCGTCCCCTACGCGCTCATTCACGATGGCTTGCTGATGCCGCTCTTCGGCTGCATCATTCTCGGCCTCGCTGGTGCCAACCCGCTGTCGTATTGTTTCGGGCTGCGTCCACTCGTGTTTGTGGGCGAGGCAAGCTATTGCCTCTATCTCCTCCACTTCACGATGTGGAATTTGCTTCACGACTCGCATCTATTGGACCGCCTGCACCTGGTCCAGTTTGATCCGTGGATCAGTTATGTGATTCTGATTGCCATGGCGCTGGTTGCGCTCCACCTGGTAGAAAAGCCGGCACAGAACCAGCTTCGCAAGTGGATGGGTGCGTAGAGAACTGAGTCGTAGCCTCGCAAAAAGCCCAGCCTGAGAGGGCTGGGCTTTTTGCGAATGTACTGGCGACTGATCCCGCCAGACTCCTATGATCGTTCTACGGAGTTACAGACTGAGTGGAATGGTTGCCGTGTGGCACAGATGCCAGTGCGGTCGGTGCGTCGCCCGTGGGATAGGGCGCGGATAGTGTTCCCTTGATCGTTCCCGTCGTCGAATTCAGTAGAAAACCGGAAACCGAATTGCCGAGGTGATTGGCGGTGTAGACGAATCGTCCCAGTGCAGGTTCCACCAGAATCGCATCTGGCTGCGTGTCGGTCGCGTTGATGGAACTGCCTGTTGTGTTCACTGCTGCGGACGGCGTTCCCGTGGAAAGCGAGATCACATAGGAGGAAACCGACGAGTCAAGCGAGTTCGCAACGTAGATGTACAGGCCGCGCGGATCGATGGCAATCGCCGAGGGCTCGTTTCCAGTCTTGAACGGTCCGTTGACCATGAAGTCCAGCACGTCGCCACTTTGCACGCCGTAGCCGATCATCTCGTTCGAGGCAAAGTCGGTAACGTAGACAAATCGGTCTGTCGGGTCGGATGCAATGGCCGTTGGCTTGATGCCCGCTTTCCACGGGCTGCCTGCCGCCGGTGTCAGTGCGCCGCCTGAACCCACCGTGAAGCCGAAGATCCAGCCGGGATTGGCGGTGCTGGATACGCTTCCACCTGGATTGTAGGCGGACTGATCGTACGCCGTTACAAAGACTCCTCCGCCATTCGCCAGCACGTTTACGCCGGTGGGAACAAGAGTGTCGCCGGCAAACGAGGCGCTGACCGAGCCGAGAGTAAGCGGCACAGTGGAAGCAGCGGAACCGATGGCCCCCGATGAAAGCGAGTAGGCCGTCAAAGTGGCGGAATTGGTGCCCGAAACCACATACAGGTAGCTAGTAGCTGTGTTAACAGTCAAGGCAACCGGTGGAGTGGCCGTAGTGACGTTGTCTTTGTTGGTTAGAACGCCATTGCCTGCGATGGAGAAGTGAACCACCGAGTTGCTTCCCTCGTTCGCTACGTAAAGGTTCGCGTAGTCTGAGCTCACAGCCATGGCCACGGGGTTAGTTCCGCCAGCCGGCACCGTCGGCTGCCCCGTGCGTATGGCACCCGATTCGGAGTCCACATCAAATGTTGCGATGCCCGTGGAACTGGCCACGAATAGATAGTCGATCGTGACAATCTGGCAGGCCGTCAAGAGGCTGGCCACCACAAGACCGATGATAGAGACCAGGAAAAGCTGGCTCAATTTGCTGAACTTCATGCGCTTCCTTCGTTGTGGGCCATCAAGCTGAGGCCCAGAGAAAACTGATTAAGTTGACCAGCATCCATTGTAAAAGCCGGGTGCGGGCTGTTGCTATGTTGTCTGCGGCCGAAGCCCGGTATCAATTCTGCTTGCTGCTTTGCGTCGCGCCATGCGGAATTGCGGCAACTGCTGTCGGATAGGCATTGACGGTGAAAGGCGTGTTCTGCGAATTCACCAGTGTTCCGGAAGTGGGGTTCAACTCAAAGCCGGAAACGGTGCCGGCGGCTCCGTTGTAAAGATAGTTCGCCGTGAAGAGGAAGTGGTTCGTTGACGGATCGATGCCGATCGCTACAGGCTCCGTGCTAGTGGCATAAGTGCCCAGATTGGTCAGCACGCCGTTGCTCGCCGAAAAGGCGGAGACCGTGGAGTCCAACGCGTTCGTCACGTAAACATACGGATACTTGGGATCGACCACAATTGCTGAGGGTGAGTTCCCGGCTGCGAATGGGCTGCCGCTGATCTCCGTCAGCAAGCCTGAGGAAATCGCATACGCATGCACCTTGCCCACCGTGGCGTCCGTCACGTAAAGGTAGTTTCCGCCGGAATCGCTGGCTACTGCCGAAGGACACGTCCCCAATTCAAAAGGACCATTGAGGAAGGCGTTCGAACATGTGCCTTGAGCGAAGGCACCCCCAGCCAGCGGTGCCCCGCCGTTCAACGGAGTGAGCACACCGCCAGTGGCTACAGAGAACCCGAAGATATAGTTGGCGCTCGCCGTTGCATCGTAGGCGGCCACGTACGCGTAAGAGCCGTTGGAGAGTACATTGAGAGCCGTTGGTTCCACGACGTCATTCGGCTTTCCAGGGATGCTCAGCGGCCAGTAATTGATGCTGCCGTTGGCTGCCGGGTCGCCAAGCTTGTCGCTGGGAGGATTACTAGACGACGCGGTGATGGGGTAGACGGCGATCGAGCCCGAGCACGGCTCGGCTGTCGAGCAGGTCGGCAGCGGCTGGTAAGTATCCAGCACAAATAGGTTCGATCCGTTCACGGTGACAGCGAAAGGATAGATTCCCTGTGTATTAATGGTGTTCTGCGGGTAAAGCTTGCCGTCGTTGCCGATAATGAACTGCACAATCGAGTTGTCGTCCTGGTTCACGACATACAGATTGGTATTGTCGGAAGAAGCGGCCTCCGCAACTGGATTGCGTCCGCCAGATGGAAACGGCGAAGTTGGTATCTGACGCATATGGCCGGATTCGGAGTCGATTTCCAGGACGTCGATTTCTCCCGCGTTGTTGGATCCCGCTGCCTTGGCACTGGAAACGAAGACAAAGTCTACGGTCAGGGTTCCGCAGGCGGTCACAAGTCCGGCTACCAGCAGGCTGGCCGCGGAGACCAGCAGCAGCTGGCTCGATTTGTTGAACTTCATGCGCATCTTTCGTCAACGGGCCGGAATTTGAAGGCCCGAAAAAATCAGGTTTGGAATCGAATTCCAGGACGTCCAGGGAAAGGATGTGCCTGGCATTCGGCTACGTTCTTGGAGAATCCGGTTCTTTTCAAGAACCCCGGAGCGGGATCTAAGCCTGACGGCTGTCTCCTGCTCCAGGGTCACTAGCAATGCGCGGACCCTAACTGGTACGCCCGTCAATCAGGCACCATGTTGCGGGGCCTTGAAGCGGATAGGAAGTGGCGACACGCAGATTGTTCAGCACGCCTGAATTCGGGTCAACTACCCGTCCCGATATCGACGAGTCATCGATGTCGGCCGAGTAAACGAACTGGTCGGATGGATCCTCGACCAGGCACTGCGGACCCGCGCCGGAACCAAAGGGCTGCCCGTCAATGAAACTTAACTGGTATGTCGGAACCGTCGTCAGGAAGTAGCCCGCGATGCCGCTCTGTGCGTTGGCTCCCTGCGCATTGTTGCCTTGGTTTAACACGTAGATGAACTTGCCTTTGGACTCGACGAGGAGATAAATGGGGTTAGCCAGCGTCGAAGCATCCGGCACAATCCCGCCAGGCTCCGGCTGAAGGGCTCCATTGGTTCCAGGGGAGTAGGGAAGAATCTGGCTTGGGTAGCTGCCCGGGGGGAAGGAGGGGGAGCCTGAGCCGACTGTGACCGGCTCATTGTCCAGCACATAGATTGTGCCCGAACCAGCCACCAGCGCCGTGCCTCCCGCGATACCCAGCGACTGCGAACTGTTCTGGTTGATCGTCAATTGCCCGCTAGCTTCATTCAAGGTGTACGGGAAGACCGAGGAGCCTCCGGTGTAGGGGTAGCCTGCAGGCTGATTTGCGCCGTTTAAGGTGATGATGTAGCCGCCGGTCTCCACGAAATCAACCGGGTTAACCGGCACCGGGAAGTAGGGTAGTGCCGCGCCGCTCGCCGAAGTTACCTGGGCGTTCACAACCAGCTGAAGCCGGCCTGTCGTCTGGTTGACGAGGAATACGGTTATGTCGCCGCAGGCGGTCACATTGGTGCCGAGGGCAAGTGCGCAGCCCGGGTTTGGGTTCGCTGGGGTCGCGGGGGTCTTGCCGTCAGCTCCGATGGAGTCATGATCCAGGACGTAAAGTAGACCGCCCGTGGGATCTGCAATAATCCGGAAGGGATTCAGTCCCTGGGTGTAAAACGTCTCCTGCTGGGTCAGAATGCCGTTTCCGCCCACGGAAAACTGTGTGATGCTGGCGTTCAGGCAAGGGTCAGCGGTAGTGCAATCACCGTTGCCCGCTGCGTTGACGCCCCGGTTCAGAACATAAAGGAAGCGGCTACCGGTCAGCAGGACCGCGCGAACTGGATTGGCGCCGCCTGAGGCGATCGGCATTCCATTGATTGGGGCTAGCTTGCCCGTGTTGTGATCGATTTTAAATCCGCTGACTATACCGTTGTTGCCGGACTGAGCCGTCACCGTTCCCGTGACATACAAAAAGCCGACCGTGTAACTCTGTACGCAAGACGTAAAGCTGAGGACCACGCCAGCAGAGAGGGCGCTCATCAGAAGTGCCTTGCCGAATTTCGTAAACTTCATGCGATTCCTTCATCCTGGTCAGGCGTGCGCCGCCAAGTTTGCTAGTTCCACAGCAGAGCTGGGTTGGGACGGGTCCCTGATGCATTGTAAAAGCCAAGGGTAGGTTGTGCCTAGTTTACGCCGGAGACTGGGCAAAACAGCGCGCTTTTCCATGCTATCCCGCCGAGGCGAGACCAAATCCAGTGACCGGCAGCCCTGGCTTTCCAGATTTCAAGCACACTTGCGGTTTGGACGCGGCAGCGCCGGTAAAGGTCAACCCGCATGAACGGGAAAGATCGGAATGGGCCGCGTCGGCGCCCGGTCGCGGCCCATTGGCTAAAGCCTGCTTTACCAAACGCGGCAGGAGCTGGCCGGGTACATCGGTTGACCCTTGGTGCAGCCAAACGCCTTGCCGAACGCGTCGAAGTTCTGGACTGTACCATTCACCCGCCATTTGCCTGGCGAGTGGGGATCGGTGAGCGCCGACTGCCGCAACGCCTGTTCGGTCCGGTTTTCACACCACACCTGCGCAAATCCCAGGAAATAGCGCTGTGCCTCTGTGTAGCCATCAGTTTTCTCGTCGATCGATTTGCCCTGTGCCTTCAGGGTATCCAGCAAGGCCATGTACGCAATGCGCAAGCCTCCATTGTCCGCCGTGTTCTCGCCCAGGGTCAGCTTGCCATTCAGCAGTTGCGCTGGCACATCCCCATGCGCCGGTGCTGCCTTAAAACCGCCGTATTCTTTGACCTCGCAGTCCGTACGCTCCACAAAGGCCTTGCGATCTTCGGGGGTCTGCCACTCGCGCAGGTTGCCCTTGCCGTCAAACTTCGATCCCTGGTCGTCGAATCCATGCGTCATCTCGTGCCCGATCACCACGCCGATGCCGCCGAAGTTCACCGCGGGATCCACCTTGAAATCGAAAAACGGGGGCTGCAGAATTCCCGCCGGGAAGTTGATATCGTTGAACGACGCGCTGTAATAAGCGTTCACCGTGGGCGGCGACATGCCCCATTCCTTTTCATCCACCGGCTTGCCCAACTTGTTGTAGTTGTACCGGTTCTTATACATATCCACCTGGTGCATGTTTTCAATCAGGTCGTCCCGGTCTATCTTGATGCTCGAGTAATCGCGCCACTTCTCCGGATAGCCAATCTTGTTGCGGATCATGGCCAGCTTTTGCTCCGCCTCCTGCTTGGTGGCGTCGCTCATCCAAGGCAAGGTTTTGATGTCGTCCGCGAGAGACTTCTCCAACGCGGCAACCAGCTTGTCCATGCTGTCCTTGGCCGCCGGCGGAAAATGATTCTTCACCCAGTCCTGTCCCACCGCTTCGCCGAGCGCACCATCGGCCGCCCATGTGCATTCTTTCCAGCGCGGCGTCGGTTCTTCCTGGCCGGCAAGCGTCTTGTGGAAGAAGGAGAAGTCTTCATCGAAAATAGCCTTGGGCAGATTCGACGCCTGCTCATGCAGGGTGTGCCAGCGCAGATAGCTCTTCCATGAGTCGACGGGCTCGTTGTCAATCAGCCCATTCAGCGCTTTGAAGAACTCGGGCGTCGCTACATTGAGTGTGTCGAAGTGCCGAATGGGAAGCGCCCCGAAAAAAGCGGTCCAGTCAAAATCGGGAGCGGTCTTCGCAAAGTCCGCCACCGTGTAGATATGGTAACGGTTCTCCGGCTGGCGCATCTCCGTCCGACTGATCGCCGCCTTGGCGAACGCCGTTTCAATCTCCATCACCGCGGCCGCTTCCTTCGCCGCCTGCTCGGGCGTATCCCCGGCAAGCGTGAACATCTTCTTCACATGCTCAATGTACTGAGCCCGAATCGTCTTGAACCGCTCTGAGTCGACAATGTAGTAATCGCGGTCCGGAAGCGACAAGCCGCCCTGAAACACCTGCGCAATCTGCTTGCTCGAGTCCTTCTGGTCCTGGCCCACGCCGAATCCAAAAAACCCGTACGGACTGCCCTCATCCTCCAGTTGGCTTAGCAGGGGCGCAAGTTGCTTTCCGCTGGAAAGCGCAGCGATTTGCGCGAACGCGGGTTTCAGCGGCTCCAACCCCCTCTTTTCCACGAGATCCGTATTAATGCAACTGGCATAGAAATCGCCGTATTGCTTCTGCAGCGGACTTTCGGCGTGCTTTGCCGCGGCGTCCAGCGTCTGCCACAACAGGTAAACGTTGCGTTCGTCGACTATGGAGAAAGAGCGCTCCCAACTCACCTGGTCCGGCGGTATCGGGTTGTTCTTGATCCAGTTTCCGCAGGCGTACTGGTAAAAATCCGTGCAGGGATCAGCAGTTTTATCGATCGCCGTCAGATCAAAGCTCTTTGATTCTGGGGGCGGCGATGGCACGGACAAGTCAACTTTGGCAGCAGCGGGCGCTTGGGCAAGCGCAGTTCCGGTAGCAAGCAGTCCTGTGGTAAGCAGTAGCAGGGCGGCGAGACGAATCGGGTTCATAGAAACTCCTTGGGGATGATGTCGCAAAGGCAGCAGCCCGCCTGATTCTGAGAAGCGCTGCCCGAATTGGAGACAAAGCCCGGACGATCCCGGGGATTCAACAGAATTCGGTATATGGGAGGCTATCACGCGAATCGCAAGCCAACCAATCCGCTTCTGCCAATCAGCCCCAGGCCACGACCCTCAAAAAACGAAAGGCCCGGATACCCAACCTCATTCGGCTGAGCATCCGAGCCTTGGCGGTTCACTTACCAAACGCGGCAGGAATTCACCGGGTACATCGGCTGTCCCTTGGTGCACCCGAAAGCCTTGCCGAACTCATCGAAGTTCTGAACCGTACCGTTCACCCGCCACTTTCCCGGAGAGTGCGGATCGGTAAGCGCCGATTGCCGCGCCGACTTCTCTGTCTGGTTCTGGCACCATACCTGCGCGAACCCCAGGAAGTAGCGCTGCGCCTCGGTATAGCCGTCGATCTTGTCGCTGATTGATTTTCCTTCCGCTGCCAGCGTGTCCAGCAGCGCAAGGTATGCGATGCGCAACCCGCCGTTGTCCGCTGTGTTCTCGCCCAGTGTCAGCGCGCCCTTCAGCATCTGCTGCGGTTGATCGTCGTGAGCCGGGGCTGCTTCAAAGCCGCTGTATTCCTTCACTTCGCAATCGGTCCGCTCCGTAAATGCCTTGCGGTCTTCCGGAGTTTGCCATTCCCGCAGGTTGCCCTTTCCGTCGTACTTCGATCCCTGGTCGTCGAACCCGTGCGTCATCTCGTGACCAATCACCACGCCAATGCCGCCAAAGTTCACCGCCGGGTCAATGGTGAAGTCAAAGAACGGCGGCTGCAGAATACCCGCAGGGAAGTTGATATCGTTCATCGACGGTTCGTAGTACGCATTCACCGTCGGCGGCGTCATGCCCCACTCCTTCTCGTCCACCGGCTTGCCCAGTTTGTTCAGGTTGTAGTCGCGCGAGAAAATCGCATCGCGGTGCAGGTTGCCAATCAGGTCGTCGCGCTTGATCTTCAGCGCCGAGTAGTCCCGCCACTTCTCCGGATAACCGATCTTGTTGCGGATCATCGACAGCTTCTCTTCCGCTGCTTGCTTAGTCGCATCCGTCATCCACGGCAGCGTCTTGATGTCGTCCCCCATGGACTTCTCGAGCGCCGCCACCAGCTTGTCCATACTGTCTTTCGCCGCCGGCGGAAAGTTCTGCTTCACCCAGTCCTGGCCAACAGCCTCTCCCAGCGCGCGATCGGTCATCGATGTGCATTGCTTCCAGCGCGGTGTAGGCTCCTTCTGCCCGGCCAGCGTCTTGCCAAAGAAATCAAAATTCTCATCGAAGAACGCCTTGGGCAGGTTATCCGCCGACGCATGCAGCGTGTGCCAGCGGAAATACGACTTCCATGCGTCCACGGGCTCTTTGGCAATCAGGTCGTTCAGCCCCTTGAAGAAGTTGGGCGTAGACACATTCAGCGTTTCAAACGACCGAATCTTGACGTCCTTGAAGTAAACCGGGAAATCGAAATCGGGCGCCAGCTTCTGAAAGTCGGCCACGGTGTATATGTGGTACACCTTCTCCGGGTCGCGCATCTCGGTCCGGTCCATTGAAGAGGTTGCCAGCGCGGTCTCAATCTCCATCACGGCTGCGGCTTCCTTGGCTGCTTGCTCAGGCGTATCACCCGCCAGTGTGAACATCTTCGTCACATGTTCCACATATTGTTTGCGGATCGCGATGAACCGCTTGGTGTCATCGATGTAGTAACTGCGATCGGGCAGCGAAAGCCCGCCCTGGTTGATTTGCGCAATCTGCTTGCTCGAGTCCTTGTCGTCCTGACTCACTCCAAAGCGAAACAACGGCGCCGGACTGCCTTCCTCTGCAAGACTCCCAATCAGCTTAGCCAGTTGTTTGCTGTCCTTCAGTTCGGCAATCCGCTTAAGCGCCGGCTCCAGCGGTTCCAGGCCCTTCTTCTCCACAAGATCGGTATTCATGCAGGCGGCAAAGTAGTCGCCAAACTGCTTTTCCAGCGGCGTCTTTGGATCGGCCGCCGCCGCGTCCAGTTCTTTCCACAGCAGGTACCTGTTCCGTTCGCCCAGCAATGAGAATGACCGCGCCCACCGCACCTGGTCCCCGGGAATGGGATTGTTCTTGATCCAGTTCCCGCATGCATATTGATAGAAATCTGTGCAGGGGTCGGCCGTCTTGTCGATGGCCGCGAGGTCGAAACTCTTGCTCACCTCGGGCGCCGCCGGTTTCTGTGTGTCGGTTGCCTGGGCTGCCTGAGCCTGCGCAAATGCGCTTCCTGCAGCCAGAATCAGAACGGGTAGACAGCGGAAACAGTTCATGGATTGTCCTTTTGTTATTGGGGTCGACCGGCCTGGATTCCCGGCTCTCTTGGCGGTGGCCGGGTCGAAATCACAGCAGCCAATCCGTGCGGGCTGCATTTCTTAGGAGGCTATCATGGCCCGACCGGCGTCCGCCCAGTCGAGCGACAATTCAACTTTCTTTCCAATGCTCCGATATACCAACTGTCTGCTTTATGAGACGGGGGTAAAAATGGCGTTATTAACCTGGAGTGACAAATTCTCTGTCGGGATACCATCC
>Ga0302198_10003840_pt1 | contig 14844 bp, 8 predicted proteins | sample II_Bog_N2_2_FD_193521 | JGI IMG/M metagenome (GOLD analysis project Ga0302198, IMG submission 193521) | Peat permafrost microbial communities from Stordalen Mire near Abisko, Sweden - II_Bog_N2_2 | ecosystem: Environmental > Terrestrial > Soil > Wetlands > Peat | place: Sweden: Abisko, Stordalen... | reverse complement strand
ATCGGTTCTTCCACGGGCAAACGCCTTATTCTGCCTGGCGACATCTTCGAGACGAACGCCAAGGCAACGTTTCCGCAAGAGAAACGCGAGGAGCCGGTTTTCTTCGACTACCCCCACACCGTTCTGGACGCCGTGCGCGTCACCTTCCCCGCAAGCTTAACGGTTGAGTCGGTTCCAGCAGGTGAACAGATTCCGCTACAGAAATTTGCAGTTTACGTATTGAAGACGGAAAACGCATCGACCAGCTTTACAGTGCGCCGGGAGTTTGACCTCGGCAGTGTCTTCTTCAAGACTGAGGAGTATTCCGACCTACGCGCCTTCTATAGCAAGTTTGAGAGCAAAGACCAGGAACCCGTCGTCTTGAAGATCGCAGCCCCAGCAGCCGCCGGCAATTAATTGAAACGTGCAGGAGCTATCTACCTGCCGCAGAGTAGCTCGAAGGAACGAGAACCATGAACCTCTCCCGCATTGTTGCCCGTTGTCTGCCTCTTGTTTGCCTAGCCACGCTTGCTTGCTCTATTGCCCGCGCCGACCAATGGACCGTTCCCACCGCCGAGGAGTTGAAGATGACCTCGCAGCCGGAGGTTCCCGGAGCAGCAGCGGTCTACCTCTTCAGAGAAGAGATCACCGACGACCACCTCCACATATGGAGCACCTACGCCCGCATCAAGGTGTTGACCGAGGCCGGTAAGGAATTCGCCAACGTAGAGCTGAAGTCCTACGACACCAGGGATTATGGAGGGTACACCGTCAACGCGATCGCGGGCAGGACTATCCACCCCGACGGCACCATTGTTCCCTTCACCGGCAAGCCTTTCGACAAGCTGATCGAGAAGGGCCAGGACTTCAAGGAGATGGCGAAGGTTTTCACCATGCCCGACGTCGAGGTTGGCAGCATTATCGAGTACCGCTACGAGCTGCGTTACGACGACAACCTTATCTTCTCTCCGTCCTGGTTTGTGCAGTCCGATTTGTTCACCCGCAAGGCTCACTACTTATGGAATCCGCTGACATGGACCGGTCAGGATGGCAACCACCCAAGGATCGCCTTTGCGTGGACTCCGATTCTGCCGAAGGGAGTTGAGCTGAAGCGGACGGATGTTCCCGGAAGCGAAATCTCGCCGGGACAGATCAAGATGGAGCTGAACATCAGCAACGTTCCGCCCGCACCCAGCGATGAGTTCATGCCGCCGATCGAGAGCCTGAGCTACCGCGTGTTGTTTTACTTTTCGGACTACCACTCGAACGACGAGTTCTGGAAGAACGAGGGCAAGAGCTGGGCGAAGGACCGCGACAAGTTCATCGGGCCCGACTCCAAGGTAAAAGCCGCGGTCAAGGATCTGGCTGCGGCCACGGATACGCCGGAGCAGAAACTGCGGAAGATTTATGCGGCGGTGATGAAGCTGGAGAACACGACCTTCAGTCGTGAGCGGTCAACTGCCGAGGAAAAATCTCAGGGTCTCGGCGAGATAAGAAATGCCGATGACATCTGGGAGCGGAAACGGGGCAGCGACCGTCAACTTGCCCAACTCTTTGTCGCGATGGCCCGCGCTGCCGGGATGAAGGCGTACCTGATGGGCGTGGTCGACCGCGATCGGAACATGTTCCTGCCGTACTATCTAAGCTTGTCGCAGTTCGATGATGACATCGCAATCGTCAATGTGGACGGCAAGGACCAGTACTTCGATCCTGGCCAGCGCTACTGTCCCTATGGGCAACTCGCGTGGAAGCACACCCAGGTGCAGGGCCTGCGCCAGACCGATGGCGGTGCAGCACTCGGCCTAACCCCGGGGCAAGGGTACAAGGATTCGCGTACGGATCGGATCGCCACGCTCAGCATGGACGAACGCGGGGAGGCGACCGGGACCGTGACGATGACGTATCGTGGCGCTCCCGCGCTGAGCTGGCGCCAGAACTACCTGCGCGGCGATGCCACCAGCTTGAATCACGACCTGCAGGCGGCAATGGAGAAGCTGCTGCCGGGAGGCATGGACGTCAAGGTCAAGTCCGTTGACAAGCTGGAGGACTACGAGGAGCCGCTGGTCATCAAGTTTGACGTCAAGGGACAGATTGCTTCCTCCACCGGAAAGCGGCTGCTGGTGCCGAGCGACATCTTCGAAGCCGACACAAAGCCAGCGTTTCCGCATGCGAAGCGCGAGTTGCCGGTCTACTTCGACTACGCCAACTCGGTGTTGGATGCGGTGCGGATTACCTTCCCAGCGACCCTGGGCATTGAGTCGCTTCCCGTCGGCGACCAGAGTCAGTTCGAGAAGACGGCCGTCTATGTGCTCCAGGTAGAGTCGACGCCAACCAGCGTGACGGTGCGTCGCAACCTGCTGATCGCCGACATCATCGTCGACCTGAAACAGTTTCCTGAGCTGCGCACCTTCTACAACAAGTTTGAGAGCAAGGACCAGGAACCTTTCGTGTTGAAGGTGGCGACTCCTGCCGGGAACTAGGGGAATGCCCTTGGTGGAGTAGATAACTATGTCGTTGAAATACTTATGGTTGCGCGTGAGTGTGTCTTTTTTGCCACACATTTCTGTTGCAATGATTGGGGTTGCGGGCGAGTGTATACTATTTACCACACCTGCCTTCTGATGGAGTTAAGTGCGAAAGCCCGGCGGGTGGCCGGGCTCTCTTTCTTTAACTTACTAATACCATTATACAGGGTGAACCATAACTCATCTGCCATCTATTTTTTCTGGGTAAGTGACTGATGGGGTGTGGGTTGAGGGAAGAATTGGAGTTTTTAGGGCTTGACAGTGAAAAACGGGCGTTTCCGTGGGTTCAGGCTGGTATGTGTCGCGTCTTCAGCGCTTTGCCATCCTTTTCCATGGGCCGACCTAGGCCTTCGGCCTAGGCTAGTATGTGTCGGGCTTTCAGCCCTTTGCCGCGTTGTTGGCCCGAGAAGGGAACCGCGAGCCGGCGGCTCAAGGGGCGGAGGCCCAAGAAAGACAACTGCATGTCGCGTAAGAATGACGACGTGGGTAAATGAAGACGTGGGCCGCAACCGGGCGAGGACCGCAAGCCGCGGCGCGGAGCTTTCGCGCTGGACGCGCGGCAAGGCTGACGTGGTCTACGTTGCGGACGCGTTCGAGGTGATGACGCGGCAAACGCTTTGCTGAAAGCACAAACCTCTTAGAGTTTGTAAGAATGCTGTCCTGCCGGACGGGCCCACTACGCGGGGTGCGGGCGTTCACACGCCTTATTGCTGCTTCGCGTTGTGCTCCCAATGGTCGCAAGCCGAATTTTGTGCCGACCAACGGGAGGATCGCGCGAAGCCCAATACAAGTCACGAAGTGGCCGCTGCCCGCGCAGTGCGCCCATTTACGTCCGCGGTTTGACACCCGCGTTGGCGGCTGAATATAGTTGCGCCGCGCGAAGGCGGGAATAATTTCTTCGCTGAAAAATCGTCAAAGCCAAGCTTGCAGCAGGTTCCCAGGGTTGGGCGGGACAGCGTTCGGCTGACGGAAAGGACGGAACTCATGACGTCAGGGAATCGTGCTCTGATCGGGGCCGCGTTGTTGGTAGTTCTTCTGGGAGCAGTCGCGGGTGCGCAGTCGCAGGCACCCATGTCGACCGAGGAGCGGCAGGAGTATCTGCAGAAGTTGCTGCAGATTCTGCCGCCGGACCCGCCATTCGATGCGTGGCTGAAGAAGACGAATACGCTGCCGCCGGACTTCAACTTGCTGCCGCGGCAGAATCCGCTTCCCGATCCGCTTACGTTCTCGAATGGGCGCAAGGTGACGACGGCGGCGCAGTGGCCGGCGCGGCGCGAAGAGATTTCGAAGCTATCGCAGAAGTATGTGTGGGGGACGGTGCCGCTGAGGCCCAAGATCGATCACGTTGTGGTGCTGGACGAGAAGCATGCGGATGGCTATACAGTGCGCAATGTAAGGCTGGAGTTCGGGCCTGAGGCTAAAGGCACGATGCGGGTGCGCGTGTATATTCCCGATGGCGATGGGCCGTTTCCGGTGCTGATCAATTCGAGTTTGCAGGGGTGGGCGGCGTCGCTGATCCGGCGTGGATATATCTCGGCAGGGTTTGCGGGTAACGACGCGATGGACGATGCGGCGGCGTTGGCAGACCTGTATCCGGACTACGACTTTGCGTTGCTGCCGCGACGCGGATGGGCCGCGGGCTTTGTGGTCGATTACCTGGCGACGTTGCCGCACGTGGATATGAAACATATCGCGATCTTCGGCTACTCGCGCGATGGCAAGATGGCGGCGCTGGCGGGCGCACTGGATCCACGGATTACGGCGGTGATTGCGGGCAGCACGGGCGTTGGCGGCGTACTGCCGTGGCGCGCGGCGGGCGAGCGCGGATTCGGCGAAGGCATCGAGAGCACGACACGATCGTTCCCGACATGGTTTGCGCCGCAACTGCGCTTCTTCGCCGGACGCGAAGACCGGCTGCCGGTGGATGGCAACCTGCTGGCGGCGATGATTGCGCCGCGCTCGCTGCTGATGGAGTGGGGCAACAATGACCAGGTTTCGAATACGTGGGGGAATGAGCAGACGTACTACTCGGCTCTGAAGGTGTACAAACTGCTGGGCGTGCCGGACCGCCTTGGCACACTGCGCGTTCCTGGCTTCCATGGCGCAAACGATGAGGAAGCCGATCTGGACTGGCTGGATCAGCAGTTTGGGCGGTCGACGAAGAAGTGGACGAGCAACATCATCTTCCAGTGGAACTGGGACACGTGGCGGGCGGAGACGAAGACGACGCTGGATCTGGCGAAGTATCCGAAGCATGGAAGCGATGACTTGCTGAAGTCGGATGCGGGCGGAGCGATTGCCTCGCCGGCGGACTGGGAGAAGAAGTCGGACGAGGTGCGCAAGTCGGTGGTGGCGATGTTGGGCGCAGAGCCGCCGATGCTGTCGGCTGCGGATTCGGCGCGAGCGGGCTTTGGTGGAGGGCCTCCGGCTGCGGCGCCGGGCGGTGCGGGTGCGCGGAGGCCAGGCGCGGCAGGTGCTCCGGCGGTTGGTGTGGGTGCGGCGAGGCCCGGTGCGGCGGCAGCGCCAGCAGGATTTGGTTTTGCGATGGGAGTGGGCGGGCCAGCACCGAGTGCGGGGCAAGTCGCGCCGAACCTGCCGCTGTGGGTGATCAGCAATGGCGGAAATTCGTATGGCTGGCTGGAGCCGGAGAAGAGCGAGGCTGCCGTGCGGCATGTGACGTTCGCGGGCCTCGCGGGCGATCTCTATTATCCGAAGGACACGCCGGCGGGGAAGAAGCTGCCGACGGTGATCTGGCTACATGGATATAGCTACCCATTGGGTTACATGTGGGTGTACCACTCTGACCTGCATCCGATCCTGGCGCTGGTGCATGCGGGCTACGCGGTGCTGGCGTACGACCAGAGCGGCTTCGGCAGCCGGTTGTCGGAGACGGGGCCGTTCTACGAGCGCTATCCGAAGTGGTCGCACATGGGGCGGCTGGTGGAGGATGCGCACTCGGCCGTAGACGCGCTGACGAAAGATGAGATTGTCGATCCGGCGCGCATCTATCTCTTCGGATACTCGCTGGGCGGGACGGTTGCGATTTATGAAGCTGCGCTGGATGCGCGGGTGAAGGGCATTGTGTCGATTGCGGGCTTTACGCCGATGCGCACGGACACAGCGGCGCGCGGCGATGGCGGTGTGGCTCGCTATAGCTACGAACGCGACCTGATTCCGAAGCTGGGATTCTTTGTCGGGCACGAGGCGCAAATTCCATATGACTACCAGGACTTGCTGGGGATGATTGCGCCACGGCCGGTGCTGGTGGTCGAGCCGCAACTGGACCGCGATGCTACGCCCGCAGATGTAGAGGCTGCGGTGAATCAGGCGAAGCAGGTGTACACGCTCTATGGCGCGGCGGGCAAGCTGGCGATCAACGAGCCGTGGGACTACAACCGCCTGCCCAACAAGACGCTGGATGATGCGGTGAAGTGGATGACGTCCAATCTTCCGTGAGGGAGCAAGCCGAGCTATGAAGGAAGAGCTGGAAGTTACGCGGCGGGATTTTATGCGCACGGCGGCGCTGGTGGGCGCGTCGGCTGCGGTGGGAAGCGTCGCGGGTCTACCGGGTCTGGCGGCTGAGGAGGCGCTTGCGCAGGAGCGGGCCGGCGTTAAAGAAGTTGCGATGGGGTCGGTGTTTCCTTATGGCGCGGTGTACTTTCGCAAATCGAATCCACCGGCAGAGGATTGGGCGCGCGACCATGCGACTGCGGCACGCGTGGGCATGAACACGTTTCGCCACTGGTTTCTATGGGGTGCGATTGAGGTGGCTCCGGGCAAGTTCGACTGGGCCGACTACGACCGCATGATGGACCTGGCCGCGGCGAACGGGCTGAAGGTGATCATCGCGGAGTTTACAACGAATGCGCCGGAGTGGGCGTTTCGCAGGTATGCGAGCGCACGATATAAGGGGAGCGACGGCTCGGTGCAGAACAGCGAGATCGGCGAGAGTACGGCGGTTGGCGGATTTCCGGGGCTGTGTCTCGACAATGCGGATGCGCGAACTGCGGCAGAGCGATTTCTGACGGCGCTGGTTGAGCGATATCGAAATCACCCAGCGCTGCTTGGGTACGATCTTTGGAACGAGAACACATATCCAGGCGGCGGCGGACGCAAGATGAATTGCTATTGCGAGGGGACGAAGCGGAGGCTGCGCGAGTGGCTACAGGCGCGCTATCCGTCGCTACAGGCGCTGGGCAAGGCGTGGGGGCGGTACAGTTTTGAGACGTGGGAGGATGTCGATCCGCCGGAGAGTCTGGGCGGATATGCGGAGGGACTGGATTGGTTACAATTTCGCATCGACGATGCATTTTGCTTGTTGAAGTGGCGCGCCGATCTGTTTCGCCGGCTCGATCCGCATCACCTGATCTGTGCGCATGGCGTGGCGGGGACCTTGGAGTCGCTGCCTTCATCGGCGCACAATGAATGGCGGTCGGCGGCGATGGTGGATGTGTGGGGGCTGACGTGGGTGGCGTCGCGGCATGGGAATGCGCCGTGGTTGCAATATCAGGCGATGGACTTGGCGCGGGCGGGCGCACGGGGAAAGCCGTTCTGGCACGCCGAGGCGGAGGCCGGCCCGTTATGGATGCAGCCGCAGGTGATTGGCCGGACGCGCGAAGATGGCCGCCAACCGGACGCTGAGGATGTGCGCATCTGGAATTTGATTTCGTGCGCGAGCGGTGCGCGGGGGATCCTGTATCCGCGCTGGAGACCGCTGCTGGACGGGCCGCTATTCGGAGCGTTCGGGGCGTTCGCGATGGATGGCTCGGTGACGCCACGCGCGGAGATGGCGGGTAAAGTGGCGAAATGGGCGAACGCGCACGCCGAGGTGTGGAAGTCGCATCCGGTGAAGGGCGATGTGGGACTGGTGTTCGTTCCCGAGTCGGAGCTGTTCAACTACGTGCAGCAGGGCGGGACGGAATATTACGCGCAGTCGATACGCGGCGCGTACCAGGCGTTCTTCGACCAGAACATCCAGGCGGATTTTGTGGCGCTGGAAAATATTGGCGAGTACAAGCTCGTCTATCTTGCGTATCCGGTGATGCTGAAGCGCGAAACCGCGGACCGGCTGAAGGAATATGTGCGCAATGGAGGCACATTAGTCTGCGAAGGGCTGCCGGCTTACTTTGGCGACAGCGGGCACGTGGGGACGGTGCAGCCGAATTTCGGATTAGATGAGTTGTTTGGTGCGCGAGAGAAATATGTCGAGTTCGATCCAGACTTGTCCGAGCAGATGACGCTGGAAGTGAAGGGGACCAAGATCTTCGGGCGGTATTTCCGGCAGGATTACGAGTTGGCCGGAGGCACGGCTGCGGGGCAATATTCGAACGGCAACACGGCTGCGGTGGAGAATACGTTTGGGCAGGGGCGGACGCTGCTGATGGGTTCGTTTCCCGGCGCGGGCTATTACCTGCATCATGGCGCGGCGACCAGGGAGTTGTTTGCGGGCTTTCTGAAAACGGCTGGCGTGACGCAGCAGATTGCGATTGATGATGCCACTGTGCAGGCGCGGTTGCATCAAGGTGAAGGCGGCACCCACTTCTGGGTTACGAACACGACTCGCGCGGAGAAGAAGGTGACCGTGACGCTGGCTACGGGAGAGTTTTCGTCCGCTGAGGATGTGTGGGGCGGCGTGGCGATTGCGCAGAGCGGGCGGCGGTTCACGATGGCCGTGCCAGCGCGTGACGCGGTTGTTGCGATGCTGCGGTAGGGTTTGCCGCGTTGGCTGACGACTACAGCCTGATACACTTGAAAGACGGGCTTTAGGCTGGTTTTTCGCAGTTTGTAGCCGACCCGGAAAGTTTCCTGCCGAGCGCATGCCTATCTATCACCGCACAGATGATCTCCGTATCAAGTGGACCAAGGTGGTTCTTCCGCCGGTCTTTCTGGAAGAAGAACTGCCGATCTCCGAGGTGGCTTCGTCTACCGTTTTCAACGCGCGCCATCAGGTGAGCGAGATTCTCGCTGCGCGCGATCCGCGCCTTCTGGTGATTGTGGGGCCGTGCTCCATCCACGATCCGAAGGCCGCACGCGACTATGCCGCGAAGCTGAAGCCGGTGATGGAGGAGTTGGCCGACAGCCTGTGCATCGTGATGCGCGTCTACTTTGAAAAGCCGCGGACGACCATCGGGTGGAAGGGTCTGATCAACGATCCGTATCTGGACCAGTCGTACAAGATCAACGATGGGCTGCGGATTGCGCGGCATCTGCTGCTCGATCTGGCGGAGATGGGCGTGCCTGCGGGCACCGAGTTCCTCGACATTATCTCGCCGCAATACTTCGTTGACCTGGTGACGTGGGGCGCGATTGGCGCGCGGACGACAGAGAGCCAGGTTCATCGCCAGCTTGTCAGCGGCCTCTCGTGTCCGGTTGGTTTCAAGAACGGGACCTCCGGCAACGTGCAGATTGCTATCGACGCGATTCTTTCCGCAGGCCACGAACATACATTTCTCGGCGGCACCAAGAATGGGCAGACCGCGATCTTCGCCACTACGGGCAATCCAGAGTGCCACATTATTTTGCGCGGCGGCCGCGGTGCGACTAACTACGACGCAGCTTCGGTGGATACGACCGGGCGGCAGATGGAGAAGGCTGGCCTGCCGGCACGCATCATGATCGACTGCTCGCACGCCAACAGCAGCAAAGACTATACGCGGCAGGCGCTGGTGGCGCGGGATATTGCCGGGCAGATTACGGCGGGAGACGGACGCATCATCGGCGTAATGATTGAGAGCAATCTTGTGGCGGGCGCGCAAAAGCGGGTAGAGGGCAAGCCGCTGGTCTACGGCCAGAGCATGACCGACGCCTGCATCGGCTGGCCCGATACGGTTGACATCCTGCGCGAGTTGGCCGCGACGGTGCGCTCCGCGCGCAAGTAGACCGGTGGGCGGGTGGATAATGCAGGTGTGGGCACGCGCGTAAGGAACGGCTTGGCGACGGTTTCGTTGGGGACGGCGATGCTGCTTGCGGGCTGTGTGCCGGCGCGGGCGTTGCCGATAGCAGATGCGCTGGCACTGGCGCTGCGCGGTACGCAAGCCTCTGCCGTCGTGCTCGATACGCAGACGGGCGCGGTACTCGCATCGACGGGCAAGCCCCGCCGAGCCACTCCCGGCTCGGTGATCAAGCCGTTGTTGCTCGAGTATGCGCTGGAGCATGGCATCGTGAATCCCGCTATGGAAGTCTATTGCCGGCGCAATCTGCACATAGGCGGCCGTGCGCTGCCCTGCACCCATCCGGCGGACCACCCCGTCTTCACTGCGGAGAGCGCGCTTGCCGAGTCGTGCAACACCTGGTTCGCGGAGTTGGCGCGGCGTTTCTCCGGCCCGGAGTTGGAAGCGTCGTTGAACGACGCGCATCTGCCGCATACGTCGATGGGAGCCGCGACCGTGGAGCAGCGTCAGCTTGCTGTGCTGGGGTTGGTGGGCGTGACAACGTCGCCGCTGGAGCTTGCTATCGCTTACCGCGACCTGTTTGAGCGCATGCCCCCTACTGGCCCTGTAGCGAGCGGGCTTCAGGACTCGGTCGCATTCGGCATGGCGAATTCTGCGTCAGTGCTTGGGCTGAGGATTCTTGGCAAGACGGGAACGGCAAGCGACCTCCGCGAGGCATGGACCCATGGCTGGTTTGCCGGTGGGATTCGCGGGCGCGTGGTGGTCGTCATTTATGTGCCGCATGGCGATGGCGGCACTGCGGCTTCGCTAGCGAGGAAGTTCTTCCAGGCGATCGCTGGTGAAGGTTCGCGGTGATGACGCGCTCGAAGTGGACGCTCTGGCTGGCGAGTCTGCCGCTGGTGATGCTGGCCGCGAGTGTGAAGGCGGCCGTGTCAGCGGGCGACGGCGGAGGACGTGATGTGTCGGTCGCGCTCTTTTCTACGCGCAGCCTGCAGGTAGTGACGGTGACGCCGCTCGGTCAGAATGCGTGGGTCGCACGCTGCGCACAATGTAAGCACGGGCCGCTGACGACGCCGCTGCGTGTGGCCGGGACGATGGAGGTCTTCGCGGGCGGAATGCTGCGAGTCACCGACGACGCTACTGGCGATGTGCGCACGGCGGCGGGCCTGTGGCATCTGCGGACAAGCGGGCGCGATCACGAGGTTGATGTGGTGCTGACGCTTCCTAGCGAGCGCTATGTCGCCGCAGTACTGAATGCCGAAGCGGCACAGGGCGAGCCTGCGGAATCGTTGCGGGCGCTCGCAATTCTTGCACGAACGTATGCGCTGAACGGACGCCACTTCACGGCGTCGTCGGGCCATCTGGCGGCAGAGTTGTGTGACAGCACCGAGTGCCAGGCGCTGCGGTTCCCCTCTACCTCAGCGGCCATCGAGGACGCGACGAACGCGACCGCGGGCGAGACGCTGTGGTTTGGGAGCGTGCGTGCTGAGACGTTCTTCAGCCAGAGCTGCGGCGGAGTGACCGAAGACGCGGGCGCGATGTGGCCCAGACTCAGTGGAGTGCCCTACTTGCGGAGTCATGCGGACCCGTATTGCGTCCGGCGCGACACGGCTGCGTGGCACACTGAGGTTCCGCTTATAAAGCTGGCCTCCATTGCACAAGCGGAAAACTGGCACATGCCCGCGAACATTGTTGCGGTGCGTGTGGCCGAGCGCAGTGCATCGCATCGGGCGCTACGGATTGTCTTCACCGGCAATAACGGCGCGAGTGCTACTGTCTCGGCAAGTGCGCTGCGCTTCGGCATCGGGCGCGCCCTGGGTTGGGACCGCGTGCGCAGCGATGCGTACGAACTCGCCCAGCACAACGGCGCGTTGATTTTCGACGGCCGCGGCCACGGCCACGGCGTGGGGCTCTGCCAGGAAGGCGCTGCGGAGATGGCGTCGGAGGGCAAAAGCGCGCGCGAGATTCTTGCATTCTATTTTCCCGGGACGGCAGTGCGCATCTCGCTCACGGACAATGGTTGGCAGAAAATACGTGCCGGTGCGCTGACCGTGCGCGCCACTCAACTGTTGACGGAGGAACGGGAGGCGGAACTGGAGCAGACGTGGAGCGACGCGGAAAAGCGCTTTCCCCCGCGGCGTGCGATTGCGCCGGAGATTGTCTTCGCCCCGACAACGGAGGTCTTCCGTCAACTGACTGCGCAGCCGGGATGGGTGCTGGCAAGCACGCGCGGCAACTTGGTCGTGCTGCAGCCGGATGCTGTGCTGCGTGCGCATGGACGCTCTGCTGCGGCCACGCTGCTGCACGAAATGCTGCACGTCTTGGTGGAGGCGGAGGCCGGTGAGCGCACTCCGCTGTGGCTGCGCGAGGGGCTGGTGGAGGTGATGGCCGACGGATCTGCCCAGGGCGCACCGATGTCAGCAAAGGAAACGGAGAACGCGTTGCTGCATGCGAATTCATTGCCGGAGAGCGAGCGAGCGCATCGTGCCGCCGCCGTTCGAGTGCAGGCGCTGATTGCCCGCTATGGATTGTCGACGGTGCGCGGCTGGCTCTCGTCCGGCGTGCCTGCGGGCGTTGCGTAGAGCGCGTCACTTTGCCGCACGCACGCAGCCAGAATAGCCAGCACCAGGCAGACCAGAACTGCATCCACAAGCACCGCCAGGCTGAGCCGAAGTACCAGGCTGATCATCTGCACGCGGAGGCTGTGGCCCGGTGTCCATTGCAGAAGCGAGCCGGTGCCCACGGCAGCGCCCACCGCACAAAGCACGACGGCCGCCCAGTATGCGATCGAACGCGCGGCAACCATGATGGCACGCACCGGTCTGGCACTCGCAGTCCACACGAAAACAAAAAGGGCGATGATGCCGGCGCCGATCCACGCGAGCGTCGACCATAGCCAGCCGAGCCAGAGCAGAATGTGCTCGAACGAGAAGAAGTTTCGCAACTGGTGTGGGACCCGCGAGTTCCAATAGCCTGCGCGCAGCGGATCGTTTTCTTGCAGATGGTTGAGCAGCGCGTTCCAGGCAAGCCACAGGGCGATGCCTGCGAGCAGCAGCAGAGTTCCACGTACGAGTTTCCCAAGCGTGCGTGGGCGACCGGTAAGGCGCAGCGCGAGTGCGGACTCTCCCGCGCCGGCGACCGCCAACGCGATGAGCGCCAGTAGCACCGATCCGATTACGTCGAGCACGCTCGCATCCGGCACGCGCAACCACAGCACGTAGAACAGAAAAATGAGCAGCGCGAGGCCGATCTGCTGCAGCACAAGCCGGACATTCAGCAGCATAAAAGCGCTGCGCATCACGGAGGATGAGCGGGCCGTCATTGCGGACCTCCTGGTTGCGAACCACCCGGCGGAGCGGGCGCAGGCACCTGCAGTTGCAGCGCATCGCTGGTGGCCTGTACGCCCTGCTGATACATCGGTTGCACCCGCGCAGGACTGATCTGGAACGTGCCCGGATTGACCACGTGGATCATGTAGAAAATCTCCTGCCGGCCGGTGAAGTCGTCGGCGAAGAAGGCGGCGTGATCGTCATGATATTCGCGGCGGGTGAACCAGTCGTACCAGCCGCCGGGCCGCTGGTCGAGCGGATAGCTGTCCTCGCTCTGCACGAACTCGGTGCCCGCGGGGATAGGATCTTCCAGCAGCAGGTAGCGCATGGGCGTGCCGTTGATGGCCTCGTGCACGGCCAGGACATCGCCGACCTGCGCAGTGCCGGTGAGCGGTTGCAGCGTGTAGACGATCTTGCCGTTCTTTTGCAGCGGTTGCAGCTTGTAGTAGTCGCGAGTCAGGTTCAGCGACATCGTGCCCGCCTGGAAGTCCTTTTTCTCGGTAGAGTAGTACCCGCCGCGCGCAGACCAGTAGACGCGACCGCTGCCGCTGCGGCGGACGATCTGCACGGAGTTGGCGCCAGCTTGCAGGTGCGCCGCGTCGATGTCGATGGCAAACGAACTGCCGCCCACTGCATCCGCGGAGGTGAAGTGGTGCTGGCCAGCGGAGTGGCCGTTGACGAGCACATCGACGGTAAAGTCAGACTCGAGTTCATGCGACGCAGCAAGATAATCGACCAGCCCGAAGAGCACCATCGCCGTCTGCTCGGTAGAATCCCACCACTCGCCGCCGTTGCGTGCGAGCATCAGCCACTGCGCCGCGCCAGCCAGCAGCGCGTTGTTGGGATCGACCTTCGCCAGCAAGCGCACAGCGTAGGCGGTTGCCTCCGAGCTATCTTCGTAGTCGGCGTCGAGTAACGGAACATACGAGCCCTTCCACGAAACCAAATCGCCCTGATGCACGGCCTCGGATGCGAGCAGGGTGGCAACCTGCGCGGCGCGCGCGTCCTTTACCTGCAGCATGGCGAGCCCGGTCATGGCCAGCGCCTCGGGTTGCAGGTCTTTACGGCGCGACCATTGCGCGTCGAGCGCGGCGCCCAGGTTTGTAGCGCCGGCCTCGGCCAGCGCGTACACCACGGCGGCGCGCAGTTCGGGACGCATGCTCGGATGCTGCGCCAACTGCGTGTTCAGATATGCCTCACCGCGATTCAGCATGCCACGCTGATCGTCGGTGAGCGGCATGAACTGCGAGCCCATGCCGATGCCACTGACGACATACGCAGTCATATAAACGCGGCTCGAATCTTCCTTCCACCAGCCCCAGCCGCCGTCGTCGTGCTGGTAGTCCTTCAGGCGATCCAGGCCAGCCTGCATCTTGGCGCGCAGGTCCGCATTGTCGATGCGGCCGCCTACATTTAGGCGCTGCAGTGTCTCGGCGACGATGACGTTAGGCAGATAGCTCGACATGGTCTGCTCGGTGCAGCCGTATGGATAGCTGGTGAGATAGTTGAGCGCAGAGAACAGCGAGCCTGCGATCGACGGGCTTACTTCAACGTGCAGCGAGTGCGCAGCCACGTCTGTGTTGGCTGGGAAGGCGATGTTCGCAGTGGCCTGCGCGGCGGTCTGCAAGAGGACTCCACTCTGCGCCAGCGTCTTGGCCACGCCCGCGGGTTCGACCGGGAAATCAAGTTCCATCGCGTCGGACTCGGCATCGGTGATGGCGGAGGCGGTGAGCTTCGCTGTGCCTACCTGCGAGGCGCGCAGCCGCCACAGCACCGTGGCCTCGCCATTGCTGGCGACCAGGACGCTCTGTTGCGAGCCGGTAACTGTGTCGAGCCCTTCCACCTTTAGCGACAGGGTTGTCTGCTTCGCCGTGGGGAGATAGTTGTGCACGATCACAGGCAAGGTGATCTCATCGCCCTTCAGCAGGAAGCGCGGCGTGCCCATGCGCACCAGCACATTCTTGCGCACCAGCACGCGGCTGATGGCGGAGCCTGCCTTCGAGTCAGACGTGACGGCGCGAACCGTGGCTCGCCACGTCGTGAGCGAGTCGGGGAAGGTTAGCGAGACGCGCGCGTGGCCGCTGGCGTCGGTGTGTACGTTCGGCGCCCAGAATGCGGTGT
>Ga0302198_10003839_pt1 | contig 14845 bp, 15 predicted proteins | sample II_Bog_N2_2_FD_193521 | JGI IMG/M metagenome (GOLD analysis project Ga0302198, IMG submission 193521) | Peat permafrost microbial communities from Stordalen Mire near Abisko, Sweden - II_Bog_N2_2 | ecosystem: Environmental > Terrestrial > Soil > Wetlands > Peat | place: Sweden: Abisko... | reverse complement strand
GGGATTGGGCAAGGAGTCGATGGTCGTCGTCTCCGAGGAACTTTCGCGCGGCTATATCGGCGTCGGCTCGCTCGGCACGCGTTCGGAGATTGCCTGCGAACTCATCCTCTCCGGCGGCACCAAGGCGCAGCGCGATTATTGGTTGCCGAAGATCGCATCCGGCGAAATTCTACCCACGGCGGTGTTCACCGAACCCAATACCGGCTCCGACCTCGCAGCACTGCGCACGCGCGCGGTGCGTGAGGGCGATGTCTATCGTGTCACCGGCAACAAGACCTGGATCACCCACCCGGTCCGCGCCGACATGATGACGCTGCTGGTGCGCACCAACCCGGCCGAGGCGGGCTATAAGGGCCTCTCCCTCCTGCTCGCCGAAAAACCGCGCGGCACCGATGCCGAGCCGTTCCCGGCGGAGGGGATGACCGGCGGCGAGATCGAGGTGCTCGGCTATCGCGGTATGAAGGAGTTCGAACTCTCTTTCGACGGCTTCGAGGTCAAGGCGGAGAGCCTGCTCGGCGGTGTGGAAGGGCAGGGGTTCAAGCAGTTGATGCAGACCTTCGAATCCGCCCGCATCCAGACGGCGGCGCGTGCCATCGGGGTGACGCAGTCGGCCTTCGATCTCGGCCTGCGCTATGCCCGCGAGCGCATCCAGTTCGGCAAACCGTTGCTCGCCTTCCCGCGTGTGGCGGATAAATTGGCGATGATGGCGGTTGAGTTGATGCTGGTGCGGCAGCTGACCTATCACGCGGCCCGCCAGAAGGACGGCAATAAGCGCTGTGATCTGGAAGCAGGGCAAGCCAAGCTGCTCGGGGCCCGCGTAGCGTGGGCGGCGGCGGATAATGCGCTGCAAATCCATGGCGGCAATGGCTTCGCGCTGGAATACAAGGTCAGCCGCGTGCTGTGCGATGCGCGCATTCTGAATATTTTCGAGGGTGCCGCCGAGATCCAGGCGCAGGTGATCGCGCGGCGACTGTTGGAGGGAGGCAGCTGAGATGGACGGTGTAACCCGCGCGGAAATCCATCGCCGCCAGATTGATTTTCGGGGCTATCTCCGCAGCGACGGACTCTTCGAAGTCGAAGGACGGCTGACCGACACCAAGACCCACGATTTCCTGCTGCCCACCGGTGGCCGCACGGTTGCTGCGGGCGACGCGCTGCACGATCTGGTGGTCACGCTGGTCTACGACCGCGATCTGATCGTGCGGGACGTGAAGACCAATTTCATCTCACCGCCCTATCCCATGTGTGCCAACGGTGGCGGGACATTGCAGGCATTGATTGGCCTGCATATCGGTGCCGGTTGGAACACCGAAATTCGCCGCCGCCTGCCTTCCTGCGAGACATGCACCCATATGCGCGAGCTGCTCACCCCGATGGCCACGGCGGCGTTTCAGACGGCGTCCGAACATCGGCGCAAACAGTCAGTGCCGGTCGACAATACCGGCAAGCCGCGCAAGATCGACAGCTGCTACGCCTTCTCCGCCTCGCGCGAGTTGGTGGAAGCGCTCTGGCCGGAATTCCACACGCCGCCGGACGTGACGGCGCAAGGGCAGGGCGAAGACGGGGTGAGATAGGCAAACGGGGAGGAGATGCCATATCCTCCCAGACGCATTCACGAGGTTTCCCCCATGCTGCCCAGCCTGTTCATCAGCCACGGCTCGCCCCGCATTCTATTGCAGGATCTGCCGTCGCGCGATTTTCTGGAGAGTGTGGCGGGAACCTTGCCGCGTCCGAAGGCGATCGTCATCGCCACCGCGCATTGGCTCACCCGCATTCCGGCAGTGGGCACGGCGGCGCATCCGGAGATGATCTACGATTTCGGTGGCTCCGAGCGGCGGTTGTTTGAGATGCAATATCCCGCCCCCGGTGCGCCGGAGCTGGCCGAGCGGGTGGCGCACATGATGAAAGATGCCGGGCTGCATGTGGGGATCGACCCCAATCGCGGCTTCGATCACGGTGTGTGGGTGCCGCTGCTGTTGATGTATCCGGCCGCCGATATTCCGGTGATCCCGGTGGCCATCCAGCCCTACGAAAGCCCGGCGCATCACATCGCCGTCGGTCGTGCGCTGGCCGGATTGCGGGCGGAGGATGTTCTGGTGATCGGCTCCGGCACCTTCACCCATAATTTGCACCGCTTTTACGAAGAAACCCCCGCCACCCCGCAGCCACCGGACGTGCTGGCGTTCTCCGCCTGGATGGAGGACGCGCTGACCCGTGGCGATGTGGCGGCATTGGACAAATACCGCGAGCTGGCCCCCGGCGCGGTGGAGAACCACCCGACGGATGAGCATCTGCTGCCGATCTTCGTAGCCTTCGGAGCCGGGGGAGAGGGTGCGGCAGCGCGGCGGATTCATGACAGTGCCGATCGCGGTGTGGTGCGGATGGATGCTTATACGTTCGGCTAAAATCCCGTCGCCTCGTATCAGCCCTGCGGTGGGGCGGGTTCAGTTGCTGCATCGCCGCGTGACATAGTTTCCCAAGCGGCGGGGAATGATGATGCAGCTTCCATATCAAGCCGATCAGGGGCTTCCACCATCCAGGCGGCGCATGGCCATGCTGGCCGTGCTGCTCGCCGTCTCGATGGCCACGTTCGACATCGCCATCGTCAACACCGCACTGCCGCGCATCGCCCACGATCTGCACACTGATGCGGCAACCTCGATCTGGGTGGTCAGCGCCTATCAGCTTTCGCTGGTCGCCACGCTGCTGCCCTTCGCCTCGCTGGGTGAGATCGTTGGCCATCGCCGGGTCTATCTGTGCGGGCTGGTGGTGTTCACCTTCGCCTCGTTGCTCTGCGGCCTGTCTTGGACACTGCCGATGCTCGCTACTGCCCGCGTGTTGCAGGGGCTGGGGGCGGCGGCGGTGGTGAGTGTGAATTTGGCGCTGGTGCGCTTCATCTATCCGGCGAATATGCTCGGGCGCGGGGTGGGCATGAACGCGCTGTTCGTCGGTGCCTCGTTCACCGCAGGCCCCAGCCTCGCCTCGCTGATCCTGTCCTTCGGCCCCTGGCCCTATCTGTTCTTCATCAACCTGCCCTTGGGTTTGGCCGCGATGTTCGTCGGCTGGAAATACCTGCCGGACACCACCCGCTCCCGCCATCCGTTTGACGTGGTGGCGGCGGTGTTGGCGGGGATGACGTTTGTGCTGATCATCCTCGGCATCGACAGCGCGGGTCATGGTGGCGGGTTGCAGGAGATGGCGGCCGAGTGGCTGGCGGCGTTGGTGTGTCTGGTGTCGCTGCTGCGGCGACAGAGCGGACATCCGGCCCCAATGCTGGCGCTGGATCTGTTTCGCAATAAGATTTTCGCACTCTCCTCGCTCACCTCGATCTGCGCGTTTGCCACCCAGGGGCTGGCCTTCGTCGCACTGCCCTTCCTGTTCACTGGCAGTCTCGGGCTGACGCAGGTGGAGGTGGGGCTTCTGCTCACGCCCTGGCCTGCGATTGTCGCATCGCTCGCCCCGGTGTCTGGGCGGATGGCGGATCGTTATTCCACCGGGCTGCTCGGCGGCATTGGGCTGGGCACGCTGGCGGTGGGGATGGCGCTGCTGTCCACCTTGCCGTCGCATCCGAGCTATTACGACATCATCTGGCGGCTGCTGCTGTGCGGTGGTGGGTTTGGGCTGTTTCAGGCCCCCAATCTGAAAGCGCTGATGAGTGCCGCCCCGCCGCATCGCAGTGGGGGAGCGTCTGGCATCGTGTCGATCTCGCGCAATTTTGGTCAGGCGGGCGGTGCGGCACTGGTGGCGGTGAGCTTCCGTCTGGCACCTGAACAAGGACCGCGCGTTGCCCTCATGCTGGGCGGCGGCTTTGCCTTCTGCGCCGCGATTGCCTCTCTGCTGCGTCTTGCCGCCAAACCTCCCGCCCGTATCGGAGCCGATTGATGCCCACGCTCGACCACACCCATGACGCCGCCGCCACCAGCTGGGAGGTTTCGGCCAACGGGCATCCGGATTTCCCGATCCAGAACCTGCCGCTCTGTGTGTTCAGCCGCCCCGGTGAGGCCGCGCGCGGCGGTGTGGCGATTGGCGAGATGATCCTCGACCTCGCCGCCCTCGCCGCATCCGGTCTGCTGCCGAGTGAGCTGGCATTGGCGGCAGCGGCCCCGTTGAACGGCTTCCTCGCTTTGGGGCCGACCCCGCGCATTGCGTTGCGGCATCTGGTGTTCGATCTGCTGCGCGCCGAAAGCACGCCGCGTCCGTCGCTGCTGGTGCGGCAGGCGGAGGCTATTCTGCATCTGCCGATGACCGTGACGGATTTCTCCGATTTCTACGCGGGCATTCATCACGCCACCACCACCGGCAAAATGCTGCGGCCCGATCTGCCACTCTCGGTGAACTACAAGCATCTGCCGATTGCCTACACTGGCCGCACCTCCAGCGTGCGCCCTTCCGGTACGCCGGTTCAGCGCCCGAACGGGCAGCGCAAGCCTGCGAAAGAGGCGGTGCCGAGCTTCGGCAAGTCGCGCAATCTGGATTTTGAACTGGAAATGGGCATCTGGGTCGGCCAGGGCAGCGAATTGGGGGCGGGGGTGCCCATTGCTGAGGCAGCCGATCATATCGCCGGATATTGCCTGCTCAACGATTGGTCAGCGCGCGACATTCAAGGCTGGGAGACGGTGCCGCTTGGCCCGTTCCTGGGCAAAAGCTTCCTGACGACGATCTCGGCCTATGTCGTCACCCCGGAGGCACTGGCCCCATTCATGGTGGCGCACACCACGCGCCCGGCGGAGGACCCGGCGGTGCTGGATTATCTGCTTGATGCCCATGATCAGGCGGAGGGCGCGTTGGATTTGGTGTTGGAGGCATGGATTCAAACCCCCAGCCTGCCCGCCCCGCATCTGCTCTGCCGCAGCAATTCCCAGGCGCTGTATTGGACCCCGTCGCAGCTCATCACGCAGCAGGCGAGCAATGGCTGCGATCTCAACGCGGGCGATCTGCTCGGCTCCGGCACGCTGTCCGGCCCGACATTGGACAGTGCCGGTTCGATGCTCGAACTCAGCCAAGGCGGCCGGGTGCCGCTCGCACTGCCCTCGGGCGAGACGCGGCGGTTCCTGGAGGATGGCGACACGCTGGAACTGCGCGCCTATGGCCAGCGCGCCGGGTTCGCGCAGATCGGGTTCGGGCCGTGTGTGGGGGGGGTGACGGCGTGATTTAAACCTCGCCGCGCCCCGCCGCGCGGCGGATGCGCGCTTTGCGGGTCTTCGGCATTTCATCAAGCAACGCATGCATGCTCGCCACCGTCGTGGGGGGCAGGCGGGCGATGTTTTGGGCGATGCGGTTGGCAAGCGCCGTCTGCTCCGGGGTCAGCCCGGCTGTGTTAACCACCACTTTCGGGTCTGACAGCTTCGCCAGCCCCAGCAATTCATCGGATGCCTCCCAGATCAGCCCGAGTTCGGCGCAGATTTGGTGCACCAGCCCGGTTGAAGGGGCACCGCGTTTGCCGTGTTCGAGGGCGGAGAGATAAGCGGCGGAGACTTGGATGCGGTCGGCAAGCTCGGCCTGGGTCATGCCCTTCTCCGCCCGCAGCGCCCGCAGCCTTGCCCCGAACGGCGTCACCTGGGCCGCCGCAGCAGCAGCCGCACGGAGCCCAGATTGGACGGATGCGGATGCGTCGCCGCCAGCACCAACGGGCGCAGGGTGGGCAGGTTGAGCCAGATCGGCAATTCACGACGGATCGCCCCGCCATTCTCACCCGCACCGCGCCCGGTGATCACCTCCACACAGCGGACGTGATCGGAATGAGCGTCGATCAGGAATTGATGCAGCGCGTGATAAGCCCGCTGCACCGTGCGGCCGTGCAGATCGATGGTGCGCATCGTGGGCAGTTTGCCGCTGCGGAATTTGTTCCAGGACGAATTGTCCAAGCCGCCAGGATGCAGGCCGACTTGCAGCGCCACCGCCCGCACCGGCTCCGGTGGGGCGGGTTTGAAGTGCACATGCGTCTGCGCGATAGGCGGCGGCGGTGCAACCGGCTCAGGCTCTTCCAGCACCACCGGCAGCGATTTGCCCGCGAGGGGGCGGATCAGGCGGGCGAACACTGCCCAATCCTGCCGCTCCTTCTCGGTCAGGCCGCGTGGTCGTCGGGCCATGGCTAGAACGCTCGTAGGGCGGAAGAGGCGTAGCCGTCATCCGCCATCGCCGACGCAAGCCCGGCCATGGCGGATGACGCTTCGCTCTTGCGCCCTACGAAAAATCGCATTGCTTCAACCCGCCATGTCGTCGATCAACACCACATGCAGCCGTCGCGGCCCATGCGCGCCGAGTTCGAGCGTCGATTCAATATCCGCCGAGCGCGAGGGGCCGGTGACGAACATCACGTTGCGCGGCAGGAAATTGCCCGCAACCATGCCTTCGCGTTCGGCCCGCAGAATGTCCCACGCCTCCTCCATCGCACCCACCACCCGACTGCTGCGCAGCACGACGATCTCGGTGTCGCAGAGCAGATTGAGTGTGGTTGGCCGTTGCGGCGAGGCGGGCAGCATCAGCGTGCCGGTTTCGGCAATGCCGACATAGCCGTGCTGAACCGCCACCATATCGCTCGCCTCGGCCCGACCTTCGCGCAGATACAGCATCGGGCGATTCCACCACGGAATGGCGCGCAGTTCGGGATGCGGGGCGATGGCGAGGTCGGAGGGCAAATTCTGCGCGGCCAGATAATCGGCCACCGCCCCCGGCACGTCATCGGCATGCGGCACGCGGGTGAAGCTGGCAAATTCCTTGTCCAGATTGCGCAGGAACAGATCAATCTGCTCCGGATGCGGCAAGCGCGAGCGAGCCGGGATCAAATGGCGCGGATGGGCGTTCAGACGGGCATACAGGCCGAGCGATTCATGCGCTGGCAGCGGACCCCGGCGCAGACCCTTGCGGATCGCCCCAAAAATAGCGTCGCGGCTCATGCTTCACCTCGCTGCTGCTTGGCGTATCGGCTGAAGAAGGTATCACCCTCCGGTGCCGGCAGATCGCGCCCTTTCGTCCAGCCAGAAGCCAGCGGCAGCGAATTGAACTTGCCCTTCTTGCCCGCCAGCAGCGACAGCGTCTTGGCCGCAATCCGCGTGACCAGGCGATACAGGCCCGGCCGCCGCGCCAGGAAGGCCCAGAGGGCGAGGTTGTTGCGCACCGCTCCCGGCGTCAGGTGCCGCTCAAACTCACGCTCCCGCCAATGCCGCATCAGCTTGGGCAGCGGGATTTTCACCGGGCAGACGGATTCACACTTGCCGCAGAACGTCGACGCATTCGGCAGATGGCCCGCTTTGTCGATGCCGATCAGGCTCGGCGTGAGCACCGCGCCCATTGGCCCCGGATACACCCAGCCATAGGAATGCCCGCCGACCGTCTGATAGACCGGGCAATGGTTCATGCACGCCGCACAGCGGATACAGCGCAGCATCTCCTGAAACTCGGTGCCGATCATCGCCGAGCGGCCATTATCGACCACCACGACATGATATTCCTCTGGCCCATCCATATCACCAGGGCGGCGGGCGCCGGTGGAGAAGGTGGTGTAGACCGACATATCCTGCCCGGTGGCGGAGCGTGCCAGCAGCCGCAGCATGTTGGTGGCGTCCTCCAAGGTGGGGACCACCTTCTCGATGCTGGCGAGCACGATATGCACCTTAGGCAACGTCTGCGTCAGATCGCCATTGCCCTCGTTGGTGACGATCACGCTCGATCCGGTCTCGGCGATCAGGAAATTCGCCCCCGTGATGCCGACATCGGCGGCGAGGAATTTCTCGCGCAGCAAGGCGCGGGCCTCGGCCATGATGTCTTTGCGCTCGGCGAAGACACGGTTCGGGTCGAGGCCGGTGTGAACCTTGCGGAAACTTTCTTCCCAATCCTCGCGGTTGAGGTGGAAGGCCGGGGCGATGATGTGGCTGGGCGATTCATCGCGGATTTGCAGGATGTATTCGCCGAGGTCGGTTTCCACCGGAGTGATGCCGTGTTTTTCCAGATGCTCGTTGACCGCGAGTTCCTCGCTGATCATCGACTTGCCCTTGGTGACGGTCTTTGCCCCCACGCGCTGACAAATGGCAAGCACGGCCGCGCGGGCGTCTTCGGCCGTGGAGGCCCAATGCACATGGCCACCGGAATTGATGACGTTGTGCTCCCAGGTCTCCAGATAGAAATCGAGATTGGCCAGCGTGTGGTTCTTGATGTCGCGGCCGATGTCGCGCAGTTGCTCGAATTCCGGCAGCTTCTCCACGGCGGCAGCGCGGCTGGCCGGGAAGCGCGGGCGGGTGCGCACCAGCGCCTTTTGCAGCCCGGCATTGGCAATTTCAGCGGTGGCGCGCTCTTTGAACTCTGGGCTGTGGATGTCCATCAGCGCACGCTCCCTTCACCAATCGCGGGCACATCGTCGGTGATCCCGGCGAGAACTTCAGCGATGTGGCGCACCTTGACGGGCTTGCCTTCACGCGACAGACGACCGGCCATATTCAGCAGACAGCCAAGATCGCCCGCCAGCAGCGTGTCCGCCCCGGTGGCCGCGATGTCGGCCACTTTGTCGGAGACCATGCGCGTCGAGATATCCGGGTATTTCACACAGAACGTACCGCCAAAGCCGCAGCAGATTTCCGGCTCTTTCATCTCAACCAGGGTCAGCCCCTGCACCGAGGCGAGCAGCGCGCGCGGCTGGTTCTTGATGCCGAGTTCGCGCAGACCGGCGCAGCTGTCGTGATAGGTGACGGTGCCGTCGTAATGTGCTGCCACCTCGGTCATGCCGCGTTCATCGACGAGGAAGGCGATCAGCTCGAACGTCTTCGCCGCCAGCGCTTCGGCGCGGGCTTTCATGTTGGGGTCGTCATCGAACAGATGCGGCATATGGCTGCTCAGCATCCCGCCGCACGAGCCGGAGGGCACGACGACGTAATCATAGGCGGAGAATGCCTCGACAAAGTCGCGCGCCAGATCAGTGGCGGTGGCGCGGTCGCCGGAATTATAGGCGGGCTGGCCGCAACACGTCTGCTGACGTGGCACCTCCACGTCGCACCCGGCGGCTTCGAGCAATTTGATAGCGGCAAATCCGACGCTGGGCCTTTGCACGTCCACCAAACAGGTAACGAACAGGGCAACGCGGGGGCGGGTGGCTTGCTGGGTCATGCAGAGAGGTTAGGCGAGTCACGTAGGGCGGACAAGCGCAGCGCAGTCCGCCAATGCTCGCTTTGCGGGAAAGATGGCGGATGACGGCTTCGCCTCTTCCGCCCTACGAATGCGGTGTGCCCAACACCAATTCATGAATGCGTGCCGGGTCGGATTGCTCCATCACCTTGCGCGCCAGCCGTACGCAATCATCGATGGCCACGGCGCGTACGGCCTGCTTCACGCGCGGCACGGCGGCGGCGTTCATCGAGAAGCTGCGCAGGCCGAGGCCCATCAGCAGCGGGATCAGCTTTGGATTGCCCGCCATCTCACCACACACCGACACCGGCATCCGCACGCGCAACGCGGCTTCGGTGGCGAATTGCACCAGACGCAGCACGGCCGGATGCAGCGGGTCATACAAATCGGCCACGTCGGTTTCGCCGCGATCCACCGCGAGGGTGTACATCGTCAGATCATTGGTGCCGATGGCGAAGAAATCCGCCTCCAGCGCCAACGCGTCTGCCGACAAGGCGGCACCCGGGGTTTCGATCATGATGCCCAAAGGCGGCAATTTTTCCGGCAGGCGCTCACCCTTGCGGCGCAGGCGGCGGGCGACGCGTTCGTAGATGTCGCGCGCCTGTCGCACCTCGGCAATGTTGGTCACCATCGGCAGCAACACCCGCGTCGGACCCGCGACGGCGGCGCGCAGAATGGCGGCGAGTTGGGTTTCGAACAAATCCGTCTCTCGCAGCAACAAACGAATGCCGCGCAGGCCGAGGGCGGGGTTGTCATCCGTCACCTCGGGCACCACGCCCTCGCTTTGCAGCGCCTCAATGTCCTTCTCGCCGCCCCAGTCAAGCACGCGGATCGTCACCGGGTGGCCGCCCATCGCCTCGATGGTGGAGCGATAGGCTTCGGTCTGCTCGTCTTCGTTGGGCAGCGTCTCGCGGTTCATGAACAGGAATTCGGAGCGCAGCAGCCCAATGCCGACAGCCCCCGATTTGGCGATCAGCGGCAATTCGACCGGGATTTCCAGATTGGCCTGGAGATCAACCGGCTCGTTGTCGGTGGTCTCGGCGGGCAGACGGCGCAGCGAGGCGAGTTTGGTTTGAGCGCGGGTGAACGCCGTCAGGCTTTTATGCGCGGCGGCGAGCGTCTCAGCGGAGGGATTGACCACCACGGTGCCCGCCATGCCATCGACCACTACAGTGTCACCCGGCCGCACCGCCTGACCCAACCCTGCCACGCCGAGCACAGCGGGCACGCCGAGCGCACGCAGCATGATGGCAGTGTGACCGTCTGAGCCACCCTCATCCGTCACACACCCGGCCAATTTTGTCGGGTCGAGCAGCGCGGCGTCGGCGGGGCGGAGGAGTTCGCAGGCGAGCACAGCACCGGCGGGCAGGCCGGAGAAGGAGCGGAACGGGGTATGCGTCAGGTTGCGCACCAGACGACGGCCGACCTCGCGCACCTCTTCCGCCCGGCGTTTGCGACCGGCAGGGTCGCCATCGGCGGGCATCGCCATGATGGCGGCGGCGATAGCGTCGGTTTCGTCCTGCACGGCGGTCTCAGCAGAGACCAGCATCTCCGAAATCCGCCTGCGCGCACCACGCACCAGCCGGGACGGGCCGACCATGTGCAGATAGGCGTCGAGCAACGGGGCGATTTCGGCCTGGCTGTCTTCCGGCAGATTGCCCAGCCGCGCCTTCAGCTTCATCAACTGCTTGCGCGACTGTGCGACGGCAGCTTCGAAGCGGGCGGTTTCGGCCTGGGTGTCGGCGGCCTGAATTTTGTGGCGCACCACCACGGCTGGTGCTTCGGCGGCCCCGAAGACCGGGCCGATGGCGATGCCTGCGGAAACCGGGATGCCGATCAGGCGGCGCTCTGGCCTGGGGGCGAGTGGGTCGCGTTTGGCGCGGCGGCGTTCAACCGGAACAACAGGCGCTGCGGCCGTGGGCGAGACAACGGGCGCCGAAACAATGTCCGGCGTGGGCGGAGGGGCGGGTTCGTCAATCTTGCTCATCAAATCCGGCCTCGATCAGCCCGGCGACGGCATCCATCGCCTCCTTGGCGTCCCAGCCGTCGGCGCGCACCTCGACACAACTGCCTTGGCCCGCACCCAGCATCATCAGACCCATGATCGAGCGGGCGGAGACATCCTGCCCGTCTTTGGAGACATCGACTGCCGCGCCGAAGCGCTCCACCAATGTGACCAATTTCGCGGCGGCACGCGCATGCAACCCGCGACGATTGACGATTGTCAGACGCCGAGTCAGCGTCGCCCCGCTCGGGGCGGCACTCGAATCAGTCTCGCTCACCCGCACTTCCCGTTCGTCGAAGCCTTGGCAAGATTGCCAGCGTTCCCGTGCCCATTGGGCAACACATTCGACGCGGCAGCAATATATTTCCGTCCGGCGTTCTGAGCGCAGTCCACCACTTCGGCGAGTGGCTGCGCGGAGCGGACTTTGGCGATTTTGACCAGCATGGGCAGGTTGACGCCCGCGATCACTTCCACGCCTTCGCGGTCCATCTGTGAGATCGCGAGGTTGGAGGGGGTGCCGCCGAACATATCGGTCAGCAGGATCACACCATCGCCCATTTCCACATCGGCCACGCAATGGCGGATTTCCGCGCGACGGCCTTCGATGTCGTCATCGGCGCCGATGCAGACCGTGCAGACATTGCGCTGCTTGCCGACCACATGCTCCATGGCCAGCCGCAATTCCTCGGCCAGACGGCCATGGGTGACAAGCACAAGACCGATCATGAATGCGCTTTCTCGGCTAGCGCTGCCGGTTTGGCAGGCTCAGCAGATTTCAACGCGGCGCGCTCGCGCGCCAATTCCCGATGTGTGATGCTCACGCGCCAGCCTGCTTCGGAGAGGGTCGCCGCCAGTTTTTCGACGATGGCCACTGATCGGTGCCGGCCCCCCGTGCACCCGATCGCAATGGTCACGTATTTCTTGCCCTCTTGGCGGAAGCGAGGCAAGAGCAGGAGTAACATGCCTGCCAAACGATCATAGAATTCTGCAAAGACCGGATCAGCCTCCACATAGGCAACGACCGCCGGATCAAGTCCGGTTCCAGGCCGCAACAACGGATCGTAATGCGGATTGCGCAGGAAACGCGCATCCATCACCACATCCGCTTCACGCGGCAGGCCCAACGGGTAGCCGAACGACATCAGCGCCACCGACAGCCCCGGCGCGCGCGGCTTGTCGGCATCCTCGTTGTTGCCATAACGCTGTTCGACAATCTGCCGCAGCCCGGCCAGCGATAGGTCAGACGTGTCGATCATCAGATCGGCAGCTTCGCGCAGCGGTGCGGTCAAGGCCTGTTCGGCGGCAATCCCATCCTGCACGCGGCCTTCCGGCGAGAGCGGATGACGGCGGCGGGTTTCGGTGTAGCGGCGTTGCAGCACGCTCTCTTCGGCCCAGGCGAACACCAGATCGGCCTCAATGGCCGGATTGGCGCGCAGCCGTTCCAGCGTGGACAGCACGTTGTCCACCTTGAAGCCACGCGAGCGGGCATCGACGCCGAAGGCGATCTGCTGTCCCTCCACCCCATCCAGCCCAGGGCGGGCGACGAGTTCTTCGACGAAGGAGAGCGGCGGATTATCGATGGCTTCGAAGCCGATATCCTCCAGCGCATGCAGCGTGGATGCCTTGCCCGCGCCAGACAGACCGCTGACGATCACCACACGCTTACGCGGGCTCATACCTGAAAGCTCCCAGCGACCTGATGGGTCAGGCCCTGCGCACAATCCAGCGCACGCGCCACCCGCAGCGGGGCGGAGGCGGCGTGGGGATCGACATGCACCAATGGCAAATTCAGCTCCGTATGATGTTCCGGCATCGGCAAACGGTCGGCGTGCGCGGACAGGTCAACAGCCAGCGCAAGCTTCGCCTGCGCTGCATGCGGCAGGCGCAGAATGCCGAGGCCGCGAATTTCCAACAGTCCCGCCAGCGCCGGAGGCGCCGAGGCAAAGCCGTCTGCGATGTTTACCTGATCATCCGCCACCAGCACGAAGCCGCACTCCAGAAGCCGCAACACAAGATCCGATTTGCCGCACCCCGCAGGGCCCAGCAGCACAACGCCCACGCCCTCACGGGAGACGCAACTGCCATGTATCTTCATTGCCAGCGGGAACATGAGCTTTTGCGCTGCGCAAGAAAAGAGGCATATTTGGGGGCGTGTCATGTCAGAGATTGCCGATGCAACCAAGACACAGGACACTCCACATATGATCACACAAACCAACATTCAACAGGCCGCAACCCGCATCGCCGGTCGCGTGCGGCACACCCCAATCCTGCGGTTGGCCGCCGATGAGTTGGGGCTTGGGCGGGAATTGGTCCTCAAGCTCGAATTGCTGCAACATGCGGGCAGCTTCAAACCGCGCGGGGCGTTTAATCGCATCCTCTCGGCGGGAGACGTGCCGGAATCCGGCGTGATTGCGGCGTCGGGTGGCAATCACGGCGCGGCGGTGGCCTATGCCGCGCGTGCGCTCGGTCTGCGCGCCGAAATCTTCATCCCCGCCCTCACCCCCGCCGCCAAGCGGACGCGCATCGAGAGCTTTGGTGCGACCGTGGTGCAGGGCGGTGCCACTTACAACGAGGCGCTCGATGCCTGTCGCGCCCGTCAGGCGGAAACCGGGGCGTTGGATGTGCACGCCTATGATCATCCAGATGTGCTTGCCGGACAGGGCACGCTTGGCCGTGAGATCGAACAGGATGCGCCGGAGTTGACCGATCTGCTGGTCGCCACGGGCGGCGGTGGGCTGATCGGCGGGATTGCGGCGTGGTATCGCGGCCGGGTGCGGGTGATCAGCGTGGAGCCGGAAGGCTGCCCCTGTCTGCACGACGCGCTCGCGGCTGGCGAGCCGGTGCTATCGCCTGTCGGTGGGATCGCGGCGGATTCTCTTGGAGCCCGACAGCCGGGTGCCGAGATGTTCCCGATTGCCCGTGCATTCGTGTCCGAAGCGGTGTTGGTGCCTGATGAGGCGATCGCCGCCGCCCGTCGGCTGATCTGGGATCGGTTGCGTCTGGTGGCGGAACCGGGTGGGGCGACGGCGCTGGCCGCCCTGCTGTGCGGTGCCTATGTCCCACCGCCCGGCGCGCGCGTCGGTGTGCTGCTGTGTGGCAGCAATGCGAGCGAAATTCCGTAGTCGCCACCCCGGCAAGCAAAACGGCGGAGGGGCATCCGCCCGTCCGCCGCTTGATACGCTGACACTCCGGCCTTGCGGCCAGAGGATCAATACATGTGCTGACCGCCGTTGATCGACAGCGTCGAGCCGGTGATGAAGTCGCCTTCATCGGCCGTCAGGAACGCCACGCCACGGGCGATATCGTCGGCATGACCCAGGCGGCCCATCGGGATCTTGGCGATGATCTTCTGCAGCACGTCGGCCGGCACGGCGCGCACCATGTCGGTGTCGACATAGCCCGGTGCAATCGCGTTGACGGTGATGCCAAAGCGGGCACCTTCCTGCGCGAGCGCCTTGGTGAAGCCGTGAATGCCCGACTTGGCAGCGGCGTAGTTCACCTGGCCATACTGACCGGCTTGGCCGTTGATCGAGCCGATATTGACGATGCGGCCGAACTTGGCAGTGCGCATGTCTTCGAAGGTCAGCTTGCAGAGGTTGAAGCAGGAGCCGAGATTGGTGTCCATCACCGCATCCCACATGTCGCGGGTCATGCGGGCGAGCGTGCCGTCGCGGGTGATGCCGGCATTGTTGACCAGGATCTCAATCGGGCCAACTTCAGCAT
>Ga0302198_10003784_pt1 | contig 14989 bp, 12 predicted proteins | sample II_Bog_N2_2_FD_193521 | JGI IMG/M metagenome (GOLD analysis project Ga0302198, IMG submission 193521) | Peat permafrost microbial communities from Stordalen Mire near Abisko, Sweden - II_Bog_N2_2 | ecosystem: Environmental > Terrestrial > Soil > Wetlands > Peat | place: Sweden: Abisko... | reverse complement strand
GGGCGCGCACATCCAGATCGAGGGCGAGATTCGCCACTCCGAGTACACGCCCAAGAAGGCCAAGAAGCCGGTCCGCACCGACTCGATTCGCGTCAACTCCATCCTCAAGCTCGACCGCGCGGAGAAGGCCGCAGCGGAAGAGCAGGAAGCCAACGAAGAGCTTCCCTTCGACGAAGCGGTCGAGTAGGTTGCTTCCACCCACGATGAAAGCCCGGCGCAAGCTGGGCTTTCCAACTGGAAAGGCCAGTGGAATCGCATCTTCGAGAGGTCACCTTATGAACCGAATTGCAGCCAACTTCCTCACCCGTTGCTTCGCGCCGTGCGAGACGATTGCGCTTTTGCTGCGCCGGGAAGATGCACCCCGGCCACAGCAGCGCGTGGTAACGGTTGAACAGGTTCTCGCGCCGCGCTATATGGCCTGGCTCAACTTCGAGAACGACAACGGCGCGAACATCTATGTCTCTGCCAATCCGCTGCGCCCCGCCAGCCGCAAACGGACCAAGGAGTGCATCGCATCAGTCCGCCACATCTATATAGATATTGATGCAGACGGCGACGCCCGGCTCACTGCGTTGCGGGCGTCCGATCTGGTTCCCACGCCGACCGCGATCATTTCGACTTCGCCCGGCAAGTACCAGGCGCTTTGGCGCGTGGCCGGCTTCGACTTCGAGCGTCAGGAACAGATGCTCAAGCTGATCGCCCAGGCATTTGGCGGCGATCCCGCTTGCACTGACCGGAACCGGGTGCTTCGCGTCCCCGGTTTCCTCAACCAGAAGTATTCTCCCGCGCATCCCGTCGCGGTCGAATACCCAGCCAATGCGATCTACGGTCCAGCGGATTTTCGGCTTGAGAATATCCAGGTCTCTTCCGTGCTCCCGCTCTGCGGAAACACACGGAAAAAGCCCGTCCATTCAACTCCGTCGAAGCACTCCCATTCCGAAGACGATTGGGCCTGGGTTTGCGCGCGGCTTGCACACGATATGGACGCTACGAAGCTGACGCAGGAACTCGCTTCGCGTCGCTCCGATAAATCCGATCCGCTCTACTACGCCCAACGCACTGTCGATGTCGCCTCGGCCCGCCTTTGGTTGGGCCAAGGCATTCCCATCGACGACGTTATCACCATGCTTGAAGTCCGACGCCGCTTCGAGATTCCCACCGCACTTTGCTCCGCTCGTGCGCGGGAGATTGCGGCCACCGCACAACGCATGATTGCCCGTCAGAAGACGGCCTGATTCCACAGCCCAAAGGAGACCGATATGCCACTGCTTGAAGTCACACAAACCCGCCACCTCAGCGCATCCATTCGCCTCACTGATACGACCGCATTGCAGGTCGATCAGTATGCCGCATTCATCCACGCTTCCGCCGACGATGTCGTCGAGCAGGCGCTTGCCTTTGTCTTCTCGAAAGACCGCGACTTTCAGGAGTTTTTGAAGTCGTCTGAAGCGCAGCGGATTACACCGACTCTGCGTATCCGTCGCTCGCCTGCTCCTGAGACCGCTGAAGCACCGTCGAAGCCCGCAGCAAGAGCAGCAGTAGCAGTGGGAGCGAAGGCATGATTTGCCTTCGCTTTCTTGTCCGGACCACTGCGGCGCTGCGCGCCGGAAGAATTTTCGATACTCCACCCCTCAGAGGGAACTCAGAAGTTGCCCAGGAAACTCCTGAGTTACTGATTGATGGAGTTGAAGATATGCGAACCGTGGGAACTCATGAGTTTCCACGGTTCGCAACAGAAAGCAGGTCATCATGGCGCTTCTTTCTTCAGAAATGCAACCCGGCGCGCGCCGGGTTCGAGGACGCGAAAAACGCAACATCACGCTCAACACAAAGCTCAATCGCAACGAGTATTCAGAGGTCGAGCGCCATTGCAATTCGCTTGGGCTTGACTACGGCGAATGGCTGCGCAGCCTAATCATGCGCGAAGTGCGCGACAACTCCAGGAATGCAACGGACCTTGCTTTGATGGGCGAAGTCACGAGCTTGCGCCTTTTGCTCATCAATACGCTGGACCCCCTTCTGCGTGGAGAGCAAATGACCTCGGAACAGTTCAAGGAGATGCTTCGCTACGTGAAGGCAAACAAACGCAAGGCGGCGGAAGACACTCTCGCCAGCTACGCGGAAAGGAACACGGAACAGCTATGAACACCACGCATTGGGGACGCAAGGAAACAATCGTGATGCCGCCGCAGGCTCCCATCTATAGCTGCACGGTCATCACGCTGGCGCTGATTCTGACTGCTGGGTTTCTGCGCATCTATATGGGTGCGTTCATGCCGCCGCTCGAACGCTACGATTTCTGGCCGTACATTCAGTCCGGTGCACTGACCGGACTAAAGCAGACAGGCCAGTACCAACTTCTTGACGTTTCGGACGACCATCTTCATGCGCATCCTGCCGCCGCTGCCGATGTCGAGCCGGGCGTAACCACGATAGAATTCGCGCGGCCACTGCCGCTTCAGTTGACCACGAGCGCCCGCGCCGCCGGTCTGGTTTACCTCTACCGCGGTCCTAAAACCGTCTACCGCAATGGCCCGCTTCATGCCTATCTTCAGCAGTTCGTCTATGGCGGGCACACCGTCGCCGGAGTCTTCCGCTGGCCACTGCTCGCGGGACTTGTTGCGCTATTGAGTGGCCTTCCGTTTGCCGCCCGCAAAGATGTGGATCGGTTCCGAGAAATGAAGTACGGACGCCTGCTCAAAGGCCCGGTGCGCGTGACTCCAACCGGATTCAATAGTGCCGTGAAGGGCGATGGAGTTGGTTTCAGGACAATTGAATCGAAGAAACTCATGCGCATTCCCCGGCTCGCCGAAGGGCAACACATCGAGCTGATGGGCGACACCGGTGCAGGCAAGACCCGGCTAATTATGCAGATACTCATGCAGATCAAAGAACGGAATCACTCGGCCATCGTCTACGATCCGGCCTGCGAGTTCGTGCAGCGGTTCTATGACAGCAAGAACGGTGACATCATTCTCAATCCTCTGGACGCCCGCTGCCCCTACTGGGGGCCGTCAGAGGAGTTGCGCCGCCGCGCCGAGGCCAAGGCGATTGCGGCATCGCTATACCAGCCGACCACTGACAAGAAGGGTGAGTTCTTCACCGAAACGCCGCAGAAGATTTTCGCGCATCTGCTGACCTTCGGTCCCTCGCCCGAAGAGCTTGTCGAGTGGATGGCCAACCCCGACGAGATCGACCGCCGCGTGCAGAACACGGAGATGGCGACGATGATCGCCAAGGGCGCGCAGCAGCAGCGCAATGGCGTACTGGCCTCGCTCGGCCTGATCGCGGACAGCCTGCGAATGCTGCCGCGCAAAGACAAAACTCGGAATCACTGGAGCGCAACCGAGTGGTCAGAAAACCGGCGCGGCTGGATCTTCTTGACATCGAAACCGAGCGAGCGCGAGGCGTTGCGGCCGCTGCACAGTTTGTGGATTGATTTGCTGGTTTTGCGGCTGCTCAATGAGCCAAAGGAAGGTCAGCATCCGGTCTGGTTTGTGCTCGACGAACTTGCCAGCTTGCAACGGTTGCCGCAACTCCACACCGCCATCACCGAGAATCGCAAATCGAAAAATCCGATTGTGCTGGGCTTCCAGGGCAAGGCGCAGCTTGAGTACATCTACGGCCACATGGCCGAGGTCATGCTCTCGCAGCCGGCAACGAAAATCTTCTTGAAGACCACCGAGCCGAAGGCCGCCGAGTGGGTATCGAGCGCCATCGGCAAAGTGGAGATTGAGCGGCTACGGCAGACCCATTTCGACGGCAGCCGCACCGGGAAGAACTTCACGCTGGAGCGTCAGGTCGAGCCACTGGTGATGGACTCGGAAATCTCCGGCTTGCCCGACCGGCACGCATACCTGAAACTTGGCAACTACGTCGCCTGCTTCTCATTTGCCTACCACGACATTCCGGCAACGCAACCGGCTTTTGTGCCGCGCCCGCTTGATGACGATAAACTCGGCTTCGACCCAAAGACGTTGGCGAAGAAAGCGTCGGAGCCGGAGGCCATCGAAGAAAGCGCTGAGTCCATACAGAGCGGCTTTTCATTGGGAGACTGACATATGCTCAAAATCTCGAAAGCACTCTCCGCAGGCAAACTCGAAAACTACCACCGGCAAGAATTCACTTCGCCGGACCAAAGCTATTGGAGCCAGGGGCAGACCGTGCAGGGCGAATGGCAAGGTCAGCTTGCCGAAAAATACGGCCTCGCTGGAGCTGTTAGCTCCGATAAGTTCCACCGACTCTCGGAAGGTGAACATCCGCAAACCGGCGAGCAACTTGTCCAGCATCGGCAATCCTTCGAGTATCAAGGAGCTGACGGCAAAACAGTCAAATCCGTCGAGCATCGCGCCGGGTGGGATGCAACCTTCGGCGCGCCTAAGTCGGTTTCACTAACCGCGCTTGTTGGCGGCGACAACCGGGTTCGCGATGCTCATCGCATGGCGGTCACGACCGCTCTCGGCGAGTTGGAGCGGTACACGCAGGCGCGGCTCGGCGGAAACCGGCCCGCCGAGTCCACCGGCCAATTCATCGTCGCAAAATTCGAGCATGACACATCGCGGCCCGTCGATGGCTATGCGGCTCCACAACTTCACACGCACGCCGTCATCTTCAATGTCACTGAGCGCGCCGATGGAACTACACGTGCGCTCCAGCCGCAGAGCCTCTTCGAGTCGCAGCAGTTCGTCACTGCCGTCTATCAGTCTGAGTTGACCTTTCGATTGCGCGAATTGGGCTACGAGATCACGCCGGGCAGAAGCGGAGCGCCGGAGATCAAAGGATATTCGCAGGAGTATCTTGACGCTTCGAGCCAGCGCCAGAATCAAATCCTTTCCCACATGCAGCAAAATGGTCTCTCCGGCTATGAGGCGGCTGAGATCGCCGCCCATGCCACGCGCGACAAGAAGCAGATTCAGTCGCCCGCCGAGGTACTCGCGGCGCATCGCAAACTAGCCACCGAGTTCGGAAATCAGCCGAATCAGGTTGTGGCCGCGGCGCGTGAGCGGGCCGAAAAGAAATCCGTCGAACGCGCTCCCGAGAGAGCACAAAAGGCGGCTCAAGAAGCAGTGACCTTTGCCCGCGAACGCAGCTTTGAGCGCGAAGCCGTCACGGATGAGCGCGCCCTCTTCCGCGATGCCTTGCGGCGCGGCATGGGCGAAACGACCTACGGTCAGGTTCGCGCCAGCGTAGAAGCGAGGTTGGCCTCTGGCGAGTTTCAGCTTGTTACCGCAACAAAGCACGGTTCCGCGCGGCAGTTCACCACGGCGGAAACCATCCAGGCTGAGAAGGAAATTCTGCGGCAGATGCGCCAGGGGCAAGGCCGGGCCGACCAGATCATGCCCGTTCAGCAGGCCGTCGCGCATACCGCCCAATACCCGATTCTTAATTCCTCGCAACGGGCAGCGTCGGAAGAAATTCTAACCTCGCGCGACAGGATACAAGGCTTGCAAGGAAGCGCCGGCGTGGGAAAAACGACCGCTCTCAAAACCGTGCGCGAGGCCGCCGAACAGCGCGGGATGATCGTCGAAGGCTTCGCCCCGACCTCCCGCGCCGCGCATCAGCTCCGCGATGCCGGCATCAATGCCGATACGCTGCAAGGTTTCCTTGCCCGGCATAAGCAGCCGACCCCGGAACGCCACCTATATATGGTGGATGAATCGAGCCTGGCCAGCACCAAACAGGTGCGCGATTTCCTCGCCAAACTCGACCCCGGCGACCGAGTTCTCCTCATTGGTGACACGCGCCAGCATCAGGGCGTCGAAGCCGGGAAACCCTTCGAGCAGTTGGTCGATGCCGGAATGAAGACGGCACGACTTGATCAAATAGTCCGCCAGAAAGACCCGGAGTTGCTGCGCGCCGTCGAGCATCTATCGCGAGGCGAAGTGGCCGATGCCGTCGCGCTTCTCGAACAGCAGGGGCGTGTTACGGAGATTTCCGATTCTGAGAAGCGCATCGCCTCGATTGCCCGGAACTATGCCGACAATCCGGTCAATACCATCATCGTTTCACCTGACAATGCTTCGCGCCGCGCAATCAATCAGGCGGTTCGCTCGGAGTTGCAGGAACGCGGCATCGTCGAATCCGAAAACCACGCCCTGCGCGTCCTTGCGCCGCGTTCCGATATGACCGGCGCTGATCGCGCCTGGGCCGCGCGCTATGAGGTTGGCGACGTGCTCCACTATCAGCGCGGCAGCAAGGCCCTCGGCATCGAGCAGCGCAGCTATGCGCAAGTGGTCTCGACCGATACAAAATCAAATCTGCTGACCGTCGAGAAGCCGCATGGCCAGCAAGTCACCTACGATCCTGCCCGTTTGCACGGCATCTCCGCTTATCGTGAGATCGAACGCGATTTTGCTGTTGGCGACCGACTGCAATTCACCGCGCCGAATCGTGAACTTGGAATCGCCAACCGCGACCTTGGAACCGTACAGAAGATCGAGGCGAGCGCCGCAATGACCGTCCGCATGGACGGCGGCAAGGATAGAGCGGTCACCTTTGATCCGGCAGAGATGCGGCATTTCGACCACGGCTACGCCGTCACCTCGCACAGTTCGCAGGGCCTCACCTCGGAGCGCGTTCTGGTCAACATGGACACCAATGTTCACCCCGAACTCATCAATACCCGTTTTGCCTACGTTTCTGTCTCACGCGCTTCGCATGATGCGCAAATCTTCACTAACAACCTCGCCCAACTCGCCCCGCAGCTCAGCGCCGACATTTCGAAGACCTCAGCGATCAAGATCGGCCAGAGCGCGCTATTGGCCCCAGAGATTGCCTTGACCTGATTTTGCAGGCAGCGTCTGAAAAATCTGAATCGGTACACCAAGATTCGGCCAATTGGCCAGACGCATCTGGCCAATTCTTTCGACACTGTCGAGAGAATTCAGAGTCCATTAACCATCATCTATTGAGCAGGATAGGGAATCGCACCCGACACTACTCGATAGTTACACTTGACATATTTGTCATGCTGGGCTATTTTGCCTAGAGAAGGGTTTTCTGTATGCCAATCATTCCTCCCTTCGACAGCGACGGTCTTTTGCCGCCAGGAGACTACGAGCTTTCCTTCGATGAATTGCGCCAATCGGGTCTCGTACGCGGCGGCGGAAAGCAGAACACCGACTCGACTTGGGATGGCGCCTGGCGCGAACAACTTGTCGGCGGATTGGAGATTCTCGCCCGCCAGCTTTGGCAGGTTGGCATCCGCGAAATCTTCGCCGACGGCTCGTTCGTGGAGGACAAGGACCATCCCAACGACATCGACGGATACTTTGTTTGCGACCTGAAATCGCTCGCGTCTGGCGTACTGGCGCAGCAGCTCAATCGCCTCGACCCGTACAAGGTTTGGACCTGGGACCCGGCCTCACGACGGCCTTATCGCGGCTATCCCAAGCGCCAGCTTCCCATGTGGCATCGCTATCGGGTCGAACTATACCCGCACGTGCCCGGACTTGGTTTCGGTAGCGGCATCTGCGACAAGTTCGGCCATGAACTTGAGTTTCCGTCCGCCTTCCGCCAGTCGCGCCGGGACGGCAAGCCGCGAGGCATCGTAAAGATCAAATATGGGGGACCGTCATGATTCGCAATGAAGCTGAATACCAACTCGCATCCACTCGACTTGAGGAAGAACGCGGCCGGCTCGCCGAGCATCGGGACCGGCTCAAGACCACGGGTCTATCCGACGACGAGATCAAGCGCGTCATCGATCCGATTGAGTCCTTCCACCTGCAACTGAAAGAAGAAGTGGAGAGCTATGAGCGGCTGAAACGGGGCGAGTTTGACGAGTTGGAGAACCTCCGCGGACTCGGCCAGATGCTGATTTCGCTGCGCATCGCCCAGGGAATCTCGCAGCGCGATCTGGCCAAGCGGCTCGGCGTTCACGAGTCGCAGGTTTCGCGCGATGAACGCAACGAATACTTCGGCATCACGCTGGAGCGCACGATCCGTATACTGGATGCGCTCAATGTGCGGTTGCGCACGAAAGTGGAAATTGAGCCAGACAAGCAGGAGATGGCTGTTGTGTGATTGACGCCGGGAGATTCTGAAGTTAAGGGCGCTTACTGGAACTAAATGTCTTTATTGCAGTTGAAGCATTATCTTTCCTCGCAACTCGCTACTGGGGTTTCTGTTGAGGGCTTCGCGAAACCATTGGCGTGCATCTGCACCGAATCCTTGTCTCAGAAGGGACAGGCCGAGGTTGAAAGCTGCGGCCGCGTTGGCCTTGTCGGCTTCAGCGGCGATTCGATAGCTTGAAGCAGCTTGGCTCCAGCTCCCCGAATCGAAGTAGCACTGTCCTAGCTGGAACTGCATGAACGGGTAGGCGCCGTCGGATAGCCGCACCGCCTCCTGAGCGGCCGAGGTGCACTCAGAGTACCTCTCCATGTTTTCAAGAATCTGCGATTCCAGATGCATGCCATATGCATTTTGCGGATCTGCGGAAATTGCTTCCTTTATGTATTCCAATGCAGATGGATATGCTCCTCGCGAGTCCAACACATCCGCCATATCCCGATAGACCACAGGAAGGGCCTGCTTAAAAAAGTGCTCTGTGTCCTTGTTCGTGTTCTTGACGGAGCCTTCAACGCATTTTCTGCCATCAGCGAGAACATTAACTTGGTCTGTAACCTGCTGTTTGTAGCGATCGGCGGATGCATAGCAGGCGTCGTATGCATAGTAGTCGCCACCTGCCGCGGCCCTTTCGTATGCATCAGCGGCTGCGGAGAAGTCTTTTGCCTCTTCTCTACGGTCTCCCTCAATGTCCCAATCGTAGCCCGTCGGCTGATATTTTGCCGCATACTGGCGGAACCACCTTTCAGCTTCCTCTGGCTTCTTTGCTTTGGCGGTTTCGTCGATAAGATTCTTGTATGCGAGCTGAACAAGATCTACGCCGCAGACCGTGAGGTTCCCATTTGCAACGGGAGTCTGGATCATTGCAGCTTCGGTGTACGCACCCTCATTGTCCTTCGCTCCGCCAAGGACAAAACTGGCAAGCAGGTAATCCGTTCCTTTTGCGAGCCTCCTGGAATCGGCCGCTTCTCGAGCCGCATCCTCGAAGAATTTCTTGGAGACAGCCGCCGCCTCAGCTTGACGGGGACTGTCCTTTTCGCTAAGAAGCGAAACGAAGTTCTCTGTTTGTGCGCGGTCGAGCAGAAGGTAGGATAGGAGTGCTTTGTGGCCGGCTGAGGGCTTTAACTGATTTACCTTCTTCGCAGCGGCGATCCCGGCGTCACTGAAGTCGAGGGATTTCGTTCCGAGGCAAGCTACGTCAGTTAGTGCCTCTTCACTATTGGAATCCCGAAGAACGTCAGCCATGATCTGTTTGATCCGATGGCCGAATTGTTGATAGTCGGAAGTGGGATCATTCGAGTATTCAAGGCGGCTTCTCTGGTCCTGCAATCCTTTCGCTTCGGCAACCGAAACCTTCGGGTCAATTCCGGAGGCTCTATGGCTGCTGTTCTCAATCAGCGCCTTGAGGTAAACAACTGGAACAGCAAAGTTGAGATTTTGTCCGTCTTCCAAAACCCCAACCGCAATGCCAACTACCTCTCCCTTTGCGTTCAAGATCGGTCCACCTGATGAGCCATGCGAGATTGGACTGGTGATTTGAATTAGGTCGCGATTGTCCTTCTTTCGCAATCCGGAAACTATCCCTTGGCTTATGGTCTTCTCGAGGCCTTCAGGGTTTCCGATTGCAAAGATCTGCTCGCCGGGCGAAACTGCAGAGGTAGATAGGAGCAACGGTTTTGAAGACAGGTCTGCATCTATGGTAAGAAGCGCCAGATCGTTTTCCTCGTCAGTACGGAGCACCTTAAGAGGAATACGGACAGGCCCCACCGAAAGAACCGGGCTGCCCGCGTTAGCAACATGTGCATTGGTCGCCAGCATACGCGTGCCGACTAGAAACCCGCTCCCAAGGGCCGTTGGTGAACCGGAACTATCGTTAAGGTAGATCAGAAAGACAGAGTTCTGCGACGAGTCGTAAACCTGCTTTGCAGTGTCCGCAGCTTGTCCAAACACGCTAACAGAGGCAACTAAAAGGGTTCCAAAAACGAAGGCTCGCATGGAATAATCCCCAATCTTAAATGATCTGTGAACATAGTCTACCGCCTTTTCGATATCAGCGGAAAGTAAATTTGAATGATCAATAAGGAGGTCGAAAGCCTGTCAGATGGCCCAAATCTCTGGGGTTGGTCCAGGCTTCCAACCAAGATTAGACACCGTTCGGATCTGTACGTGAGTGCAGCCATAATCTGCGATCAATACACGATTCTTTCGGGGAAGGATGCTCCGCCCTTCCCCCGCTGCGACCGCCGGTGAAACTGGCGTTCTTCGCTTCCCATCCATACGGGGCCGTTCCCGCCCCGTAACGCCCCACCCCAAAAGCAATGCGGTGCAGCCTTCGGCTGGACCACCGGTTCGACATTCATTTCCCGGCGAACTCTAGGCTCCGTTCGGCTCCTTCTGTCAACTCCGCTTGTGCAGCTCCGCGCGGCATAAAAACCGCCGTGCTCGCTTCCGCGCCCCTTCGGGCTTCGGGAGTTGACAGCGCCTCTCTGCGCCCGTTTCGCCAGTCATGAAATGAATGTCTTTTTTTAGCCCTCCCAGGGCTGAAAAACGGCAAATCCCACTCCGAAGGAGCCGAACATCATGACTTACACCAGCAGCAACACCGCCACCACCGCGCCGCAGAGCAAAAATGCGGCGCTCCGCAGTGAATCACCTTACCAGCAGCGCACCACGCAGCGCGACAACCCCACGCAGCAACTCATCAAGCAGGCCGTGGACTACCTGCTCCAGCAGCTTGAGGCGGGCAAGAGCGAAACGCTGACCGCATATCTCGCGGCGATGGCCCGTTTCCATGCGTATTCTTTCGGGAACATTTTGAGCATTGCGAGACAAAGGCCAACAGCGACAAGAGTCGCCGGGTTCCACGCATGGAAGGAGTTGGGCCGGTTTGTGAAACGCGGCGAAAAGGGTATTCAGATTCTCGCGCCGATGGTTGGACAACGCCGCAAGAGAGACGACGCCGACCGCAACCGCGCACACGATGACAACGCCAAGCCCGCGCCCGTTCTGATCGGCTTTCGCGCCGTTTACGTTTTCGACGTGGAGCAGACCGAAGGCGCGGAGCTTCCAGAGTTCGAGCACAACATTACCGGCGAAGTCGGCGAACACCGCGAGCGCCTGATTGACTTTCTCGATTCGCAGAATATCGCCCTCGAATACACCGAGAACATTGCGCCCGCGCTTGGCGTGAGCTACGGCGGAAAGATTGCCATTCTACCCGGCCAGTCGCCCGCCGAAACTCTGGTTTGTTTGGTCCATGAAACGGCGCATGAGCTTTTGCATAAGAGCGACCGCCGCACCATGACCACCGCCACCGTGCGCGAGACAGAGGCCGAGGCAGTCGCTTTCATCGTAGGCCAATCCATCGGCCTTGAGATGGGCCGCGCCTCTTCGGACTACATCCAGATGTACGCAGGAAACGCGGCATTGCTGGCCGAAAGTCTCGAAGTTATCCAGCGCACCTCGGCGGTCATTCTCGACGCCATCACCGGAGAGCCGAGCGGCCGACTGTCCGCCGCCTCTGTCGCGATGCCAGAAACGCAGGACGAAATGGCGGAGGTGGCCTAATGAAAACCATCCTTCGCATTTTGGAGCGGGCCGGAGACTACCGGCCCACGCTCTACCTCAAAATCGAGAATCCGCCTTATATGGCGCTTGTCATCGAAGCCACGCCGGAGCCAGGGCCAACCGGACTGCCCGCAATCTCCATCGCGCACTATGGCGAACAGAACGGTGATCTGATGCGCGACCCGGAGATGTGTTTCGAGTTGGTCAATTCACCGCAAGGAGAGTTGAGCCTGTCGAGCTTCTACTTTCGCAACGACTACCTCGGCATCGAGCAGTATTCCCGCTATGCCAGTGAGCAAGACTGCATTGTCTTGTCTGACCTGTACGGAGAGCACGAGCAATTCGCCCGCATGTGGGACCGCAACATCCATGCGCAAGGCTTCGATGAAGCCTTTAACGACAAGTCGATTCGCGGCTAGTCCGCTCCCTGCGGAGCGGACCCACGCCCGACGTGTCACCGCTCCGCGCGCCTTCACCTTCAACCGCTCGAAAGGAGCTTTCATCATGGAACAGACCGTTATCAATGCCACCGAATACCGCGAGCTTCCGCTTGCTCTGCTCAACGAATCGAAAACCAATCCCCGCCGCGTCTTTGATGAGACGAGCCTGAAAGAACTCGCTGCATCGATCCGCAGCCAGGGCGTTCTGTCGCCCTTGCTTGTCCGGCCACTCACCGAAAGCGGCTTCGAGATCGTGGCCGGTGCGCGACGATTCCGCGCCGCTCAGATAGCCGAGGCCGTCACTGTGCCGGTGCGCATCAAGCAGATGAGCGACGCCGAAGTGTTGGAGGCGCAGCTTGTCGAAAACCTGATTCGCGCCGAAATTCACCCGATGGAAGAGGCCGAAGGCTTCGCGCGGCTTTTGTCACTGGAAAAACCGAAGTACAGCATTGAACAGCTTGGAGCGCGTGTTGGAAAATCAGCCGCGTTCATTGCTTCGCGCCTCAAGCTGGTTGACCTTGTGCCCGCCGCCGTCGATGCTTTCTACGCCAATGAAATCGGCGTGGGCCATGCGCTGCTACTGGCCAAGCTGCCCGCCGACCAGCAGGAGCAGGCCCTTGCGGCTTGCTTCAAGGAAGCATACAACAGCGGGGGAGCAACACCTACGCGCATTCTTCTGCCTGTGCGCAATCTGCAATTCTGGATTGAGACGAATTTATTGCTCATCCTGAAAGATGCGCCGTTCGATAAGCGCGACGCGCAGCTTGTAGCCACGGCGGGCAGTTGCGCTGACTGCCCTAAGCGCACCGGCCACAACAAGCTGCTTTTCGGCGACGACTTGGGAAAGCAGGGTGACCGGTGCACTGATCCCCGCTGTTTCAATGCCAAACTTTCGGCGCACGTTGAAAAGACAGTAGCCGCCAAGCCCAACCTTGTGCAGATCAGCACGGCCTACGGCGGACAGAAAGAAGGCAGTCCAGTTTTGCCGCGCAACAAGTACACCGCGATCCGCGACGATAAGCCCACAAAAAAGGAAGATGCCCAGCGCCCGGAGTTCAAGGTGTGCAGGTTCACCACCGACGCCATCATCACCGAAGGCAGCGACATCGGCACCATTCACAAGGTGTGTGCGAATCCCGATTGCCCGATCCACCACGCCCGCAAGCAGCCGCCCGCGACCAATGCGGCGTTCAAGGCAGAACAGGAAAAGCGCCGCCGCGAAGAGGCCATTGCCCAGGCAACCGGCCTCCGAGTCCTGAAAGCAACCAGCGACGCCGTTCCAGTTCGGCTGATGAAGCGCGACCTGCTTTTTATCACCGAGCGCCTTGCCGCCGCCTTGGACGAGCGCCGCCTTGCGGTTCTCTTGCGGATTCACGGCATCGGCAAGGCCAGCGGAGCCGGAGACGCCCCGGCCAAGTTGCTTGCGTCCTTTCTTCGCAAGGCCGACGAGAGCACCCTTGGCCGGGTATTGGTGGCAATCACCGTCCTGCAAACGGCGCACAGTTCCAACGAATCCGCGAAAGCCCTGCGAGAAGCCGCCGAGTTCTACAAGGTGGACGTGGCCGCGATCACGAGCAAGGTCAAAACGGAGTTCGCCGCCAAAGAGAAAACGCAATCCGCCCGGAAGGCAGAGGGCAAGACGAAGCCGAACCAGCCGCACGCCGCAAAGAAGGCCAAGGCCGCGTAGCGTTGACAAGAAACCATGAGACAGTTGCGGGGTCCGGCGGTGCCGGGCCCCATTTTCGTTGCCGACGCCCGTCTTCCCGCCCAGTGATGAGCTGCCGCATCGCGTCAGGCTTCTTTGGCCCACCCGACGGGCTTGTGACGATGCTTACGCGCAAGAAGGTGAGTCTGGCACACGGCCTCACTTAGGATGCCAAATTCTTTTCATCCAAAAACTGGTTTAGGCGCTTCAGTGCTGCGTCATGTGCTGAGAATGACTCTTTGATGTCCATGTAAACGACGACTTCGGGATTGCTGATGGCATCGTGGGCTAGAAGAAACTGATCGAATGAATCGTCCAGCGCTCGAAACTCGGCTTTCAGCTTTCGTCTTTGGGACTGTGATGCAATCAGTAACTCGCCTCTTTTGCCCCGTAGGGCTTTCTTCAGCGCGTTCAGATTTGTGCTGTGTGTCTTGAGGATCGAGCCGTCCATGACATAACCGCGACTGTCTCGTGCGTTGGATACCGCCTGAAAACTATTGTTCAGCCGCAGAACAAGCGCAGAAAGCGAGAGCGAGCCTGTTGCATCCTGGTTGGCAGTAACTTGTGGGGCCGTCGAATTCGTGTTGCCTGGCATCTGAGAAAAGGCAGCACTTGTAGCTGCAAGAGCAATCAGTGCGTAAACGTAAATTCGCTTCATCGAGATTCCTTTCTGTGTGCAAGCGGTTTCAGCGGACGAACTTCAAAGCAAATTGCAGGACGCGCGGTGCCTGCGCCTCGGTGATCTGCCCGAAAGCGGGTGAGTTCATGTCGAAGACCGGAGGAATCAGGTTGACGTGATTCGTCACGTTGAAGGCCTCCGCTCTGAACTGAATTCTTCCCCTCTCTCCGAAGGTGAAGCTCTTGTCCAGTGACGCGTCCAGACTCCCATAGGCCGGCCCATTCACGCTGTTGCGCCCTTCGTTGCCGAACTGGCCGGCGTTGGCAACAGGATCGAGCCGCTGAAACGCCGAGGGCGACACCCATTGCGAAATCTTGTGCGGCGCTCCCTTATTTGGATTCCCTGTCACGTTGGGCCGGTCACCGAACATTCCGGAAACCCCCGGATGCGGAGCTTGCAAGGACACATTCGCAGAATCGTAGACCGTGAAGGGAGTGCTGGAATTTACGGCCAACAAGGCACTGAATTGCCAACCATCCAGAAGAACGCGAGACGGACCCGTGAAGCTGCGCGCAATGGGAATTGCGTAGG
>Ga0302198_10003773_pt1 | contig 15013 bp, 17 predicted proteins | sample II_Bog_N2_2_FD_193521 | JGI IMG/M metagenome (GOLD analysis project Ga0302198, IMG submission 193521) | Peat permafrost microbial communities from Stordalen Mire near Abisko, Sweden - II_Bog_N2_2 | ecosystem: Environmental > Terrestrial > Soil > Wetlands > Peat | place: Sweden: Abisko... | reverse complement strand
CTGCGTCGGAGATGGACAACACAACACCAACCCACTACAAACATAATCAACCCCCAAAGACTAACTCTCATGTGGTCCAACTTCCCGAGTCCCGTCAATAACAGATACAAACTCTGCTCCTGGTGATGGATATGCTTTCTACCCGGGAGGTGGTTACGCCAATTTTCCATGGGTTACACCACCGGCTAATCCATTAATGTATGCTGCTGATGTGCCAGGCGTACAAGAAGCTGATATTCAATCATATATGAAAGCTATACATGCAGACTATTATCTCTGTACAATAACACTAGTTTCTTATCCACTTTATAACGATTCGACAGCGGCTCATTTAGACAATAGTGTGTCAGTGAGTCATACATTTACCATCGATTGCATTTCCGCAACTTCAAATGGTAATGGTCCCTATACATGGTCAGTGGGTTATTAAATATAATATCTTGAAAACATATTGCAAATTATTTATAATTAGTTTCCTATTTCTAGTGGGAAAGGATACATCCAAGTGCATGGCCCAATACTCCAGCACGAATACGCAAGACACTGCTGCAAGTCAAGCAATACAAGTGCTTCAAAATAATGATGTTATGCCTGCTCCTGTTGCGGGGCTTGCCTATGTTGATCCTGTGAAAAGAAAAGCCGTTGGAGATTTATACAATTTGCAGATGGGGGCAATATACTTACTTGGTAAAGCCAAGATACCTGGCACCGCTAAATATCTAATCCCTTATCTCAACTATCCTACAGCAGATTTCAATCCGGTGAGTATTCATTTGGGGCGAAAACATTTAGAAGATGTAAGTAAAACTCAAAGTCAATGGCCCGCATTTTCAGCATTATTAGAAACTCCTGGAGCATCTAAGGCTCTTACTGAATATGCACTTAATAAAGAGAATGCTGTTAATATGCGGTTTTCAGCTTTTTGTGCATTAAGATATTTAGATAAAGAACAATGTGAGGTAGTTGGTAAGTCTTTAAGCTCGGAGTTTAGTGATTCAAAAAATACACAAAATTATATTAATGGTGTTGAGAATAGTCAAATACACTTTGAAGGAGCCTTTTTTTCTCCAGAATAGAGCAATGAGCCCTCTAAAGCTGCACCATTTATTTCTCAATTGGATCATGATCATGCGTATGCCATGCGTGTTCAATTGATAGACTATGATGAAGCCCTCTCTCCTCTTCAAAAAGTGGCAGGGTATCAATCGCTTTTAAAAGAATATCCCGAACATCAAGAAGATCTCAACTTTCTAATTAATATACGAACCCAGGAAAATAAAAATGCGAATAATTAATAATTACTTACTTATTATTCTGACATTATTATCACTCTTGTCTAGTGCGCAGGCAGGATATGTGTCTATCACGGCATCGCCAGGAGCCACATCTGCACCAGACGGGTCTCAATACATTGCAATCAGTATGTATGATGCTGCAAATTCCGGGGTCTCCTTTAGCGCAGGAGCAGGACCTGATTACGGCTATATTACAGGTTGGTATTGGGATTTTCCAAATGGTGACCCAGCTAACGCAACCGTGCAAAACCCAGGAAAAGTGACATTCAGCACGGCAGCATATGGACTTGTAAACGGCTGCACTGTTGGTGTCGACCATACTGGATCATCAAACGAATCTTGTGCGGTTTCTGCAAGTGTCGTGAGCACGGTCAATGTAAATGTCGTTCAACCAAGTTTGGAATTCAATACAACAAGCTGGTCGTCGAATGATACTGCTATTGATGTAGAAGAACGAGGGTATTCTATGACATTTCCTTGTGGAACTGAGACATTCGCTACCGAAGGACTAGATACTCGTGTAGAGATACCTTATGAATATAAGTATACGATTGCTGCGCCTGATAATTCAGGAGCTGTTAAGGAACAAATGTCTATTCATGAAACGTGTACGGTTGTTTACACACTATATAGCAACGGAACTATAGTGGATGGACCTGTACCTTACACTTACCTGTTGCGTGTCAGAATAGATGTCGCGCCAATGACGGAATAAATGTCTCATATAGAAAATCATCGACAGAGTAAACTCATGCCGGAGATGTCGCTCGATCTGTCATATTTTGAGACATCTATTCTGTCACGCAACACACTTACCCTGATGCTAAAGACTATCCAGATAATGGACCTATTAGTTCCCCGACAGTTACAGCTCCAGCTAACCCAACAATGTACGCATTTGATGCACCTGGTCCTCTTGAATCAGTTGGCAATAATATGATGTCCCACTATCATGCAAATACATATGTTATGCAACAAACGCTTACGTCTTATCCGTGCTATCATGATCCACACGGTGACCACTTAGATCCAAATACTGCAGAATCTCACACCTTTACTTTTATAGGCACTTCAACAAGTGCAAATGGACAAGGTCCATATCAATGGACAGCATCAAAATAGAATAAAATGAATTTTCTTAGTAAATCAATATTATTGTTAATAATGGCAATGTGTGCTTCCGAAGCTTTCGCTCAAGATCAAGCAATTACTGAAGCAATAAATATTCTTAAAACAACAAAAGCAATGTATGAACCATGGGGACAAATACATCAGGTAAATCCAGATAAAATGAAGGAAGCGAGTGTATTATTCGAAAAACAGATAAGTGCACTTAATATTTTGAGAAATGCAAAAATTAATGGTATTGCAGAATTGGTCGTTCCTTTTTTGAATTATAATAGTAACGAGTACGCTTTTATGGGTGGATATGATCAAGCACCACACCCAAGTCTTGAACAAACAAGAAATCAATGGCCTGCCTTTTCTGCTCTTATTGAACTGCCAGGAGCGGCAAAAGCACTATCAAACTGCGCACTCGATAAAAATGAACCGCTTGATTTTAGGGTAGCTGCATTAGCTGCGTTGCGCTATATAGATAAAACGCAATGTGATAAAATAGCGCCAATATTAATTGATCAGGCGACTACAAATCGCCAGAAATTGTACATACATGGAGTTAATGATGGAACGATTCCCTTCCAAGGTATATATTTCTTCCCTCCTTATGTTGAGTAATAAATATTCATAATTTTCATTATATTATTAAGTAGGTGTTCCACAAAGCCAGCCTGCATAAATGAGCAAAATAAGCAGTTTCATACGTTCGGAGATTTGATTTTATAACCCCGCTGGGAGAGTTCTTATGATTTTCACTCAAGGTGAAGCATGAAATTATCACTGCTCCTCGTCATGGCCTTGCTCTCCTCAGCCTGTGCCAATCCTGTGGAGGAGTTCCATCTCGCCCCTGCACCCAACATGGAAAGGGCCGATCTTTACTACCTGCCTTCCTCCTCCACACTCAAGGCAGTTCTAGTCCTCTGTCCGGGAGTCAATAGGAGCGGAGAAGAATTGGTATCCTCTCCCGTCTGGCAGAAGTTCGCCCGAAGCAACAATCTGGGCCTTGTAGGACTCTCCTTTTCCTCCCCGCTCAATCACATCAAGGATGGACTCGGCTATTACTACGCCTCCAAAGGTTCTGGAGATCAGCTACTCGAAGGAATCCGTAACATCTATGGCGGTGACCCTCCACTCTTACTCTATGGCTTTTCAGGAGGTGCCCAATTCACCAGCCGGTTTGAAGAATACGCTCCCGATCATGTCCTGACCTGGTGCGCCTATTCCGCCGAATGGTGGGATATTCCACTCCATAAAGCGCAGAATCCGCCCGGCCTCGTGGCTTGTGGAGAGAGTGATGCGGTGCGCTACGGGGCATCTATCACCTATTTCAAGCAAGGGAGAGCCGTTGGAAAGCCCTGGGTATGGATCAGTCTTCCCCGGACCGACCACGAAAATTCACCTCTCCTGGATGATTTTGTGAGGAAGTATTTTTCTGCATGCCTCAACGGTGGATCAAATTTATCTCGCGGAGTATGGGTCGATGTGGATACCAAACTTATTGTGTCTGAGCAAGAGGCACAAAACCATCCCTCCCTCTCTGCGTGGCTGCCAACCCAACAACTCTATGACGACTGGAAAACAATTCATGAACCTTAAATCATCTAAAAGTCCGTTTTCTTCGCCAATTTGCAGAGCTTTGTTATGCGTACTGATGGGGCTGTCCACCTCCCTCTACGCCGACTCCGGATTTTTTAAAATAGATGAGCCCTCCACCCATTTTAAACAAGCACATCCGACTTTCGGGGCAAAAATCAGCGCGCAGGAAAATATTTATTCAAAATATACCTTTGTGAAAGGGTATATCTATGACCGGGATGGAAAGATGATCCACTACTTCAAGTCTCCTATTTATGTGCCATTTATCTTAAAAAAGGATCAAAAGACTGAAATTGACTTTAAAATCCCCAGGGGCATGAACGTAGATGACTGCAGTGCAGTCATTGTCTTTGGCGATAAAAATGAAGCAGTTGCTATAACCTATCCTTCGATACTCTCAGAATCCTCCTTTAATTATCCGGAAAAAAAGCTTGTGGAGGATCATACCCCTAAAATCATCACCCGCAAAAAGGTGATTGATCCTTTGGTGGAATATGTGGTCAAGGCAGGTGCAGTTAATGGGAAAAGCCAGCAGTTGACGCTTTTTTTGAGGATGCCCAACGGGGTTGAGGACCCCTCTGAAGTAACCGGAGTACTGGTGGTGTGCGTGCTCTGGACAGGAATTGATGTGGCCAGGATAGATATGCAGCAACCTGAATTGCGCGGGGACTACAATGGAATCTTTGCATACGCCAATTATCACAAGTTGGCGATTCTTGCCTGGGGAGGACCCGGGGCTGAGTGGGATCCACGCAAGAACTACAACGATATGGGTAAACTCCAAGTGAGTACTATGGATAAGGAGCTCGATACTGTGGCTGATGCCTGGGAAAAAGGAGTGCAGGATCTTACCACGCAATACGACCTCCCCAAAAAGGATTATTTACTCTGGGGAATATGTGGCTCTGCTCAATGGGCTCAGCGTCTCTGTCTGAGAAAACCGGATTATTTCCTCGCAACCTATATGCTGATCCCTGGAAGCTTTGACGAGCCAACCCCGGGGGGGAGCAAGGTGCTGTGGTGTCTCTGCACCGGAGACGAGTATGGAGGCTATGAAAATGCCCTTCGCTGGTATAAAGAATGCTGCGCAATGGGATATCCCATGATATTCAAAGCCTATGAGGGTCTGGGGCATCGCACGAGTCGCTCATCTGTGGGGATGTCGTTCAAATTCTTTGACTTTGCCCTGACTCAAAAAGACCAGAAAGACCAATACGATGTCGACAGTCAAAGCCGGCTGGCTTCTTTGAAATATGCCAATGCCGGGAAAACCGGCGTCCCTTGGTCAACGGCTTTTCAGAAGCCGCTTTTTTATGGCGATATCGTTAATCAGGAGGTCTTTCCAGCCGCTCAGGTAGAGATGATTCCTGAGGGATTCAGGACGCCTCTGCCGACACCCCAACTTGCCGATTACTGGTTGAGAGGTAGATGATCGACCTGTATTTTCATGGCATTTGGCGGATGGACTGGGGGCTGGGGAACCCCAATAAAACAGGAGCCTTGATCGCCCTTCTGATGATTTCGGTTTGGGGGCTGAGTTTTATTAGTCCGTTTCGCAAGTGGGGATTCTGGGTAGCGCTGACTCTCTTTACCGGCTTGGGAGTTTGTTTGATCCACACATTTTCCCGAGGCGGACTGATTGCTCTCTTTGCTGGGCTTGTCCCACTAATCCTGACAGCGCCAAGACCTTGGTCACGGAGCAGGGTGATGGCGCTTGTGGTGATGTCTTGGATCCTCATAGGGGCTTCTGCGTTTCTGAATGCCGAACAGCGATTTGGACAAGGCATTGTTCAAGAAGATCGCTCCATCACAAATCGCTTTGAAATCTGGAAGAGTGCACCACGAATGATGCTTGATGCTCCAGAAGGGTGGGGGATTGGTCACTCAGGTGATGCCTACATGCAGTGGTATCAGCCACTTTCCGAGCATCAGGGATATCGCACGCTGGTAAACAGCCATCTGACATGGCTGGTGGAAATAGGCTGGCCGCTTCGGTTCGCTTATCTTTTTGGGTGGGGATGTGTTTTCCTGCTTTGCTGGCCGGAAGAGAAAAGACGGTGGTTTGTCGTGCCATTAGGGGTATGGATCACCTTTGCGGTGGCTGCCGCATTCAGCTCCGTGGCCGAGTCTCTCTGGCTCTGGGTTGTTCCGATAGCGACGCTCCTTGCTGTCCTTGCTGTCCGTATTCGTGATGCAGAGTGGCCGTCGATGGGCGCCTTGCTGATCCCGTTTGGCTCGGCTGTCGCTCTCTGCGGATTTTTCTATCTAGTCGGATCTCAAACGCCCTCTCAGATTCATCGGCAAGGCGAAACCTTGCTTTTTGGAGGGACGGCACCCCAGGTCTGGCTAATTCCTGATCCCCAAATTCTCGGTAAGAATTTGGGGTACAAGATCCGGGTAGCTGCTGAAAAACAGATCGCTCCACTCGCAATGGGTATTCTCCTTGATTCCAATCAGCTTCACTCCCTGCAAGGGCAAACAGTGATTTTGGCTGGCAATCCCGCCACCCACGACCAACTGGAAAAAATCTTTCGAGAGGCTTCGGCCGTGGAATTAATCAACCCTGGATTTTTCCCGCAGGAGGTTGGCCTTGGCAAAGCCGAGATTCAGCAGAAGGAGATAAAACTTGTGGTGGGTGAGTTCTCTGAGTCCCCGGCATGCGCCGCATGGAAGGGGCTGTTGCCGCCCACTATCCTTCCCGGAGTGGGGGATTACCTTCCCCAATGGTCCACCGCAGTACTTGGTTTGACGCCAGTCACAGCGCATTAAAAAATTAGAACTCCACGAGCCAACCAATAGCATTGGACTTGCCAACCTATTTTGAAGAATGAAGTGCAATCGAAGCTTCTCGGCTACGAACTACCCGTTGGAAGAGGAGCCAGGAATCCAAGCTTTCATTCCGCGCCATATGACACACATAAGGAAAGAATTCCTAGAACCCCAGCCACGCACTACACATAAGGGGCCAAAGATCGCCTACATCTGACTCAACATATCAACGCCATGCCCGCCACGGAGCGCTGTCCCGGTTAATCTGCCGTTGCCCCTTGAGCGCGGTGTTTGGAGGGGTATTGGCAACGAATTCGGTAAGATATGCGACTTGCTGCACGATGTAGGGAGGAGATAATCGCAGGAGCGAAGAATTGTAAACAGCCATATATCATTTATGAAAATCCTCAATGCTGCCCTAGCCCAGGACATTCCCGCGGCCCCATTGAAGTCGGCAACATCCTCCCACCCCGACGATCACATTATCCCGGAAGCAATCGATCAAAGGGCTTCTGGAGACGAGGAAGTAGTCGTCATCACTCCCCAGGACCATAAATCATAACGAGGGAGAGTCCGCGGCCCAGCTCATGCTCGGCAGAAGTAACTGGCCACCGCGAAGCGCAGTAGGCTTTAACCTGATCAGCCCAGAACAGATTGGGGAGGGGAGGAAATAGTCGGGACTGAGGCCAGGAGAGATGCACCAAGTGCCGACCGACATTCATAGTAGAAGTGTCAGTGCCGTGTGATCTCCTTTGGTACTCTTCTCGTAGTATCCCCGCGGCATCTGCCCTGCTGATAAGATTCTCTGGAACAACCCGAATAAACTCTGATGCCGCATACTTTCTGGAGGTCGCCAAAAGCCCATGCATCTCATCAAGAGTGGCACTGCTAAAGCCATTGCATTGAGCTACCAAGGGACTCCAGTCTTCAACAAAACCCGCGAGCGCATTACGAGCCATCCCCTCAAAACGAGTCCCGATGAGTCGAACAGCATAATCAGGAAGACGATACCGGCACTGCTCGGCAAGGGCAACCTGAGTGCTATAAAGCGCAAAAGCACTTCGCATCTCCTCCGTGTAATCGGGAGCATAAAAAGCCAGATTCCCGATGATCCCGATCTTCTGAATTCGCGCAGAGAAAGTCTTGGATCTTACCCGTGCCATCTTGAAGAGCACCTGACCCAACCGTTGAAGTAGCAACGGCCTGGAATCTGGAAACTGCCGGTAATAACGGAGCAAATCCTTGCTGGAAACTGGCCGCTTCAACTTGCCGCACAGCATCACGATATCGGCAAGCAGCCTGTCGAATTGCGTTGAATTCATACCGTTAATTCTGCATCTGCCCCAAAATCGCCTCGGTGGTTTCCAGCGTGAGAGCGCCCGGGGATTTCTCGGATGCAAGATCGGCAAAAAACCGCACCCGACGAAAGACTCCACCCGTTTGCCCATGAATCATTCTCAGGATTTTCCCGGCATCCTTGTCCCCCGCCTGATAAGCCTCAATCACCGCCGGGAGTGGATTGCCCATGCGTTTCATCACAGCCGCCATCATTTTGAGAGGCATGGGGGTGGAGCGCTGCACATGCAGAGTGCGTGTCACCGCAGATGGCAACTGGCCGATCCATCGATCCTCGGGCAGTACCCCAGCCAACATGATCACGATCGGGTGACCCGATTCTTTCAGGTTATTGAACAGGCTGACAATACCCCCCAAAGAATCCACGGCAAAGTTGTCAGCGTCATCGAGGAGGAGCCCCTGAATATCACGCTGGATGATTTCACGCTGAGCTAGTTTCAGCAGGAATTGTAGCCCTGCACCGGCGTTATTGGTAGTGACCGCTCCACCTAGACCAAGTTCCCGCAAAATACCACGCACCCCGGAGGAGGGGCCCGACGCCTGACAGCAGGGGACGATGGCCAGAGACCCTGGCAACTGCGCCTGGGTAAAGCGTTTCAAAATTGCTTTGTAGGCAAATGACTTCCCCGTGCCGGATGGCCCCTGGATGACACCCATCGATTGGGTAATGCGGCAGTTTTCAAAAAGCTGCCACGACTGCTCCACAAGCGAAGTTGTGATGATTTCAGGATCTGGTCGGATCGAAGATTCCGATTGATGTGAGATGACAATGTCATCAAGAGAATATTTGGAGTCCATGAGAGTGAAGATACGGGGCTATTCGGCCTCGGTCGGGAGCTCCGGAATATCATGCTGTGAAGACTCGGAGTCTTTTTGTTTTTTGGAGGATGCCTTGCCTGCCTCGCGCTGGGCTTTCACATCCACAGCATCGGTTTTGAGAGGAGGTGACAGTTTGAGCGCTTTCCGCAGGGTCTTGCGGATCTTTTTGAGGGCCTTGGTTTGTTGCAGACGGGCGTCGGCAATATCGCTGGCCAACTGCTCGTTGCCCTCAATGATGAAAAGCTCGGGAATTGGAGTCCCCTTGTAAAATGCCTCAACACCATCGGCGAAGCCATCCAGGGGAAGTTTGAGGGTGACCGTTTCTCCGACAAGATGAACGAGGAAAGCAGCGTTGAGATGATGACCGGTGCTCGTTCTGATGCCATCCCGCTGCACCTCGGCAGTCTCAATGACCTTGAAGGAATCAGTGATGAGTTTCACATCGAATAGAAGACCCTCTGCCGTATCGAGCAACGCATGCCAGCGCTCCCAGGGGGAAGTGCCGATACCGGAATGGAACGAGCTGTGATACCGGGAGAGATAATTGTTCACGAGTCCCTGCATGAGAGGGCCTGGAATGGCCCGTTGCTCGGCCTTGGCCAAACCACTCGATTGATTGGTGTAGCCGATGAGATTGGCACAAAGCTGTTCCTTGGCGGTACGGAACCAGCGCTCAATCTTTCCCTTGGCTTGTGGGGCATCATTTGGAACAGGAACAATATGGATGCCGGCTTTGATCATCGACTCCACAAACGTCTCCGATTTCCACATCTGGTGATTGTCGGGGACAATGGAGATGACTCTCCCGAAGTAGGGAGCATCAGGGGCATTCTTTGGCAGAATTGCCCGGCGCATGAGAAGAAGGCCATCCTTGGCGTTGGGCTCCCGATCAAAAACATCGGCAGCGAGGACAACACGGGAGGCACTGTCGATGACAGAGAGAAGCCATGGACGATACAGCTTCATGGTTTGCATCGAGAGAGCCCAGGTATCGAGCATCGTGGCATCAAGCTGCCATTCTTCATTGAGACGCATGGTATCCCGTCGCACGGTCATGGCGGAATCTTGGAACCATACTTTGCCACCCCGCTCGATCATATCGATCAGTTCCTTGTGATCCGTGCGGAAAGAATGTTTGAGTTGCCCGTACGAGGGGGTGGGGATTCCCTGGTCTTTGAGATCATCAACAAGGTGGAGATGTACCTGTTTGATTGCTGCCCTGGGGTGGGATTCTTTATAGGCGAGAGCCCATGACATGGCTCGATCGTCACGTCGTGCAGGTCTGCCCTTGGCAAAATGCCGGGCATCAAGCAGATCTTCGGAAGATTCTACTTTTTTCTGACGGAGGGTGTAGAGGGACTTGCGGGTGAGTCCGTGTTTGGCCGCGAACTCTTCGAGGGTGCAGTCGCGATTTTCGAGTTCTTTGAGGATGTGCTGGCGCTGAACCAGCTTCGTGAGGCTTTCAGGGCTGCCGAGGGCTGTTTTTGGTGCGTGCATGCACCAAGATACGGAGTGGGCAACCCATCATCTCAGTTGCATCGAGGAACAAATCCGTCTGGTTGCACACATACTTGACTTAAAGTAGGCCGAGTCCTCGACGCCGTATTCCGAATTTGTGGTCGAGGGCCAGTGATTAATATTTATCTGGCGTTTAGTACGGTATGTACGCGTCTGTCACTTGGTTTCTGACCGTGCTCGACGTTTCACTGAAGACCGTGGCAATATCATCGGCTATTGCTCGGTAAAGACTTCAACTCGGGTCACCAAGATACTAAGTTTTTGGTTGTTGGAACTGTGTTATCAACAGACAATCAGAGGAAGGAAGTGATACTCTCACTGGATTTGTGCTCTCAGAATTCGTTCCTTCTATGAGATTCTCGTCTCCAAGCTTTAAAAGAATAGTAACATTTTCAATTTTCTTAAAGCAATCACCATGAACATAGTATTCTTTTACCTCAAACTCGGCTGCATTTAAATGTTTTGCCCCATTATCACTTAGTATTATTGTTTGATTAGGAATATTACCCAAAAACAGCTTGTTTATAACAAAACAGGAGACATTTGTTAATCCACCAAAGGAAACCACCAAGAAAATACCACACACAAATGCCGAAAATACAGCTCCTATATATTGTCTTGTAAATCCTAAAAATCCAACAAAAAAATTTGATGACAACAATACGAATGCAATTGAAGGGTATAAGTAAACCTTATCTACATGTGCCAAATGTTTACTATTCCACAATGGCAGTAATATTGCCGCTACTGAAAAACACGATGTTAGAAAAAATGCGATAAGCATACATTGCCATGTATTTAATATTACATAAAATTTTAAATTCTTGAAAAGTTCTGGTCTTATTATGCGAAATGTAACTAGTGAGCAAATTGTTCCGAATATCAATGCATAATAAATAGGATATATTGAGTTGGTGTGTTTGAATTTAATACAATAAGCTAGAATTGCAGCGCTAAAAAGCTGGCCCAAAGCTGCAGAATCTACATAAAGTAAAGCAGGGCGAAGAATGGGATCTATAGAAGTAGAAATATCTTTCTTGTTGCCTTCAATTGGCAGCGCAGCCCCTGCTTTAGACACTGTTGACGAAACCTTGGAGGCAGAAGTTCTATTTTTTAATATGGTTAAATAAATATTGATTGTATAGCGGAATATTTTTCTTAAAGGCAAAATATATGACAAAAATAACGCCTTTAAAGATTCAAAAAATCTCTCGAATAAATTAGGAATATATTCTGTTAACATATAGTTAAATTTTGTTTTACATTGAGGAATTGGTTTGATGCCAATATATTCAACTTCTAAGGTATGATCTTTCAGACCATTAACAAGTATTAATATAACCGGACCAAATATAACGCTAAAAATACAAATCGTAATAAAAAAACTTAATGATGCTATTGCAAAGAATACATAAGTCAAATTGGATATGGTTAAATTGGGAAAATAATGGATATGAAGGCAGTATATTAGAAATAATGCAAATCCCACCGCCACTGATACGCTAGTTGAGACAGAAAGCGCCTTACCGAGTAAATCGAAAACATCCTTTAGATCACTAACAGTCTCCCTCAATCTACCAAAACCGCCACCGATTTCAGGACTTTCCATTTTAGGCCCCTGTTTCTTCTGCGGGATTTTTTTTATTTTTGGCATTCTTCGCAGACTCTAAGTCGAAGAAGGCTGACAGATCAAGGCTTTCACTATTTCTTGCTGCCAATCCAAGATGAAATAACGATCCCTATTATTACAACGGCAAAAACAACAAGAAAGCTATAAGCAAAAACCAGCGACGGATCACCAGGCGATTCCAGTGATGGGGTTGCGTTCGGTGTAGGGGTGTCCCTACTCAGAATGTAGAAACAGCATGCTAGAGCAAGAAGAAACCCAATACTCGTCTGAATCCAGTGATCGAGTAGGGCACATGTGAAAGAATAGGTGAGCAATGCTGCGGTTAGTAGGATTGATAAGTATATGCTAGGCATAAGGCAAAGATACCAGATGCAAGACGATGCAGGACGGACAGTAAAACCTGCTGAATGTTGAAAAAAATAGTCACCGTAGGAGCTTGATTCTACCTCGCGAAATATTCTCCAAGCTGCCTGATCCGTGGCTCATAGTGATCCATTCCTCCGCTCGCGGTGAGAACTGTCCTGAGCCGCGACGCCTCGTCGGTAAAGAGAGTTGCATACTCCTCTGAATCGGCAGAGATATGGGAGTGGATCTCACCGGTACGCCACTCAATCTCCAGATTCTCCAAAGTACAAAGAAACAGGAGTTTTAGCAAATCCGACTCCAGAGAGAGAAAATAAAAAGGCGACGGGATACTCCTGATGAGCTTTCTCGCAAAATCCCTGAAAATCGGATCTCCAGGCAGAGGAGCCTCTCCCGGAAAATCAAATGCCAGCGACAGATTCCCCATTCCAGAGCAAAGAACCATGGCCGGCCCAACCCGCTTCACCAATCCATTCCTGATTTCCTCATAGGAAAAGACAAGATTCTCCCCTCCGACAGAACGTCCTGCTGCTGTCGGCAGGGAAAAATGAACTCGGGATGCGTTCTCCACATCCCCATTCTACCACCCAATCTTTCAAAACAGCAGATTTCGATTTCCGCCCTCTCAAAAATCACCCGTGCAGGGGCACTCTCACCTTGGCGCAGTTTCATAAGAGAAAATACACCTCTCCCTTCCGTGCCTGCGACCACCATTTCGGCAATGCTCCCACCGAGCTCAATCCGAGATCATCATGTCGGTATCCATGATCGGCCGCACCTTGATGGTTGGGGTGGGCTTGACCAGCCCGGAGGGTTTGAGAACCGCCACATCGTGCGCTTCGAAGACATCATAGTGGTGATTGGCCGTGGCGATGACATGCGGAGGTTTCCGGATCTCCTGGAGGGCACAGAACGCGATGCAAGCCTCGATGCTGGCCTTTCCCTGCTTTGCGAGCCACAGCTCGGCAGCCTGTCTGAAGGTATCGGGGGAGAGACTCAACAAATCGACTGGTCCTCCCAGAAAAGCCTTCAGTCGGTTGGCGGAAAGAAGCAGGGGATCCAGAAGCGGGCTTTGGGTCACCCTATTCTCGGCCTGCTTTTTGTGAACCGAAAAGACCACCTTCCAAAGATGGTGACACGCCTCCGGGGTGACATGAAGCAGGATGCCCGTGGCGGCGCAATGCGCCAGAAACTCCGAGCATTCCTCGGCGAGGGCATTCTTCTGGTCGCCGGTAAACACGGCGGCGAGGATCACCGAGGCGTCCACCAGGATGGACTCCGCCTGGATACGCTGCAAATCCTTGATCATAAATCCAGAACCTCCCTCCAGTTTTCGTCGTTAATCTTGGGGTAAAGAAAATCCTGGAAGTTCCGCCTGTTCTCCCCCCAGAGATGGAATCGGATCGCCCGATCCACCAGATCTGAAAGCGTGAACTTGGCCGTCAGCGTTGCAAGCAACTTCTTTGTTTCCGGGGAAATCGTTGTGGAAAACCTCACGGGCTGATCTTTGTAAAACCGCCGCCGGACACGCCTCATCTTGGAGAAGAGCAATCCGTCCCGGGAATCCTTCATGGGAACGGGAACTGGCGAAAGATTCAACATTGCCGTTCGCTGCTCAATAAACTCCCTGACCGCCGCCTCCAGGAGCACATTCTGATCGCACCTTCTGAGGAAGGCTCCACTGCGAAGCATGGATGCCGTATCCTTCTCCAGTCGAATGTTTAAGACATACAACGACATATTAAATACTGATAACTGCCAGAAGGCCATAAAAAGCACCACTTTAAAATTAACCCCTTAAGTATCTTTATGTCCTATGCGAAATCACGACGCAGAAATCCAGGCTTCAGAAGGAGTTAAAAGCTGGATTAACTCCTCGAAAAGCATCGACACCCTCTTTGAGCGGGTGGTGGCAAGTTGCGCCAACAACCGGCTGGCACTAAAGGGAAAACAAGAGCCCGCTCCCGTTAGTAAGACCAGTTACTCGACCCAGGATATTTCCCGGGTGGAACAGGCTAGCGACTGGGTCAGGAAATACCTCTCATGGCGGGAAGATCGAAAAGCCCTGGGCTTCCCTGCCGGAACCCAGGCGTTTCTGGATCAGTTGGGTAAACCCCTTCTTCTACTGGACGACAAGGGAGGCCGACTACGGTCACCTCGGGGCGAATTCCCGACGCCCAAGACGCTTCGTGACTGGGTAAGCCGCTACGAAAAAAGCAAACTCTCCTTGGCAGGCAACTACGCTGCCTGTGGTCGCCCTCCGCAAGTCTCCGACACGGTGCTCCTGAGCTTCCTCTGCGCCCACACGATGTTCCCAAGGCTTTCGATCAAGAAGATTTCCGAGAATATGAAGAAGCACCCCGTCCTTTCCAAACTCCCCGGCATCTCCGCTTCCACGCTCAGTTTTTGGCGCAACCGGATACCTCAGGGTGAGTGGAACATGCTGCAAAGGGGTGAAGCCGCCCACTACCAGAGCAGCCATGCAGGAAGTCCAATCCCTGCGAAAATGCCTGGGGATCTGATCCAGGTGGATGCTGGGGTGATCAAG
>Ga0302198_10003758_pt1 | contig 15045 bp, 12 predicted proteins | sample II_Bog_N2_2_FD_193521 | JGI IMG/M metagenome (GOLD analysis project Ga0302198, IMG submission 193521) | Peat permafrost microbial communities from Stordalen Mire near Abisko, Sweden - II_Bog_N2_2 | ecosystem: Environmental > Terrestrial > Soil > Wetlands > Peat | place: Sweden: Abisko... | reverse complement strand
TCGACCTCCTCGTTGACCAATTCCTGGCCGCCCATTCCGGGCAACAACCCTGAGAACGGGCGATGGTTCGAGCAAGCGGCCCATGGTGCCCCTGGAGGGACTCGAGCTCAAAAACCGGCTTTGATTCACTGCGGATTTTGCCGAAAATCCCCGGAAAATCAACGGTTTTGGGGTCAACGTGATTGAACGAAATCGACTCGTTTGCCCACAAGTGTGGGCAAAGGGTGGGCAAAAGCGTCACGCCTTAACCGTCATCACATAACCGTCAGCAGCAGACTCCGTTATTTATACTTAGAATACTAAGTGCAAATAAGCGCTCACGGCGTTTGCGCTTAGGAGGTTCATCGCCGATGGCTCAACCGAGTCGTGACAAGTCTGCCCCATCTGCTTGGCCGGCGCTCGATCACGAGGAGCGCAAATGGGTATCGCGGTTCAACGCGGACGACCTGACTCGTGCGCAGCGCGAACGGATCCGCCTCCCATATTCTGCGGCCGTCAATTCGCCGATAGCCGAACTCCAAATCGATATCCCTGGCGACCTCGCTGCGGACGCCGATGAGGCAACGCAACTGCTTACCCGGTTCGACGCCGAGGTGGGACCGGCCGGTCTTCCCTTCGCCTCAATCCTGCTCCGGACTGAGTCGGCATCATCCTCGGAGATCGAACACCTCACGAGCGGTGCCCGAGCCATCGCCGAGGCGGAACTGGGAGAACGAGAAACCGGAAACGCCGCTCAGATCGTGCGCAACGTCCGGTCGATGGAAGCCGCACTCACCCTCTCCGACAATATCGACGGCGAGAGCATCATCGCGATGCAGACCGCTCTTCTCGGATCGGTCGCCCCAGAGCTCACGGGTAGCTGGCGCAACGAGCAAGTCTGGATTGGGGGTGGTTCTCTCAGCCCGCACCTTGCCGACTTCGTTCCGCCACATCACGCGCGTGTTCCGCAGGCAATGGATGACCTGGTCGCGTTCATCGCACGACTCGACGTCCCGACGCTCGCCCACGTGGCGATCGCGCACGCACAGTTTGAAACCATCCATCCCTTCCCCGACGGTAACGGCAGAACGGGTCGCGCCGTAGTCCAGGCAATGCTCCGTCATGCCGAAGTCACGAAGAACATCACGGTGCCGGTCTCCGCTGGGCTGCTCCACGACGTCGACGGCTACTACGGCGCACTCGACTCTTACCGCCAAGGCGACATCCGCCCAATCATTGAAGCGTTCGCGCGAGCCACCGGTTACGCAGTCGTCAACGGACGCCAGCTCCTTCGCGACGTCGCCAGCATCGAAGCAGAGTGGGAAGAGAAGATGCTCGGACTGCGCTCCGACGCCACCGCACGACGGGTAGCAGTCCTCGCGATCGCGCATCCCGTCCTCAACTACGAGATCGTTACACGTGAGCTTTCGATTGCTCCCACCACAGCGTTCCGCGCACTCGAGTCACTCTCTGACCGCGGTGTACTCCGACCCGCGAACTCCCAACGCCGCAACCGGATCTGGCTGGCTGAGCCTGTACTCAATGCGCTCGACGATTTCGCAGCTCGCGCCGGCAAACGCCGACTACCCAAGAAGTGAGACGCAGCTGCCGATGCAATTGGAAATCACCGAGTCAACTCAGAGTCGGGGCATAACCGCGCATCTTGCGGGCTACCAAACGGGCTGTTCTAATTTCATCAAATATCTTGCGCCCTGAGACATCAAACGGGACGTGACATTAGACATCCGACCAGATTTGAACTCACCGCGGCCGAACTCCAAGTTGTGGTGATCGCCAGCTAATTTCCAAGGCGCGGCGACGTTAGTGCAACAGCGCGAGCGATTTCTCGCATGCCCATGCGTCCTTCTTATAAGCGGTTAAGGGACCGCTTCTGGGCCGACGTTTAGCGAGTAGCGACTTTAACTGGTCGGGACCCACGGCCACCAGCGCATGTAGTCGGAGATTGATCGGATCGAACCGCGCGTTCGAAATGTTGCCGGCCATTGACCGACAGCGCATGAGGACTCCATCTAGGGGTTCGCTGTGTGGCGGTGTACTGAATCGGGTTTTTCATTTGATGGGACATCGAAAATGGTCAACAGATCGTGTGGATTTAGAACTCGGAGTTGATTGACCTCATGGTCGCATCCTGACTGAATCGCAGTCCAAGACGAACTGTGCTGGCACGATAACGCTGGGCTTATCGCGCGGCCGAGGGGGCGCCTCCACCCGACCACTCTGCCTGCGACCAACCAAGCAGGCTCACGTGGACGGAGGCCATCCCATCAGTTGCCGATCAAGCCACCGAATGAGCATCCGTTTGCGCTGCAGATGCTCGCTGAGCCCAGGCGGGACACCCGCGAGTTCACCCCGGTCGACCCTGTCCTGGCGCACCCACTTCTGCAGCTCGGCCCTGCTGATGAGGAGCTCCGCGGACACTTCATCCACGGGGCGCCCGGAGCGCACGAGTTCGACCGCTCTCCGCCTGAAGGTTGAGTAGCTGTGATCGTTCATCGGATCCGCCCCACGGGTCTTCACTTGGCGTTATTCGCGCACGTCTTGACGAGTCGTGGATGCCCGCCGGAGCTATGGTTGCAGCCCGCGTCGGCCCAGCGCCAAGACGAAGACGAGTGATCCGATAACGCCTACCTAATCGCCGCGAGTGCGCGGCGACGGTTGTTAGATTGCAGCATGTGCCGTTGGCGCCGCCGCGATCTGACCTGTCATGTCGCTGGTCGGGCTAGCGCCCGAGTCGTCGACCACTGCCACACTTTCAGCGCGGTTAGCTGACGGTGTCGAATGCGTCGATTTGGAAGTATGACCCGCTCGAGGATTGCGTGAAGACGAGCGTGTGTGATCCGCTCGAGAGCCCTCGAACCGAGTAGGTCGTTTGTTGGGGAACGTAACCCGACGACGTTGCTTGGTTCACCGTGCCTTTGGATACCCCATCCAACGTCACCGACGCAGTCCCGTAACCGCTATCGGTCGGTGCGAGGACGTCGATGCCGGTGCCCGTGAAGGTAATCGTCGCCGTCGACCCCGCCGTGGTGGTGTAATGCAGATCGTTGTCGAAATCACCGGCACCCCTCCCAGAGGAATACCCCCAGGTTCCGCCATACGCAATCTGAGAACTCGTGTCATTCACCAACGAACTCACAACACCGGCTCCGGAATTGACGGTGTTAAACCCGTCGACTTCAAGATACGCACCACTCGAGGCCTGGGTAAGTATGAGCGTGTGTGTTCCGCTCGACAGCCCGCGTACCGAGTAAATGACCTGCTGGGCGTCATAGACGGATGTGCTGCCCAAACTGACGGTCCCTTCGGCGGTACCATCGAGACTCACGGTGGCCGATCCGTAGCCGCTATCAGTGGGCGCGAGGACATCGATTCCCGTGCCGGTGAACGTTATGGAAGCAGTCGATCCGGCAGTTGTGCTGTAGTGAACATCGTCACTCAAGTCGCCGGCACCTCGTCCGGATGAGTAGCCCCACGTGCCTCCGTAGGTGATCTGCGAACTCGTATCGTTCACGAGCGTCGACGTTGGGTCGAAAATATGGTGAACGGCCTGGAGAGCATCGTAGGTCGACGGATCGATCGCTCCGTCCTCCCACATCATGAGATTCAGTGAGATCGCCGTGTGGGAACTCTGTGCATTCGTAGCCGCCGTCTCGAGCGCACTAACGTTCGGGGCCGATATGGCAGTGTTCTCGGCGTGTACACCCCAGTCCTGGTTCATCATGTACAGGCACTGTGCGCGTAGACCGACCTGTGGCCCGTTCGTGTAAATCCCAGTCGAATCGACAGTTCCACTCCCGAGGCCGCTGCTGCAGGTCTCCCCCGGCGAATAGTCCTCGTAATTCGTGAACTTCGCCGCCTCCCAACTATTGAAGGTGACGATTCGGTTGCTATTTCCTGCACGAAGGGCTGACTCCAAGGAAGCAAAATCGTCTGGATAGTAGTACGAGCCGTCGTCGATCCACCATCCGTCGAGGTTGGTCCCCAGGTCGTTCCCAACGTTCTCCACGATGTTGGTCCAGTTCGAATTGAACGTGGTCATATCGCCGGCACCAGTTGTGCCGTGACCTGCCGGATACCCTTGCTCGGAAAACCATGTCGGATCTGTTCCGTGGCCATTGTGGTAATACAGAAGGAACTTCACGCCTATCGCGTGGAGCGCTTGCGCGACTTTAAGATCCAGGTCACACGTCGCTGTGTGAGTCGTATTGCCAGCAATGGAGTCGATCGCGCTGTTGGGCCCGTCAGCCTGGTAGGTCCACCACGTATATGACCAAACGACGTACCCCGCTCCCGTGGACTGCACCAGGTTCACAAAGTTCTGCACGTTAAAGTCGCAGGCCTGGTCGTTCAGAGTTTTGGCTGCGCCGGACTTGGGAAAGCCCCAGCCGCCGTATTGAAGAAACAAGCCGTATCCGGCATTTGTTAACCACTGGCTGCTTACTTTGGCGTTGCTGACACTCTGGTTATACGCGGTCAACGAACCGTTGGGCAGGAATTCGAGAGATTTGATGTCGGTCTCTGTGCTCGTTGATGTCGATCGGCTCAGAGTCACGTTGCTGGTGCCTTGCGGGATCGCTATTGTGCCGAGCGTTTGGTTCTCCCACCCATCCGTGGTGGTCGTGTAGGAAAACGAGTTGCCGTTTCCTGAATCCGTCACAGTGAACGGGGTGCCGTTGGGGGCTGAAAAGATTCCCGTCACGCTATAAGTGGTCGCACTGGAAGCGCTAACGCTCCAGGTGAGCGTGCTCGACGACGAATTGAAGTTGTTGACCCAGTAATACGCATTCGCGTCCGTCGTAAATACCGTTAGCCCGGATGACATAGTTGCGTTTCCGGCGGTAAGAACCGTGGGAACAATGCTGGACGACGGGAGAGCTATTGGCGTGCTGTTTGCCTGTGCGACTACTGGCACGTTAGCGAGCCCGATACCCACCAACACTGCAACTGCTAGGAGTAGTCCTATCTTTCTCGCGATCTTATTCGCACGTTTCATCAGAACTCCCTTGTTCTCGTGCCGGCCGCCCCACCGACGAATAGGGCTGCCAATGGTTGAGATTGCAGCGACGGGGCGAATCGTGTTCACTACGAAGCAGATGCATCGAAACAAACGCGATCGACGCCTTATCATAGACATAGGATGTTTAACATGTAAAGATCCCGCCTGCTCTCTGTTTTCCTAGACTTTTTCGAACATTTGGTGAGCCGCCGCATATATTGACCCGATCATTACTCTTCGGTTGCAACCAGGCAGCGTGCGCGGGCTGAGAACTAAAGTTCTTTGAACTCAGAGTGCGGGCACCCATTAGTAACGTGTGACAGTTGGGTTGCCTTTGGAAAATCAGCGATTCCCGCTTCCCATCCATTCCTCGATGCCACTTCGGTCTCGTCGCAAAGATCCGATGTCTGCGCGAGTTGCACCTTTTCACTCATCCTCGGGAAAAGCACGAAGAGGACTGACGGCTACTCGACTTGCTCGGGGATGGACTGATCTCTGACGTAGTCTTCGACCACCAAGAGATGGTGTCCCATCAGCAGCCTGGCCCTGTCTGGTTGATGCGCCCTAAGTGCTCCCAGGATCGCTATGTGCTCGGCGTATGACGTACCCGCGCGGCCGTAATTGTGAAGTCCGAGCCACAAACGAGCTCGCTGCGTGCGATTGGCAAGTGCGTCGATCAGGGCCGACAGCGCTGAGTTGTTCGCACCCATCGCAATGACATGATGAAACGCGATATCGGCTTCGATTATGGCCTCGTGATCCAAATCATCCCCCTCCAGAATCGGGGCAAGGCGCGCCATAATCGCGGCGGCCTCGTCAAGCTGGTTGTCCGTCATGTAGAGCGCCGCACTCGCAGCCGCCTCGGACTCAAGAATCCGTCGCACGGAGTGCAGGTCGTGGCGATGCTCCGGGGCCTGCAAATCAACCATGAACCCCATGGGTGCAAGGAGGAGCGTCGAGTCGAGCGACGTCACGTAGGTGCCGTCTCCCTGACGGGTCTCGAGAACGCCCATAATGCACAGTGCGCGCACGCCCTCGCGCAGCGAACCGCGGGAGACCCCCAAAGAGTTGGCAAGCTCCTTCTCGATCGGAAGGCGGGCGCCGGGTCCGATTTCACCAACCTTGATCATATGTTTGATGCCGTGCAGCACAACGTCAGTCTGTGAGCGGTTGACCGCGGGCTCGGGGCAGTCGGTCTGCGCCGCGGCCAATGTCACGGCCGTTCCGCGCCCGCCCGCAAGGTGCCATGCGGACGTACTTTTGTGAATATTCATCCGATCAATCACCGCTTTGGGCTCCCTGAAAGCTGCATTTCACGTAAGATTGCGTCACACAGCTAATGAAACATCCTACTTCTATGTGAGGCCCACACGTGTCGCCGAATCCCGTTTGCTTCGCTAACGCATCATGCGCGGACGGAACCCGAGCCGTACTGCGACGACACCACGGTATCGACCATCATCCCGGGGGACTTCCAGCCCGGCTTCGCAAGCCAGGGAAGCCAGCCCCTACTTGGCCTGGTTTGACGGGGGTGTTTTCATGACTTCAGAGCCGGTTCGTGCTTTCTGCATCGATTTCAACTGGGATCGCCTGAACCGTTTCTCGTCGCCGGGGCTCTACTCATCAGCTGACCCCCGGGAGCACTTCGAGTGGTACCAGAGACTCGGAGCGAACACCGTGCAGAGCTTTTATGTCACTCACAACGGGTACGCCTGGTATCGCAGCGACATCGCCCCCACGACTCCGGGTCCGGGAGCCCGCTTCTTCGAGCAACTCGCGACGATATCGGCAGACGCCGGAATGAGGGTGATGGGATACTTCTCACCGGGCGCCAGCCTGAGTTGGCACAAACAGCACCCCGACCTTAGCCGTGACCTTCCCGGACGACACCACATTCCTTTTACAGAGCAGTACATTGACTACTTCGGGTCACTTCTCAACGAGGCGCTCGACAGGGTTCCTGTCGACGGCTTCATGATTGACTGGCTCTGGAATCCCGACCCTGCCTGGACGCCGGTCGAGCGACAGCTTTTCCGAGAACTTTTCGGAGAAGAGTTTCCGGAGTCCCCTCCGAGCCAGGACGTCGTGGATGAGTACGGTCGCCGGGCGGTGCAGCGAATGTGGGATCGAATTAGGTTGGTCGGTAAATCCGCGAATCCAGAAACGATCGTGTGGCTGAGCTGCAACGATCTTGAGAACACCCAAGTACGCGACACATCCGTTATCCGGGAAGCCGATTGGCTTATGAACGAGAACCCGAACATGGATACACTCACCATGGCCTGGGCTGCGAAGGGTGAAAAATCGGAGTTGATCCAGTGCGTCTGTGGGTGGGGCGAAGACCACGACGCCTCAGCCGCCTTCAACGACGGAGCTCCGGAGACGGGGATCTACGGCTTCGCCAGGCCAGACGAGATTACAACGCTCCCCGACATGACAGACCCGGGGAATGCGCGCAACATCCGCACCATGCGCTCACACTTTCATCAGCAACAGGCTGAATAGTCCGCACCGTGGATCGGCGTTGCATAGATTCTTCATTCACTCGCGACAATCGAAGAACCGATCGCAAGAAGAATAAACATGCCAGCCGTCCGGTGCCGCACCAAATATGCACGCTCGCCAGATCCGAAGCTGTGCGCCGAAGATGGCACGGAGCCTCGTAACTCGTCGGTAGACACAGGCGTGAAGACACTTTCACAACGGTTCTACCGATGCCTAACCTTTGGCGAGACGCGAGCACCGAAGTCTCGTGACCGACTGGCAGAACGCTAGGCTGTCGCGCATGGCGGTCACCGAAGGTGCAATTTCTACGATCAAGGCGATGATCGTCTCCGGTGAGCTCAAGCCCGGAGCTCGTCTCCCATCCGAAAAGGAACTCAGCGAAAGTCTCGGCCTTTCGCGAAACTCCCTACGTGAAGCGGTGAAGTCGCTGGAAATGATTCACGTACTGGAGGTACGACGCGGCGATGGAACATACGTCACTAGTTTGGAGCCACGCCTTTTACTCGAAGCGGTTACCTTCGCGGTTGAGCTTCACCAGGACAGCTCGGTAATCGACATCTTAGAAGTTCGGCGAATTCTGGAATCACATGCCGCCGCCACCGCATCGAGTCGGATCAGCGATGAGCAAATCGAACTACTCGCGGTTTCGCTGGCCCAACTGAACAACCAGACCCCTGTCGAAGAACTTGTCCAACACGATCTCGACTTTCACCGCACTATTACGGCAGCGTGCAATAACGACTACCTGATCAGTCTCGTCGAAAGTATGTCCAGCGTGACAACTCGCGCCCGCATCTGGAGGGGCATCACGGAGGCGGGATCTGTGGAGCGGACTCTCGCGGAACATCGCAATATTCTGAGTGCGCTGCGCGACCGGAACCCCGAGTTGGCATCTGCGTGGATGATTGCGCATGTCAGCGGGGTCGAAAGTTGGCTTCGCGCTGCCAGCTAGTGACGTTAATCGAAACAGGGGAGATCACCCCGGTTTGAGTTTGCCTGCTCGAGAACGCCGGTGCGCAAAGTGAAATCTTCGAACACTTCTACTCCCGTGTTGGCCGTCCTCTGGGAAAGCATCATGTGAGGGCACGTTGACCTAACGGGGGAAGTCTGGTTCGTATCGTTCTACGGGGGCGCTTGGCTCAATCTCGATTGCCACAACGGGCGAGATCGAGTTCGGTCGTTCGCGGGGAAAGGATATCCGGAGACCGTGGTGGTCGATGGCCCAGTCGAGGGGGCCAGACCCCAGGAGGGACACGGACTTGACGTCACCGTCGATGAGCCGCAAATCGGTACTGAACGTTTTCAGCATTGCTGTCGACTCGGGCCAGGTGAAGAAACTTGCGTAGACGGTGTTGCCTTTGGCTGTGTAGCGAACGTCTTCGGCGGTCCACATGGTGGGCACCATGTCTGAAAAGGAGCCAAGTCTCTGTTGCGTAGGGCCTTCGCCGAAGGTCACCCAAGGTCGCGTTGAATAAATTGCCTCGCCGTTTACTGCGAGCCATTCGCCGATTGTGAGTAGCAAGCGTGTCTCGGCGTCGGTGATAGTTCCGTCGGGCCCTGGTCCAATATTGAGCAGGAGAGATCCGTTCTTACTCACTGCGTCAATGAGCTCACCCACAATTTCCGCGGCTGGCTTGAAGTTGTTTTCATTGAGGTACGCCCAGCCCACTCGGGACGTCGACGTGTCGTTCTGGAAGAATCGGGTTTGAATGGAGCGCACGGAACCGCGCTCAACGGCAGCGGTGGCGGCACCTTCGGCGAAGGCGTCCCATTTGTAGACGATTGTCGGCTCGCATCCACTCGCAAGACCGCGGTTGTAGTAGTACGCTGCGAGTTCCCGAAGGTACGGCTCGAAAGCGGGCTGTTCGACCCACCAGTCCAACCAGACGAGGGCGGGATCATATTTCTCGATGAGCTCGGTGAGCCGAGCGCTCCAATCGACGAGAAACTCCTCATTCGGCTGGGACTCAAGCACCTGCGCGGGCCCGTAAAGGTCCACATTCCTTGCGTTCCGGACGTCGGATTCAAATCGAGTGCCGCCGTTGAAGAACCACCAGTTCTCCGCTCGATGATTGGAGATGCCGAACGCTATCCCTCGGTCGCGAGCTGCGCCAGCAAGCTCGCCGATGACATCTCGGTGGGGGCCCATCTCGGTCGATTTCCAGCGAGTCAGGTCGCTGTTATATAAAGCGAATCCGTCGTGGTGTTCCGCTACCGGAACAATGTATTTCGCGCCGGCACGAACGAAAAGGTCGATCCAGCCAACGGCATCAAATTTTTCGCCGGTGAATTGTGGAATGAAATCCTTGTGACCGAAATGGTCTTGATCACCGTAGTTCTTGACATGGTGTTCGTACTCCGGCGTGCCCGCGATGTACATGTTACGGGGGTACCACTCGGTTCCAAAGGCGGGAACTGAGGCGACTACCCAGTGGATGAAAATGCCGAATTTCGCGTCTTGATACCATGACGGCGTTGATTTGTGCTGGAGTGATTCCCATTCCGGCTGGAATGGACCACTCGCAGCGCCCGCCAACTCGTGTTCACGCAACACCTTGCGCCTGTCGTTCACTGACGTCATTCTTTCGACCCCCCACCGGTAAGTCCGCGGCTCACCCAGCGCAATCCGAAAGTGACAAGAAGCACCGCGGGCACCGACAGGAGAACGAGCGAAGCGAAGTATTCCGAACTCTGCTGCGGCGTCGCGCCGAATGCACCCTGGATCGTTTGAACCGCCTGGCTTGCCGTGGTGAGCGCGGGGTTGCGCAGCAGAAGCGACGGGAAAAGGAAGTCCTGGAACGACCACATCACGCACAGAATCGCAAGGTTGATCAGTGGCGAGCGCATTTGAGGCAGGAAGATGTGCACGAAGGTCTGCCATGAGTTTGCGCCGTCGACTTTGGCTGCTTCGAACGAACTCGCTTGCAGGCTGTCGGCAAAGTTGCGGATCAGCAGAACGCCGAATGGCAACGTGAGAGCTGCTTCGGGCAGGGCGACCCCCCAATAGCTGTCGAAGAGGCCGAGAGTGCCTGAGATGTAGTAGACCGGCACGATGATTGCTGTGCCGGGTACTGCAAGACAGATGAGCACCGCGTAGTACAGCGTTTCCCGAAATCGGAATTGCAGTCGGGAGAATGCAAAGCCGGCCAAGGCCGCGACGGCGCAGACCAGGACTGCCTGCATGAGAGCGATGACAGCGCTGTTGACGAAAGTCTCAGGCAGGTAGACGCCATTCACCGGCTGGGTGAGAAGCGACAGGTAATTCCCGATGCCGCCGAAACTCACTGAGCTGCTGATCGCCGTCCACATCGGGAAAATCCACCACAGGGTCAGAGCGACAAGCGCCACCTGAATGACAATCTTGTCTCGACGTTTCAGCCTGAGGAAGCGGAGAGGGTCCAGGTCGCCGGGTTCACGTGCTTTCCCCTCGCCAGAGGATCCGCGGGGCCGCGTGAGAACTGCTAGCTGTTCCGCCGGTGCTGGCTTCTCAGAAGTTTGCGCGGTCAACGGTTGCTCCTCCGGGTAACAATAATTTGCACCAGGGACACGATCAGCGCGACGATCAAAACAATCACCGATGCTGCCGCTGCATAGCCGACCCCATCTTGCGCGAGTGCGGATTGGTAAATGTAGGTGCCACTGATACCTGTCCGTCCGCTCGGTGCCCCCAGGGTGGAAAAGAAGATCAGGTCGAACGCCCTGAAGCTGCCCAGGAGCACAGAAAGGATCACTGTGAGGTGGGTCGTTCGTAGTAGTGGAAAGAGAATGAGTCGGAAGATCTGGAACGTGCTCGCCCCATCAAGCAATGACGCTTCCAAGATGGCGACGTCGACACTGCTCACGTCCGAGCGGTAGTACATGATCGGCAATCCGATCAGATAGACCAGGAGAACGAACACGGCAGCGTAGGCGGTACCGTCGCTCGCCAACCAGTCTTGTTGTAGCGCACCCAGACCAATGGTTTGAAGTGCTTGGTTGAACGCGCCCCCTTGATCCTGAAGCATTCGCCCGAACACGCTCGCGAAAAGCGATAGCGGAATCAGAGATGGCAGTAAGAAGATGACGTACATGGCCCGGTTTAGTCGCGCACCTGTGGCCAGCATCATCGCGATGAAGAAGCCCAGGGTAAGCGAGGCAGCAATGGAGACGGCCGCGAAAATAAGGTTGTTGATGATCGATCGTTGAAAGATCGGATCGGTGAGCACTAGTTGGTAGTTTTGAAAGCCCACTTGGATCTGGTCTACAAATGAGAGCCCGACCCGCTGCTGACTGACTTGGCCAAGAAAAACGAATGAGTAGACGTAGTACACCGCGTAGAAGGCGAGCAGTGGAAGGAGAAACGCCGCCGCCGTCCAACCAGTGTTGATCGTGCGCCTGCGTCGTCCCGACGAAGCGGGGGCGGGTGAACCCTCTCCAGATGGATTCACCCGCCCTGCAGATAGCACGGACTTATTGGTCAATTACCCGCGTGCGGGTAGCGTCCGCTGGTCCACGCGGTTTGGAGTGCCGCAGCGGCAGCTTCCGGAGTGGTCGTCCCTCTCAGCACGTCGAGAATCGTAGGACCCTCAACTTGGTTAAGGAAATCCTGCTGACTGGTGCGCTCGGAGCCTGGTGCCGAGGAAACAGCCACGACCGTGGCAAAGCCCTTCTTCGCCGCGGCAGTGGTCAACTCCGATGTCGGCGCGAACCCGACCTTGGCTGCAGGCGCGTAAACGAGGTTGGAATCCCACAGGTTGACGCCCGCGCCGTAAGTCATGTACGAGATGAACTTCGCCGCAGCGGCAACGTGAGTCGACGACTTCGGGATCGCCAATCCGCCTTCTGCCAAAGAACGTGCAGAGGGCTTTCCGTTCGGTTCGACGATGGGGAACGAAGTGGCACCAACATCACTGAGAGTGATGTCGTTGGCCTTACGGTACGACGCCGAAAGAATTGACGACTCCCACGCCCCACCAACAAGGAACGCTGCCTTGCCCGTGTCGAATGCAGCATCCGGCGCGGATCCCGTCAAGCTGAGCGTTGATGTTGTAATAGCGCCCGAGTCGAATAGTGACTTATAGTCTGCCAGCCCCTTGACGATGGCCGGCTGGTTCCACGAAGCCTTACCCAGGAAGATCTTGTCCGACAAGGTCGGATCGGTCTGCCCAATAATGCCGAACAGTACTTCCTCTTGCCACCAGCCATCGCCAACCTCGACAACCGGCTGGGTGATGCCTGCGGCCTCCAACTTCTTCGATGCCGCAGCGAGTTCATCTGCGGTCGTGGGTACTGGAATGTCGTACTTCTTGAGAAGTGACGCGTTGTAAAAGACGAAGGGGCTGGATACCTCACCCATCGGCAGGTCGTAGAGGACGTTGTCCGAGGCCGCAGCTTGAGTCTGCTTGACCAGCTTGGGGTCCAATTTGGTCTTCCACCCAGGAACTAGATCTTTTGCGTAGGTAGAAACCGGCCGCAGGTTGCTCTTAACGGTGTTGGTCATTGCCGACACCTGAACACCGACAACGTCCAGTTTGCTTCCACCGTTGAGGGCGAGCGGCAGGTCCTTCTGATAGTCGACACTCGTGTAGAGGCGAAGGTTGACCTTGATCGACGGGTTGGCCTTCTCGAACCCATCGATCGCGGTCTGAGTGGTTTTCTGGTCGGGATACCACGTCCAGTAGTTCAGCGTGACTGGCCCTGACGTGCTCTGCGCGGCCGACTTCTGGCCACCAACCCCGCCACTACTGCCACATCCCGCCAGTAGCGAAATGGCAAGAGCGGAAACCGCGGCCACGACAAGCGGCTGCATAAATTTGCGTTTCATGTTGTCTCCTCATTGAGATGCAAGCAATTGGTGCGATTGAGTGGCAATGGTACGCGAACCATTCCGGTGCCGCAAGTGTTCTTTCTGCGATGGATTTCTCCCAAAGATCGGTGCCGCGCTGGTCAAATGTCAGTCTGTGTCTCTCGGATGTCGCCTGTGCGTGGGCGAAGGTCACGCTACTTGAAGAGCACAACATGGGTCTGGAGGCGCGGCCCGATCCGGCTCCGACGAACGCCCTTTTCTGAGTTGTCGTTTGTCTCCGCCCTCGGGCATCGATATGAACCGACCCAGGTCTCACGCAACCTTGCAGCGATCGTTAGAGTCTGTTGGAGGTCAGATCGATCGACATGCAAGAATCTGAGAAACATGTGAGGGGGTGCCCTGGTGACGACGATTCGCGATGTTGCACGTCGAGCTGGAGTAGCGCCCATGACTGTCTCCCGTTCGCTAAACCAGCCAGAAACCGTATCACCGGCGACGCGTCGCCGAGTGCTCGCCGCCGTTGATGAACTCAAGTACGTGCCCAACGTCGTCGGACAGGGCCTGCGTCACCGTCGCACGATGGTTGTCGGCTTCGTTGTCAGCGACGTAAGCAACCCGTTCGGCGTGCAACAGATCCAGGGCGTTAGTCGCGCAGCTCGCGCGCAGGGCTACACGGTGGTTTTTGCGATCACTGACGGAGACCCCGATGAGGAGCTACGCCAGATCCGCGCGCTTGCAGGCCGAAGGGTCGATGGCATCATCCTCTCCCCCGTCTACAACACCCCGGACGCCGTGGAATTCAGCCAAGGCCAGGGCATTCCAATTGTGGTCATCGACTATGCGATGCCCCAAAACGACGTCGACGTCGTTCGATGCGACACACGCGAGGCGTCTCGCGAACTTACGCGTTACCTCCTCAATCTCGGCCACACGCAGATCGCGATGCTCAGCGGCAACGAGAAAATCGTCACCGCGGTCGATCGAGCGGAGGGCTACGCAGACGCAATGCGCGAAGCCGGGATGGAACCAGACGTCACGTTCGGCGATTTCAGCGTGGAGGGGGGAGCCAAAGGAACGGAATCGCTGCTTCGGCGCACTGAGCCACCGACCGCAATCGTCACCGGCAACAACTTCATTGCTCTGGGCGCCGCTCACACGGCCCGGCGGCTCGGCGTCGAGGTCCCTAGTGACCTATCGATTGTCACATTCGACAATGCCCGCACAGACATGGTGCTCGACCCGTTTTTTACGGGAATTGTCCAACCCGTCATGGAAATTGCCGAAGTAGCAACCGACCTACTTCTGGACCGAATACTCGGGCGCTTCGAAGGTCGAGGGCGCACGCGGATTCTGCAAACCCAATTCGAGATTCACAATTCAACCTCAGAGAAACTAACCGATAAGCAAAGAAGTCTTAGAAAGCCAACATAGGTTAGTGAAACAGGCCGTCAAAGTGCGGCTCATCGTCACCGGATACAGCCGAACGGCAACCTAAAGCGAAGCTGAGCGAGCCCGTTGTTTGGCATGAGGCGGTCAGCGTGCAATCAGCCTGCATTTGCCTTCCAGCGCTGCTCGGTTGTGAGCATTCAACCTCGAATTGGTAGTCGTCTGTTGGCAAGATACTGCTCTTATCGGCACTTTTAATAAGTGCCCCTGGAGGGACTCGAACTCAAATCACGCCCTTTTGATACCCCGGATTGTGCCCAAAATCCCCGGAAAATCAACGGTTTTGGGGTCAACATGATTGAACGAAACCGAC